>Ga0155645_149_pt2 | contig 38380 bp, 35 predicted proteins | sample RifCSPhighO2_12_FD_107302 | JGI IMG/M metagenome (GOLD analysis project Ga0155645, IMG submission 107302) | Candidatus Uhrbacteria bacterium RIFCSPHIGHO2_12_FULL_54_23
GGAGCAAGGCTCCCGCGAAACCCCGGCGCGCGTTTCGCGATTGCATCCGTGCGGACGATAAACCAAAAAAGCGCTGCCGCCCCTCCGATGAGCGCGCCATGGATCGCCAAACCCCCCTTCCACACCGCCACGATCTCCAGGGGATGCGCGGCGTAGTACGGAAGCTCATTGAGCACGTGATACACGCGCGCGCCGATAAATCCTCCCGCGAGCAGCGGCGCGAGCAGGCGCTCAAGAAATTCAACGGCAAGCCCTGCCTTGCGGAACGACGCGCGCGCGAGCAGATAGCCGGCAAGGATGCCCGCCACCATACAAAGGCCGTACCAGTGAATGGACACAGGACCCAGGGTGAGAAGAATCGGAGAAGGATGATAAGTGTGGAGGAACATGAGGTCTAATGCAAAATGTAAAATTCAAATCTCAAAATGAAGGTATTCCTCCCCGCCGTGGCGGGGCTCCATGATTTTGATGTTTGATTTTTGAATTTTAATTTACAATCTTCGCTATACTCACCCGTATCTCTTCTTCCGTCTTCGGACCTATTCGACGGTCAAGCACCCTGCCGTCGTGGTCGATAAACAAGGTGAGCGGCATGAAGGGCTTGCCCCGGCTTAACAGCGCAAATAGTTTTCCTTCGGGATCTTGTACGAGTAGATAATCAATCCCCAGCCTTGTTGTCAAGGCACTGCCTTGTTCCGCAGCCTCCGTATCGCCGCGATGAATGCCCACCACCGCCACCCGGTCTTCGCCGAAACTCGCCGCAACGGACTTCAGGCGCGGCATGTCTGTCGCGCACGGCACGCACCACGAAGCCCAGAAATCAAGCACGATCGCGGATGTGCCTTCGTACGACGCGACAGCAAACGGCGTTCCGTCAAACGTGGTGGCCCGAAACGGCGGCACGTATTCGGTCGCTTCCGCGCTCGGGAGTGCGGCTGCCTCCTCGCGCGGGCGGGAATCAATCTTCGCGCCACGGCGCTGCTTCACCTCTACCGCAAGCCATACCGCGCCCGCCATGCCAATGAGCGCGGCGCAGAACAAAAATGCGCGCTTCAGCCGCGCATTGCTTCCTCTCCTGCCGTAACGATGTGTCCCTACGGTATTGCGGGGCAGATACGTCATACGCCGATTCAAACCTATCAATCATCCGAATCTACCAATGCACAATGCAAAAATCAAAAGTCAAAATGCAGGTATTTCGTCCCGTCCGCCGACTGGCGGGGCGGGACTCTATAATGTTGTCCCGTACCTTGATTGCGGATTCTTCTGCAGATATTCATACGCGGATGTTGCCGCCATGGAGCCCTGCGCAGCGGCCATGATCGCCTGGCGGAAGGAACCTGACGCATCCGTGATGTCGCCCGCTGCAAACACGCCCGGCACATTGGTGCGCATAAATTGATCCACGTGAATGTATCCCTGGGGAGTAAGCGCGACGCCGATCTGGGAAGGAAGTGCGCGATCAGGCGCGGCGCCGATTTCCACAAAAAGCCCGTCAATAGTCAGGCGCTCCTGGCCGCGATACGGCTTTGAAAGCGCGACGTGTTTCAGCGCGCCTCCTTCCTCGACAAGCTCTTTCACTTCAATTTCCGGCAACACTTCAATGACCTCTCCTTTCTGTTTCATAATGGTATAGTTCGCCGGCTCGGCCTGCACGGCACTCCCCCGCATGATGAGGTAAATCTTCTTCGCATACTCGGCAAGCAGATTCACTCCTTTGACCGACGCATCGCCGCCTCCCACTACCGCGACCGTCTTTCCTTTGTAGAGCGGCCCATCGCAGGTGGCGCAGTAGGATACGCCCTTGCCGGTCAACGCCTCTTCTTTCGGCAGCCCCAGATGCCGCCGCGATTGTCCGTGCGCAAACACGACGCTTGAGGCGCGATGCGTCTCTTTTCCGTCAACGGTCACGGCAAAACACCCCCCGTCGCGGGCGATCGCCGTCACGACCCCTTGCATGATACGCGCACCGGTGGCAGCTGCATGCGCGCGGAACTGCTGGTAAAGATCATACCCGTCAATGGAAACGATGCCGGGATAATTCTCAAATTTTCCTCCGGTTGCCGTCTCACCGCCGGGTTTTTGACCCTCGAACAGCACGACGTTTAATTCATATCTGCCCGCATACACCGCCGCGCCAAACCCTGCCGCCCCGCCGCCGATGATGATGAGATCAAAATGTTCCATGTTGTAAAATTGTCATCCCTCAGCGAGGAATAGCAGTAACGAAAAGTGTTTCTGAGCTCATTTCTCTCCTGAGCGAGGGAATGCCCATGCGCACAGGCGGTAAGGCGTATGCGGCCGCTTGATCGCGACGCCGAGCACAGGGGCGTTCCCGAGCGGCCAGCGAGCTCCGCAGAAGGAAATTGCGCGAGGCTGAACGGAGTGCCGCGTCTTTTCGTGCGGCTATCCCGAGCGTCATTCATTCCCGTGATGATGATGATTGAGGAAATACTCGCTCAAGGGAGGATGCGTTACCTTCTCCTGCCTTACGAGCTTCAAGACTTTTTCCACCAATATCTTCGGCGTGTTATGATAGACAATCTTCCCTGCGCCTTTTTGCGCCGCCTTGACGATTCCCCTGATCAAATCAGCCGATCCTCCGCTCTCGATAAGCACGCCGATCGGCTTGCGGTCTTCAAACGCAATCGTAAATTCATTGAGCGTCCCGATCCTGCCGTTAATAACGATCACCGCATCGGAAGAGCGAGTCAGCAGCAGGTTCCTGCCGGAATAATCGAAACCGGTATAGATAATGAGATCGAAATACTTCGTGGGCAAATGATAATGCCTGATATGGTCGCGCTCCGTCGAGGCGGGCGAAATGCCGATGGATATCCCTCCCAATTCCTTCGCGCCCTGGGCTGCGGCATAGGGAATACCGGTCGTGGCGCCCGTCACCAGCACGCACCCGTGACGCACGATCTCGCGGCCGATTTCCTTCGCTTTCTCCATGGCAGCGGTCGTCACGACCGCCCCTCCTGCAGCGCCTGACACACACACCGTATACTTGAGCCAGCCACGGGTATGTTTGAGAGGTGATTGCGTTTTCATAGAGACATTCCATTTATAGGCGAGTAACATTCACGTGCTGCAATTCCTTGCGAGAAGGCATGCGGGTCAATAGTCCTCGCTTCGCGCCCATGCGTTGAATCGTGCCGGCGGCATTGAGCGTGGCGAGCTGGAGCGCGCGGACAGGGTCGCGCCAGCGCAGTATACCAGAAATAAACCCTGAACCAAACGCATCGCCTGCGCCCGTGGAATTCACCACGTTCACGCGCAAGGCGCGCGCGAATAAAAATCGCGCCTCATCCCAATACCACGCGCCTTTCTTCCCATCCGTGACGACCACGGCATTCTGAAAATGAGGATGAAGCGCGCGTCGAAGTCGGCGGATGTCCCGCACGCCGCCCGCCAACACTGAAGCCTCCTGGCGATTGAGGAAAAGTACATGTGCTGCTCCGCAATGCGCGCGCATGTCCGCAAGCCCCCGCCGCAATTCCTGCATGCCGGGATTAAATGCAATCCGAATGCCGCGCGCGCACGCCGCCGTAAACAGGCGTTTCAACAGTTTCATATTCCCCGCAAGCGACGTGACAAAAATCCAGCGGGCAGAGAGATTTTTCCATGGAATATCCCCTGCGCCAATCTGTGCCGATACGCCCCGATGAATAAGCGCGGTGCGATCGCCGTGCGCAGTCAAAAGAATGGCGGAATAGCCTGTCGTTCCTTTTTTTGCGCGCGCCACCCACGAAACGGGAATGCGGCGCGCACGCAAATCCTCACGCACGGCGTCTCCCGAGCTGTCATATCCCACCTTTGCCACAGCAGTCGTTTTGAATCCAAGATTGCAAAACGTCGCCGCGGCGTTGGTCGCCCCTCCGCCAGTTGCGAAATCTATGCGCTCCACATTTATTTTTTCTCCCAGAGGGAAACACTCGCACGTGCGTTTGAGGCGCGGTGAATGTAGGAGATGGAACCCTTTGCTTTGGAGAAACACATCCTGCGTGGCGGCGCCGATAGTGATGACATCGTACATACCTTATTGAAAATTCTAAGCACTAATTTCTAAATTCTAAACAAATTCAAAATTCCAAAAACCAAACGTGTTTTGAACATTTGAATTGTAGATACCCACGGCTAAAGCCGTGGCACTTGCAAACTTTACAAGCTTCGCTTGCCCGCTTCGCGGGGGCTCATTCCTCCACGGGCAAGCCCGTGGATTCCTGCCGCTTCGCGGACGTTTGAGCTTGGTGCTTGTTTAGGATTTCAGATTTAGGGTTTAGGGTTTTGTGGAGTGAGGCCACGTAATTGCCTAATAGTCATTGCCGGATCTTCTGATTTAAAAATATCACTTCCAACAACAAGATAGTCCGCGCCCGCATCCACGCATGCCTGTGCGCTGCCCGTCGCCAGATGAATGCCGCCGTCAACGCCCACTTGGACCGGCACGCCGCGCGACATCGTTTTCAGCGCCGTGACGCGCGCGGGCGTATCCGGCAGCAACGCCTGCCCGCCCCAGCCGGGATTGACCCCCATGACCAGCACCGCGTCCAGCGACGGGAGAAGCGAGGCTGCCGCGCCAATCGCCGTGCCCGGGTTCAGCGCGATCCCTGCGTCACGTCCCGCGTCCTTGATCGCCTGTATCACCATGATATGGCCGGCGGTCGCTTCATAGTGAAACGTAATCCTCTTCACCTGCGGAATCTTCACCGCGCGTCGGACATACGCGAGAGGATCATGCGCCATGCAATGCAAATCAATGTGCAGATCTTCGGGCGCCGACGCCAGATCCTCCACGCGCGTCCACGTCGTACGTGTCACAAATTCCCCGTCGCACACGTCCACTTGAACCCAGTCAACGAGAGGAGCAATAAGTTTTAATTTCTTCTCCATCTCCGGAAACGCATCTTCGATGATGGCGGGCAATACTTCCATAAAAATCCTAAACTCTAATTTCTAAACTGAGACTGTAGAAGAACTCAAATGAAGGTAGCTATTTTTCGATCTTCGGAAATTTTAAGCCCTTATTACACGATTTAAACGACTCGTTTTCCTGAAAAAGCACTCTCAGAAGTATTGTTCTACAGTCTCAAACTCTAAACAAATCCAAAATTCCAAATACCAATACTTATTTTGAGCATTGGGATTTTGAGTTTGGTGCTTGTTGAGGATTTCGGATTTAGGACTTAGAGCTTCTCAACTGTTCCATTTTCTTAATCTTCCTCAACCTCCTCACATACCTCTCCTTCGGCTGAAATGCGGTTTCTAAAAATGCTTTTGCCACGCGGCGCGCTTGCGCCGCCGTGAGGTAGTCGGCGGCGAGTACCAATATATTGGCATCACTGTCCTTGCGCGCGGACTCCGCCTGTTCCGGCGTCAATGCCATGCCGGCACGGATGCCGGCCATTTTATTGGCCGCGATCGCAATCCCCACACCCGACCCGCACACGAGAATCCCCGTTCCTCCCTCCTGCTCCCGCACCTTCTCCCCCACCGCAAGGGCAGCATCGGGATGATCATCCTCCGCGTCATAGGTATGCGCGCCGCGATCGTCCACCAGATAGCCCCACTCGGAAAGAGAACGTTTTACATCGTCCTTTAATTGCAGCCCGCGATGATCAGCGCCAATCACTATCGTCCTTAATGACTTCTCCATAACTGACATGATGCAAACTAACGAATGGTATACGAATGATACGAATAAATGCGAATTCCATTCATGAATGGGATGTGTAGCTCATGTGTTGTATTCGCATGAATTCGCATGGCATTTGCATTATAATAGCGCTTCAATGATTTCCGTAAACTCCTCCTCCGCCAGCACGCCTTCATACTTCACGCCATTGATAAAAAACGTGGGCGTGCCGGCAATGTCCGCGGCAATGCCGTCCTGAAGATCGTCGCTCACTTCCTGCGCTTTGAGACCTCCGTCCAAGCAGCGATTGAAGGCGGCAATGTCCGCATTGACCGTGAGCGCGTACCGCGTGAGCGCTTCGCGGCTCAAATCCTCCTGATTTTGAAACAGCAGGTCATGGTAATCCCAAAACTTGCCCTGCGCATGCGCGCATGCTGCCGCCTCTGCTGCTTTCTGCGCGTCAGGATGAATGTCTGAAATGGGAAAATCGCGGTACTGGAAGAGCACGCGGTCGCCGTACTGCCGCATGAGCGCGCGCACGGTGGGATACGCCTCGCGGCAATATGGGCATTCAAAGTCGCTGAATTCAACCACCGTGACGGACGCGCCCGGAGGCCCCCAGGCGGGATCATCGGCGGTCACGCGGGAAGCGTCGCGCGCGCCGGAGGAAGGAGCCGCGGCAGGGACCTTGGTGAATTGACCCGGAGCGGAAGCGGGTGAGGAGTTCTTTCCCGTATCGCTCCCTCCTCTCCCGCCAAAGAGATATCCCGCCACCAACGCAAACACGATTATTCCTATCACGATTCCCGCAACTGGCCTCTTGCCTGGCGTACGCGCAACCGACTGTATAGTATTCGATGATTCCATGCTTTCATTTTATACCAAATTTTATGACTTATCCACCATTGACGGTTGCTGCATGCTGCTTTACGATGTGTGTACTGCTCTTTTCCACGCTGCCCATGCGTCAGGGAAGTGAGGTGAAAATCCTCCACAGTGCCGCTACGGTCATAGTCCGAGCACTGACGCAAGGTGCCGTTATTCCATAGTAACTCCGAGCAGAGTTATCATATGGTCTTATGCGCAGGGCATGCCTGCGCCGGACCACCCTCTCTCTCGAGTGGGTTTGTTTTTTGGCATATGCGATTCTTCAAACCGTTTCTGTCATTCCAGCCCCGTATGCCGCTACAGGGTAAACTCCAGCGGGAATCCAGACAAAAAACAAACAAAAAATCGGCCGTTTGCTTTTCATTTTCTTTTCTGGATCCCCGATCCCGGTCGGGGATGACATTGAAGTGCACCATCACGCTTCTCATCATCTCATTCCTTATCCCCTCATTCTCATTGAAAGCGGACGATCCGATCGCGCGCGCAAAAGCCTATCTCGCGGCAAAACCTTCAAATCCCTGGACCACCATGGCACGGGTAGCGGCCGGGGAAACGGACGTGCCGACTGACCATCTCCGCGCTGTCGACACCAGTGCGGCAATCACGATCGAAGCGCCGATGCTCGCGATTGCGGCTGCAGGCCATGATCCGCGCACCTTTGCGGGGGAAGATCTGGCGGCGAAGCTCAAATCATTTCACTCGGGCGGCCAGCTCGGCGACCCCGGGCTTCTTAATGATGACATCTTCGGCATACTCGCCTTGTCCGCCGCAGGCGTGCCATCAAGCGATCCTGCCATGCAAGACGCGAAGGCAACGATTCTCACCGCGCAAGAGGATACTGGTTCTTGGGGCGACACCAATATGACGGCCGTGGCGATCCAGGCGCTCCTGGAAGCGGGAATGCATGCGTCCGACAGCGCCATTACCGCAGCACTCTCCTGGCTCAAAGGCACGCAGAACGACGATGGCGGCTTCCCGTATTCATGGCCGATCAATGCCTACTCTGGCGCTCCCGACCCATCCGATTCTTCGTCTTCGTCATGGGTCGCACACGCCGTACGCAAGGCAGGTCAAGATCCGACTTCGTCCTCATGGGAGAAGAATGGGAAAGATGCCATAGACGCACTCCTCTCCCTTCAGCAAGAAAACGGCAGTTTTGCACACTCTGCATCATTTGCTACCGAAACCTCATTTACTCCCATATCGACTGCCTACGCGATCATTGCGTTCGCGGGCAAAAGCCTCCCGGTGGCGAAATTTATTCCTGCCAATAATAACGGGGATGGAGGAAATAATGGAAACAATGCCAATAATGAAACCATCTCCTTCCGCATTGAAGGATTCCTTGCCACGGTGTGCACCGGTACGCTGCCGCTCACGCATACGCCTGATGCGCTGGACGTGATACCCGCGGCATCGAGCCAATGTGGATTCACCTACGACATCGTGCAGGCATCATTCGGACCCTACTTAAAGACTATAAACGCTGACGCAGCACAAGGGCTCACCGGCTGGCTCTATCGCGTGAACTGGACGCTCCCCGACGTCGGTGCGGCCGACTATGCGCTGCACGCAGGCGACGAAGTGCTGTGGAATTATGGCGATTTTGAGTGGACACCCTTGCGCCTTACCGTTTCCTCATCTCACGTAGAAAGCGACCACACCGTCAAGGTAACCATTCAACAATTTAACCATAATGAATGGACTCCTGTTGCCGCCACGCTGTATGGTGGCACAGAATCAATCCAATCAGACGCGCAGGGGACGGTTACCATGTCACTTCCGGACGGCGTCTGGAACATCTGGGCGGAGGCAGAAGATCGTATACGCTCCAACCGCGTGAGCATCACGGTGGGATCGGGCAATGGTCAATCCGTCGGGTTGACCGTCAAGGTAACTCCTGCAGCCGGCGGCGGAGGAGGCAGCCAGGGTGGCACGCTGTCATTCGTCGTCGAACCGTCTACGATGGCGTTCGGCGCCATTGCCGCGGGATCTTCTGGCGCGCGCACGCTGACGCTCCGCACGACCGGCACGATGGGAGCGGCATTCACGAGCACGGTGCACGGCGATGCCCTCTTTGTCGATAATCTTCAGCTTGATAATACTTCGTGGAGAAGCTTCAATGCTTCACTTGGCTCCTCTGCATCACGGAACGTGAATGCCTCGCTCGCCATACCGTCAAACAGCGCCACAGGCGTCAAGCAAGGGACATTGGTCTTCTGGGCGCAGGGGCAATAACCGCAATCGCATTGACACGCATTCACTACGCATTTACACGCCCTATGAGGTTCAACCTTCAATGTCATTCCGGGCTTGACCCGGAATCCAGAAACAGAAAACAAACAAAATCGATTTTCTTTTTGTATTTTTTCTGGATTCCCGCCTCCCGCCTAGACTTGGCGAGGCTGGTCGCGGGAATGACAGTGTGGCTGATCTTTCCTTTTTCTGCCTACTCTGTAGGAATTTCGGTTTCCCCTCCTTCCTTGGAACTCCGCGGCGCACCAAATAAAAAAATCACCGGTGCCTTTACCGTGACCAATCCCTCGCGCGAGACCGTGATCTATGAAATCACCAACGACGGGCTTTTCTCGCTTGCCATCACGCCGACGACATTCCTCCTCGAACCCAACAAATCCGCGATTGTCAGCGTAGAGTATCAACCAATTGATAAACTGACAACTGATAAACTGACAACTACTCAACTGTCAGTCCTCGGCCGTCCGCTTACCGTAAATCCCACCCAGGCTGCCTCCGGCATCAAACTCCCCGTGTCCATTGCAACGGGTCAAGTTGCCGGCGCCGCTACCCGTCGCTACGATCCGATGATGATGGGAATAATCCTGTTCGATGCTCTTCTCCTCGCGTGGCTCTTTTATCTGATCATCAAGCGCCTCCGCATGAGATCGACCCACCCCTAACACCCCTCCGAGGGAGGGGACTGCGTGAAATCCCCTCTCGAGAGGGGTGCCCCGCTAAGCGGGGCGGGGTGTGCTCGTCCACGCAATCCGCAAATTTTCGTTGCAAAATTGCGGATTACCGACAAGGGGCATTTTCGCCCCACTTTGCCCCTTTGGCTCATTTGAAAACCGACGTTTACCACGTTACCAGAATGCCATGGGCCTCAAGCCCATGGTAGCGGGGTTTACGTCAAAACCACTCATTTCGCGCCAGATGAGTACTGTATACCCACGTGGCCCTCCCAAGAACAAAATTCTTAAAATTGTTCCTGCCAATGCGGATCGACTGCCACCGTAAGATCGAGATACACCAAGCAGTTAAGGATGGTGGACAGCTCTTTGCGCGCCGCCGTGCCGATTTCCTTGATCCTTTGCGCGCCCGCACCGATAATCATTTTGCGGTACCGCGCATCAGTCGTGAGCACCGTCGCGCGGATATAGAGCATGCCGCTCTCGCGCGCCACCGCTTCCTCCACCCGCACGGTCGCGGTATAGGGCACTTCTTTGTGAAGATAATAATAGAGCTTCTCCCGGATAATCTCCTGAACCCACGCTTCCCGCGACATGCTTGATTTCTCCCCCTCGGGATAGAGCATCTCTCCTTCCGGCATATGCGCGAGGCACGCGCGCAACAACGCCTCGAGATTGAGGCCCTTCAGCGCCGAGACCTCAATGATGTCCGCAAAGTCCTCGCGGAGGTCGCGATAATCCTCGCGGTATTCCGCGTCCGCAATGTCGCATTTGTTCATCACGAGAATCTTCGGCGCCTCCAGGATGCGCACCATGGCGAGCAGGGCGCGCTCTTCCTCCGCAATCATGCGCGTGGGGTCCGCCACATAGAGCACGAGATTGACGCCGTCAAGGCTCTTGCGGATGCTTTCGTTGATTTTCGGCGTGAGCGCGTCGCGCGAGCCTTTCATGAGCCCCGGCGTATCCACCAACACGATTTGCCCTTCCGCGCGCGTGACAACCCCTTGTGCAGGCGACCGGGTCGTCTGCGGCAAAGGCGAAACCGCCGCCACTTTCTCGCCCACAAGGGCATTCATCAACGTGGACTTGCCGACATTGGAGCGGCCGACAAGGACGACTATGCCTGATTTATATGAAGTCTTTAAAGTCATAAAGTCTTTAAAGTCTATCAAGTAGAAGCAATCGTTCCAAGCTTTATGGACTTGACGAACTTGATGGACTTTCAACTCCGTTCAAGCCTCATCACCAGCTCCAGATGCGGCGAATGAGGGAACAGATCGAGCGCGCGCAGCGCTTTCACTTGATACGCGCGGGCAAGCGTAGGATACTCGCGCGCAAACGCCTGCGGATTGCAGCAGACGTAGATCAGCCGTTCCGGCCCGAACCGCACCAGCGCATCCACCACGTCCGGATGGAGCCCCGCACGCGGAGGATCGACAATGGCGACCTCCGCCCACGACCCCACCCACGTCAAATCCTCCACCTTGCCGACCTTAAATTGCACGTGTGCGCTCCGGTTTTCTTCCTGGTTGCGGATCGCCATATCGATCGCTTCCGGCACGACCTCAATGCCCATCACGTGCGCGCACGAGGGCGCGAGAAACAGCGAGAATAATCCCAGTCCGCAATAGAGATCAAGCACGCGCTCATGGGGCCGCACCTCCGCGAGCACCGCCACGGTCTCCAGAAGCGCCTCGATCATGGAGGAATTCGTCTGGAAAAACGAGGCGGGATGAATGAAAAAGGAAAGACGGCCGATACGCTCTTTAAGATAGCGCGCGCCGTACAGGTGCGTATACGTATCTGCCGACGCCGTATCGCTCGATTGAGCATTGATCCCGTGATAGAGCGAGGTCGCGTGGGGCTTCAGCGATTCGATGAGCTCCTCGACCTGGGGCAACTCCCCGGGCGCCGTCACGAGGATCACCATGCGTTCGTCGGTAAATTTCCCTTCCCGCACCACCACGTAACGCGCGTATCCCGTATGCGTGCGGCAGTCCCAGGGCGCCACGCCATGACGCGCGAGATAAGCGCGCACGGCCTGCACGACCGCTCCCGACGCGGACGACTGCAAAAGGCATCCGTCCATGTCCACGATTTCCCACCACCGCCCCGGCGCCTTCGTGCCGATCGCATACCCGGGGCCGATCGCGTACTCCATCTTATTGCGGAATTCATAGAGCGTGCCGCTCGGCGCGGGGGGAGGGATCGTGAAGGGCAGCGCGGCGGCGTCAAACGCCTGTTGCGCGATGGCGCGCTTCCATTCAAGCTGTTTGCCGTACTCAATCGCCTGCCAAAAACAGCCTCCGGAGCGCGCGGCGTGCGGGCAGCGCGGCGGCACCCGCCACGGCGACATCGTCACGATGTCTTCGATTGCGCATACGAGCACGCCGTGCGCGCGGCGCACGGGTTGTGCGCGCACCACATCGCCGGGAAAGGCGAACGGCACGGCGAAATGTTTCCCTCCATAGAACGCCGTACCGCGCCCTGACTCATCCACGCCGTCGATCGGAATAGTAACGGACTGGTACAATTTCATGGGGGAAAAATGAACCCCTCAAGGCCTCTGTGGTGCCACTAAGGCATACCGTGTGCAAGAACGGTTTAGGAGAGCTCGTCGTAGGCACGGGTAAGATAATGCGTTTCCACAAATCCTATTTTTTTTGGCCAGGCTTTCAGCGCTTCATAATCATCTCCCTGAAATTCGAGAAATACGCCGAGATTCTCCACGATATTCAATGCGATCATGACGCCGTCGCGTTGCCAGACGCTGCGCGTCATCATTAATGTCATTTTAGGCGGATACGTCCGCAGCAATTCTTCCGCGCGCGCGGCATCGAGAGGCTCTACCGTAAAAGAAAACCCCGCTTGATGGCGCGTGATGACGAAGTACGTGCGCACACCCTCCGCCTCCTTGATCTTCCGCGTCGCATGATCGTCGGTAAGGTACGTATGCGATCCCTTTTCAATGCGGTCAGGCGCGCCCAGCGCCAAAGGCGCCATGAGCCTCAAAGCCATCTCCTCATTCATCATGCGTACCTTGATTTCGAACATATTGAAAGTAACAAGTCCTTAAAGTCTATAAAGTCTTGAACGGCTTGATGGGCTTTCGACTTTATAAGCTCTCCCTTCATTGTACTCATACCGCCCCGAACGTGGCAAGCAATTCAATTGCGATTCCCGCGATAAGCAACGTGACCGTTGCGGTCCGCACAAGAGGGGGGATATGCACGATTTTTCCGCGCGGGTGCGCGGCAACCGCGCGTTTTTCCATCATGAGCGCGAGCGCCCCCTCGAATCCGAGACTGACCGCACCCGTAACGGCAATCACCGTGACGAAATCGTGCACGCCGGCTGCAAGCAGCATCAAAGGAACGAATAACGCAAGAGCAAAAGAAGGCAGAAAGGACATGTTGAGATCAAGCTGAAGCATATCCACCGTCGTGCGGGTAAGAGTGAGATACGACGTAAAGGTGGCAAGCACGCCAAATGCAAAGCCGAATAACTGCGCGGAAACGCCGAATGACGCGACCAGACTGGAAAGGCCATCTTGACTCACCTGGTCATTGGCAACCCCCATGGCCACACCCACAAACAACGCCGAGGCGAGCAGCGAGAGCAGCACGCTCACCGATACCATCCTGCCGATCTGACGACGGGGAATGAGCTCGGCTGCCTCCGGTACCACGGACATGCCCCAAAGAGAGAAGAGGAGCACGCCATACGCGCGCCACGGCCCTCCGCTCCCTGCAACGGCGACAAGATTGCGCCACTCCCACTGTGGTGCGGCAATTGCGCCCAATAACACAATAGCGCCGAGCATAATAACCACCATCACGAGCTCTGTTTCGGCAATGCTTTTAGTTCCTCGCCACACCAGCAGCGCACCGGCCAAAAAAAACACGCCGATCCCCATCCAATCGGCAAACGGAGTAAATATCCTTACCAATTGCGCAAAAAACACTCCGCCCACCAAGAGGTACGCAAGCGCAGACCCGATCAAGCCCACCATCTGCGAAAAAAAAGCACACCGCTCTGCGCGCTTCCCCAGCCACTCCCGCGCATACCCTGGTAAGCGCCTCCTCTTCAGACTCAAGAGCACGACATGCGCATAGGCCACATGCGTAAGCATAACCACCGCCACGCCAATCAACGCCACGGCAAGCAGAGGACCCCACCCCGCCTCATTGATCACGGCAGGCAGGCCGAACATGCCGACGCCCACGATGGTACCGACCAATGTTGCTACGGAAAGCCAAAAGCGCATACTACGTATGAGTCCTTAAAGTTCATAAAGTCATAAAGTCCATCAAGTGTGCAATCCTACTTTAAGAACTGTACGGACTTGATAGACTTGACGGACTTTCAATTGCTCACCCGATAATACCGATCACCGCGAGGACTTCAATGAGAGTAAATCCTTGTGTACGAACGCGTGGCATACCGGCGGTCATATCATCGCATTCACTTTCGCCGCGATGACAAAGTCGTTCTCATGGAGTCCTCCGATCGCATGCGTATACATCTCCAGACGAACCTTGTTCCATCCATGGAGATAGATATTGGGATGATGGCCTTCCTCTTCGGCAATCTCCGCTACCTTATTGATAAACGCCACCGCCTCCTTGAAGTCCTTAAACTTAAACTCTCGTTCGATCTGGTCATGGATTCCCATGTCACCCTGCCCGCCCGCCGAAGCCCTCGCCTTGCCGAAGCCGTCGGCGAAGCGCAGGTCGGCGGAGGAGGGAGTCTGTCGATGGGTCCACCCCGGCACCACTTTCAGATATTCCTCCACCTTCTCCCGTGGCAGAGGATTAATCCCGCCTTCACAAGGAATGCACTTTTTTGGAAGAGTAAACATGCATCACTAAATTCTAATAATTAGAGGGGGTTAGGTTCTCTGGGTTCTGATGATAGTATTGAACATCAATCTCGCGTTGTGGGATACAACTATAAATTATCCCATAGCAAACTGAGCTATTGATCGTATCAAATCCACTTTCCCTGTCAGTGAAGCCAAAACATGAGCAAAGTTCCTTCTTACCGGTACTGAAAGGCAGCTGGACGAGATAATTCTGTTTGGGGTAAAAAAACAAACCGACCGCCAGGAGAAATATCAGTATGATGATCAAATATTTTGGAACTTTGATTTCCTTTTTCAATAATCCTTCCATAATCTGTAAGTAAAGCTTGTATGAACTCTATGGCTGTAAGACATCCTCCACCCTATCCCCAATCGCGATCTCAACATCTTCAATGCCATCAACAGCGGCTTTGACCGTATTCACAATCTGCGAGCGGATGGCGGACACGCGGCAGGAGCCGCCCACGCCGCGATCAAGCGCGTCGTTGAAGGTAACGCGCACCTTGGAGGAACCGTCAAAGGCAATATTCTCCACCATGACTCCTTTCGGAATACTGGAGAAATACCCCGCTTCATCCTCCGTGTCCGTCACCCCTTTGAGCAAGGCCGTCAGATACCCTTTCACCGCCTCTTCGCGGGACAGTGCACGCAAAGTCTGCAGAGTGCGGGTCGTGCGATATGCGGGATACGTTTCCTCGCAGCGCATGGCGCCTGTGTCTTTATAGCGATTGCTGAAATACGCGGCTTCCACATGATAATTGCCGTCTACCGCCACCGGCACCGCGGTAAGGTTGATGACCTCGCCGTCCTTTGCAGAATGCTCAAACGCTTCCACGACTGCGCGGCCGCGATACTCTTTCACGTCTACGATCACGTCAAATAATGAAAAATGCCCTATGTCAGGACCGGTCGCGGTTGTGAAGCCTTGTGCAAGCACGGTACTCCCGTCTTCTGCAATGACGCGATACGACACGTTATTTTCAAACGTGCGCGACAGGCCGAGGATTTGAAACGACTGTCCCACGGTCTCTTTCGCGCGGGGAGCTGATATGATGGTATTGGCAGTCTTCACTATCCTCACCTTTTCTGCCACAAACACGATAGTCCCCTCCGCCGTTCCTTCCGCGATGACCTCCGCGCCGGGGATCACGTCGGCGAAACTCATGGCCTGATCCTGCGGACCCCACGTCTCCACGACTGTGCTATTCGGATTCATGATTACTTTCCACTCCCTGCCTTCCTCCTTCACGCGCGCATATTGTTCATTGAGAGAACGAAATACCACCTCGCCGCGCACCTCGCGCGCAGCCGAAGGAGCAATGCGCGGGGAATCGTCCGTCGGCGCCATTGTCGGCGGGCGCAAAAACGCGAATGAAGCTACGGCAAGCGCGAACGCGCAGAACAAGGCAACGAGAAGAAGGGGGAAACGACGTGTCTTCATACGCGAGGAGCATCGTCGGCGGTGAGCGCGGCAATATCATCCGCGGCGGCGAACTTTTTCTTCAAGACCACGACCTTATTCTCCACGTCCTTCAGCCGCGCCTTAAGCTCTCCCACGATCCTCGCCCCTCGCTCAAACTCAACCAACGCTTCGTCAAGATCAATCTCCCCTTCCTCAAACTTTGCGACGATCCCTTCGAGCTCCTCAAATGATTTCGAAAAACTTGCTTTCTGTTTGGGCATACCTTCATGGTACGGGTAGGGCATTGCCTTACCCCTACATTATTTTCGAATTAATTGCTCCTTTCGCCAACTCTGTCTCAAGTATATCACCCGCGGACACTACTGTCGCGTCGCGTAAAATTTTGCCCTGTATGCGGGTAATCGAATACCCGCGTGTGAGCGTAGCCATGGGAGAGAGAGCCCGCAGGCGAAGGGTGAGCTGTACGAGACGCTCCTGTGAAGCGTGGTATGCGTAGGCAACGCGCTCGAATGCATAGGGGAAACGCGCAAGAAGCCCGTCCACGACATGGAGCCGATGTCCAATGGCATGCCACGCCCGCATCAACGCCTGCTGAAGACTGAACGCGCGTGTGCGCGCGTCCCGCTCAATCGTCCCGAGCGCATTCTGCAGCATCTGATCGAGCTGGCGACCCACTTCTCGACGGTGCGGCACGACAAGTTCGGCGGCGTTGGTCGGAGTGGACGCGCGCACATCTGCCACAAAATCGACCAGCGTCACATCCCGCTCGTGCCCCACGCCTGCAATGATCGGGATTTTTGATGCAAAGACCGCACGGGCCAGCGGCTCACTATTGAACGCTTGCAGATCCTCCATTGACCCTCCCCCCCGCGTGAGAATAATCACATCGATGGGGTGTGCCTCATTGAAATATTGTATCGCTCCTGCGATTGCCCGCGGCGCGCCGGCGCCCTGCACCGCCACCGGCGCGAGGATAATGCTCAAGCCTCCCCACCGTTCATGCAACCGGCGCAAAATATCCGTATACGCCGCGGCGGTAGGCGACGTAATGATGCCGATTGATTCAGGAAACCGCGGCAACGGCACCTTCCCACGCGCATCAAACAGCCCTTCTGCCTCCAATTTTTTCTTGAGTTTCTCAAACGCCTTCTGGAGCGCGCCCGCGCCCACCAGCTCTACCGCCTGCACGCGCAGATGAAAGCCCCCGGAGCCTTGAAACAATTTCGGCACGCCCGTTACCTTCACTTCCATGCCGTCTTCCAGCGGCTGATCAAGCTCATGCGTGAGCGCAAAACACAGACAACGCGCGCGTTCATCTTTCAGCTCGAAATACACGAGCCGCTCTTTATTCACCCTGAACCCCGACACCTCCCCTTGCACCACCACACTGCCCAGTCCTTGTTCGAGGTAATCGGAAACCAAACGGTTGAATTCTGAAACCGATACTATCCGTTCAATATCCATGGATTAGGACTTAGTGTCCACACGAAGTACCATGAAATATAACACGAAACATCACCAAAATTATTTACCGAAAATCTCCTTCACCCAACTCGCCCACGCACTCTTTCCTTCCGGATCCTGTGCGGCGTGGGAGAGAGAAATAAATTCCTCCGGCGTGATGATCTTCGTCGTGCCCGAGGCGCCCAGGTCAAGCAGGTGATGATCGTTGGTGATGATGAAATCCGCGCCTGCGGTGCTCGCGCAATCAAGAAACTTCTGGTCTTCGCGGTCCTTGCTTCTCGCCTCCGCCCGCTCATGCGTCCGCACGCGCGCGACCATATCGAAAAATTCATCCAGTTCCTGCCGCGCGCGCTTGTCAGCCGCCTTCGCAATCAGCGCCCGATACTCGTCTTCTATTCTCCTGCTCGCGACCGCCTTCACATTTCCTTCCACCACCAGTGCAATCACCTGATGCGCGTACCCGCTCAAATCGGCAGTCGCATCAATAAGGACGTTGGTATCAATCACCGCGGTTATCATATGAGACTTTCCTGATTGTACGCGAAAAATGACAGAATTTCAAGGAGCTGGTACGATGAAGCAGAAACTCTAAATCCTAGCGCGAAATCCTAAACAAATCTAAATGACCAAAATTCAAAAATTTTGAACATTTGAGTTTCGAGCATTGTTTAGAATTTAGAGTTTAGAGTTTTTCACTCTTATGTCTCTTCAAATAGGAATCGTCGGGCTTCCGAACGTCGGCAAATCAACGCTCTTTAACGCCCTCACCAAGAAAGGGGTGGACGCGGCGAATTATCCTTTTTGCACGCGATTGACTGTGTCCAAAAAATATTGTAAAATCACCGCATAATTACGCTACAAGATTCTATGCCGACCGCTACGATACCCGCAATCTATACGCGGGGGAAGATTATTCCCGCCGCAAAACCCCCGTTTGAAGAACCGGACGAGGTCATGGTGACGTTCATAAAATATCCGCTTACTGCGCAGGAATCCGATGAAGATCCTGACGAAGTGCTCTTTCGAAAGATAGAACCGCAGTACCGCGCGGTACGGGAAGACGTGGTGAAAGAAATGTACCCTGAATTTTATGCCAAATACATCGCCGGAAAAAAAGAGAATCCTGATTGATTCAAGCGTCATCATTGCGGGGCTTCTCTCCCCGTCCGGAGGGTCGGCAAAAGTGCTCAACGCCTGTCGCGAGGGAGGCGTTTTCTGTTACCTCTCGCCCGCGATACGGAATGAGGTTGTACGAAATCTCCCTGCCAACCAACCCTCACTCAAGGAACAATTCGAACGATACGCATCATCGTGCCAGACCGCAGAAGTGAAGGATGAGGAGCTGAACGAATTTGTCGGCATCGTGGACGAGAAAGACATTCACGTGATCATCGCGGCGCGCAATGCCGGCGCGGACGTAATCGTATCCCTCAACCGCAAGCATCTTCTTGACAATATGCGCATACGCAATGTCATCCACGTACGAATCATCACTCCCAAAACGCTCATCCGCGAAATCGCCCTATAACCACGGCAAACGTCTCGAAAATACTCGGACTCCCGTACGAGCGTTCAATACATTTCTCATCCATGTCTCTTCAAATAGGAATCGTCGGGCTTCCGAACGTCGGCAAATCAACGCTCTTTAACGCCCTCACCAAGAAAGGGGTGGACGCGGCGAATTATCCTTTTTGCACGCGATTGACTGTGTCCAAAAAATATTGTAAAATCACCGCATAATTACGCTACAAGATTCTATGCCGACCGCTACGATACCCGCAATCTATACGCGGGGGAAGATTATTCCCGCCGCAAAACCCCCGTTTGAAGAACCGGACGAGGTCATGGTGACGTTCATAAAATATCCGCTTACTGCGCAGGAATCCGATGAAGATCCTGACGAAGTGCTCTTTCGAAAGATAGAACCGCAGTACCGCGCGGTACGGGAAGACGTGGTGAAAGAAATGTACCCTGAATTTTATGCCAAATACATCGCCGGAAAAAAAGAGAATCCTGATTGATTCAAGCGTCATCATTGCGGGGCTTCTCTCCCCGTCCGGAGGGTCGGCAAAAGTGCTCAACGCCTGTCGCGAGGGAGGCGTTTTCTGTTACCTCTCGCCCGCGATACGGAATGAGGTTGTACGAAATCTCCCTGCCAACCAACCCTCACTCAAGGAACAATTCGAACGATACGCATCATCGTGCCAGACCGCAGAAGTGAAGGATGAGGAGCTGAACGAATTTGTCGGCATCGTGGACGAGAAAGACATTCACGTGATCATCGCGGCGCGCAATGCCGGCGCGGACGTAATCGTATCCCTCAACCGCAAGCATCTTCTTGACAATATGCGCATACGCAATGTCATCCACGTACGAATCATCACTCCCAAAACGCTCATCCGCGAAATCGCCCTATAACCACGGCAAACGTCTCGAAAATACTCGGACTCCCGTACGAGCGTTCAATACATTTCTCATCCATGTCTCTTCAAATAGGAATCGTCGGGCTTCCGAACGTCGGCAAATCAACGCTCTTTAACGCCCTCACCAAGAAAGGGGTGGACGCGGCGAATTATCCTTTTTGCACGATTGATCCCAACGTCGGCGTGGTGAAAGTGCCGGATGAGCGCCTGGATGCGCTCGCGAAAATAAGCGCGTCGGAGGAAATCATTCCCACCATCATAGAATTCGTGGATATCGCCGGCCTCGTCAAAAATGCGCACAAAGGCGAAGGCCTGGGCAATCAATTCCTCTCCCACATCCGCGAGGTGGATGCGATCTGCGAAGTCGTGCGCGCATTTCCCGATCCGAACGTCCTGCACGTGGACGGCTCGATCAATCCCCAACGCGACCAGGAAACGATCCACTTGGAGCTTGCAATGGCAGACCTTGCGACAGTGGCAAAGCGCATCGAATCGGTGCAGGGCGCGGCGCGCGCAGGGAAAAAAACGGAAGGAGAGCTGCTTGCGCTCTACGAAAAAATCCGCGCCGCGCTCGACAAAGGAGCGTGGGCAAACACCGTGCGCCTCTCGGACGATGAACGGCGCATGCTCAAAGACCTTCATTTGCTTACCCTCAAACCCCTCCTTCTGGCGCTCAACACCACCGAAGGACAGCATGCGCCTTCCCTCGCCGCGCGCACCGCGATAATGATGGACGTAAAAAAAGAAGCCGACATGGCGGAGCTCTCTGAAGACGACCTTAAAGAGCTGGGGCTCAAGCGCACCGCGCTCGATGAGCTCATCCGCGCGGCCTACGAAACGCTGGGGCTCCTGACGTTCTTCACCTCCGGCCCCAAAGAAACAAGAGCCTGGACAGTGACGCAAGGAGCCAAAGCCCCTCAAGCCGCAGGCGTCATTCATTCAGACTTTGAACGCGGCTTTATCGCCGCGGAAGTCATTCACTGGAATGATCTCGTCACGCTGGGAGGAGAGACGAGGGCGAAGGAGGTGGGCAAGATGCGGCTTGAGGGAAAAGAGTACGTGGTACAGGATGGCGACGTAGTGCATTTCCGATTTAGTGTATAACCGTAGAAGCGAGTTCACACGAGTTGCTACGCGAGTGTACGCCACCGGTCGCGTAAACTCGCGCGATACCATGCGTACAGTCGCTTCTATGCCTTCTCAAAAATCCTTATCTCTCTCATGACAAACTGGTCTTCCCGCTGATACAGCAAGGAACGGCGCGCCGCCCAAAAACCATGCCGTTCATCCGGCAGAGGGTTTACCGCGAAGTTCAGCGGATCCACCACGCGAAGCCCTGTCGCAGCCGCATCGGCCTCTGCGTCCATCGGCACGTTTCCTTGCGGTGTGCGCCATACCGGCCAGACCATGACGACGCGCCCGCCGGGCGCGAGTAATTGCGCGCACGCGTGCAGCGCATCGCGGTATAATCCATGCAGCTCCTCCCGCATCCGGCGCGCCTCATCAGGCTGCGCCATGCGCGTCAGCGGAGGGCCCAAAGAAGGCTCGGTCACGATCACCTCTATGGTGCCCGCGCCAAGCTGCGCGGGAAGCGTGCGCACGTCTACGCATTTCAAAGTAAGGGAAAAATTCGACGCGCGCATCGCGGGCGTGAGCGACGAGAGCCACTGCAGGTTCATATGCGTGCGCTTGATGGCCTGGCCGTCGCGATCGCAGCCGATGAGCCGGTGAAGACCCATGAGCGACGCTTCCTGCAGAATCGTCCCCGATCCGCAAAAAGGATCCAGCAGCGCCCCCGCCGGCGTGCGTGCGCGCGCAGACCCAGAGCCGTCCGCGCCTAACGCGAGATTAATCAGCATGCGCGCAAGCTTGGGAGGCAGCATGCCGGCACGCGCGTCCCGTTGAGGCCTCCCCATATCGCGCGCGGCATAATCATCATACGGCTGCACCCATACGGTCCTGCCGAGAAAGGCGCCGCCGCGCGTGGACAGAATGACGATTTCGGCGCCGCGCTCGGACAGCAGCTTGTTGGTATTGACCACCACCGCCGAGAGCGTGTCCTCGCGCGAGGTGACGAGGCGCGAGCTTCTTCCTTCCTCCTCAAGCACTTCCTTCACCGCAAATCCCAACTTCTTCGCGGGCGCGGGGCGCGCGCCCGGCTGCAGTGCGGAAGAGGAAATGCCGAAAAAGATTTTCCGCGACGTCGGCGGCAGCAGCGCCCGGACATCGTCCGCGGTCGGCGCGCGCGGGATGCGCGCGGTCATCTCCGCGATCTTCACCACGCCCGCAAGCGACGAGAAGAAGCCTTCTTCGCCTTCCCCGCCCTCCACGTCCGCGAGCAGAACCTCGGGCGTCCACGCCTGCACGGCGATGCGTGAGCCACGCCGCGCGCAGACCGCATGAATTTCCGCAAGCGACAATGCGGGGGTATGCCCCAAGAAAAATGCAAGTGTCATGTGCACAGTATAATAAGAACGGGCGGGTTTGACCAAATCCACTCTTTATGATAGTGTAGCAATGCGTGGAAATTAAGTAGACAACGGAAATTTATCTTCAATTTCTTGTAGTAAAGAATCTTAGAATAACGAAACTATGCGTTACGACCTTCTCTATCTCCTCCCGCTCCGGGGAGAGGACGCGCCGCCGCAGGACATGCAGCAAAAAATCGGCGCATTATTGAAAGATGCCAAGGCGACCATCGTCCGCGAGGAAGATCCCGGCAAACGGAGGCTCGCCTATCCGATTGGCCGCGCGCGCTACGGGTTTTACGGCAATGTGCTTTTTGAAGCGGACACCGCAGACGTCATGAAACTGAAGGAATCCCTAACGCTTGAAACCGGCGTCATACGTTTCCAGATCGTGCGGGAAGAACAGACCGCGCCGAAGAAACTCAAGTCCGCGCGCGTGAAACCAAAACGCCCGACGATGATTCCGACTGCCGTGACGGCGCCCATCGCTCCGGCCGCGCGTGTGCCTGCGCACGAAACCGTGGATCTTGCCGCGCTCGACAAGAAACTGGAGGAACTCCTCTCCGACGAAGTGGCGTCATAAGCACCTCTCCCTAATATGTTGAACCTCAACAAGGCAATGCTCATCGGCAATCTGACACGCGACCCAGAAGCACGGACCACGCCCGACGGCACGCCGGTCACGACTTTTTCCATCGCCACCAATTTCCGCTGGACCGATGCGCAAGGCAACAAGCAGGAGCGCGCCGAATTCCACAACATCGTGGCCTGGCGCAAACTGGCGGAAATCTGCGGGCAATATCTCAAAAAGGGAGCGCGGACATACGTCGAAGGGCGCATCCAGACGCGTTCATGGGACGATCAGCAGGGCACCAAACGCTATCGCACGGAAATCGTCGCGGAAAACGTCATTATGCTCGATCGCGCAGGCCCGGGCAACGCGCCGGCGGCAGCGGCCGCAGAGCCTCCTGCGCCCCCGGCAGCACCCGCCGAGCCGGTCATTAACGTCGAAGAAATCCCGTTTTAATACACCCGCATATCCGCCGGAGACTATCTGCCTCTGGCACGACATTCGCAGATTAGCATTATATCTTCGCAGGAACTGATCAGACACTCCTCTATGCCGTCAACCACACTAACCTCGGGGAACCAATCGCAAGAAAAACATTGCTTCCTCTGCATCGCCAATCTTCAACGCGTGTCCTATAAAGACACCACCACCCTGCAGAAATGGGTGTCGCCTTTTTCGAAGATCGTGCCGCGCCGGAAATCAGGCCTGTGCATGCTGCACCAGCGCAAAGTGTCGCGCGCGATCAAGCGGGCGCGCATGATGGGATTATTTGCTTTTACGAAATAACGATAAGGAACATGCCCGCCTAAGTTTTTGCCACCTCGCGTGGTTTATTTTTATATCGCAGTACAATCGTTTTCCATTGAAATGAGTTACCTGTTATTAATCAACAAAATTTAGGCGGGTATGGCCGTATTATCTTCATTGAACGACATCAAAAAGGGAATCGTCCTGAACTATCAGGGCGAGCCGTACATCATCATGGAAGCCTCGTTTATGCGCATGCAGCAGCGGAAGCCGGTGATGCAGACAAAGATGCGCTCCCTGCGCACGGGCAAGGTCACCGAATACAGCTTCAAGCCGGGAGAAACGGTTGAGGAGGCGGACATCGCGCGCAAAAAAGCGAGCTTTCTCTACGCGCAGGACAATCAATACTACTTCATGGATCTGGAAAATTACGATCAATTCTTCGTCAACTCCTCCGAGGCGGGCGACGGAAAAAAATTTTTAAAAGAGGGGCAAGAGGTGGAAGTGCTCCTATTCGAGGAAGCGCCCATCTCCGTGCAGCTCCCGAAAAAAATCGAGCTCGCAGTAACCGAGGCGGGATCGGCGGTCAAAGGAGATACGGCATCGGGGAACGTCACCAAAGAAATCACGCTGGAGACCGGCGCGGTTATCAGGGTGCCGCTCTTCGTGAAAGAAGGCGACATCGTGCGCATCAATACCGACACCGGCGAGTACACCGAACGCGTCACCAATTAATCTCCTGTAAATAAAAAACGCCGTGCGACAAGCAACCCGGGCATCCGCCCGGGTTGCTCGCGAACCGCACGCCCCCACAATTCACCTCCCCTAGTCACTCGCCGCGGATAAAATGATACACGGAAAAAACCGATGCACTCATCATCCTCCTTTTACCTCTCCCTCGCCCGGCTCGTCGTTTCCCGCAGGCGCCTCTGTCAGCGTTTCCCCTGCCTCCGCCGCTTCGCGTTCTTTGACCGCGGTCCACACTTTTTCCTTGATCGTCTTCAAAGTCTCTGGGTGTTCTTTCACGTATTTGCGCGCAACTTCGTGCCCCACGCCCAGCTTTTCTTCTCCCAACACATAGGAATTGCCTGATTTCGCTACCACGCCGAACAAGAGCCCGGTATCGAGCGCGTCGCCGGCAATGGAAATCCCTTCGTTAAACATAATGTCAAACTCGCACGTACGAAAGGGAGCGGCGACTTTGTTCTTCACTACTTTCGCCTTCACCCGCGAGCCAATGACCCGTTCTGCGCTCTTCAGCTGCGCGGCGCGCCGCACTTCGATGCGGACCGAGGAGTAAAACTTCAATGCCGTGCCGCCGGTCGTCGTCTCCGGATTGCCGAAAAAGACGCCGATTTTCAGGCGGATTTGATTGATGAAAATAATAATAGTGTTTGACTTAGACACGATCGCCGTAAGCTTGCGGAGCGCTTGCGACATGAGCCTCGCCTGCAGCCCCATATGCGACTCTCCCATCTCGCCTTCAATCTCGGCCTTGGGCGTAAGCGCCGCCACCGAGTCAATGACAATCACGTCCACGGAGTTCGAGCGCACCAGGGTCTCCACGATGTCGAGCGCCTGCTCGCCGGTATCGGGCTGGGAAATGAGCAGCTCGTCTACGTTCACGCCTATCTTGCGCGCATACTCCGGATCAAGCGCGTGTTCCGCGTCGACAAACGCGGCGATTCCTCCTTTTTTCTGCACTTCAGCGACAATGTGCTGTGCCAAGGTGGTTTTTCCACTCGCTTCGGGTCCGAAGATTTCAATAATCCTGCCGCGCGGCACGCCGCCCACGCCGAGCGCAATGTCGAGCGAGAGACAGCCGGTCGGCACCGCCGGCACCGCGGTTGCGCGCGTCTCACCGAACCGCATGATGGCGCCCTCGCCAAAGCGTTCTTTGATCTCGTGAATAGCCGCTTCGGCCCCTTTGAATTTTCCGGTAAAAGGCAAGGATTTTACTTTTGACATAATGAATTTTAATAACAAATAAGATACAGTTAGACGACTCACTATCCCTTAACGACAGGCATGCGACGTTTCACCCAACGGCCAAACTTCTTTGAAGCGTTGCCGTGAACCATTACCTTTCCATTGAACATGGCGGTAACCGGCATCTTGTCGAGCAGTAAAGCCGTCACTTTTGGCTTTACCATATTGAAGCGTATTTCTCGATAGTGAATCCTGCTGTCGTTTCTCATTTCCAGCTCCCCCAAATTGAAGCCGTCATATTTAAAAATTACCTTTTGCTCCGCGAACTGTCCTGTGCTGATAGCCCGCGAATTTGTTACCTCCAAGTTTACGCTAAGCACTTCAACTACATCCGTGTTCAAAAAAATATGGAAGATACTTTCGTGCTTAACAGTGAGATAATTTACCTCGCCGCCATTGAAAAGCGACTTATTGAAAAACGCCCGTAGTCTTGATCGTTCTCGTAGTTTCTCCATAAGCGCCCGCATATGCACCCGCAATCGTTTTTTCGCCGCCGTCTTATTGGCTTGGTACTCCGCAAACGATTCTGGAAATGATTTAATACATTGAATCAGTAAATCGCCGATTCCATTCATTGCACGGAAAGCGTCGTCTGATTCAAAACGACCGAGACCGTATAAAAAAATTTGCCATTTCTTTTGCCCGCTTTTCACCGAGTGTGCATCCCCCGACAGGTCAATCACGTCTTTTTTTGCCTTTGGGTTATTTTGATAATCTCTAGGCAGCCCTATGGCTATCGCAAACTCTAGGGCGTCGTTATGCCCACTCTGACGCACCCACCTCGCGTTCGCGCTAGAGAGACCCCGCTTTTTTCTGATGTCTATGTTTGCCATATTAACAATTCATGAGATTGTTTTACATACTGCCCTTCGTTGTCTCGTAGACGATTTTCTCCTATGCGCGTATCGCCTTGACTGAACGTATACTGCCACGATGGAGTAATACTCTTGAAACGCTTATACTCGTTTTTGATTGTTGAACAATCATTATAGGACAGAATAAAGCCGCCTCGGTGTTTCAACAGCATTTCGTGCAAAAGTTGGTGCTTGAACCCCTTGTGATGTATCGGAAAGTTTCGATGGGGATATAGGCCAACGAATGTCTTACTGTCCCCGTCAAGGTAGTAAGGAGGGTCTAAGTACAAAAAATCGTCACGATGATTTTCCATTATATCCTCAAATGAGGAACACTTTGCCTCTAATTTTGGCGCACGAAAACTGAGCACCCTTTCAAGCATTTTTTCGTATCGTTCTTTCTGCAAGTACACACTCGACGGCCATCCCAGAAAGTGCGGTCCGTACGACGTATTGTGATTGAAATAATAATAGGCCGCCAAGTCGAGCTTGTTCAAATTTTCTTCCTTATTCCAGTGTTTTTTCAATCTATCCTTTACCCTTTTGAACTCAACCCGCGTTGGTTTAAATAGCCGTAGCCGCTCAAAGAGAGCTTCCGGTTTGTTCAACTGAACGTCCCAGTAGTTAATAAGAATATCGAAAATGTCATATCCGATAACGGGAATGTTAAGTTCATTTGCAATCGCTACCTCAACCGAACCGCCGCCAAGAAATGGCGCGACTACTCGTTTCACATCAGAGGGTATCCGTTCAATGATAAGCCCGACGGCTAAGCTCTTGCCTCCCGCATAGCGGATTGGTGCGCCCATGTAACGCTTGTATTCCGTCTTGCCGCTTGGGCTTTTTAGCTTCTCCAAAAATATGCGTTTTCGTTCATCAACCTTGTTCATGCTTACATGATACCATTGAAGTCCAAAACTGAACAGTGCGCTTTTTGGTCGTGTCTATTCCCCAGAGTCTTCGAAATTGTCTGACTGCACGAGTCGGCATCCTCTGACACGCGAGAGGTGCTTTTGAAAAACCCTCCGCAGTCCCGCCCCGGCGGGACGAGACTCAAGCACTCTCCACTGCGCAGGAAGCGGGGACGCGTGTTTTTCAATACGCAATGCGAACGACCATTATTCACGGATAACCTTCACTTCCACCACCTTCTCCTTCCCCGCCCGGCGCGCGGCCGTGAGACGAATATAGTTTATACCATCGCTCATATTCAGGAAAATAGAAAAGCGCCCGTCCGCGCCGACCGGCACAGCTGCCCCGTTCATCGTGAGTCTTGCCTCCGGCTCGGTCTTCCCCGACACGGTCACTGCGGCGACGTGCGTGACCAGGCCGTCGGGCGGATAATCGAGCGCCAGCGGCGGCGGCTGCATGCGCATCGCAAGCGCATACGCGAAGTATCCCACAACCGCCACGACGGCCAGTCCCGCCGCCGCGCGGCGGATGCGCTGCGGCCATACCGCAAAATGCCGATGCGTCACGCGGATTTCACGCGGACTCCGCGCCCATAACCCGCCGCGCAGAGATTCCTCCAGCCGCGCGCGCAGCATATCCGCAGGCACGCCGAGATAATGGCCGTACCGTTCCAGATATTTCCGCGCGTAGAGCTCTCCCGGCAAGGCATCCACGTGCCCGTCTTCAAAAGCCTGCAAGTGATGGGGCTGGATATTGAGCGCCCGCGCGGCGTCTGCAATCGTCACGCCTCTGCGCGCCCGCGCGGCGGCCAAGATCTCCGCAAGCGTCGCCTCGTGATCAATCGTTTTGGCGCGGAACGCACTCATACCTCCTGCGGCGCGCCGCGTGACGGCATGCCGCCCTCCGGCGATGCGTCCTCGTCTTCCCCGACCATCGGCTCTTCCTCGCCATCGGTGCGCGGATGCGCGCGCACCAGCAGATCGTCCATCGTGCGCAAAACGTCCCGCGGTTTTGCGCCGTCCCCCGGCCCGATCGTGCCTTCTTCTTCCAACAAATCCAGAAGCCGCGCGGCGCGCGCATAACCGACGCTCATCCGCCGCTGAAGAAACGACGCGGACGCCTTGCCCGCGCGCACCACGAGATTCCGCGCTTCGTCGAGGCGCGCATCGCCGTCCCCTTCTGCGGCATACCCCTCGCTCCCGGGCGCGGCGCGCGCGGTAATATCCTCATCGTGCTGCGGCGCTCCTCCTTTTTCGCGCCAATAGGCCGCAACCCGCTCAATCTCTTCGTCCGACACATACGCCCCCTGCAGACGGCGCGGTTTCGACAGCTCGGCGGTTACAAACAGCAAATCCCCTCTGCCGACCAGTTTCTCGGCGCCTGTGACGTCCAGGATGGTGCGCGAATCCACGGCCGAGGCGACGGCGAACGCGATGCGCGCCGTGATATTCGCCTTGATGAGTCCGGTGATAATATCCACCGAAGGCCGCTGGGTCGCGAGCACGAGATGGATGCCAACCGCCCGCGCCATTTGCGCAAGACGGATGATGGCCGCTTCCACCTCCGCGGCGGCGATCGACATGAGATCCGCCAATTCGTCCACCACCACGACCAGATACGGCATGCGGGCGCGCCCGTCGGCGTTATATGCTTCGATGTTGCGCTTGCCCGCCTCGGACAGCGTAATAAACCGCCGGTCCATCTCCTCCACCACCCAACGCAACGCTTGAATGGTACGGTCCACCTGCGTAATCACCGGCGTGCGCAGATGGGGAATGGCATTGTATGCCGTCAGCTCCACTCGTTTGGGATCCACCAGAATCAGCTGCATGTCTTCCGGCTGATTCTGATACAGAAGGCTCACGAGCAGGCTGTTGATCATCACCGATTTGCCCGAACCCGTGGCGCCGGCGATGAGCAGATGCGGCATCTTCGCCAGATCGGCAATCCATGGTTTGCCGGCAACGTCCTTGCCTACGGCGATGGACAAATTGGAGGCGCGGCGCTTGAATTCGTCGCTCCCCAACACCTCGCGCAGAGGCACGATCGCAACCTGCTGATTCGGCACCTCGATCCCGACCAATGATTTCCCCGGAATGGGCGCCTCAATGCGAATGGGGTGGGCCGCAAGGGATAGCGCCAAATCATTGGCAAGGCTCACGATCTGCGCCAGCTTCACGCCTTCGGCGGGGCGCAGAGTATATTGCGTCACGGTCGGCCCCACCGCCACGTCGCCCATGTCCACGTCAATGCCGAAATTGGCGAACGTTTTCTGAATGGTTTCCTTGTTTGCTTCAATATCCCCTGCCGTGGGTTTGCCGGCTTTGGCAGTGAGCAGCTCCAAGGGCACTTCCACCTTCGCGCGGCGACGCGCCGCGGGAAACAGCGGTCTCTGGACGGGAGGGCGGCGCTCCTCCGCCGCTGCAGGGAATGCCGCGTCCGGCATTTCTTCGGTCTCTCCGGATCGATCAAGCGGCTCGCCGTGCGTATGCGCAGATTCCTCCTGATCCGCAATGTCCTCGCGCGCAAACTCAATGTCGTCTTCGCGCGCGTCCAGGCGCGCGCGAAGACGCGGCAAAAATCTGCTTCCCAGTGCGGCGGTCAATGAGCGCCATCGCGCAGTAATCCGTGCAAGAAGCGCATACCCCCATTGGGTAGGTGCGAGCAAGCCGGTCAGACTCGTTTCAAACACGAGCACCAGCCCAGCGAGCGCGGCCGCGAACAAAATGGTGAGCGCTCCCCAGACGCCGGCGGTCTGCCGGAGCGGATACGCGATCAACAGCCCGGCATACCCGCCTCCCCGCTCGTCGCCGATGACCGCCAGCGCGTCTTCCGCCGGCACGCGCAAATGGAACAGCCCGGCGAGCGCAAGGGTCAGCAGCGCCACGCCCCACCACTGCCCGCGCCGCACATACAGCCGTTCGGGAAACCACGCATGAAGTCCCACGGCGATAAGGATAAGCGGCGCCACCACGTCCACGCGTCCAAAAAAAGTCGCCAAAAACAAACGCCAGGTATCGCCGACCGGGCCGGCCGCATGAAAAAACGAAAGCACCGAGAGTGCACCCAGCGCCAACAAAAAAATAATGGTGAGCGCGCGCTTGGTTTCCGGCTGCAACCCGCGATCTTCCCGCTCCCGCCGCCATTCTTTCTCGCGAATTTTCTCGAATTTTTTTACCGCCATAGTCGCATCAAGAACACCCTCTAGTGAAGCACCAACATAATCTTCGAATAATGCTTCATCGGCATTTCTGCGAAAAAGCTGGATCAGCGATGTCGTAAAACTACATTGGTGCTCCACTAGTATACCATAATACGTCATTCCTCGATAAACTCCGCCGCGCAAAAAGCAGCCCGCGTGGGCTGCCGCACCTATCGAATGCTTCCGTTACGTCTTCCGAAATCCGGTGCCAGCGGGAATGAGCCGGCCGATGATGACATTTTCCTTAAGCCCCCGCAGATGATCCACCTTGCCGGAGACCGCCGCGTCAATGAGCACGCGCGCCGTTTCCTGAAAAGACGCCGCAGAGAGGAACGACGACGTGGAGAGCGATGATTTGGTGATGCCGAGCAAGAGCTGCTTCGCGGTTGCGGGCTTTTTCCCGGCCGCCGCCAGCTCGCGGTTCTTCCCTTCGAATTCTGAAATCTCCAGCACCTCGCCGGGGAGGAATTCGCCGTCGCCGCCGGTGAGCACGTGCACGCGCGAGAAAATCTGACGCACGATGACCTCGATGTGCTTGTCATTCAGCTTCTGACCCTGCGACGAGTAGATGTATTGTATCTCCTTCATAATGTATTTCTGTACCGCCGCTTTCCCCTTGAGCGCAAATAATTCATGGAGATCCAGCGACCCCTCGGTGAGCTGATCGCCGCGCTCCACTTTGTCGCCGTCGCGCACCCAGAGCCCCGTGCCCGCGATCACGGGCAGCTCCTTGGTCGCTTCGCGCTCGCTCAATACCACCACCCAGAGGCGGCCCGCCTCTTCCTCGCGTATTTCCACCGTACCCGCCTGCGGCGCAATGATCTTTTTCTGGGGAGTTTCAAGCAGGACCGCGCCTTTCTTCACCTTGTCGCCGTCCTTGACGGAGAGCCGGTCAAGATCAATGGGGCCGATTTCAAACCGCTCTTCGTGCATCTCCTTGCCGGTCACGACGATAACGCGCTGTTTGAGCGAACCGCCCGGCGCCGGCTCCGTCTCGTGCAACGACACGGTGCCGGCAAACGGCGCCATGAGCGCCGGACGCTTGACGGGGCGCGTCTCAAACAGCTCTTCCACGCGGGGGAGTCCCTGCGTGATATCCGCGCCGGCGACGCCGCCTGTGTGGAACGTGCGCATCGTGAGCTGCGTACCTGGCTCGCCGATGGACTCGGCTGCGATGATGCCCACGGCGGTTCCCACGGATACCAAGCGGTTGTACCCCAGATCCCATCCATAGCACATCGCGCACGCGCCTCGCAGATTCTTGCACGACAGAATGGAGCGCACGCGCACTTCCGTCACTCCCGCCGCCTCCAGCGCGCGCGCGCGTTCTTCCGTGACCACGTCCCCTTTTTTCGCAATATGCTTTTTCGTCACGGGATCCTTCACCAGAGAGGCGAGCACTCTGCCTTTCACGCGCACCGCCGTGGATTCTCCCATGTCATCCGATTCTCCCTTAGTAATGAGGAAGCCCTCGGTATCGCCGCAATCCTCTTCAAGAATGACGACGTCCTGCGACACGTCAATCAGACGGCGCGTAAGATAACCCGCGTTTGCGGTACGCAGCGCGGTATCGGACAAACCCTTGCGGGCGCCGTGCGTCGAAATGAAATACTCCAGCACCTCCAGCCCTTCCTTGAAACTCGCTTTCACCGGCAGCTCGATCAGCTCGCCCGACGGGCTCGCCACGTTCCCCTTCATGCCCATCATCTGGGTGATCTGCGCCCAGCTGCCGCGCGCCCCCGACTCGATCATGGCGTAGACCGATCCGTTGCGGTCAAGGCTCTTCTTCGAGAGCTTCGTGATTTCATCTTTCACGCGCGCCCACAGCTCGATTACTTTGACGTGCCGCTCATCGTCCGTCAGCAATCCTTGCGCAAACATGCCCTCCACGTCCGCCACCTCCTGCTCCGCAGCCTCAATGATCGCCCGCTTATCAGGCAGCGGCGGCAGATCGTCCATGCCCCATGAAATGCCCGAGAGCGTGAGATACTGCAGGGAGACGCGCTTTACGGCGTCCAATAAATGCGCAGTCGCTTCAATGCCGAAGAGTTCGAGATTGCGTGCAATCACATTGCGCAGCCTTCCTTTGTCCAACACGTCGTTCACGAAACGAATGTCCTCCGGCAGCACCTGGTTGAAAATAATCCTGCCGGCGCTCGTCTCGATATCCGCCCCCTTCTCCCGCACCAGGATGCGCTGGCGCAGGCCGATGAGCCCCACTTCGTACGCCGTGAGCGCTTCGTCAAACGACGCGCAGCGCTTGAGTGCGGACGCCGGCAGCTCCCGCGTCGCCGCGTCAAACGTAGAGAGATAGAAGCATCCCAGCACCAAATCCTGCTGCGGCGCCATGACCGGTTCGCCGGTGGCGGGCTTCAGGATATTGCGCGAGGAGAGCATCAGGCTTTCCGCTTCCCGCTTCGCCTCTTCCGTGAGCGGCACGTGCACCGCCATCTGGTCGCCGTCGAAGTCGGCGTTGAAGGCGGCGCAGACCAGCGGATGCAGCTGGATGGCCTTGCCCTCGATCAGCTTGGGCTCGAAAGCCTGGATCCCGAGGCGGTGCAAGGTCGGCGCGCGATTGAGCAACACGTGCGAATTGCGCGTAACTTCTTCGAGAATGTCCCACACCTCGCTTCTGCCCGACTCGATAAAGCGATTTGCGGAGCGCACATTATGGACATACTCTCCGGCAATGAGCTTGGCGATGACGAACGGCTTGAACAGTTCCAGCGCCATGCGCTTGGGCAGTCCGCACTGATGCAGCTCCAAATGCGGCCCCACCACGATCACCGACCGCCCCGAATAATCCACGCGCTTCCCCAGAAGGTTCTGGCGGAAACGTCCCTGCTTGCCTTTGAGGATGTCGGCGAGGGACTTCAACATGCGCTTCTGGCCCGTGGACGCGGTCACGGTCTTGCCGTGGCGAGCGGAATTGTCAATCAATGCGTCCACCGCTTCCTGCAACATGCGTTTTTCGTTGCGCGTGATGACTTCAGGCGCATTGAGTTCGATCAGACGCTTCAAGCGATTGTTGCGATTGATCACGCGGCGGTAGAGATCGTTTAAATCCGACGCGGCAAAACGCCCGCCATCAAGCTGGACCATGGGGCGGAGATCGGGGGGGATCACGGGAATGGTGGTGAGGATGAGCCATTCTGGCTTGAGCCCGTTTGCGCGGAATGTCTTCACCAGCCGCAGGCGCTTCAAAATCCTCTTCTGTTTCGATGCGGGCGCATCCAACGCCTGGCGCTCCAAATCCTTCACCAGCAAAGGCAGCTCGATACCGCGCAGCAATTCATAGATCGCTTCGGCGCCGATGCCCGCTTCAAACACATGGCCGTATTTGAGCGCCAGATCCTGATAGTGCGATTCGGATATGACCATGAGCGGCGTCAGCTCGACGAGCTCTTTCTTCGCGATGTGGAGCGCCTGATCCAGCTCGCGTACCCGCTCGTCTTTTTGCCGCAGCAGCACGGCGCGCCCCTCACCCTTCTCTCCTCCTTCCTTCTCGGCGTGTCCCGCCTGCTGGCGCGCCGTCTCCCATTCGCGCTCGATTTCCTTCTTGCGGGTCTTATATTCTTCCTGCGCCTGCGCGAGCATCTCTTCGCGCAGATCTTCATGCACTTTAAGAACGATGAAGCTCGCAAAATACACCACCTTCTCCAAGTCCTGCACCGACAGATCTAGCATGAGGCCGATATTCGACGGCACGCCCCGCAAGAACCAGATATGGCTCACCGGCGCCGCCAGATTGATATGGCCCATGCGCTCGCGGCGCACGACCGCCCGCGTCACCTCCACGCCGCACTTGTCGCAGACGATGCCTTTGTAGCGGATGCGCTTGTATTTGCCGCAGTAACATTCCCAGTCCTTTGTCGGACCGAAAATGCGCTCGTCAAACAAGCCGTCTTTTTCCGGTTTTTGCGTACGGTAATTGATGGTCTCCGGTTTTGTCACTTCGCCGAACGACCAGCGCCGTATCGCCTCCGGGCTGGCTAAGCGGAGCCGGATGGCGTCGAAATCAATCACGGGTTGGTGGTCTTCGTACATAATGTGATGCCAATCTACACATCCATGCGAATGTTACCAATGAGCTACGAATGCCATTCATGAGCGATATTCGCATATATTCGCTGCATTCGTATCTATTCGTTGATTCGCATTATATTTTTTGGACTCTGGATTTTGGACTTTCCACGTCTTCCTTCCCCTTCTCGCTGCCGCCCACGACCCCGCCATCTTTCAGCAGCTCGACGTCCAGGCACAGCCCTTTGAGCTCGCGCACCAGCACGTTGAACGACTCCGGGATATTGACGCGCCGGATGGGCTCGCCCTTAATGATGGACTCGTACGCTTTCGAGCGCCCGACAATATCATCTGACTTGATCGTGAGCATTTCTTGCAAAGTGTGCGCGGCGCCGTAGGCTTCGAGCGCCCAGACTTCCATTTCCCCAAAACGCTGTCCGCCGAATTGCGCTTTGCCGCCCAACGGCTGCTGGGTCACCAGGGAGTACGGGCCTATGGAGCGCTGGTGGATTTTGTCTTCCACCAAATGATTGAGCTTGAGGATGTAGATATACCCGACGGTCGTGCGGAAATCAAACGCATCTCCCGTCCTGCCGTCATACAAGGTCATCTTGCCGTCCCGCGCATACCCGGCGCGCTCCAATTCGTCTTTTATCCGCCCCTCGGACACGCCGTTGAGCACAGGCGTGGCCACCTGGTAGCCCAACGCTTTGGCCGCAAGCCCCAAATGCGTTTCGAGAATCTGGCCGATGTTCATACGCGACGCGACACCCAGGGGATTCAGTACAATGTCCACGGGCGTGCCGTCTTTCAAATACGGCATATCTTCCACCGGCACGATGCGGGAAATGACGCCTTTATTGCCGTGCCGCCCCGCCATTTTGTCGCCTACCTGAACCTTCCGCAGCTGGGCCACCGATACCTGGATTTGCTCGATCACGCCTGCGGGAAGCTTGTCGCCTCCTTCGCGGGAAAATATCTTGATGTCCACCACCTTGCCGTGCTCGCCGTGTTCGAGATACAGGGAGGAATCCCGTACCTCCTTCGCCTTCTCGCCGAAAATCGCGCGCAAGAGCCGCTCTTCCGCGGACAGCTCGGTTTCTCCTTTCGGCGTAATCTTGCCGACCAGAATGTCGCCGGACGAAGCCTCCGCGCCGATGCGCACGATGCCGCGCTCATCCAGATCCTTGAGTTTTTCCTCGCCGACGTTGGGAATGTCGCGCGTGACCACTTCGGGCCCGAGCTTCGTTTCGCGCACGTCAATAGTGTAATCCTCGATATGAATGGACGTATAGCGGTCTTCCTGCACCACCCGTTCTGAAATCAAAATCGCATCCTCGTAGTTCCCCCCTTCCCAGGACATAAATGCCACGAGCAGATTCGCGCCCAAGGCCAGTTCGCCGCGGTCAGTGGCGGCACCGTCCGCCAAGGCCTGTCCCTTCTTTACCGCCATGCCCGGCACGACGAGCGGACGCTGGTTCATGCACGTGGAGGCGTTGGAACGCACGAATTTCCGAAGCATGTACTCTTTCGCTCCGGCGCCGGAGCGCACGACGATGGCGCGGCCGGACACGCGCTCCACCACGCCATCCGCCTCGCAGACGACGACGTGCCCTGAATCCTTGGCCGCCCGTCCCTCAATCCCCGTCCCCACCAATGGCGCCTCGGGTCGCACGCACGGCACTGCCTGGCGCTGCATGTTCGTGCCCATCAGCGCGCGCACGGCATCGTCATGCTCGAGGAAGGGGATCAGCGACGTGGCGATGGAAACAATCTGATTCGGCGAGACGTCCACATAATCCACATTCTCGACCGCTTCAATGGTGGGCTTCCCTTCCTTGCGCACTTCGGTGCGCGCCACCAGGAAATGACCCTGCGCATCGCGCGGCACCGTGGCTGACGCCGTCACCACGCGCTCCTCGGCAAACGCGTCCAGCCAGACGATTTCGTCAGTCGCGCGCGGCTTCCCGCCGTCATGGGACACGCGGACAAACGGCGTCTCGATGAAGCCGTACTCATTGACCCGCGCATAGCTCGCCAAATGGCCCACGAGCCCGATGTTGGGGCCTTCCGGCGTGGAAATGGGGCAAATCCTTCCGTAATGGGTGCGATGGACGTCGCGCACTTCAAATCCCGCGCGCTCACGCGACAGCCCTCCCGGCCCCATGGCGGAAAGCCTCCGCTTGTGTTCGAGCTCGGCCAAAGGATTCGTCTGATCCATGAACTGCGAGAGCTGCGAACTCATGAAAAATTCCTTGATCGCGCCGATGACCGGGCGCGCGTTGATCAGCTGGCCCGGCGTCAGCGACGCGAGATCGAGCGTGGACATGCGGTCGCGCACGATGCGCTCCATGCGCATGAGCCCCACGCGGAAACGATTCTGCACCAGTTCGCCGATCGCGCGCACGCGGCGGTTGCCGAGATGGTCAATGTCGTCCGGCTCTTTTTGCGACACGTTCATGCGCACCACCTCGCTCACGATGTCCATGAGATCTTCGCGTTTGAAGACGCGATGCTCCTTGGTCAGTGGCCATTGCCGCGCGAACCGCTGATTGAGCTTGTAGCGCCCCACCTTGCCGAAATCGTAACGCTCGAAATTGAAGAAAGTGGCGTAAATGAGCGACTTGGCATTATCAATCGTGGCGAGGTCTCCCGGACGAATGCGCTTGTAGACTTCGCGCAAGCCCTCGGCCTCGCTGTGCGCCACGTCTTTGGCGACCGTGGTTTCGATGTACTTCAAATCGGCGTCCGTATCCACCGCGCGGAACAGCGCGACGATTTCTTCGTCCGTGCCCATGCCAAACGCCCGGAAAAGTGCGGTGATGGGCACCTTGCGCTTGCGGTCGATCTTCACGGAAATGATGCCCGTGGGCGCGGTCTCGATCTCCAGCCACGCGCCGCGGTTCGGAATGATCTTTGCGCCGTACCAGCGCCGCCCGCGCACGTACTCGGAAGTGAAAAAGACGCCCGCGGACCGAATGAGCTGGGATACCACCGCGCGCTCAATGCCGTTGATCACGAACGTGCCCCGCTCGGTCATGATGGGGAAATCGCCCAGGTAGATCTCCTGCTCGCGCGCGTCTCCCGTGCGCTTGTTGGCGAGCCGCGCTTTGACCCGCAAAGGCGCTTCATACGTCGCGTTGCGCGCGCGCGCCGTCGTCTCGTCGAATTTCGGCTCGTCGAGATAATAATCAACGAACGACAATTCAAGATCACGGCCGATGAAATCCGTGATCGGAGAAATCTCGTCGAATAATTCCTTCAGGCCCTCCTTCAAAAACCAGTCGTACGAACTTTTCTGCACTTCAATAAGATCGGGGAGCTCGATGGCCTGCAGACGCGGATTAAAATACACCCGACCCTCATGGACCAGGGGTTGAGAAAAATCAACGGACATGGGATAGGGAAGAGGAAAAACGACAAAAAACGCTCTCCCCATTCTCTATGTACCGAATGGAGAGATGAAAGCACCCGTGAGCTCTTAGGGTGTTTTTAACATGAGATGAGGCTACAACACGCCCGTTATCCTGTCAAGTGCTTCACTCCTCCCCACCTTATCCCCACCTTGCCCCAACCAATACATCAAAAAATCCAAGCACCAAGCATCAAATTTCAAACAAATTCGAAATTCTTCCACCCCATCAGGATCCCGCATACCTCACAAACGTGAAAATCAAGGTGCGGGACGATATCCGATGCCAAAAAGTTTTGGGTTTTGGTGATTTAAATTTGGGTATTATTTGGGATTTGGAAATTTGGATTTGGGATTTCTAGCGCCTCCATCCCAGCGTTTCCAGCTCTTCCCGCGCAACGATCCGGTCATCCCAGGGCTTATCTTCGCCATGATCCATAGCCATCATAGTTTCATGCCCCTTGCCCGCGAGCAATACGATATCGCCGGCATGCGCCAAGCGCAACGCGCGCGCTATGGCCTCCCGCCGGTCGGCTACGAGCCAATATCCTTCGCCCTCCCTCTTCCCGGCACTC
>Ga0155645_131_pt1 | contig 29945 bp, 19 predicted proteins | sample RifCSPhighO2_12_FD_107302 | JGI IMG/M metagenome (GOLD analysis project Ga0155645, IMG submission 107302) | Candidatus Uhrbacteria bacterium RIFCSPHIGHO2_12_FULL_54_23
GAGGACGAGCGGTATTGGCTGCATACGTGAAGCGTAGAAATGATAAAATACTCGCTTCAAGTATATGTTCCATAATTAAATTGTCAATGTACTAGACGGTAATCTCGTCTGGTTCAAGGAATATCGAAGCGCGATGTTTGAAGGCTTCGATGTCAGTGAGAATTTTGTGGTCGCTGGCGGGGATAGCTCACTATTCCTTATCGATAATACGACTGGTGATTCTTTGAGGTCGGCTGTCTTGCCTGGCGTTCTGGTAATAAGAGTGTTACTGCTGGAAAATATCATTTTTGCTTTAGAACAGGTCAGCGCGCTCGATTCATTCCGGATCAGCATCTATAACCTAAATTTGAACCGGCTTAAAAGCACCAACCTGTTCAAAGGCCATACCGCCAACTTAGGAAATACCGGATTCCATAGACCATTCAACCTTATTCAATCTAACGAAGAAATAGTCGTTCAGGCGGCAGTACATGCGGATAAAAAAACCAAAAGTCACATAGCGAAAGTAACGCTGGCAGAAGTAAAATTTATCCTGGCCACGGACCGCCATCCGGGACTTAGCAACGGGCTGGTGGTAAATGGAGATCAAGCCTATTTGTGCGGAATCCACGAGGTCGAGAAAGTAAATCTCTCGACTGGGATGAGTGAATGGGTGGTCGAAATCCCGACTTCAGGTCCTGATCTAACCATTGACTACATAAACCTGGACGATAACGGCAACTTGTTGATAACCGGCGAGGACTATCTTGATTTCTTTGTTCGGGTCCTCGACCCGGAGGGGAAAACATTATTTTCTTACCTTAACCAAGAACCGGACTTTCAGGATGGTTACTGGGTTGGTGATTTCGGCGGCAACATCGTTGTCTATGCGCACACGATAGATGCCGGTTTCCTGAAAATCGTGAAGACAGCTCCAACCACCGATGTTGAAGCCACAACACCCAGGACATTTGCTCTGGATCAAAACTATCCAAACCCGTTCAACCCAACAACCAACATTACTTACTCAATTGAGAAACAAGGCGCTGTCAGCCTGGTTGTTTACAACCTGCTCGGCAATGAAATTGCTCGTCTGGTTGATAACCAAATTCAGACTGTTGGCAACCATACCATCTCTTTTGACGCAAGTAATTTAAGCAGTGGCGTTTACTTCTATAAATTACAAACAAACAATACCAGTGTTACTAAGAAGATGTTGCTGATGAAGTAAATCAGCAACGGCTCACCGCGTTCCTCTCTTTGAGAGGGCCTTCAGCGCGGTGAGCAGCTCTTTCTCTTTTGAATTTTAAAAGTCCGGCGTCGATTTCATCTGACCCGGGCTTTTTAGTTGCGCTGCGTTTCTGTAAACACAAAACAATCGCCTCGGTATCCTCTTTGGCGGCTTCGAAATTTCATGGAAACATTCTGCGCTTCATCGTATCAGGACAGGGTGCGCACTGCATGCGACATGATTTGATTTGCCTCGACGAATATGGTATCGTACACATACACTTATTACATCGCAAATCTCCGTATGAAGCTTGCCATTCCCGTCACCCATATATCCGTGCAGGGCGACACGGTGACGCTTGAACTCCCCAAGCGGTTCCTGGAGGATGTCATTCATGCGCAACGCAACTCCTCACAAACGACATGGGATGCTTTGGAGCGGCTGTACGGCGCATGGAAAGGCAAGAGTATAGACGGCTTGATATATGAGCGGCGGTTAAGAGAAGAGTGGGATGGACGCCCTTGATATGCACCTCTTCGACACTAACGCTCTCATTTACTATCTCGCGGGTGAGGCTCCGCACGTTAAGGAAATTTTCCGCGCCCTCAAAGAACGAGCTGAAAGGCCTTCGGTGTCCGTCATCAGCAAAATCGAGCTTTTAAGCATTGACGACGAGGCTGAACTCGCGAAGGTGGAAACGTTGCTCGGCGCCGTTGACGTGCTTGGTTTGGATGACCGCGTCGTCGAAGAAAGCGCACGCGTGAGACGCGCCTATAAGCTCAAGCTTCCTGACGCGATCATCGCCGCGACCGCGCTCACGCATGGGTACACCCTGGTGACGAGAAATCTGCAAGACTTCGGAAGAGTGGGAGGGCTTGACGTGGTTGACCCGAAAACGTAGCGAATGGTTTTGTTTACATGAAGTGTGCACGGATTCTTGTAAACTGCCCTCTGTCGGTGCGCGAACAAACAATCTTAGGCTATCCTCTCCGCGGAGAAGCGCGCCGCGGATGTATTCTGCCCACACGTCCGGCGTCGATTTCATCTGACCCGGGCTTTTAAATTGAAAAAATTTGATTCGTCATCACCAGCCGCCGCCAAAAGGCGCATCAGGCCAATCAGGATTTGTCTTAAAAGACGAGCTAATATGCACGCCACCTATCCCGGTAAGCACCTCCCCCTGCTTCTTCACCTTATCACCCTCCACATAGACCCTCCTCATCATTTGTTCGCCATGACGCGGGTGTGGAATGAGGATAAACTCATCTTTATCGCGACTTTTCCGCACTTCATAAACCTCTCCCTCAAAACGAAATGTTCTCCCCACTTTCGTGTCATTCAATCTCTCTCTCTCTCTTTCTTCTTGCCCTGAAATTTGAGATGCGCCTTCCATAAAATTTATATGCGTTGTTAATAATTTATTCATCCATCAATTTCAACCCGCGCACGGATAGGAAATCTCTGCGATTGAGCGTCGCCAACGGGTACGCGCGCGCAAGGGCGGTCGCCGCGATGATGGCATCCAGCGTCGCCATGCTATAGGCAGCAGCCAGTTTTCCCGCGCCAATCGAAATGGGAAGATCGAGGGGAATGATTTCAATGTGGGAAAAAAGCGCAGCGAGCTCTTCGCGCGCGGACTCACGTTCCCATACGCTTTTTCCCGAATACAACTCGGTATGCGTCACGATGGAGGCATGAAGACTGTGCCCCTGGCGTACGAGCGCAAGCAGCGGTGAGGACGCTTTGTCCCTCCGGCGCACATGATCAATCAACACAGAAGTATCAAGGAGCAGGGACGGCATAGCCTACACTGCCCCGTGAGCATCGAACGCGCGCGCGAGCCGTTTTTGCGTCCGTGCTGCCCGCGCCTCGCTTCTTTTCCGGTTGCGTGCGAGCTCGTGCGGGTCCAGCCAATCTCCTTTGATGGCAAGCAGCTCTTGAATGTATTCCTCCCGGGATGGTTTTTTCTCTTCGTGTGGCGCCATCGGCTCGCCCACGATTCTCCCGTCTTTCACATACAATTTCAGCCAAAAATCATCCCCCATTCCCAAATCCTCCCGTATGGGCTTGGGGATGGTGATTTGTCCGCGGCTAAAGGATTTTACGTATTTCACCGGGATATTCTGCATACTGCAGATTCAGTATATACTGAATTCCAAGAAAGTCAAACATTAATGTGGTCGTTAAGAGCCTGGAAATAAACAAACGCTTCGACTCACCTGTCATCCTGGAGGCCGAAGGCCGAGTAGGATCCACCTGCGGGATGCGTTTCCTTGGGGGATTCTATCGCTCCGCTCCAGAATGACAAGGTGGAGTGGTTATTCTTTTCCAAGCCCTTACCACCCAGTACATCGGCCGGTACACCAAGCGTCCTGTATTGGCCCGAAGCAGGATCAAGGACTATGACGGGGAGTACGTAGTTTCTGTGTAAAAAGTCCTACCTGAGCATATCATGGTACATGGTATCCTCGGATAGATCTTTTTCAATCCATCTGTCCTGTACGGTTATCCGGCGCGGGCATACCGAGACCTCGGTTCTGGGCGATGAACCCCATGGCGATACCCCTGGCATAGCCGTAATATCCTTTGTATCTGCTTTTCTTGAGCCCGTATTTCCGTTTCCCCAAGGATATGGTCGCCTCTGAACCTGATCGCCATTTAAAGAGCTCTTTTTCTTTCCTGGTGACGGGCGGGGCGCCAGTCGGCGAGCGGCCTTTCTTTTCCGGCAAGATGAAGTGGACGACCTTGGAGACGAGGAGTTTTTCATTCTTTGATGAATGGTACCCACGATCAAACGCTGCTTCGCCGGGCGGCTTGTGGTGAATTCTTTCATGCTCCTTCATCGCTTCCGGCAGATACCCCGCATCGTCCGGGTGTTCCTGGATATGCCAGTTCGTGATGAACGCCTCGTCTTCCTGCACCTGCACCAGCCTGCCGAATTCAGTGGAAACGCCGAGTTTTCCTTTCTTGATGGGCCGGGCGTAGGTTTCAAAAACCGAGACGATCCGGTCGGGGATCTTCTGGACGCCGGCGAGCACGCGTTCCGTCTGGTCAATCACGCGCTGGGTGACGCCTCTGAAGTCCTGTACGGCTTGATCGGCAACGTCCTTCGTATGATCCACGACATGCTGCGCAATGGCCATGAGGGCGGCGGTCGCCTTCTCCCGCGCTTCCTTCGATTTCCGGCCGATGGTTCTCTTCACGTACAGGAGCCGTTTGACGATTCTCGCAAAGGTGCGATAGCCTTTCTGTGGCACGAGCTTTAATTGTGTGACGATTCTGGTAATCACCCTGATCCCATCGGCGAGGAGGTTGGCGTCCGTCGGATACCGCACGCTGGCTTCTGATACCGTTGAATCCAACCGCAGCTTCCTGCCCTTGGTTTTCCCCTCGGCTCTCGCTTTCTGAACAATCAGATCGTTGATCTTCTTGCCCGTAGCCTCGCTGATGCAGGACAGCTGATTCTGCAAGGTCTTGAAACACGGGCTTGTGCCGGCGATTTTACAGAACCAACGATCTTCATGGTTGACGCTCAAGGTGTGCGCCAGTTCGCGGTACGACAATCCCCGATGATGTTTGAGAAAGCTGAAACGCAGAGTCTGCTCCACGGGCGTTCGGTTCCTGCCGGTCGCGGCCTCGGGGAAGTCCTGCGCAAGCTGCCAGATAAAGGATTCGTCTTCAAGCGCCTGATCGATGATCCGGTAATCTTCCCTGACGGGGAAGGTGATCCATTGGTCGTACAGAGTTGCTTGGCGTGGAGCGAATACTATTTTCATAATCGATGGCGGGATTAAGAGAGTAAAAGAGAAGTTAATCGGGAACCTTTTCTCTCTTAATTTTACCATAGATGAGCCGAAATATCTTTTGGTTTTTACACAGAAACTACGTAACATTCGAGTACGAGGACAGGACTGAAGGACAGGAACGGAAACCCCTGCGGATGAGGGTGGAGGAGTTCATCGCCCGACTGGTCGTCCATATCCACGACAAGCATTTCCGCCAGATACGGCATTATGGAATCTATGCAACGAGGACGCGAAAGGAGGATATCGCCCTCGCGCGGAAGCTCTTGAACGAGGCGGCGAAACCGGAGGTTGCCCCCATGACAGGAGCGTGTAATGCGTGAAAAGAACAATCTGCGTCATGGACACCTGATCGCGACGCCGCGAGCGGCCATGAAGGCCGCTACGGTATAATCGAGTCTGGAGAAACATTCTCCAGACTCGTCCTGAACCATTCGGCTCCGCTCAGGGCAGGCTCCGTGAAGGATCCTCTCGCCATATGAAAAAACTCACCAATTATATAGACGAATACGTCGTCGACCTCGAGGTAGAGAAAGGACGGTCAAAGATGACAGTGCGCAACTACGGATTTTACCTCACACGATTTGCACAGTGGGCGAACAATCCCGCGCCCAATGCGATTACGCTTGACCTGGTGCGCCAGTACCGTCTCTGGCTTAACCGTTTTACCGACGCAAAAGGCAACCCGCTCGGCCGTGCCACGCAAAATTACCACCTCATCGCCTTGCGTGCGTTTCTCAAATATCTTGCGCGACGCGACATCAAGTCGCTCTCCTCTGAAAAAATAGAGCTGGCCAAAGTGCCGGACCGGCATGTGTCCTTCCTTGAAGGCCAAGAGCTCACGCGCCTGCTCGACGCGCCGCTCGCGGCTGACGCCCCCGCACTCATCCGCCTGCGCGACAAAGCGATTCTGGAAACGTTATTTTCCACGGGACTGCGGGTGTCTGAACTCGTTGCCTTAAAAAAAAGCGACATTCCGCAGAAACGCAATGACCTCTCCGTGCGCGGCAAGGGAAGCAAAGTGCGCATGGTATTCCTCTCCCCTGACGCGCGCGCGGCCGTTGCAAATTATGTCACACAGCGCCGCGACCTCTCGCCGTATCTCTTCGTCCGCCACGATCGCGCGGGGACAACGAACGAAGCAAAGGAAAAAACAGAACTGCATGGCATGACAGCCCGCAGCGTGGAACGGCTCGTCTCCCAGTATGCACGGCAGGCGGGCATTATGAAACCGGTTACGCCCCATACCCTCCGCCACTCCTTCGGCACCGACCTGCTGCGTTCCGGCGCGGATCTGCGGGCAGTCCAGGAGCTTCTCGGGCACGCCTCTATCACGACAACTCAAATCTATACCCATGTGACTGACAAACATCTGAAGGAAGTCTATGAAGCGTTTCACGGCAAGACGCGGGAATCCAGTTCTTAAATTTTTCAGTTTGTCGAGTTTCAGTATGTGATTGACGAGAAAGGTCGAGACTGCTATCTTCTAGCGTGCTCACAGCAATCTGACATGTAGATACCCACGGCTAAAGCCGTGGCACTTGCAAACTTTACAAGCTTCGCTTGCCCGCTTCGCGGGGGCTCATTCCTCCACGGGCAAGCCCGTGGATTCCTGCCGCTTCGCGGACGTTTGAAATTTGACATTGGTAATATGCCCCGATAGTTCAACGGATAGAACGGAAGCCTTCTAAGCTTTAAATCTAGGTTCGATTCCTAGTCGGGGCAAAAGATAATATAGTTTGCATATTGATTAAATCCACAAAGCGGCGTATTTACTATCTACTCTGGATCGGCTAAAATTAATGTATGCCGGTTCTCGATTGCAAACATTGCCACACTAAGTTTTATGTAAAACCAAGTCAAATTGTAACTACTCAGCACGCTGAAAAGACCAATGTTTAAGCCACGAAATTTCAAGCATAATTGATGTTAAAATTTGGAAATTGGCTTAAATAAGCGATTTTCATTCAAAACAACCTGAGTAGTTACGTCAAATTAAACTCGGGTACGGAAAATATTGCTCAACGGCGTGTAAGCGTGAAGGGCGAAAAATCGGCAAATTTGTCGTTTATGAAACATGCGAAAAAGAAGTATGGAAAACACCGAAAGCAATTCGAAACTCAAAAAGAGGAATGTGGACATACCAACGTATCATGAGAGTCAATAACGTCCCTGCCGTCTGTAGACTATGTGGGATTGATAATAAAAAAGTTTTAGTCATTCGCCACAAAGATCAAAACAGAAAAAACAATGTCATCGAAAACCTGATATGGTTGTGCGGGAATTGCCATTATCTCATCCATAATGGTAAAACATTGTAAGTATGCGATGTGGTGACCATGGTGTAACGGCAGCACAGGAGCTTGTGGAGCTCTTAGCCCGGGTTCGACACCCGGTGGTCACCCCACAAGGACATCCCCTCACGACGAGGGTGTTTTTGTTTTCCGCATGAATTCGCTATGATAAGCCATAAGCGTATCAAATACGTATGAACGTGCTCTTCCATCTTCTCATCATCGCCGTAAGCATCCTCCTCATCGGAAAAGGATCTGACTGGCTCACGGACTCGCTCATCCCCCTGGGGCGCAAACTCAAAGTAACGAGCGTCTCGGTCGGACTGATCTTTGTCTCCATCGCCGTGAGCTTGCCGGAAGTGCTGGTCGCGCTCGCTACCATCAACAAAGGGTATCCCACTATTACGCTCGGCGTCATCATCGGCTCGATTTTCGCTAACATCGGGCTCATGACCGGACTTGCGGCGCTGGTGAGGCCGCTCAAAGTCGGGCTGAATGTCATCCTGCGAGACGGCGTGTTTTCGCTCGTGGTGCCGGTGCTCGTCTTTGCGGTAAGCCTCGGCGGCGAAATTACGCGCGCGGAAGGATTCGCGTTCATCCTGCTCTTTGTCACCTACGTTATCAATGTCTTCCTGCAGGAAAAAATGCGATCACGCGAAGAACAGGAGAAGGAGATGAAGGAAATCGAAATCGAATTCGAACTCCTGGGATTTGACTTTGCCAAATTCTTCAAGCCGGGCATCATCTCTTTTCTCGCAGGCGCCCTGATACTGATCACCGGTGCCCAACTGTTCAGCAACGAGCTCATATTCGCCGCACAGCAATTCCAGATAAGCCAGCTCGTCATCGGCTTGACGCTCGGCGCCATCGGCCCTTCCATTCCCAACATCGCGGCCGCATACAAAGCCGCCAAGCGCGGCATGGGGGAAATTGCCGTTTCGGAAACCTTCGGTTCCAATATCTTCACCCTTCTGGTCACCCTCGGGATGGCCGCCATGCTCTCGCCACTCACGGTGAGCGCTACCTGGCTTCGCTTCGATCTCCCCGCGCTCATCGGCATGAGCGCACTCCTCTTTCTATTCACCGTCACGAGAAAATCAATATCCCGCGCAGAAGGCGGCATGCTTCTTGCCGCGTATCTCATAGTGCTCGCGATTCAAATCATGAAAGGAGTCTAAGGAAATACATTTTCATTTTGCATAAAAATAACAATGTGCTAGAATTCTGATTATTATAGTCAGATTTATTCACACCGCATGTTCCCCGGCTTTCTTATAGGTTTCCGCGAGGCGCTTGAAGCGGCGCTCATTGTTGGCATCGTCATCGGGTATCTCAAGAAAACAAGCCGCACTGTCCATATACCCGCAGTCTGGCGCGCAGTAGAGCTTGCCGTGATTGCGAGCGTCGTTGCGGCATGGCTTTTCAATCAATTCCTTGGAGGGTTCTCGGGGGCGAAAGAAGAATGGTTTGAAGGAGTGCTTATGCTCACCGGTGCGGCCCTTATCACCAACGCAGTCCTCAACCTCATCTATCATCTCCGCTCACGGACAGAAGTGGAAGCCAAAGCGGAATCAACACTCACCCGTGCCGGCATTCTCGGGCTTTCCTTCCTGGTCTTTCTTTCGGTCCTGCGTGAAGGCGTGGAAACCGTGATATTCCTTTCTGCCGCAAACATTGTTGTGCCCGATGATCATCGTGTCGGGGCAATACTCGGCATTGCCGTAGCACTCATCCTCGGCGGGGCGCTCTTCAAGGGACTCATTAAACTCAATCTCAAACATTTCTTCACGGTCACGAGCCTGCTCTTGGTGCTCTTTGCCGCCGGCCTCACTGCTCACGGAGTGCATGAACTCCAGGAAGCGGGTGCCATCACGTTTTTGACTGACCAAGCGTGGAATATAAATCCTCCCCCGCTTCCCGGTGGCTCTTATCCGCTCCTGCATGACAACGGCACGGTGGGAAGCGTCCTCAAGGGCGTCTTCGGCTACAACGGCAATCCTACCTACGCAGAAGTGCTCGCCTATGCCGGCTATCTCATCGCTCTCTCCCTCATCTGGAAGCGCTTCCTTCCCTCTCGTCCCCGCCCGACTGAAGCGGCGTGAGATCCGCTCATACTATTCATACGATCTAATGATGGCACCTCTGCTACCTTGTGTGCCTTGCCCACGCGTGTCCCCACATGCGACAATACAATAGTATGCCATACCTCTATCCACTCGTCAGCGTCCTCGTGGTCAGCCTCGTTTCGTTTGTGGGACTCTTCACTATTTCCATCAATACGGAACGGCTCAAGCGCATCATGCTCCCGCTCATTAGCTTCGCCGCAGGTACGCTCCTGGGCGATGCGCTCATCCATATCCTTCCTGAACTCGTGGAAGAGCATGGGTGGGATTTGAATATTTCGCTGTACCTCATATTGTCCATACTTCTCTTCTATGCACTTGAACACTTCATCCGCTGGCATCACTACCACCATGTGGGCGAAGAGGAACAGCATCCGGTAGGAGTACTGAATCTCGTGGGTGACAGCGTGCATAATTTCATGGACGGGCTCATCATCGGCGCGGCATATTTGGTGGATATCCGTGTGGGACTCGCCACCACGCTCGCCGTCATTTTCCATGAATTGCCGCAAGAAATCGGCGACTTCGCAATCCTCATCCATAGCGGCTTTACCAAGGCAAGGGCACTGCTCTTTAATTTTCTCTCCGCGCTCACTGCCCTGCTCGGCGCGTTCCTCGCCGTCTGGGCAGGTGCGGCGTTTGAAGAGGCGCGTCCCGCGCTCCTCGCACTCACGGCTGGCGGCTTTCTCTATATCGCCACGGTCGATCTCATTCCCGAGTTGCACAAAGAAGTGAACATGAAAAAATCTCTCATCCAATTTTTTTCCCTACTCGCCGGCATCGGCCTCATGTGGGCGCTGTTCATGTTTGAATAGCAATTCGCTAAAATTCGAAACAATTGAATACGATTCTGTGCACACATCTCTTACTACGACAGACCATCTTGCATTTCTCTTCTTTTAATTCACTCCCGCACACGGGACATGCCTGCCCCGCATCATGTGAAGTTTTCTGTTCCGGTGTACTTACCGGATCAATACGATCCATAAAAGTATTGCAAAGAGTACACGGTATACACCAAACGGGATAAACGAATGCGTCTGCACGAAGCGCACGAACCACTTCACCACCGCATAGGCGACGAAAAACGAACAGACAAACCCTACCGCAAGCAAAATAAATTCATTCCCGGAAAACGACGCGCCGGATTTCACCAAATCCAATCCGCTCGCGGCAAGCATCGTGGGGACGGCCAAGAGAAAGGAAAACTCCACTGCCGCCTTTCGATTCCATCCTATCACGAGTCCTCCTATAATGGTTGCGGCCGCGCGCGATACGCCGGGTATCACGGATAATGATTGGAACAATCCCACGACGACCGCCTTCTGCCAACTTAATTCCGTAACCGCCTGCGCATGAGCTTCCTGTGGCTTCCGCGCGTACCACCACTCAAATAATATCAGCGCTACACCGCCGATACCCAGCGCCCACACCGTCACGGTCGGATCAGTAAGGAGCGTTTCCTTAATGAATACTCCTCGCAGTAGAACTGCGAGGTATCAAAGCTGAATCATGCTTCGATATCGCAGCAGAGCTGCGGGGTATTGAACCCTAAGAGAGAATAAACTGAAAGAGCAACAACCCCACGACCGCCGTCGGCACGAACGCCGCCGCCACCCGCAACCACACCGCACGCGCGCGCGCGAGCGTCTTCCTGTAGAGCGCCGTCACTGCAAGGATCGCGCCCAACTGGATGAAAATCGTAAAACTCGTGGTAAAATGAGTTGGCGCAATACCCAACAACTCTGATGCAACCACCAAATGACCGGTCGAGGACACCGGCAGGAATTCAGTAATGCCCTCAACCATCGAGAGAATAATTGCATGAAATATATTCATAGGCCAAGTATATCATCGTATCAATCAATATCCTCATTCATGATTTCAGATTCCTTCACCATTATCGCTCATCGCGGCGCATCGGGGACAGAGCCGGAAAACACCCTGCGAGCGTTTCGGCATGCGGCAAAACTCGGATGCAAATGGATCGAATGCGACGTGCGCATGACGAAAGACAGCGTGCCGGTGATCATCCATGACGCGATGGTCAACCGAACGACCGATGGACGCGGATCTGTATCACGTAGTACGTATTACGTATTAAGGAGACTTGATGCGGGAAAGGGTGAAAAAATTCCTTCACTCAAAGAGGTTTTAGTATCCGCAACAAGAAACCAGATACGATTGGTCCTCGAGATCAAAGACCCGCGCGCGCTCAAGCCAACCATCCGCCTTGTACGGGCGTATAGCCATACGCCCCCCGTACGGGCGAACGGCCGTTCGCCCGTACCATTGATCATCTCCTCTTTCTTCACTGCCACGCTCCTCCGCGCAAAAAAACTCCTCCCCTCGCTCATGACCGCGCTTATTATTGAACGCCCCAGTACGCATTGGATACGCGCCGCGAAACGCGCCCGTGCCGATATGGTGCACATTTTTGCACGGCTTGCGACAAAAGAAAAAATCGCGCGCGCGCATGACGCAGGGCTCAAGGTATGGGCATGGACCATGAACACAAAAAATGAGGCGCTCAAATTGAAAAAAATAGGTGCTGATGGGATATTTACGGACGAATTACGTCAACTTATTTCCCTTACATAAACCATATGCTAAGATGTACAACCTTATTAGAACTTATCCACACCTTTGATTACCCAATAAATTTGCATCCTATGCAAGCAATCCCGCCACTTAAGGCGCAGACGGGCACACGCGGGAATCTGCCAGACAAGCTCGCAAGGCTCGCTCGTTCTCCCTTCGGGCAGCACTATTCTTCGAAAAGTGCTGGATCGTATCGGAAAAAAGGCTTGTCTGAGTCCAGCACTTTGCCACAAAGGCATAGTGCTGTCGGAATTTCAAACTTTGGAATTCCGATACGAAAACTCTGGCTCATCGGAGCCGCACTCGTTCTTATCAGCCTTGCCGTTGCTACCACGACATACGCTGCAGAAGTCATCGTCGATGATGGCGACGCCGGATACGCCGACACCGGCTGGAGTAGCGCCACCGACCAGGGATACCCTCTGGATCCCGGCATGGATGTCCGTTTCACTGCTGACGGAGACGGGTCACAGATCGCCACATGGACGCCCGCTATTCCCGCCACCGGCCCGTATGCCGTCTATGTCAGCTGGACCACGCACTCAAACCGCGCCACCAATGCGCCCTATACTATTAATCATGCAGGAGGCCCAAGCGGATTCACGGTGAACCAAGAGCTCCTTGCCGACCAGGCGACCGCGGGAGGATCCGGGCAATGGTCAGACTGGTACCTTGCCGGCACGTTTACCTTCAACGCCGGCTCATCGCATACGATTGTCCTCAACAACAATGCGGACGAATACGTGATCGCCGATGCCGTGCGCCTCGTATCCGTATCGTCTGACGTGAGCGGGAGAAAATTTGAAGACCTTGACGGGAACGGCGTGATGAACGGCAGCGAGACAGGACTCGAAGGCTGGACCATTGTGGCGGCAGAATCATTCCAATCATTCTCGGTGGACTCCAACGACACCGTGGGCATGACCTCGAATGTCCTCGCGAACGGCGAGGTCTATCTCGTGCGCGTGGGAGGCACCTATGACGCGGGCGATACTATCACTGCTGATGCGAAGTATTCTGTGCGCCCCCCCAATATCTACTGGACTGATTCCGTACAGAACTACACATCCTACGGACCGGAACTGCTCGACCTGCAAGTGGACGGCGTCTCGCCTGACTGGGGTCCCTACAATACCGGCCACGTTTATTGGCTCAATGTCTTGGGTGCGGGTGCAGGCCTTACTTTCAAAGTAAATGACATCGGCTATCCCAACGTCGGATCCCTTACCGTGGATATCTATCACGCAATAGCGCAGACACTCACTGACGTGGACGGCCTCTACGCGATGACCGGCATTCCTTCCGCAAACTTCATCGTGGCGGAAATCCCGCAGACTGGATGGTTGCAGACCGCTCCTGGAGGAGGCTTTTATGCCGTAAGCGCGGCAGGCGCCTATGCCAATTTCGATTTCGGTAACCAGAAAACGCCTTCCATAAGCGGCATGAAGTTTGACGACACCAACGGCAACGGTATCAAGGACCCGAATGATCCGGGGCTTCCCGACTGGCGCATCCGCATGCGCGACATGACCACTAACCTGGTAACGACCCGCGATACGGATGCGAACGGCGCCTATGCATTTGAAAACCTGCCGCCGGGGCAATATCGCCTGACCGAACGCCAGGAAGACGGATGGGTTGAGACTTTGCCGGTGAGTCCCAACCGCTACGACGTAACCCTTGCGCAAGGACAGCAAGAGACGAACAAAGATTTCGGCAATTTCAAGCTCTTCGAAATCCACGGCATCAAATATGAAGACGTAGACGGAAGCGGGGCATTTGACGCGCTCGAACCGCTGCTCGAAAACTGGGAAATAACGCTCACGACCCCCACCACGACGCTGACCGCATTCACGGATAGCAACGGCGCCTACTCTTTCACGGGCTTGGGGCCCGGCCTCTATACCCTGACGGAAACCCTGCAGGCAGGCTGGGGGCAGTCAGAGCCCAGCGAAGGATCGTGGGATATTGAGGGACAAAGCGGAGCGGTATTCGAAGGGGCGAACTTTGGGAACTACCGTTTTGCCAGTATCCGCGGCCGCAAGTATCGTGATGACAACTTCAACGGCGTGCGCAATGCAGGCGATCCATACTTGGGCGGCTGGACCATTGAGCTCACGTCGCTCCGCGATGGGACAAAACAAACCGCCGTGACCAAGGCGAATAATCCCAACAAAGGCAGCTACGCCTTCACTAACCTCCGTCCTGGCTCCTACCTCGTCCGCGAGATGCTCCAGCGGGGATGGATGCCCGTCAACCCCGCGATGACCTACCATCGCGTGACGGTGATCAGCGACCAAGCGCTTGAAGACGTCAATTTCGGCAACAACACGATTCGCAACTACGCGATTTGGAGGATCAGCAATCCCAGCTCCTTCGTGAGCCCCCTGACCATTCAGGGCAACCAGGCAGTAGTGCCGCAATTTGAAGAGGCTGCGCCGCAAGAAGGAGATGCCGCTGTACCGCCGAACCCCCCTTCAATTGACGTGCCTCATCTCACGCCGCCCACTCCTCCGGAACTTCCCAAAGTGCCAAAAGAGCCTCCGGTCAACGGCCGCGAGATCGCGAGAAAAGTGCTTGAAAGCATCAAACGCTGGCTGCCCAACAATTTCTAATCTGAATCCTTCAAACTCCTCCTCTCCTCCGCCCTTCGGCGTGGGAGTTTTTATTTGAAGAATCGGCTCATTACCTGGTTATGAGCCGTTTTTTTGTGAGCAAACGGCGTGCTATGATGAATATATGCAAACCGAAGAACAAACGAATATAGATGGACAAAACGCGTCTGCGCCAACCGTAGCACCGCCCGCAAACGATACGGCCGCACAGGTGAGTGCCGCGCCTGCGACCGCGCCGACAGAATACGCGACGGAAACGATTGGATCCGTTGAGACGCCGCCTGATGTAACGCCTGAACCAATTGTAGTCGCGCCGCAGGCAGAGTCTCCCCGGCCGACTGAACCGCTCGCGCCGCTTGAGACAACTGCGCCAGAGGAAACAACGGCGGGAACGAGCAGCGCGGCGCAAGATCAGCCGCAGGCGGAAACGCCTGCATCAGCGCCCACACGAGAGACCGTCGAAGTCGCGCAGGAACTGGCGCAATCAGTTGAGGCCGCCCCGCCTCCTTCTGCCGTTTCCGGGCAATCAGGCTCATCGTCATCCCGACCCGAGCGGGGGGATCCCTTTCGACAAGCTCAAGGCAGGCTCTCGGCGGAGTTTACCCTGAACAAAGCTGAAGGGCTCGGGATGACAAGTGAAAAAATAATTGAGCGCGTCCGGGAGCTCTCCGAACAGGAGAAGGAGCAAATGTTCCGCGACAAACTTAAATCGCTCTCACCCCGCGGAGTATCCGCCCGCCGCGGTAAACGTCAGGCAAACCTCGATAAAATCATCGCTCACCTGCGTAAGCACGGCTACATCGCCAACAACGAGGTAGAGAAACTCTGCAAGGTGTCCGACGCCACGGCAGAACGTTATTTGAGCGCGCTTGAAGAGCAAGGCCTCATCTTGAAGCTCGGCCGCCCCGGCCGCGGCATGCGCTACCGCCTGCGGGAGGCGATCGCCTAAAACGACTCACGGAATCGGCTCAAAACCTGGTTAAGAGCCGATTTTCGTGTTGTGGTGCTTTATCCACAGTTCATACACTTTTGCCAAATTGCTCCCTTTTCCCATTGATGATAAGGTGTAATACTTTAGCAAGAGTTCTCTTCACCAAATGCAATAATACGCGGATTTTGGGAATCAAGGCCGCACGAGCCTCTCGGCGCAGGAAAATCCCCATTGTCCCCATGTTGCGCTCCACGCATGCTCTCCGCCGTTCAATAATCACGATAGGACTCCTCATCGTGAGTTTTGTGCTGTTGCCGCTACAACAAACTGCCTTCTCGGCAGTCAATTTGCCGTACAATGAGAGCTTTGTTGATACTGATGGTGATAATGAAACAGTAGACGGGTGGAACGATTCGGACGGCGCAGGGTTCGACGCAAAGTTGAGCACTTCAGAGCCTCGCCCGGGATCCGCTACGCCGGAGCATGCCCGATTACGCCTTGATGCTTCTATCACACAAGTAATAGACACATCGGGTTTCGATGCTATTACTTTGTCCTATTATTGGCGCGGTGATAATGATGCAGAAGCAAGCGACCTCCTCCGCGTGAGATGGCGCGTGACCGACTCCAACAACCCCAACTTCAGCGCGTCCTTTACCGAACTGACGAGCCATCCACTCAATACGAATACCAGCACGTGGAGCAGTATAGAAAGCCACAACCTTCCGCAAGCTGCATCACATACGACGATCGAAATTCAATTCTTTGGAGACACTAACGTATCGAGTGAAGAAGCCAGGATAGACGACGTCTCCGTCACCGGCACCGCGTTCACGCCCGCGTCCGTCTCCATTGACAAAATCACCGACCCTGCGGGCGACCCGCAGAGTTTTGAGTTTACGCTCACCGGCCCGGTGTCAGTGGACACGGTGAATGTAACCGACACTACGCCCACAACAACGGTGAGCGATCTCTTACCCGGCACTTACACACTCGTGGAGACCGTGCCCGGCGGATGGGATTTAACTAGCATTTCCTGCAACTTGCCTACCACACCCATCGCCAATGGCGTCTCGTTTACGCTCGGCGAGGATGAACACATTTCGTGTTCATTCACCGACACCAAGCGCGGGTCTATCACGGTAGAGAAGCAGGTGCTCTCGCCCAATGGCTTTGATCCCGCCGATGCCACCCTCTTCACGGCACTGCTTGATGGCGGATTGGCACAGCAGTTCACTGAGGCAAGCTCTACCGTTTACGCGAATCTCCTCCCCGGCACCTATAACATCTCTGAATCCAGCAATGCACTCTACACGTTCACGAGTTTTTCAGAAGACGATAACTCCAATCCCGCCGACGGAGCGCAAATCACGATTAGCCCAGGTGAGGGCATGACACTCCTTATTACAAACAACCAGCAACCGGGCACATTTGTCATTGCTAAAAACGTTTTTGCGCCCGATAGCACCACCAACATCATTGATCCCCACCCCTTCACCATTACGCTCACCGGCACGCAAGGGCACGCGACCTCGTCAGCCGTGATCGAAGGGTCCGACGTCACCTTCTTCCTTGACCCTGGCGTGGATTACACGGTAAGCGAAGCGGCGGACAATGACTATACCCAGCTCGGCTGTTTCCGTGATGACGCCCCTGTGAGTTGCGCCAACAATGTAGCGTCAGGCAGCAGTCTCTTCTTCGAATTCAGAAACGCACAGAAAAACGGATCGATTGCCGTAGAGAAAGACGTGCTGAATCCTGACGGCAATGCTGTAGATGATGACGCAGAGTTTACCGTTTCAATGAACAGCGATCAAAAAACAGTAAGCGAAGGCTCACCGACCACGTATGCCGACCTCGCGCCTGGGACCTACACGATTGAGGAAATCGTGATTCCGCAAGGATACGATTTTGGCAGCTTCTCTCTTGACGAAGACGGCAACGCTTCCGGCGCGCAAATTACGATTGGCTCGAATGAATCCGTTACCCTTATCGTTACGAATATGCAACAGAAGGGGACGATTCGGGTGCTCAAAGACGTGATCGGTTTTGACGGCAATGACATCGGCGACAATAACCCATTTACCGCAACCGTTGCCGGCCAGCCTCATCAGACGTTTGCTGAAAACGATCCGGCAGAATTTCTGGTAAATCCGGGAACGCACACCGTGGACGAATTCGATCATCCGAATTACGATTTTGTTGATATCAATCCTCCGGATGGCGCGGTAATAGTCACTCCTGGCGGACTCGTTGAAGTCTCGATACGAAACAGGCCGTCTGCGGGGAATATTATTGTGAAGAAAATAATCCAAGGTCCCACAGGACAGCCTGATCTGTCAGACGATGCCTCATTTACCGCAACCGTCACCGGCCAGCCCAATCAGCCTTTTTCCCAAACTGCGGATGCAGTATTCATGGTCGGCCCCGGCCAGTACACCGTGGGCGAGGCGGATTTCCCAGGCTACGACCTGATGAGCGTGAGCCCGCCAAGCGTATTCGTGACCTCTGGCGCAACCTCCACCGTCACCATTACCAACCGCCAGCGGTCGACCACTATTATTGTTGAGAAAAACGTGCTTGACCCGGACAGCGGCGAGGTGAGCGATGCAATCGGATTCCCTGTTTCAACGGATGACGGCCAAAACGGAATTGTCACCGAGCTTCTCCCGCTCACGCTCACCGGCGTTACGCCGTTTGCACCGGTTACGGTAAGCGAGGGCGACGTGCCGGGATATGATTTGGATTCTCCAAAGATAGCGCCTCCCATGAATCCAGGCGCGACTACTACTGTCTCATTCATTAATCGCCAACGGAAAGCGCGGGTGACGGTGACGAAAGACGTGAAAAACCCAGAGGGAAATCTCGCAACTGATAATCATTCATTTGAGGTATCGGTCGGAAATCAAACTCAATCCTTCGCCGAGGATTCCCCTGCGGAATTCTTCGTGAACCCTGGCATGCTTCCGATTGTTGAGACTCCTGACCCTGATTATCTACCTGATCCCAACAATCAGGACGAGGTCACCGTTGTCCCCGGCGCCACGACCACTGTTCCGCTCGTGAATTTCCAGAAGCGCGGGAAAATTGAACTCGTCAAGGACGTGCTGAACCTCGACTTGGGGCCTGCCAGCGATACCACGCCGTTTACCGTAACCTTAGAGGGCGTCGGCTCACAGCCGTTCATGGAAGGTACCACGACCACATTTGATAATCTCCTCCCTGGCATGTATTCGCTTACCGAACTCGCTCCTTCGACGCATGACCTAGTCGGATTCTCGCCAGACTCAACCGTGACGGTCGGTTCAAATGAAACGGCCATCGTGACGGTAACGAACCGCCAGCATCCCGCGACCATCATCGTGCATAAAAATGTCGTGGGGCCGGACGGCGAGACCGAGGTGGAAGATCCGCACATATTCAGCGTGAGCGTAGACGGCAACGGCGGAACCAAGCCCGTGTCAGAAGAAACATCCGCCATGTTTACTGTCTATCCCGGAACCAGAACCATCACCGAACTCCCTGACGCGAACTACCTGCTCCACAACATCTCGCCCAGTTCAACCGTGACGATTCTGCCCGATCAGACGATTGAAATAACCATCACCAACAAACCGAGGCTCGCGATGATCAAGGTAAATAAATTCGTTCAGGACGTCTCAGACGCGACGACCACCGATGAACATGTATTCACCGTCAACGCAGGCAGCAATTCATTGCCGCTTGTTGCAGGGACACAAACGGTATTCACGCTCTTGCCCGGATTTTATACCGTCTCGGAATCGCCTGATCCCGGCTATGACATCATCAACGGATCGCCCACCAATATAAACGTCGGTCCCGGACAGAGCACGACGGTGAATATCGTAAACCGCCAACGCCGCGGAAAAATCGTGGTGGTCAAAAACGTGATCGGTCCCAATGGCGAAGAAGTGAGCGACCCGACCGCGTTCCAGATCCAGTTCAATGGCAATCCTGATACGCCGGTTGCCGAAGGGCAGTCTGCTACGTTTGATGAACTTCCGCCCGGCACCTACACGCTCACCGAAACGCAGGGTACGGGATACGAGCCAGGCGCCTTATCCACCACCACGCCAATCGTCCTTGATCCGGGCGAGACGGTTGAGGTCATCATCACGAACAAACAACTTCTGGGGTCCATTTCCGGCATGAAGTGGAAAGACACGAATGGCGATGGCGTGAGAGACCAGAGTGAGCCGGGAATTGAAAGCCTCACGATAGTCCTTGGCCGCGTCACAGGTCCGGAAACGCCCGAAGGACATATTCCCATTGAAATCGTTGCATTGAGCCTGACCAGCATAAACGGCAGTTTTATCATTCCCCGCGTGACGCCGGGCCAGTATAAACTGCTTGAAGAACAGAGAGGCGGCTGGGTACCAACGGCGCCTCCCATGGTGGATTCTTTCTTTGATATCACCTACCGCATTGACCTACTCCCGCAACAGGTGCCGCTCACCCCAGACTCATTCTTTGACGTGTTTGTAGATCCTGGCCAGCAGGTCGAAACTGGGATGCCTAGCGGGTGTCAGCCAATTCTGTTAGTCGGCTGCGCGCTCATTCCCCTTGAGTTTGGCAACTTTGAACTCGGCTCTATTGCCGGCATGAAGTGGAACGATTTGAACGGCGATGGAGTACATGATAATGGCGAGCCAGGACTGGAAAATTGGGAGATAACGTTAAACCCCGGAAACGTCTCAACAACAACCGACGAAAACGGCACCTACTCGTTTGAAGGCTTGACTGCGGGAACGTTCACTGTGGCAGAAGTCCAGAACCTTGACTGGGATCAGACCTTTCCAATAAATCCTGGCACACATGTTGTCGAAATCAATTCTGGTACGAATTCTACCGACAACGACTTCGGCAACCGACTGCGGCTCGGCAGAATTATCATAGAGAAACAAACTCTGCCGGACCAAGACCCGCAACAATTTGAATTCATCGGTCATCCGGCAGGAATCGTCGGCGACGACGGCGAACTTTCTGAAGACGTGGAGCCGGGTCAGTACCAGAGCACGGAAACCATACCGCAAAACTGGATGATTGCATCCATGGTCTGCAATGACACAAACTCCAGTGGCGACCCGCAGACTGGCGTGGTAACATTTAACGTCGAACCGGGCGAGACTGTCCGTTGTATCATCACGAACAAGAAAGCGACACACATTACCGTTTCCAAAACGAGCGTGGGCGATGTCGGTACCTTCCACTTCCGCGGGAGTTTGGAAGAATTTGACATCACTACTGTACAACCAAACATTCTCGTTGACAGCTTCTTTGATGTATTTGTTGATATTGCAGGAGAAGATTTGAGCGTGTCGGAAGACGTGCCCGATGGATGGAGCATTGACCAACAAACGTGTGCGCTCGCGGGCGTGCTGCCGGGCGATGAGCGCACGTGTTCCTTCACCAACACCAAACTCGGTACCCTCATTATTGTGAAAGAAACGGTTGGCGGTGATGCGATATTTACTTTTGATCATCCGACTACGACTGCAACATTTGACCTTACGACGGTGAACGGCAGAGCGACTACGACGTTTGAACTTCCGGCAGGAACCAATTATGACGTGACTGAGCAACCGCTTGCAGGGTGGGATATCACTTTAGATCCGCAGTGTCAGGGGACGCTTGATCCTGGGGAAGAGACGTTCTGTGTGTTTGCAAACACAAAACGCGGGCACTTGATCGTACAAAAAATAACCGATCCAAGCGGTGACTCGACAGAGTTTCCCATCACTGCTTCCGGCACAGGGATAATTACAGACGGAAGCGCGGGCACGGTGACTGATGCATTGGATAAAGACTATGAGGTTACTCCTGGTACCTATAGCGTACATGAGAACATTGTAAACCAGCAGGATATCGCTGGTTTACCTGACTGGTTCCAAACAAGCAACGACTGCAATGACATAATTATTGGTCCTGGGGAGACAGTAACGTGCACTATTGTCAATACCAAAAAAGCCTCGGTTACGGTGACCAAGCAAACGATTGGAGGAGACGGGACTTTTTCCTTTACCGCTACCGGAGGCAATGGGGTCGCGCCATTCAACGTGACTACCGCGGGCGGTACGGGGGCAGCAACACTCATTGGCTTGGTTCCGGGTATCTATCAATTTGCCGAAACCCCGCAAGAACACTGGGGGGAAGTTTCCTCTACCTGTGACGAGGTGGCAGTAGGCCCCGGAGAGTCCGCAAGCTGTACCATAGTCAACAAACACGACGCGCGCATAATGGTGAGCAAAACAAGCATCGGCGGCATAGGAAGTTTTGAATTCGCGGGAGACCTGGGTGCGCTTGCACTCACCACCGCGCAAGAAAATAGTGCCGTAGACAGCTTCTTCGATGTGTTCGTGGACGTTGCGGGTGAGAATCTTGAAGTGACCGAAGATCCCATTTCGGGCTGGAGCCCCAACCAACAAATATGCTCATTAACTAATGTACAGCCGGGCGCATCGACTACCTGTGAGTTTGTGAATACCAAACTCGGCAAAATTATCGTGGACAAAATAACCAACCCAAACGACGATCTGCAACCTTTCGCCTTCTCGCCGAGCTGGGGTGATCAATTCAGCCTCACTGACGCCAACCCACCACACGACAGCGGTTTCCTTGCTCCCGACACTTACTCAATTGCTGAAACAGTTCCCGCCGGTTGGGATCTCACGTCCGCGACGTGCAGTGATGAGAGCAGTCCAAATGCAATCCAGCTGGATGCGGGCGAGACAGTAATCTGCACATTTACGAACACCAAACGCGGCACCCTCACGGTGGTGAAGGAAACCGCGGGCGGTGATGAGACATTCACCTTTGACCATCCGACTTCGACTGCGACCTTTGCACTCACTACTGTAAACGGCCGCGCGACTACGACGTTTGAACTGCCTGCAGGGACTCATTATGAAGTAAACGAACAGACTGTCCCTCAAGGATGGGATGAAGCAAGTAATCTTGTATGTCAGGGCGCTATAGCCGCGGGAGGAAATGTTGAATGTAGATTTATAAACGTGAAACGTCCGCAGATTACCGTTATTAAAGAAGTGATCAATACCGGTGGCGGTACGAAGGCCCCAGCAGACTTCACCCTCCACGTGCAGGGGCAGGACTTCCCCGGCAGCACGAACGGCACGACGCTTTATCTGGCTATCGGCGCCTATGCAGTTACCGAAACCCCTGACCCTGACTACACTACCTCGTTCACAGAAAACTGTACCGGCACCATTGCAGCAGGCGCCACAACCATGTGCACGGTGACCAATACGTTTAAGACCGGCACTATTGAGGTGGTTAAAAAAATCGTTCCCGAGTCGGGAGGAGAGGTTACCGTTGACGACGGCGATGCCGGGTATAGCGACACCGGCTGGAGTTTCGCGAGCGGCCAGGGCAATGACAACGATGTGCGGTTTATTGCGGCAGGCGACGGTACGGAAACCGCCGCCTGGACGCCCTCAATGCCTGCCACTGGCCAATATGATGTCTATGTTAGCTGGACCACGCACCCGAACCGCGCAACTGATGCACCGTATACCGCCAACCACGCAGGCGGCCCCTCTCACTTCTCAGTCAATCAAGAGCTTCTTGCAGACCAATCAACCACCGGTACCGCAGGACAGTGGTCCGGATGGCGTAACTTGGGCATCTTTACTCTCAATGCCGGAAGCAATGTGGTATTAGGTAATAATGCGAATGAATTTGTCATTGCGGACGCAGTCCGATTCGTGCCTGTGAATGACCCTGGCCTCTTCAATCTGCAAATTAACGGCGCAACGGTTGCGTCGAATAGCGGGCACAACGGCACCACTGGCACTACAACTGTTTCCGTAAACACCCATACCGTGGGTGAGACTGCCGGCACGGATACCACGCTTGTCGATTACCAAACCGCTATTGAGTGCCGGAATGCGCAAGACCAGATCGTCGCGAGCGGAAATAATGCCGGCCCATTGAACGTATCCGTGGGCTTTGGGGACGTAATTGTCTGCACCATCACCAACACAAGAAACGGCAAGCTCACCATAATTAAGAATACTGTCGGTGGTGACACAACATTCATCTTCACGCATCCCACGAGCACCGACACCTTCCCGCTCACGACCGTAAGCGGGACGGCACAAACTTCATTTGACCTTCCGTCGGGCACCGCGTACAACGTGACCGAAATCGTACCTGCAGGATGGGATTTGACTGGTAATCCAAATTGCCAAGGGACGCTTGCGCCAGGTGAACAAAAAATCTGCACCTTCACCAATACCAAACGCGGCACGATCACGATAGAGAAGAAAACCTTGCCTGACGGTGACCCGGCTGCACTCACCTTCATCGGCAATCCTGCAGGGGCTGTGAGCGATGGGGAAACAATTTCTGAAGATGTAGTGCCCGGGCAGTACCAAAGCACTGAAGCGATACCGCCAGGATGGATGATTGAATCAATTGTATGTGATGATACGGATTCTACCGGCGACCCGCAGACTGGCGTGGTCACCTTCAACGTCGCAGCAGGTGGAGATGTGCGCTGTGTAGTCACCAACAAGAAAGCCGCCCTCATTACCGTGCACAAGACTTCAGTCGGCGGCGCTGGCTCATTCCCCTTCACTGGAGACTTGGGTCCGTTTGACTTGATTACCGCGCTATCAGACACGCCCGTATCGACCACCTCCGAAGTATTTGTGCCTGCCTCAGGACAGACTCTTACGATTACTGAAAATGTACCTAATGGTTGGAGCGTAGACCAGCAGTCATGCGTCCTGGAAGATGTGATGCCGGGTGAAGAAAGAACATGTGAATTCGTAAATACGAAACTCGGCTCCATCACCATCGTCAAAAACGCTGAGCCTGACGACCCGCAGGACTTCGAATTCACCGGGCCGCGCGGGACATTCTTTCTTGATGATGACCAGGATGGAGCCCTTTCCAACGCCACCACCACTGGCGATCTCCTGCCCGGCACCTACACCATTGAAGAAATAACGCCTCCTGAATGGGACTTAATTGAAGCGATTTGCGACGGTGACGTTAATCCTTCGTCAATTGACCTGAATGCGGGACAACATATTACCTGTACCTTCACGAACCACAAGAACGGCGCCATCAGGGTGATAAAAACGGTGGTCAATGACGACGGCGGCACGCTCAATGCAGTTGCGTTTACCATCCACGTTCAGGACGAACATGGTGCTGATGTAGAGGGAAGCCCTGCACCGGGATCTGCGACGGGTGCTGACTACTCGCTCATTCCTGGCACCTATCAAGTGAGCGAAGACACGCCGCCCGACGGGTACACCGAGACCAGTACTGAATGCGTAGGCAATGGCGGTCCAGAAGACCCGGGAGCAATCATCCTCGATCCAGGCGAATTAGTGACGTGTACGATTACCAATGACGACCAGCCGGCGACCATTACGGTCATGAAGCACGTCATCAATGATAATGGTGGCAATGCGAGCACCACTGATTTCACGCTCCTGGTAAACACTACGCCGGTTGGCAACGGCGATCCGCACGAAGTCCTCCCTGGCAGCCATGTTGTATCGGAAACCGGTCCGGGCGGCTATACCGCCACATACTCCAGCGACTGCGATTCCCAGGGGAATATAACCGTGGCATTGGGTGAGCATAAAACTTGTACCATTACCAATGACGATAGTACGCCGTCAGTCAAACTCATTAAAGCAGTAACCAATAACAACGGCGGCACCGCCACGCCACAAGAATTCGATTTGCTGCTCGGCGGCGTGGAAATTCCCTCAGGCGTCACGACGACGGTGGAAGCAAATATCCCGATAGAGATTACTGAATTGTCTCTCACCGGCTACTCGTTTGTGAGCATCACCGGCGATGCAAAATGCCCGTCTGCACTCGGCGGCACCGTGGCGCTTGACGAAGGTGAACACGTTGAGTGTACGATTACAAACGATGATCAGCCTGCCTCCATTACTGTGGTGAAACAAGTCATCAACGACCACGGCGGAACGGCGACCACCTCTGACTTTGTGCTCTTCCTCGACGGCCAACCCGTAACGAGCAGTTCAACCACTGCCGTCTTGCCCGGCAACCATACCGTGTCGGAAGCCAATCTCACCGGCTACACCGCAACATTCGGCGGCGACTGCGACGCGGACGGCAATGTGACCGTGGCGCTGGGCGAACACAAAACTTGTACGATGACGAATGACGACCAATCGGCTACCGTGACCGTGGTGAAACAGATTGTGAATGATAATGGCGGCCAGCTGCAAACAGGCGACTTCCCGCTCTTCCTCGACGGCCAACCAGTGACATCTGGTACGTCGGTGAATGTGAGCGCAGGGACGCACCTCGCATCTGAAACGAATACGCCCGGCTACCGGCGTTCTTTCAGCGGCGCGTGCAGTGTGGAAAGCTGGAATCTTGCGGGCCTTTGGGCGCTTGATTTCATCCTCGACAACGACAGCTCGCATCGCTTCCACGCCATGAACGTGACTTCGTTTAATTCAGGGTCAGGCGCCTTCTCCGGCACAGGATCAACCACTGGCACCGTGCCGCCCCCTGCCGTTGTGCTCTATACGTGGACGATGACGGGTACGGAAACGAGCAACAATTTCACGATGACGATTGCTTACAACGAAATCCCCGGCTACACCGTCGCCCTCACCGGCACGCTTGATGGCAGCGGCGGGATGACGGGTACCTGGGCGGATAACGGCAGCGCCACCGGCACCTTCACGGGCACAGGCGCGCCGGAACCGCTCACGGGCAAACTGGCGGTGGGGGTCGGAGAGAGCGCCACCTGCACCATTGCCAACGACGACTTGCCGAGCATTCTGCGGGTCAAGAAAGTGCTGCCGAACGATAACGGCGGCACCGCCACTCCTGATCAATTCTCCTTCTCCATCAACGGCGGCGATCCCCTACAGTTTGAACCTGACGGGCAGAATGACCTTATCGTGAGTGCGGGAGAATATGACATTGTGGAAACAAGCCCTCTGACAGGCTATGCCGTGAGTTACCAAAATTGCGAGAATGTTGCCATTCCCAACGGTGGGGACGCCGCCTGTACTATCACGAATGACGACCAGCCGACTACCCTCACGGTGGAGAAGATTATCATCAACAATAACGGCGGCACTGCCACCACGAGCGACTTTGCCTTAACAATTGATGACGGCCAGGTTACCCATGGCGTGGCGAATCCAATTACGGCAGGCCCTCATACCGTAGGTGAGGACGCCTTCGCCGGCTATTCCGGCGCCATCGGAGGAGACTGTGCTCTCGATGGCACTATTACCCTGCATCTCGGCGACCAGAAGACCTGTACGATTACGAATGACGATCACGCAGCGCGCATCACCGTGGTCAAGCAGGTCGTGAATGATAACGGCGGCGCCAAGCAGGTTGCGGACTTCCCGCTCTTCATTGATGGCAATCCCACGACTTCCAGCACGACCGTTGAAGTGCTGCCTGGCGCGCATATCGTGAGTGAGACAAGCCAAGCGGGGTATACGACAGCCATAAGCGGCGACTGCGACATCAACGGCAACGTGACCGTGGCATTGGGCGCCCATAAAATCTGTACCCTTGTGAATGATGATTTCCAGGCATCGTTGAAGATAATAAAAATAATAGTCAACGATGACTTCGGTATCGCAACCCCATCACAATTCAGCTTCCTGGTGGGCACGACTCCGGTAGCGCATAACCAAACCGTACCGCTTAATGCAGGCGTCTACGCCATTACCGAATCTGGACCTGCGGGCTACGCACTTACTTCTTATTCTACCGACTGCGCAGGCGGCTCGGTAACGCTGGCGCTGGGAGATACGAAGACTTGCACCATCATCAATGATGACATCGAAGTCTATGGTTCAGTGGCAGGATTCAAGTGGCTGGACCGCGATGAAGATGGGGTGAAAGATTTGAGCGAGCCATACCTCTCCGGCTGGACCATTACCCTATCCCCGGACGGCCGCGCTACCACCACGGATGCCAACGGTGCGTACTCCTTTGACAATGTCGTCCCCGGCACCCACACCGTCGCAGAAGTCATGCAGGCAGGGTGGCATCAAACCTATCCAGCTGCACCCGGCACCTACTCCATCACAATCACCGGTGCAGGCGAATATTTCACTGGCAGAAACTTCGGCAATGTCCTGCCGCCCTCGGTCTCCGGCGTGAAATTTGAAGATACCAACGGCAATGGCGTGCGCGAACAGGGTGAACCGCTGCTGCCTGCTTGGACCATCCGCCTGAGGAATCTCTCCACCAACGTGACGATTACCACCACGACTGACGCCAATGGCGCTTATCTCTTCGCAAATCTCATCCCCGGCATTTCCTACCGTGTCTCGGAAGTGCTCAAAATTGGGTGGGTGCAGACCATGCCAACTCTCCCAGGAACCTACACCGTCACCCTGCAGAACGGGGATACGGCAATTGACCGTGACTTTGGCAACTTCCGCCTCGCTGAAATCCGCGGGCTGAAATACCATGACATCAATGGCAATGGGCAAAAGAGCGGCAGCGAGCCCGGGCTCTCTGGCTGGACGATATTCCTCGATACCAACAACAACGGCGCGCTCAATGGCGGTGAGCCCTCGACGCTCACCAGCGCAAGCGGTGCGTACAGTTTCGCGAACCTCGGCCCTGGCACCTATCGCGTACGCGAAGTCATTCCGTCGGGATGGGGACAATCACAGCCAGGACCTTTGAACGGACTGCAATATGAAATAGTCCCCCAGAGCGGCGAAGTGGTTACCGGCGCCAACTTCGGTAATTACCAATTCGCCGAAGTACACGGCCGGAAATACCAAGACAATAACATGAATGGCACGCGCAATACAGGAGAAAATTTCCTTTCAGGATGGACGATCGTGCTCACGCACCTCAACAGCGGACAAATGAGGAATGACGTAACGGACGCCCAAGGCCGTTACGACTTCGTTCAGCTCGCTCCCGGCAATTACCAGGTGCGTGAAATCCTGAAGGCAGGCTGGGTGCCTACAAGTCCCCGCGACACCATCCACCGGATCACTATTATCAGCGGACAGAACGCGCAGAGTCTGAACTTCGGCAATGTCACCGTGGCGCAATTCGGCGGACAGCAAGTAACCAGTCAGACAGAGGGCGAACCCATACCGCTCACTGCCCAGGAACAGACACAACAGCTGCCACAGGATGAGCAGCAAACTACCACTACCACCACTCCTGAAATTATTCAGGACCAAACAGAGCCACAGTCTCCTATCGGCACGGATACCACCGCACCCTCACTCACTATGCCTCTCCTGCCAAACCGCCCATCCCTCTCTGGGCCAGGCCTACTCAATACCAACCTCGAGAACCGTATGGACACCCTTCGTACTCGACGTTGACGGTAAGAGAGACACGCGCCAGCAGGAAGCCCGCGCCGAGCAGGCTTCTTTGTTCTTTATATCTTTGGTACAATACTGGCGTTTCATGGCGTTGTGCAAAGCGTTGTATGGCCTCTACGAATATCATCTGCTTCGGCCAGCAGCCCAATGGGTTCTTCCCAAAGGGATTTTTTGTCGACAAGATACTCACGGCGCGGGAACTGCAGCGACAAATCGGAGGAAAGATTGTCTGGTTCTGCCATGACTCGGATCATGATTACCGGGAAACAGTGACGAAAATCAAGACTGACCGCTATCCCGGAGGATTCGTGCGTCTGAATATTAACCAGCCTTCCAAGTTCGAGAAACTTTTCACGCCCTTATATCTCAAATCAATCAAACCCGGCTGGCAGGAAGAAGCGGGGAATAAACTGCAGCCGATTATTCCTCAAGAAGCTCACAAGACATTTGCCTCAATGCAGGCCGCAACCGTCGCCGATTTCTGTATCGCCATGTACCGCGCGCTCGGGCGGCTGGAAGGGATAGAAGTCCTGCGTTCCTCCGACCCCTCCTTTCGCAAAAAAGCACTCGATATTTCGAATCAAGATCATTATATTGATATTGAATATAAGGGCGTCCTCGTGCATGCGCGTAAAAGTGAACGGGGATATTTTCTCAATCACGGCGGTAATGTTCACGAATACATACCCGCAAACTCAAAACCCATAACTCAAAAACTATTTTCTCCCACCCGCGAAACTCGCTTCGCCTGGATGCAATCAGTGATACACTGCACTCACTATATTTACGGCAAAGGCGAGAAAGGATACGTAGACTTTACACCGTGGAAGGATGTTACTTTTGTCCCTCGCAAGGAAATCTATGATTCCGAATTTGCGGTCATAGATCCTTCGGCAAGCTCAGGATGACGCCATCATGCCGCCTTATGGACCTTAAGGACTCAAACATACTTTGTATTTTTGCCCACCCCGACGACGAATCCTACATCGTCGGCGGGA
>Ga0155645_139_pt1 | contig 22462 bp, 28 predicted proteins | sample RifCSPhighO2_12_FD_107302 | JGI IMG/M metagenome (GOLD analysis project Ga0155645, IMG submission 107302) | Candidatus Uhrbacteria bacterium RIFCSPHIGHO2_12_FULL_54_23
CCTCTCTTTATCTCCCCCTTACTAGGGGGAGAGACGGGTCAGACCTTGAGATACCGTGCCATTGCCACCCAGGAAGAGAGCGTGGTGAGGGCGAGCATGGCAATGGTTTCAAACCCCAGGATGTTCCACAGATTTGCCATGAGATACCCCTGGAGGTCAAAGCCCAAGCCGCCTAGGAAGAGGTTGAGCTGGGGAGAGAGGGCGGAGGCGGCAGGGATCAGCAGCGCCCAGAAGAGCAGGGTGGCGATGCCGGTGTAGAGCATGGCCTCGATGAGAAACGGGCCGCGGATGAAGGCGTTGGTGGCGCCCACCAGGCGCATGATGGCGATCTCGTCGCGGTGGCTGTAGATGCCCATGCGGATGGCATTGAAGACGATTAACAATGAGATAAGCGCAAAGAATCCGCTCACGGCGTAGCCGAACGTGCGCACGCGGCTGCTTACACCTTCCAGCCGCGTGACGATCCGCTCGTAGCTCCCGGTGTCGGTGCGCTCAATCATGCGGTCCAGCTCCAGTTCCTCTATTTTTTTATTGAGCGTGCGGTAATACTCGATTGACGTGGGCTTGAGCGTGAGCGTCGCGCCGAAAGGGTTTTCGGTGAGCGCCTGGAGCGCGCCCATGATGGTGGGGTCGGCGGCGTGCTTGTCTTGGAAGAGCTTGAGGGATTCTTCGGGCGTGATGAGGTCGGCCGCGGTGATATAGGGAAGGTCGCGGAAGGTGTCCCGGAATTCTTCCACGCGGTCCAGCGAAATGTCGGGCGTGAAGGTGAGGGCGATGGCGAATTTGCCTTTGACGGAGTCTAGCGCGTGATCGGTGACCACATTGATGAGCACGAGCGAGGTGAGCGACGAGAGCGTCAGCACGATGATGGTGACGGTGACGACCGACAGCCAGACATTGCGCCAGAAATTCTGGAGGGCGAATTTTATAATCCTCGCAAGTGAGAGAAACATAGACCGAACCGATTACTGCGTTTAGATGCGTAGTGAGTGCGTCTGGATGCGATTGCTATAAGACTGCTCGGCGCATTTAAACGCATCCATTACGCATTCAGACGCGTTGATGAATTAGATGACGTATCTCCCGACCTGCTTGTCCGACACAATCGCTCCTTTGTCGAGCGTGACGACTCTCTTTTTGAGCGCGTTGACCACGTCGCGGTTGTGCGTGACCAGCACCACGGTAGTGCCGAGCCGGTTGATTTTTTGGAGCAGATCGATGATTTCGCGCGTATTAATCGTGTCGAGGTTGCCGGTCGGCTCGTCCGCCACCAGGATTTTGGGCCGGTGCACCAGCGCGCGGGCAATGGAGACTCTTTGCTGCTCGCCGCCGGACAGCTGGTGAGGGAAGCGGTCGAGCTGACGTTCGAGTCCCACGATAGAGAGCACTTGGGGGGTTACTTCGTGCACTTTTTTATGCGGCGCGCCTGCGACCTGGAGCGCGAAGGCGACGTTTTCCTCCACGGTTTTGCGCGGCAGCAGTTTGAAATCCTGGAAGACCACGCCGATTTGCCGCCGCAGCAGCGGCACGTCGTGGCGTTTGATGTCGGTGATATCCCAGCCGCCGATGACGACTCGGCCCTTGGTCGGACGCTCTTCCGCGATCACGAGCTTCACCAGCGTGGTTTTTCCCGTGCCGCTCTGGCCGACAAATGAAACGAACTCACCCTGATTGATCGTGAGATTCACGTCCCGCACCGCATAGGTGTTCGGGGGGTAGAATTTGGTCACGTTCCTGAATTGGATCATCTGCGCCGATTCCTTGGGCATATTTGGTTTTCGTTATTCGTCATGCGGTTACGGCTGTCGTATCGCCATTCGTTCTCGTTTTCGGTCACGACGACGTACGTAACCAATAGCTGATACGATTAACGTGACCGATAGACGCCAACCTATTTTATCACCTCCACCCGTACCGGCATGACGCCTCCGCGGGGGAGGCCGATCTGGCGGTAGGCGTAGTAGTCGAGGTCAATGAGGCGGCCGGTCCATTCCTCGGGGCCGTAATCATTTACCGTGACGGTTACGGTTTTCCCGTCGCGCGCCGAGCCGGAGATGTTCGTTACTTTCAGTTTACTCTTTTTGGATAAATGGCGGAAGGCGGCAAAGTTGCCGTTTTCCCACCGATACCAGCTGGCAATGCCCTCGAAGACGGATGCGCGGTCGCGCACGATGAAGCGGCCGTAGGGGAGCGGGTAGCGGGCGGATACCGTTTTATTTTTGAAATCAGTCTCCGACGGCAGCGGGCGCCAGTCCTCTTTATTGCCGTCCCAGAAGTAAACTATTTTTTTGTAATAGAAGGGGCCTTCGGCGGGAAACGTAACCGTTATGAAGGGCTTGGGCAGCCATATCGCGCCGTCAGGATTTTTCACGTCAATGTGCCAGACCGTAGACATCGTTGTGGAGGCCCATGCGATGTCAGGGAGCTCTTCCGGCGGCAGTTCTTTGATTTCAATCATGAGAGCAGTGGAGGTAACGGGAGGAATTTCAACGCTCGTCGTAGCGGTCGTGGTTATCTTCGCTCCGAGGGCAAGTTGATCGGGATTAAGCTCAAAGGTTTGGGAGAATAATTTTGCAGGGGCGAATGGCAATACGCCCGTATCATCGGTAGGGGCGCGATTAATCGCGCCCGTACTCGTCGAGGTTTCCGATGTGGTAGTTTGCGCGTGCGCAACACCGCGCACTGTCATTCCCATGAAAATGGGAATCCAGACGACAAAAAGCAAAAAACAAAACAATCGTTTCTTTTTTGTGTTCTTTTCTGGATTCCCTCGACCTCGGTCGGGAATGACATGATGATTGTGATTGGAGGAATGACAAGACATCTCTTGCAAGATACCAAGTTTTCACGTTTCAAGCAATTTCACTTTTTGTCACCCTGGAGCGAAGCCCGCTTCGCCAAAGCGAATGCGAGGCGAGCGATAGGGTCTTCATTCGGCGGGGAGCGCGTCGAAATTTGAGGATTCTATCGTCCCGATGCGTCGGGACTCCATAATGACAAATGACAATGTGCGAAATTTGACAGAGAGAGAGAGTTCGTGGTACAAAGGAGTCATAAACTTTTATTACAAATAGTCTAAAGAGGGCATTATGGGAACAGATAAGGAGCAGGAGGAACATGTTTTCATACCCTGTTGTGCTTTCTTAAAAGATGGCAGCCAGTGCACCAGCAGGGTACGCACTGACAGCCACCCCAGGGAGTGCGAGAATGTGGCGAATCATAAGCGTCAGCCGCGCGAAATTGCGCAGCCGGAGAAGCAAGATTGACGGCGGTCTGATCGGCGCGCTGGCTGAATAATCTCAATCCCTTAATTTGCTTATTTTTTTTTGACAATTATTCGCGTGCGGCATATTAGTGAGGGCATGAAATATACGGTTATCATTCGAAAAAGCGAATACGGCTACGACGTGCACGTGCCTTCCTTGCCAGGCTGTCACAGTCAAGGCGATACCGAACAGGAAGCGATGGGGAATATTCAGGATGCCATAAAGACCTATCTGGCCATGGAACAGGAAGAGTTAAAGGGTGCTCAAGTGAGGGAGGTCGAAGTGGCGTTTGCTTGAGTCGCTATGCTCTTTACTGACGTATCGTCGGATCGGGCAGTGAGAGCATTTGAAAGGGTAGGATTTTGGATTTTTGAATTTTAGGGGGCGAAGCACGTTGGCATGTCAAACGGGACGAGGAAAATCACTATCCCGCGCCACAGTCGCGTGAATCCCTACACTCTGAAAGGGATTATCCGTGATGCGGGGCTTACGGATGGACAGTTTAAGGAACTGCTTTGAACGGTGGGAAATAAAATTTGCATAAATTTTCGATAATTGGTATAGTAATCACGGATTATACACAAGAGCCCGAAAGGGCTTTTTTGAGACCCTTTTTAGTGGGCAGTAGTCAGTGGTTAGTTGTATCGCTTCTTTGTATGGGAATGGTGCAAAGTATCCGGCAATATTTTAAAGATTCGGTGGCGGAATTGCGGCGGGTGACGTGGCCGTCCCGGGAGCTCACGAAAAACCACACGCTGCTGGTCATCGGGATCAGCCTGGCCGTGGCGGCGTTTTTGGCTGCGCTGGATTATGCGTTTAACTGGGCGCTCGAACGCTTTGTGCTCTAGTAGTTAGTTATTGGTCGTTAGTGGTTAGGATTTTTAAGTTGAGTTATGCCTAACTACTGATCACTACTTACTAAACACTGACAAAATGCCCCGACAAGTGCAACAACTCGGCCGCAGATGGTATGTGCTCCACACCTATTCGGGGTATGAGGAGAACGTGTCTCGGAACCTCAAGCAGAGGATTGAATCCATGGGCATGGAGGACAAAATTTTCAATATCCTCATTCCCACAGAGACCAAAATAAAGATTAAGGGCGGCAAGCGCAGAACCGTGCGTGAAAAGATTTTTCCCGGCTATGTGCTCGTGGAGATGATGGTGACGGACGATTCGTGGTATGTAGTGCGCAATACGCCGAATGTCACCGGATTCGTAGGCTCCGGCACCACGCCGACGCCCATTTCAGACGAGGAGATCAAGTTGCTGCAGAAGCGCATGGGCGTGGAAGAGCCGAAGTACCAGATAGACATTACTGAAAACCAGCCGGTGCGCATCACTGACGGGCCGTTCAAGGATTTTGAAGGGAAGGTCTCGGTAGTGGACGTTGACCGTGGAAAGGTTAAAGTGTTAATCTCGATGTTTGGGCGTGAAACGCCGGTTGAATTGGACTTTTTACAAGTGAAGAAGATTTAATATGGATAATCAACAAGACGACGAACTACAATTAGAAAAAAAAATAGAGAACGCTAAGTTACAAATTAAACAGTTGCTTGCCGATTTGCTAACGGATGACTACTTATCGTTTTTATCAGTTCCTACGTCTGATTCTTTGCGAAAAATTAAAGAAACTGATGACTTAAGCCGATTAGTTAGCTTGCGTAGAAGTCTAGAATTACACATTGCGCCAGGGGAGGAGCAGAGAAGACTTAGAAATCCACAAATAATATTTCCTATGTTTAAAGAGAAAATTGTAAAGTTGATTGTTTTAATTGATGAGATAAGTATCCAATAAAGTAATATGGCTAAAAAGATTAAGATAATAGTAAAGTTGCAAATCCCGGGAGGCAAGGCGACTCCTGCGCCGCCGGTGGGCACTGCCTTGGGGCCGCACGGGGTGAATCTTTCCGATTTTGTCGGTAAATTCAACGAAGCGACCCGCGACCGCACGGGCGAGGTGACGCCGGTCGAGATGACGATCTATGAAGACCGGACATTTACGTTTATTTTGAAAACGCCGCCCGCGGCAGAGCTTCTTAAAAAAGCCGCAGGCATACCGAAAGGCTCGGGCAAGCCTTTGCAGGAAAAAGTGGGCAAGGTGACCAGGGCGCAGGTGCGGGAGATTGCCATGAAGAAAATGCCCGATTTGAATACTGATGATGTCGAGGCGGCTATGCGGATTATTGAAGGCACGGCGCGGCAGATGGGGATCATTATTGAGTAAATCCTAAATCCGAAACTCTAAATTCTAAACAAACCCAAAGACCAAAATTCCAAACATTTAGAAATTTGAGTTTTGAACATCGGTGAGAGTTTAGAAATTAGAGCTTAGAGTTTATACAGATATGTCTACTCGAGGGAAACGCTATCAGGAAGCGTCAAAGTTAATTGATCCGAAAAAAACCTACTCGATAGAGGAAGCGACGGAGCTTGTGAAGAAAACTTCAGGGGTCAAGTTCGACGCATCGGTGGAGGCGCATTTTCGCCTGGGCATTGATCCGGCGAAGGGCGAACAGCAGGTGCGCGGCGTGGTGTCCTTGCCGCACGGGAGCGGGAAGAGCAAGCGCGTGGCAGTGTTTGCGGAAGGGGAGAAGCAGGAGGAGGCTAGATCGGCGGGCGCGGATGTCGTGGGCGGCAAGGAATTGATCAAAGAAATCAGGGCTTCGGAAAAACTCGACTTTGACGTTGCGGTCGCCACGCCGGATATGATGAAGGAGCTGGCGGGGATCGCGAAAATTCTCGGACCTAAGGGCTTGATGCCATCACCAAAGAACGAAACCGTGACGGCGGATATTGCAAAAACCGTGGTGGCGCTCAAGGGCGGGCGAGTCACGTTTAAAAACGACGACGGGGGCAATGTGCATCAGATCGTCGGCAAGGTGAGCTGGGATGCTGTAAAATTAGTGGAGAATTTTCGCGCCTTCCACGAGGCGGTCCGCCGCGCCAAACCTTCGACTTCGAAAGGAACCTACTTCTTGACGATTACCCTTACCTCATCGATGGGGCCAGGCGTGCGAGTTAGTTTATGAGTTTCTGAGTTGTAGAGTTATTGGGTTATGAGTTGTTGAGTCTGTGAGCACAGGAATTGAAAATTTGAAGATATATCAAATGGCGGAAAGCCTCGAGCTTGAAGTCCACGAGTTTACGAAAATTTTCCCATCTGACGAACGGTTCCGCAGCGTAGATCAGTTACTTCGTTCATCCGCGGCGGTCGCGAATAATATTGCTGAGGCATATCGAAAAATAACACTGCGAGAACAAGTACACATTCTCCGTAGCATCGTTCTCGGAGAAGCAGAAGAAACGCGCACCAACTTGGTTCGTTGCGGGAAAAAGTGCTTGTGCGATCAGCAACACGCAGATGACCTTGCTGAAAAGTACGTGTCGCTCATTAAGGCGACCCAGGGTTATGTGAGATTTCTCCAACAATCTGATACAAGAAAGACTCATAAACTCACGAACTCATAAACCCATAAACCGTATGGCCAACCGGCCTACCTGGGATGAATATTTCATGGAGATCGCGCGGACGGTATCGACGCGCGGGACGTGCGACCGCGGCAGGAGCGGATGCGTGATTGTGCGCGACAAAAGGATTTTGACGACCGGCTACGTCGGCTCTCCTCCCGGCATGCCGCACTGCGACGAAGCAGGGCATCAGATGGCGGAATTTCTGGATGAGGCGGGGAGTCGCAGCCAGCATTGCATTCGTACCATTCATGCCGAGCAAAACGCGATCGCGCAAGCGGCGCGTTTCGGCATTTCTTTGGTTGGCGGGACGCTCTATTGCAAGATGGAGCCGTGCTATGTCTGCGCGCGTCTGATTATCAGCGTGGGCATCACGCGTGTGGTCGCGGAGAAGCGCTACCAGCGCGGCGAGATGACTCGGGAGATGTTTCAGCAGGCGGGGATAAGGCTCGATGTATTGAATGATGAGGTGGAACGTTACTCGAATAAGGAATAAGGAATTACGAATGAAGGTTTTGAACGTGCGACGCACTCCATAATTCGAGATTCATAATTCCTCATTCGAAAAGACAAGGAAATATACCAATGAGGTATGGATGCAAAGGGGGATAATAAAAAGAAGATCGTGGCAATAGTAGGAATGGCTGGCGCTGGCAAGACCGAAGCGGCGTCGGTTTTTTTGTCCTCTGGTTGGCAGGCAGTTCGTTTCGGGCAGATTACCCTTGATGAGGTTGTGAAGCGCGGCTGGAGCGTGAATGAGGCGAACGAAAGAAAAATTAGAGAAGAATTCCGGCAGAAGCACGGCATGGCGGCGTATGCTATTTTGAATTTGCCAAAGATCGATGAACTGTTGCACACCGCTCCTGTGGCAATAGACAATGTCATGAGCTGGTCGGAGTACAAGGTATTGAAAGAGCAATACGGGGACGCGTTTAAGGTCATTGTGATCATGGCGTCACCCGCGGTCCGTTATAAACGTTTGTCCTCGCGTGATACGCGCCACGGGGAAGACAAGGAGAAGAAATTCCGCTCGTTTACGCCAGAAGAATCCCGCTCCCGCGATTATTCAGAAATTGAGAACTTGGAAAAAGGCGGTCCCATGGCGATGGCGGATTTCACGATAGTGAACGAAGGAAGTTTAGAAGCGTTTAAGTTAGAGGTGTATAACCTTCTTGCCCGAATGATCGCCGAATAGTAACGAATTTTACCAAATATCGCCCGAATTTTGGTGTCGATATTCGGTTGTGTATTCGGTTCACGATTCGGTGTCATTCGGGAGACATTTGGGCAAATTTCCATGTCCCTTGTTCTTAAAGTCAAAAAACTCGATCCTCGCGCCCAGCTTCCCCGCTATGCCTTGACGGGCGATGCGGGGCTTGATATTTTTTGCCTTGATGCGGTGGTTATTCCTCCCCACGAACGGGTCGTGGTGCATACGGGCGTGGCAATAGAGATTCCTGCGGGCTTTGTTGGCCTTATGTGGGATCGCGGAGGACATGCGGCAAAACGCGGGCTTACCAACATGGGAGGTGTCTATGACAGTGGCTATCGGGGCGAAGTGCTTCCCATCCTCTATAACACCACTGAAGCGCCGGTGACGCTTGAGACGGGTTCAGGCGTATCGCAGCTCCTCATTCAGACAGTGGAAAACGTTGAATTCTCTGAAGTTGAAGAATTAAGCTCCTCAGAGAGAGGTGAGAATCGATGGAGTAGCACAGGTGTTTAGTGGTGGGTGAAGAGTGGAAAATATGGTAAGATAAATACCCAAGGAAAGGGTATTTTGTTTCTTATGAGAGAATATTTGAGAATCGTGAAGGAAGTGATGGAACACGGCATGAAGAAGGACGATCGCACCGGCACGGGGACCTTGTCGGTGCCCGGCATGATGTTTGCACATGACATGCAGGCAGGATTCCCTCTGCTCACGACCAAGAAGATGCCCTACCGGCTGGTGGCGTCCGAGCTCGAATTTTTCATCAAAGGGATTACGGATAAAGAGTGGCTGAAAAGCCGTGACAATCACATCTGGGACGAGTGGGCGACGCCTTTGAAAGTGCAGTACGCGCATGATGAGGAGACGAAGAAAAAAATGCTTGCAGAGCGCGACTTAGGACCCCTCTACGGCTGGCAGTGGCGGCATTTCGGCGCAAAGTATCGAGGCTACGAAGTTGACTATACCGGCGAAGGCGTGGACCAGCTTAGGCGACTCGTGCATGACATTACAACGACACCGCACAGCCGCCAAATGCTCGTGCTTGCCTGGAACCCGATGGACCGCGACAAAGTCGTACCGCCGTTTTGCCATTTCGGATATCAGGTGACGGTTTTGGGCGGGAAACTCAATCTGATATGGTTTCAGCGTTCCGCCGACTTGGCATTGGGACTCCCGTTTAATATCGCAAGTTACGCGACTCTGCTAATTTTACTTGCGCTTGAAACCGGCCTGAAGCCGGGAAAGCTCACTGGATTTCTAGGCGATGCGCATATTTATTTGAATCATGTGGAGGGGCTCAAAGAACAACTCGCGCGCGATCCGGAGACGTATCCCTTGCCGCAGCTGAAGATCAATAATTTCCGCTCGCTTTTTGACTGGCAGTATACGGATGCGGAAGTGGTAGGATATGAGAGTTATCCGGGTATTAAATTTCCCATTGCGGTATGATCGCTCGGATGGTCGTTGGCAATCCACGCGTCCACGCCGCCAGCGCGGCATGGCGCTCCGCCTCGTCAGCCCAACCCCCGATGCGATCGGGGGACCATGCTCGGGCTGACTGCGGAGGGTATTGCACAATCGACCACCCTCGCTTGAGGAGAAAATTATGGACTTTGCATTAATAGCAGCGTGCGACAAAGAAATGGGGATTGGCAAAGGTGGCACGCTGCCCTGGCATTTGCCGGGCGAGCTTGCGTATTTTCATCGCGTAACCTCGGAAGTCGCTGGCGTTCAAAAACGCAACGCAGTCATTATGGGGAGAAAGACATGGGAATCCATTCCTGAAAAGAGGCGTCCCTTGCCGGGGAGGCTTAATTGCGTGATTACGCGGGACGAGAATTATCCGGTGCCGGACGGCGTGCTACGGTTTTCATCGCTTGAGGAGTGCCTGGCGGGGCTTGATAAGGACGCCACGCTTGAAAAGGCGTACATCATCGGCGGGGGAGAGCTTTTCCGGCAGGCAATCGCTATGGAGGGGTGCGAAGCGATCTATCTGACAGAGGTCGAGGGCATCTTCAATTGTGATACATTCTTTCCTCCTCTTCCGCAAGAATTTAATAAGAACACAGAATCAGAGGTGCAGGAGGAGAACGGCGCGAAGTATAAATTTGTCGTCTATCGTAGACAGTGATCCATGACCATTCTTCAAGGATTACGGCTCATCGAACGTTTTCGGCTCCCGCATCCCGCGTGGTAGTTTGTGAAGTTTTCTGATGAATTGAAAATTGGAAGGATACGCGATTATGTTGGCTGGACAATTCGTACCGCAGCCCTCACGAACCCGCATAAGCTATGGAAGAACGTATTTGATAACTGGGTACTGAAGAAGAATGTCGGCAAGGTTGTGGATGAATTGCAAGAGCAGCAAGAAGGGGATGCGGTCTTCGTGGTATACCCCTCATGGAAATGGGAGAAAGCAGGGGCAATTCTTTCGGAAGGCACGCGGGTGACAGTGGAAGGGGTGCGCGGCTCCATAAACGATCTAAGCAGGCAGGGGACGGTTGATGCGCGTTTTTCATATCACTATCGCGATCTGCAGCACACGCATGGGGATAAAAAGTTTTTTAGTCCGGCTGAAAAGAAGGTTATCGCCTATGCATGCGGGCAGGTGATGGGAAAAAATCTTATCACCGAGTTTGCGGTGACGACGCAGAATAAATTGATTTTTTTCAGATTGGAAAAGATTGAAGAGGCGGCAAAGCTTTTATTAGAGAAATACGGATAGGAATTTTACCATGTCTCTTCATTTTGTCACCGGTAATAAAAACAAGTTACGAGAAGCGGAAAAAATCATTGGCATTTCGCTGGTATCGTCAGACTTTAATTTAATCGAAATCCAGGATCGTGACGTCAAAAAAATCGCTGAGCATAAGGTAAGGGAAGCGTGGGGAATGGCACACGAGCCGGTATTTGTATGGGACCAGGCGGTGTATATGGATTGCTTAAATGGTTTCCCCGGTCCTTTGATTAAATGGTTCTGGGAGCAAGTGACGCTGGAGAAAATGTGCCAGATAGCAAATTATTTTGATAATCACGCCATTACCACTGAAACCGCTCTTGCATATTTTGATGGCAAGGAGATAAAGACATTTACCGCACGGAGAGAAGGTACTATGCCGCAGGCTCCGCGGGGAGATAAGGGATGGGGATGGGACGCGATTTTCATTCCCGCAGGCAGTGCGAAGACATACGCGGAAATGGATGAGGATGAAATGCTTCAGCACCGCACGCACCGCGTGACGCTTGAGAAGTTACGGGATTATTTGAAAGCAATAACGTTATGAGAGGGAAATTCATTGTCATCTACGGCATCAATAACATCGGCAAAAGTACGCAGGTGAGGATGCTCGTTGAGGCGCTAAGGCAGAGAGGTACTGAAACAGAGAGCATGAAGTTTCCGATTTATGATCTTGAACCCACCGGCCCGCGATTGGATCATATTTTGAGGGAGGATATAGAGAAGGGAATATCAGAGATTGAATTACAGAAAATTTACGCGCAGAACCGCAGGGATTTCGAACCGAAGTTAAGAAGCATATTGGAGAGGGGAACATGGATGGTTGCAGAAGATTATACGGGCACGGGGATTGCGTGGGGGTGGACTAAGGGAGCGCATTTGGAGACATTGGAGAAGATGAACGGAGGATTATTGAAGGAAGATGCGGCAATACTACTCGACGGCGAGCGCTTCCTGCACGCAAAAGAGCGCAATCACATTCACGAACGGCAGGACGCGCTTACCGCGTTGTGTCGTGAGAAACATCAAGCATTAGCCAATCGGTATGGGTGGCAGGTAGTGAATGCGAATCAAACACAAGAAAAAATCCATCAGGAAATTTTTAGGTTGATAAAATAATCTCCCCATGGGTAACTACTCAGGTTCTTTTACAAGACAATACACATTAACCAAATGAGAGAGGTCGTTGCACCATGACCATGAATTGAACAGACGGCGGCGATCTTCAAGGACCTTGAAACGACAGCTTCCCCTGTAGCATGAGCTTGAGCGAACCAAGGATGTCCATCCTGCGTTTCTTGCAGGTTTCAATAATGGAGAGGAGGACGGCGTGCCGTCTGGCTCCCCGTTCGCTGCGGAAGCCGCCGGAGATCTTCTTGTGGAGCTTGGCGTTGCGGATCGCCTGCTCCGAGGAATTGTTGTGAAAGGGAAGTTCGGGATCGGACAGGAAGGTGAGGATCTTGTCGGAATGTTTCTGAAAGCGTTTCTGCAGCGTGCGGGATTCCTTCCCCTTCACCCGTCCGCGGATCAATCGCTGGAATCGTTGATGATAGGATTGAATCGTCTGTTCCCGAAGATTCGATTCATATCCTTCTGACCACAGCTCATCGCGGATCCGTTCCGTTTCGAGCAGGAAGTCCGTCATGGTGCCTGCCCACCGGCTTCGTTCCGCGTCCCTGCAGAACTGAAGGTCGCGCAGCAGGTGAGGATGGCAGAGTTGGTGAGCGCGGGCAGGCGTATTATTCTGTGCCGACCAGCAGTCGTGGAGGAGCTTGCCCGCGTAGTCTTCGCCAAAGTGTGCCTTGACCACGTCGTATCCACGGCTCGGTTCGATGGCGTAGTAGGTGCCGGCAAGATTCTGCCACGTCCACTGCCACAGGTATCGCCGTTCACGCGCGTGCCGGTTTCATCCGATCCTGCCCATGATTCCCGCTTAACGGCTCGGAGAATCTCGGCAGCAAGGGACGCGCCTACGCGGTACGCATCGGTGAGGGTATTATCAACCGTACCCTGGCTGATGCGTACCGACAAGAGGTCGGAGAGGATGCCGGTGAGCCGTTCAAACGGGATGTGGTGCGCCACGTTGAGGTACACCACGAACGACTTGAGATTGAGACCGATCTGGAAGGGCGCAACGATACCTGCAGGGAACGATCCTTGATTACGCTTCCCGCATCCCGGACAGACGACTTCTTCCTGCTGGTAGGCGGTGATAGCGACTTGGACCGGCGGAATGTCGGCTTCCTGACGCATACCCGTGCGTGTACCGGGTATATCAGTTAAATCCATGCTGCAGCGCGCGCACTGGTGCGGCCGGCAGGAAATCGTGACGTCGGGATTGTCCACCTGCGGGCGCGTGGTTCCTCGGTGCCCCGGTTGGCCGCCGGATGATTTGCCGCTTGGTTGCCGCAAGGACTGGGTGCGGTTCGGCTTCCGATCGGTGGTAAGGAGGTTTGGAACTGGTGGAGCCGTCCTTCTTCAAGCGCGCGATCTCGGCCTTCAGCGTTTCAATCTGGACAACCTGGTCACAGATTACATCAATGAGCTGTTCATGAGTGAACTCGTGAAGTCGCTGCCGGAGGAGCACAGGCGTCATATATGCGTGCCAGTATACTCCTTTTTCTCTCATTTTTCAAGGGTAGTCTTGTCAAAGAACCTGAGTAGTTACCCCCATGGTTATTGCTCTTATCGGTTCGCACGGGACCGGGAAAACGACGGTATTTTTTGAGGAAATGAGAAAACAGAGACCGGATTTGATATACTTTTCCGAAGGGGTGCGTCATCAGTCTCCTGCATTCGGTTATGGCGATCCTGAAGGGGTATGCGAGAAGTACGGCGTAGGGGCATTTGGCCTGATGAATATGAATTCGTGGAGTGTAATTGACCCCAAACACAATACGACTCTTGACCAGCATGCCGTGGTAGTGTGTGACCGATCCGCGCTCGATAATTATGCGTATTACTTGGCATTGCGGAACACGGAAGAAGACTTTAAATTTGAACCCTTGCTTGCCGGCATGGCACGACACTATGTATCCTTAAATAGATCTTTTTATTTATTTTTCCTTAGGTGTTATTCCGCTTATCGCAGATGGTATGCGTAAAGAAAGTGAGGAATATCAAGTGAAAGTAGAGGAGGGAATCAAAAGGGGGTTTGAGATATTTCATGTCCCGTCAAGTAAGATCCATTATCTCAAGCAGCGCACGATAACGGAACGAGTCATAGAGGTAGTTGATATTATTTCTCAATAAAAAATTATGTCAGTAGAGACTATCATCGGACTTGAAGTCCATGTCCAATTAAAGACGAAATCGAAGATGTTTTGCGGGTGCGATAACCGCGGGGAAGAGATGCCGCCGAACACTGCGGTGTGTGAGGTGTGCATGGGGCATCCGGGGACGCTCCCCGTGCCAAATCGTCAGGCACTGGAAATGGCTGTGAAAACCGCGTTGGCGCTCAATTGCGCAGTATTGCCCGAATCAAAATTTGACCGCAAGCATTACTTCTACCCCGATCTGCCGAAAGGGTATCAAATCAGCCAGTATGACCAGCCGCTATCCCAGCGGGGATGGCTGGAGATTGAGATGGGGCAGGGAGAGGCAAAGAGAATCGGAATTACCCGGCTGCATATCGAGGAAGACACGGCAAAGCTGCTTCACGGCGCAGAGAATGCGACGTTGGTAGATTTCAACCGCGCAGGAACGCCATTGATGGAAGTAGTGTCAGAGCCTGATATACGCACGCCGGCAGAAGCGAAGGCCTATTTGCAGGAGTTGCGCGCCATTGTCCGCACACTCAAAGTATCTGACGCGGATATGGAGAAAGGGCACTTGCGCTGTGACGCCAACATATCGGTGCGCAGATCAACGCAGATAGATGCGCAGATGAGCGCAGATAGCGTGGGCGAGTTGAATACGAAGATTGAGATTAAGAATCTGAATTCCTTCCGCGCAGTGGAGCGCGCGCTGGAATACGAGCAGAGGAGATTGAGTGAACTGCTGGAGAAAGGGGAGTACCCGCACGTGCAAGAAACAAGGGGGTGGAACGACGCGACAGGCGTGACGGAACTGCAGCGAAGCAAGGAGGAAGCGGAGGATTACCGTTATTTTCCCGAGCCGGATATTCCGCCGTTGAGATTTTCTCTTGAAGAGATTGCGCGCATGCGGGCGGAAATTCCCGAACTTCCGCAGGCGAAGCGGAAGCGGTTTGGGGCGCAGTACCGTTTCTCCCCTCTTGACGCGCGTACGCTCACCGCAGACGAGCGCCTCGCCGATTATACCGAAAAAGTCATTTCCGAGCTGATTGCATGGCTCACCGCGCTTCCCGGGGAGCTTGATGAAGCGGAAGTGTGGGAGACACAAGGAGAGAAATTGAGCCGGCTCACGGCAGGATGGCTGACGTCAAAATTGGGCGGCGTGTTGGCCGCGCGGGGAGAGACGTATGAAGGCCTGCGCGTGACGCCGGAGGATTTTGCCGAATTTTTGACGCTTATCTACGAGCGTACGATTTCCTCGACCATTGCGCAGGAATTGCTGGCGAAAATGGTGGAGACGGGAGATGATCCGCACACGCTGCTGGAAACGCTGGGCGGAGGACAGGTGAAGGATGTGGCAATATTGGGGAAGGCGGTGGATGAAGTGATCAATGCTAATCCGAAGATCGTCGCACAGTTTAAGGCGGGCAAAGACGCGGTGATTATGTACCTGGTAGGGCAGGTGATGAAGACGATGAAGGGAAAGGCTGATCCGCAGTTGGTGCAGAGCCTGTTAAGAGAGAAACTTTCTTGAGTATTGCCTTAGATAGTGTAGAAAGGTTTATGAAAAAAATACTCATAATAGTTGCCGCATGTACCGTATTCGCCATTCTTTTTATTGCCATCTCCTTACAACGAAAGCCCATTATTGAGTGGCAAGTGAGGCAGGCGCAGTCTTGTACCGAAACATCTGATTGTACCGTGATTGATGGTCAGTGTCCGCTCGGTTGCCAGATAGCGGTACGGAAATCCCGCGCGTCCTATATTCGTATATTATTGAAGCGGTACCCAATGACGTGTCAGTACAGGTGCCCTGCAGTCGCCCATTCCCCTGAATGTGTAAATGACCAATGTACATTGAAGAGGAAGTAGTATCGCTATGCGGTTGAGTGAAATTTATGAATGAGGCCAACAGCCTCTTCTTTATTTTCTATCCAATGGATTCTTTTGTCGCGCTTGAACCACGTCATCTGGCGCTTGGCGTATTGGCGATTGTGCAGCCGTATGAGCGCGAGTGTTTCTGCAAGGGATTGCGCGCCGTCGAAATACGCTTTCCACTCGCGCACGCTGATGGAAGAGAGCGCGGGAAGGCGGGCATCGTATTTTAAAAATAATTTTCTCTCCTCCTCTTCCAAGCCATCGTTCAATTGCTCTTTGATGCGCGCGGCGATTCTCTCTTCCAGTTCCTGTATCGGCCTCGTCAGCCCGAGCATAAGCGTATGGGAGAGGGGAGGGCCTTTTTTTCTTTGCGCGGAGAACGGCGCGCCGGTCGCCTTGATGATTTCGAGCGCGCGTATGATGCGCCGGCGGTTTTTGGGATTGATGAAGTCTACGGCGTCGGGGTCTTTGGCGATGAGTTGTTGGTAGAGTTGTTCGTTGGTTGGCGACGCACCCCCCTGGGCGTCCACTGGACGCCCGTCGCTTAGCGACCCCTCTCGAGAGGGGATTGTGGGGTGTGTTCGGAATTCAGGATTCGGCGTAACGTCGGGAAAAATAAAATTATCCACGACCGCCGCGATCCATAATCCCGTGCCGCCGACGAGCACGGGGAGCTTGCCGCGCGCGTGTATCTCGCAGATTGTTTTTACGGCAAGATTTTTGAAATGGGTAACATTGAATTCTTCATCCGGGCGTGCCACATCAAAGAGATGATGGGGAACGCCGTGGTAAGTAGTTAGTTGATAGTCGTTAGTCGTTAGTTTTGGTTTTGCGCTTGCGATGTCGATTTCTCGGTATACCTGTCGCGAGTCGGCGTTGATGATCTCGCCATTGAATTCCTTCGCAAGCTCCACTGCCAGGTCCGTTTTGCCGGACGCGGTGGGGCCGAGGATGACGATGAGCGGGGGAAGGGTACGTGACGAATGAGGAGTCATGGGTCAGGAGGTATGCGTGCGGGGCGTCTGTGCCAGCCGCCGCGACGTGCCTTTGAACCCTTTGGTAACCGCCAGCTTGGTGCGCAGACCGCCCAGGGTGCCGCCCGCATGGAGTTTCACTTTTCGCTTGGCCCGCCGCCGTGCGCGGCGTTCCGTTTTGGTAAGAGGCGTCATGGGGTTATAGTATACAAAAATAAAAAATCCCCTGCTACGGGGAAGGAAGGCATGCGCGCGTTTACCATTGTATGTGCTGGGCGATCACCTGTTTTGCGCCTTTCTGGTTTATCTTCGGTTTATACTGTTTATACACGAAGGTCACGGCAACGAGCATCATAAGGAGTGCGGTGGCAGTGAAGAGTGCGATGATTTTACGGACAGAAGGGAATGAAGGGCGTGCGATGGCGGCATTCTCCATAGGAAAGAATGGGCAAAATCGTCACGCACTACGATTTTGTATTGGTTTTAAGGACTTTTAAAATCAGCGGTGTTTGAGTACCGCTGACCTGGCGCGCGAGCCGTTTTGATGAATGTACCGAAAAATTTCTCACGCACCGAGGTCATTGTAGCATATCTTGAGCGGCGGTGCAAGGAGGGAGAGTATCTTCGCGTATGCAGATGTATTGCGCTCTTACCGATACTTGGTACGGGGCTGCGGCTCTGTCCACAGGGAGGGACGAAAAGTATGCTATACTACGAGTACACAAAATAGCATTGTGCGTGATGCCATTTTGTCTCATCCCCCCATTTAGCGTGTAGGGCTCATTGCCCAAGCATGGACGGCTGACGGAGCGTAGCGCGCAGTTGCGGCTCTGCGGTCGTGAACGGGGGAACGTCGGGAGACACTTATTATTTATTCATAGGTATCGCACGCGCAAGGCATTATATTATACGCAATCGTTTATGGACACCTCAACCGAATCAACGTCAATAGAGACACCCTCGGACAAGAAATCATCGTCCGCAGGCATCATCACCGCCATCGTGGTTATTCTCGCGCTCGCCGGGCTGTGGGCGCTCGGCCGCTACACCTCCATCAAGGTGCCGGGCGTGCCGAAAGCGGGAGAAGGGGCGAAGGTAGCCCAGGGGCTTCAGGATGCCGGAGAGGGGGAGCCGTGGCAGGCGGTATTTCTCTCCAACGGCCAGGTATACTTCGGACACCTGGGAGATGAAGGAAGCCAGTATGCCACTCTGGAAGAAGTGTATTATCTCCAAGTGCAGCAGCCGCTGCAGCAGGCGACCGGCACGACCACCGGCCAGGTGATCGGCGTGCAGCAGCCCAATGCGCAGCAACAGCTCGTGCTGATTAAATTCGGCACCGAACTGCACGGGCCCGAAGACCGCATGGTCATCAACCGCGACCACATTCTCTTCTGGGAGGATTTGAAGCCAGACTCCACGGTCGTGCGCTCGATTACGAATTACAAGAATGGGGTTCAGGAATGAGGGAGCATGGGAAACGAGAGGCGCGCTGACTGCCCTGCATCCGTCGGTTGACGGTACGGGGCAGTTTCATTTTGTGTGGATAGCGCGTTTATGCTATCATTTCAGTGGCATACTTCCGTTTTTCGCGAAAGAGAATAAAAATTAATAAGAGACGCATGCAAAGAAATGCTATGTTCCGCTTCCTCCGCATATTGCAGACAGCGGCATTGATGGGCGCGCTGTTCGTCGCGCGCGCGCCGGCCGTTGACGCCGCGGACACGGCGCCGCCGGACCCGGTGGAGGATTTGCGCGCGGCCACAAGCACTGACGCGACGATCACGCTGGCGTGGACCGCACCGGGAGACGATGGCAAATCGGGGACGGTGTCGTCGTATGATCTGCGTATGGCGGCATACAAGATTCTCACGGGCGAAGAATTGACCGCGCCGATCGTCGGCGGCGAACCGGATCCGCGGCCGGGCGGGGAAACGCAGACCATGGAGGTGAAAGGGCTGAAGATCCAGACGAAATACTGGTTTGTCATGAAATCCCAGGATCGCGCCGGGAACATTGCCAAATTTTCAAACATCGCGATGGGCGAGACCAAGCTCGACACGACCGGGCCGTTGATCGAAAAGGTGAAGGCGGTTGATCTCACGCACAATTCCGGAAGAATCGTGTGGGTCACCCACGAGCCTGCCACCTCCGAATTGAATTACGGCGAGACCGAAGGCTACGGCCAGCGCGCGCTTGCGAGCAGCCTGGTTACGGAACATTCTTTGCCGGTGGGAGGACTCGCGCCCGATACCACCTATCATTATGTGCTGAAGTCGATTGATCAGTACGGCAACGCGACGGAAACGGTGAACATGACGTTCCAGACGCTTGCCTCTTCGACGGCGCCGATCATTTTTTCGGGCCATACGAATGCGCAGGCCACGGCATCCGCGGGGCCGCCAAAGCCTGCGGCGTCCATTGTCTTCAGCCCCACGACGATTAATTTGAAAAGCCGCGCCACGTGGATGACCGCCGTGCTGAAAATGCCCGCAGGCGGACGCGCGGGAATGAAATTTGATGCGTTGCGCGTGAACGGCACGGTGAAGCCCACGCAAGCATTTGCCGCTTCGACGCAAACGGTGCTGAACCGGTACGGCACGCTCTGGCTCCGTTTCCGCCGTGCCGATATTGCCGCGTTGGTTCCTTATGAGGTGAGCGCATTGATTTTGACGCTCACCGGCGAGACCGCCACGGGGACGTTTTCCGCCGCGCAGACGCTGAAGGTTGCCAATAATATCACGCAGGCGGAATGGGAACGGCAGCAGGCATTGAAGAAGGAGGCGTTTGAAAAGGACAAAGCGAAGCGGATGAGTGCAGTGCAGAAACAGATCGACGCACTCAAACAACAGCTGGAGGCACTCATGAAAAAATTCGAATCACTACAGGCTGAACAATTTCCGCTATGAAAACATTTCTCACCGCGGTGGTTATTATTGCCCTTATCGGGGGCGGGGTGTTCGCTTTCTTGCGTTTGACCAGCGTGGAGGACACGTGGATTCAGGACAAAGCGACGGGCGCGTGGGTGCGGCATGGGAATCCTGCCGGTCCCGCGCCCCGCACCGCGGCGGCTGATTGCTATGCGCGCGCCGGGAGCCTGTTTGATCGCGCGGTGGCGGTGTGCGCGCCTCAATTATGCGCGCGCGACGAAGTCTGCATCAATGACTTGCTCGATACGTTCGAGTCGTTGCGCGGCACGGCAGCGGAGCCGCTCGTCGCGCCTCCGGTCGCGATCCCCGTTGCGCCGCAGGGAGAAAGCGCGCCGCCGCCGTTTGCGCCTGCGACCAGCACGGATACGGCGCCGGGTGCGGGCGGTGAGGAGGAGACGGCAGAGACACCTTCTGTACCTGCGTCGGCGGAAGGAGAGACCGAGGCCGTATCCGCTCCCGCAGCAACACCTGCCACCGCATACGAAATTATCAGACTGCAGGCGCCCGCGCTCAATGCAGCGCTCACGTCGCCCTTTCAAGTTCAAGGTGACGTGCGCGATGCCGTTGCGTCGGTGGTTGTGCGGGTAAAAGGAGGGAACGGCAGCACGCTCATTGAAGAGACGCTGACGCCGCGGGGAGCGTCGGTGGATGGATGGCGGCCGTTCAAAATCACGCTTGCATACGATTTTGACCACACGAAGGATGGCACGGTGGAAGTGCAGCCTGCCGGAGGGGACGCGGTCAGCGTGCCGGTTGAATTCCGTTAAGAGAAGCGACACCGCCGGTTGGCGGAATGCCGCGTTTCGCAATGGCCATGCGCTGTGATACGGCGCGCCATTGCTTTTATGTGTGGTTTCCATTATAATCATCCCAGTTTTTTGATCTCCCCGACGGGAGTTTTATCGTACACCCGGAATTGCCGTACCATACGTCGTATGCACGAACCAAATAACATCCGTAATATTGCAATCATCGCGCACGTGGATCATGGCAAGACCACCTTGGTGGACGCGCTTTTGAAGCAGTCGCAAACGAAAATGAAAGCGGGCGTGGCGCAGACCGAGCGCATCATGGATTCGAACGACTTGGAGCGCGAGCGGGGGATTACCATATTTTCCAAGAATGCGGCGATCGTGTGGAAGGGAGTGAAGATCAACATCATCGACACGCCCGGGCACGCGGATTTCGGCGGCGAAGTCGAGCGTGTGCTCTCCATGGCGGACGGCGTATTGCTGCTCGTGGACGCCGCGGAAGGTCCCATGCCGCAGACGCGGTTCGTGCTCAAGAAAGCGTTGGCGATGGGGCTTCGCGCCATCGTGGTCATTAATAAAATTGACCGCAAGGACGCGCGGGTGGAGGAAGTGGTGAATGAGACGTTTGACTTGTTTGTCGATCTGGAAGCCTCGGATGCGCAGACGGATTTCCCGATCATTTATGCGGTGGCGGTGCAGGGGAAGGCGGGCGTGGAGCCGTCCCTCGAGGCGATGCACGACGTGACGCCGCTGCTGGATGCCATTCTCGCGCACGTGCCGCCGCCCGCTTCGCCGGACCCGCTTCGCCTGAGCGGAAGCGAGGCGAGGCGGAAGCGAGGCGAGCCTGCGGCGGAGAAGGAGTTGCCTCTGCAGATGCTCACGGTATCGCTGGCGTACGACAAATTCCGCGGCAAGATCGCGACCGGAAAAATCCTGCAGGGAAGCATCGCGCAGGGCGACAGCATCCTGCATATCCGTCGCGACGGCAGTACCGCGCGCGCGCGCATCGTATCGCTCATGACGTATCAAGGGCTTGAGCGCATTGACGTGCCCGAGGCGCATGCGGGCGACTTGGTGGCGCTCGCGGGCATCGAGGGCGTTTCGATCGGCGAGACGATCACCGATGTCGACCATCCCCAGCCTCTGCCGCCGCTCACCATCGAGAAGCCCACCATTAAGATGAATTTTTCCGTCAATACCTCGCCATTTTCCGGCAAGGAAGGCACGTGGTGCCAGTCGCGCAAAATCCGCGAACGGCTGTTTCATGAGCTGGAAACCGACGTGGCGCTGAAAGTGGAGGACACGGCAAGCCCGGATACTTGGATCGTATCGGGGAGAGGCGAGCTGCATCTCGCGATTCTCATAGAACGCATGCGAAGGGAAGGATATGAATTCCAAGTGTCCCGTCCGCAGGTCATTTATCAGGAAGAAGGCGGCGTGGTGGCGGAGCCGTATGAAGACGCGTACTGCGACGTGCCGGAAGCGTGCGTGGGCGCGGTCATAGAGAAAATGGGGAAGCGCAAGGGTGAGATGAAAAACATGCATACCGCGCGCGCCATGGCGCACCTGCATTTTCTCGTGCCCACCCGCGGGCTCTTGGGCTATCGCACCGAATTCATGACCGATACCAAGGGAGAAGGCGTGATGAACACGCTTTTCCACGGCTACCGGCCGCAGGCTGCGGACGTGGTGACCAATCCGCACGGAAGCCTGGTCGCCCACGAGCCGGGCGTCGCGGTCACCTACGGCATGCTGACGGCGCAAGGCAGAGGCATCCTCTTCATCCGTCCCGGGACGGAAGTCTATAAAGGCATGATCGTGGGCGAGAACGCGCGGGACGAGGACATTTCCGTAAACGTCTGCAAGGAGAAGAAACTGTCCAATATGCGCTCGAAGGGCGATGGGACGGCAGAAACCTTGGAGCCGCCGCGGTTGCTGACCCTCGAAGAAGCGCTTGAGTATATCGGCGATGATGAGCTGGTGGAGGTGA
>Ga0155645_127_pt2 | contig 22006 bp, 19 predicted proteins | sample RifCSPhighO2_12_FD_107302 | JGI IMG/M metagenome (GOLD analysis project Ga0155645, IMG submission 107302) | Candidatus Uhrbacteria bacterium RIFCSPHIGHO2_12_FULL_54_23
TTTGTTTTTTTATTTGCAGGTACGCCCATATGTAGTAAAAAGATTGGGGAATCAAACGTCCGATGTTGATTGAATTTGCCGAGGTAAGAGCGATGCGATCACGTACCTCATCATCCGTAAATGCTTCCTTCACCATGTTCTGGCAATCATCGAAATTGCCCAGTACTTCGAGCGTTTCTACATTGCCGCCGAATGTCGTGAGTTGCTGTTCTTGCAGCGCGCTTACCTTGCCGGAGGGATAGAGGAGGATGACCCGTATGCCGGGTACGTTATGAAATCCCGCGGCCACAGCGCTGCCCGTGTCGCCCGAGGTGGCGACGAGGACGGTGAGAGGCGTATGCTGCGGTCGCAACGCGTGGAGCACTCTCCCGAGCCATTGGGCGGCAAAGTCTTTAAATGACAGCGTCGGACCGTGCCAGAGTTCGAGGATCGAGAGTCGGTCCGTGATAGACACGAGGGGCACTGGCCAAGTGTATGCTTCGTGGCAAGCCAGTCGCAGTGGTTCATTTTCGATTTCGTCTCCTATCCAACGTGTACTGAGCTGAAATGCCAATTCGGGATAGGAGAGATGCAGGAAATTTTTGATATTCTGCGGAACGAGGATGGGGATTTTCGCAGGCATGTAGAGGCCGCGATCAGGCGCTTGGCCTCGCATGAGTGCGCTGCGGAACGGGACGAGAGGCGAGTTTCGATTAGTGCTGTAGCATTGCATGGTCAGGAAAGTCGTTTTCTTATTTTTTGCAGAAATTTATCCTGCATACTTTGTTCGTCACGCGCAATTTCGTAGGGAAGTGTGACATCGGCGAGGGCTGTATAGCGTGCGGCGCGGAACTCTAAAAGCTCTGGATAGCAACGTTTCAGCGCGTCAATGGCGGGTTCGGATGGAAGTTTATAAAAACTATCGCCCCACACCACTGGCTTTGGGTCGGTCATGTAAATATGAAAAAGCTCATCCTTCACTTCCTGGCTCGCTTTGAGGTAAACGATGAGCGTTTGTTGTTTCATCCTATCAAGGATGTCGGGCGAAAGATAAATGACGCTTCCGGTGGTGTCAATGACGGCATTGGCTGCGCCGCATTCCTTGAGGAACGTAATGATTGAACGTTCTTCGAGTGTAAGATATTCAATGCAATGTTGCCAGTGCCGGGCTTCATATGGTTGCCCCATCCATTCCGCAACGCATTCAATTCCCATACCGGGAAGCGAGTCGAGCCTCGTTTCGATATAATGGTCGGAACAGTACCTGGTAAATCCCTGCATTTCCAGTTGGCGTGACCGGTAGGTTTTCCCCATGCCGGACATACCTATCAAAGTGATGGCCAACCGTTGTTCTTGTATGCATTGGTCGAATGCGGTGCGAGTAAGGAACATGCGGCTTTAGGAGAGATAGCCTCTCGCTTTCAGGAATTCCGCAGTGAGAATGGCCCCTCCTGCCGCGCCGCGGATCGTGTTATGGGAGAGGCCGATGAATTTCCAATGGAGGATGGGATCGGAGCGGAGGCGGCCGGCAGTGATCCCCATGCCATGTGCCGTATCACGATCTCGGCGCGTTTGCGGGCGGTTGTCTTCTTCAAAATAGGTAATGAATGGGTTTGGCGCGGAAGGGAGGTTGAGGTGTGCAAGCGGGTTTTGATAATTTCGCCAAGCGTTTATTATATCTTCTTCACTTGGTTTTTTCTCAAATAGCACGCTTACCGCAGCCATATGGCCGTCGCTTGCGGCGACGCGGATGCAGGTAGCGGAGATTACAGGCTCGGTCGCGGGAACGATTTTGCCTGCCTCGATGCGGCCGAGTATTTTCATGGGTTCTTCTTCCGTTTTTTTCTCTTCGCCGCCGATAAAGGGAATCACGTTATCGACCATCTCTGGCCACATGTCAAACGTTTTCCCGGCGCCGGAGATCGCCTGCAAGGTCACGACTTCAACTTTCAGTGGACGGAATGACTTGAGCGCATGGATAAGTGGGAGGTATGACTGGAGCGAGCAGTTTGGTTTCACCACAATGAACCCTTTTTCCCACCCTCGGTTTTTTTTCTGGATGGGGATAATGTCCGTATGGTCGGCATTTATTTCCGGCATAATCATGGGAACATCGGAGGTCCAGCGGTGGGCGGAGTTATTGGACACGACGGGAATGCGTCTGGCCGCATATGCGTTTTCTATTTCCACAATTTCTTCTTTTTCCAGGTCAAGGGCGGAGAAGACGAAATCAACGTCGCGCACCACGGCATCAATGTCGTTGTGTACCGCGCGTACGGTAAGGCGAGCGGCCGCTGCGGGGATAGGTTCATGCATGAGCCAGCGCCCCTCCACCGCTGCCGTATATGGTTTGCCCGCAGAGCGGGGAGATGCCGCAAGCGCGGTTACTTCGAACCATGGATGATTATTGAGCAATGTAATAAACCGCTGGCCCACCATGCCGGTGGCACCGAGAATTCCGACTCGTAGTTTGTCCATACGCATATCGTTAGGGGTTAGGTGAATAAGGTGCACACTTTCAAGATGTCAGCGAAGACGCCCGCAGCCGTCACCGCGGCGCCGGCGCCCGGGCCTTGGATGACCAGCGGACGGTCGTGGTATCGCTGCGTTCTCAATAGTATTAAGTTATCGGGCCCTTGCAGGCGGCCGAGGGGAGAATCGGCAGGCACGCCTTCGAGTCCGATGGTCACTTTCTCGCGTGTCATGCGGGCTACGAATCTCGGTTCTGATTTTTTCTGTTTCCAAACCCTCACTCTCCGAGCATATTCTTCATCAAGGTTTTTCAGACGTATGAGGTATGAGGGCACGTCTTGGACGCCTGCGATTTCATCGGGAGTTAATCCTTGTACGCAGATATCGGACAATTCAAGCCTCACGCCGATTTCACGCGCAAGGATGAGCGCTTTTCGCGCGACATCTATTCCGCCCAAATCATCTTGCGGGTGGGGTTCGGTATATCCTTTTTCTTTCGCTTCCGCAACGATCTGCGAGAAGGGTTTCTTCTGTTTCCCCAGCTCGGCACAGACATATCCCAATGTGCCGCTGAATGCGCCTTGGATTTCTTCTATCTCGTCACCTGTGGCGATCAGATCTTGAAGCGTGGATATCACCGGCAATCCTGCGCCGACCGTCGTTTCGTAGCGATAGCGTCGCGTATCCGCGTGCAGGGCGTGGTATGCATTCATCGTACCGGCCAGAGGTTTTTTATTTGACGTGACTACCTTTCCTCCTGCCGTAAGTATTTCCTGGTGAATGTCAGTGAGCGGGGCAGCGGTGACATCTATCACAATGGCGTGAGGCAGTTCCTTCAGCAGGGGACGTAATTGATTCCATCCTGTATAAGGCGAATGACGGGCATGTCCCTGATCGTAGCGGGTAATTTCCTTGGACGTTGCAACTGCGCAGTACGCAAGATCAATACCGTGCGTACTGCGCAGTGTGGCGCGCTGAAGACTGATCTGATGGAAGAGTTCCTTCCCGATGGTGCCGTGTCCGAGCTGAAGAAGGGGGATGGGGCGCATAGCGCATGTAGGATTACATCCAAACTTTCTTTGCCGCCGGAACGAGAGGAATTTTGATAAACTCTTTGTGGAGCACCTCCAGCGCCATTGCGCGATCAGCCTCAGTGATGACCGCTGAGATGCTTCGTTCCGACGACCCTTGTGCAATGGCAAGGATATTTATTTGCGTATTCCCCAACGCACCGAACACATGTCCTGAAATGCCCGGCGTTCCTTTCATGCCGTCGCCGATGACCGAAACGACACACACATTTTCCTCCATAATAATGCGCATTAATCCATCTTCAATCTCCCGTGCAAATTCTTTCGTCAGCGAGCTGATCGCCGTATTATTCTGTGTATGCTGAATCACCAGACAGATGCTTTGCTCCGACGAGCCTTGTGAGATCATAATAATATTGACTCCTGCCCGGCCCAGGGCGGTAAATACTTTCCCTGCCGAACCGGCGTGGCCGCTGAACGCACCTCCTTCCAGGTTTATCAAGGTAAGGCCGGTGCGCGTCGCAATTGTTTTGACCACTCCTTTCACGATCGGGGAGGTGCTACTGATACGTGTACCAGGCGCATGCGGCTCAAATGTGTTTTTTATCACGACAGGAATTTTCTTTTTGGCAACCGGCAGGAGGGTGAGTGGATGGAGGACTTTCGCGCCGAAGTAGGCCATTTCAGCCGCTTCTTCATAGGTGAGAGAGTCGATGACCCGTGCAGCGGGTATCATGCGTGGGTCGGCAGTCATCGCGCCGTTGACGTCTGTCCAAATTTCTACTCGTTCCGCACCAATACCGCTCCCAATGATGGTCGCGGTATAGTCTGATCCTCCGCGGTCAAGTGTGGTGGTCATGCCGTCGCTGGTTGCGGCAATGAAACCGGTGATCACGGGGACGTCCTGGAGGCCTTTTTTCCATGCTGCGAGTTTAGCTTCGGTTTCGCCGAAGAGCACGCGTGCGTTCCCAAAGTGATCGTCTGTCACGATGAGCGTCCGCGCATCCACCTCATGTGATGCTGCCCCTAAGGACCGAAGGAAGTACGGCATCAGCGCGCATATCATACGTTCACCAAAGCTTACCAACAGATCGCGCATACGCGTGATGCAGAAGCGGAAGGCCGCGATGGCATCGAGCACCTCCTGCAAATCTTCTGCAAGGGTCGTGAGGCGCGCGTCTGCCCGAGGCCGCTCCTCGGCGCCGAGTCCCTCCAGGAGCGAGCGGTACTTTGCAATGATCTCATCGTATGTCGTTTGATAGTTAGTGCCTGCCGCCGCCGCACTGCCAGCCTTCAACAGCGCATCGGTCACTCCGGACATTGCCGAGAGCACGACCACCTTTTCTTCCGTCTCATGGACGATGATGCGGGCAACGGTCTGGACACGCGCAAGGGCGCCGACCGATGAGCCGCCAAATTTCATGACTATCATATGCGTAATGATTTATTATTAACAATCTCAACGAATGCCATCATTGAATACGAACATCTTTTCGTTCTGCAATTTCTTGCTTTGCTCTCTGTATAAAGGTAGCCCTAGTCAGCCGTATTTGCTCTTTTTCTCCCCGCACGCGCACCATGAGCTCATTAGAATTTATTTCTTTGTCGCCGAAGACGAGCTGGTAGGGGATTTTTTCTCCCGATGCTTTGCGGATTTTTTGGCCGATAGTTTCGTTGGAATCGTCCACCGAGACGCGGATCCCTTCCTTTTTTAATTCATCGGCGAATGTGTGCGCCGGCTCGTTGTGATCCGTTTTCACCGGCAGCACCGCCACCTGCACGGGAGAAAGCCAGACCGGAAATGCGCCGGCATACCGTTCGATAAGATAGGCAAACGTGCGCTCCAGCGCGCCAATGGACGAGCGGTGGATGACTACCGGTTGTTCTTCTTCGCCTTTATCATTGGTAAAGGTAAGCGCAAACCTGGCAGGGAGGCAAAAATCATATTGTACCGTGAAGGCGGTATCTTCCTTCCCGTTCACATTGAGCATCTGCACATCGATCTTTGGCCCATAGAAGGCGGCTTCGTTTTCTGCTTCCACAAATGGTGCGTCGATTTCCTCGAGTACTTTTCGCAGTGTTGCTTCGCCGATTTCCCAATTTTTCGGATCGTCATAATACTTGTCCTTTTTGCTCCGGTCGCCGAGTGACAATCTGAACCAATAATCTGTTCCTCGCGCAAGACCTAATGTTTTAGCGACATAGTCAATGAGGTCAATCACTTCTTTCACGACGCTTGCCGCCTGGTTGCGTGCGCAGAACATATGCGAGTCGGCAAGGCAGAAACTGCGCACCCGCAAAAGTCCCATCAGCTCACCTGATTGTTCATAGCGATAGAGTTTCGCCACCTCTGCCATGCGGAGCGGAAGTTCGCGGTAACTGTGTTTTTTGCTTTTGTAGAGAATGAAATGATGCGGGCAGGTCATGGGGCGGAGCACCAGGCGCTCATCGTCCACTTCCATCACCGGATACATTGAATCTTTGTAGTAGGGATAGTGACCGGAGATTTCGTAGAGCTTCACACGCGCAAGATCGGGCGTGCGGACGTGGACATAGCCGCGTTTTATTTCTTCGTCCACGACAAACCGTTCGAGCTCCCGATATATCGTGGTACCTTTTTCTGTGAAGAGCGGAAGCCCCGGCCCCACTTCATCCGCAAATACAAAGAGGCCGAGCTCTTTGCCGAGTTTTTTATGATCGCGCTTTTTGGCCTCTTCCCGGCGATGTAAATACTCCTCTAACTTTTCTTTTGTCGGGAAGGCCGTGCCGTAGATGCGGGTGAGCATCTTGTTTTTTTCCGATCCGCGCCAGTACGCACCGGCGACCGAGAGGAGTTTGAAATGTTTGAGTTCCTTGCTCGGGTTCTCCACATGGCCGCCGCGACAGAGATCTTCAAAATCTCCCGCCTTATAAAAACTAATCGTCTGCCCTTGCGCGGAAAATTCTTCGATCAGTTCGCGCTTGTACGGGTTGTTCGCGTACCGTTGTTTCGCCTCATCAGAGGGAACTTCGCTCCGTTCGAAACCGCGCCACACCTTGATGAGCTGGTTCATTTTTTCTTCAATGCGCGGCAGATCGTTTTCCGAGATCGGCGCGGAAAAATCAAAATCATAGTAAAAGCCGTCATCAATCGGCGGCCCGAGCGTCGGTTTTGCATTTGGGTATAATTCTAATACCGCTGCTGCCAAGAGATGGGAGCAGGAGTGGCGGAGGCTGTTGAGGTAGTCTTTGTCCATACAGTGGAATGGTTACATATTATCTTAAGAGGAGGATTGTAGAGAGAAAATAAAAAGCCGGCAACACTGTGTGTGTTCCGGGTCCCTCACCTTTCTTGGTGAGTCTTTACTAGATGACGTAGGCAATATTATAGATAACTCCTCGAAATACTGCTCTTACGTTTTTAGTAAAGGTGAGGGAGGTTCCACCCTGGTTCCCGCCAAACTTTATTTTGCAAACTTAGGCGGGCTCTTGTTTGGATTTATCAGCGAGTTTAGAGGAGAATTCCCAACCCTTTAAGGGTAGCGGCTTGGTAGGCCGTTCAATCACTGCTGACACTATTATCCTAGTTGAATGGCATGCGCATGTCAAGATGAAGGCCTTTACGCTGTCTACTGACCGCTGATTATTGTTATCTTGATATGATCCGGCAGGCGGGGAAGGCGTTTGAGGAATGCGGGCTGTATCGCGATGGCGACCTTGCCGATACCGGGGACGGCCTCAAGGATGCGGGAGGCTTCCGCCGTTTTTTTGCCTTTGAGGAGCCGCGGATCAAGGGCAAGGTCTTCTGCGCGCGCGGCGGCAGATACCTTTTGGATGGCAGTGAGTAGGGCCGAAGATTTCGCCGCGCGTTCAATGGCGAGAGAGACTGAAGCAGGCGCTATGCGGTCTGTGCCGTCGAAACGGAGGGCTACCTGTTGTGCCAGATAGGCGGAGAGCGCATCAGGGTCGTAGGTGACGGTGGTGAGCGTGAAGGCGCCTTCGATGCGCGCCGCATCCGCTTCGCTCCCTGCGGGCGTGAGTATGCTCTCACTAAGTTTTTCCAACGAAAGTATCATGTGCGGTTGTTCCTTTTTTTCATTCAGCTCATGGAGCGTGGTAGCCTGCAGCGCCGCGAGCGCGGCGCGGGCCTTTTCAAGGTCGGCGGCGGTAATAGTAGTGACGCGCCGCTCGCCGCCGGTCATGGCAGCCTTTGATTCGCCGTAAATTTTATCCTGAATGCCCGCCCAGAGGCCGGGAATGGTGAAGCGCGACGGGCCGATTTCTCCCTTCTCCCCCGGCTGGTCCGCGCGCACCTCCACGTCCACGCGGCCTCCCGCGGGTACGGTAATCGTTCTGGTCGAGCGGAAAAGCACGCCATCAGGAGAAAGGAAACGCGTGGTCGTAACAAGCGGCTGGTTGCGGTGGTAATGATTGATGACGGTCATGACGCCATGGGCGCGATCTTCTATGAGCTTCCCTTCCGTGATCGGCGAAGCAGCCTTGAGCGTCATGGTCTCCGCGGTGATGCTCCCTGCGATGGTGTCGGGCGTGTCTTCCGGAGTGGCGCTCACCATGAACGAAGATTTCAATTCTTTTTCCTCACGTGCGGGCGTAATGACGATTTCGGCGCGGGAGAGCGCGAGCACCAGCGTGGTTGCCGCCAGCAGAGCGACGAGCGCGCTGAAGCCTACCGCAATGCTGCGGTAGAGGCGGGAGGGAGGGACGTGGCGAGGGCGGGGCATGGGAGAAAAGTTCAAAGTCAAAAGCTCAAAGTTCAAATAAAATCAAAAATCTCAATGTCAAATTTGTCATGTAGATACCCACGGCTAAAGCCGTGGCACTTGCAAACTTTACAAGCTTCGCTTGCCCGCTTCGCGGGGGCTCATTCCTCCACGGGCAAGCCCGTGGATTCCTGCCGCTTCGCGGACGTTTGAACTTGGGATTTCCTTCGGCATTTGGAATTTGATATTTGAACTTAATGTTTATGAAGGGTGAGAAGTTGTGGGATAGGTTACCGACCCTTCCCCGCAGATGCGCTCGATTGCCTGCTGAATGTCTTCAGTATACTGGATGGCGAAACTTGTTTCAATTGTCCTGGTTTTGCCGTGCTTCGTGACGGCAATGTGCACGCGCACGGGCCCTGGATTGCGGGTGAGCAGGGTTTGCAGATTGCTTTGCGCCTCGGGCGTGAGGTCGCGGTCCGCGAGCGTGACGATGAGCGCCGCGGAGGCAAGGGGAGCGGCGGCCTGTAGAGACGCCGCGATCGTCGCCGCGCCAGAGGCGCCCATTTCGCTCTGTACCGTGTCATGAATGCGCGCGGCGTCTACCGGGCGTGCGTATTCGGCGATGAGTTTGCGTTCGTCTCCTTTCGCGTCCACTTTTCCCCGTACAAAAAGCAGTGCGTCCTGCGTCCAGAGCGCGCGCTGTTCCTGGTAGAGGCGGGGGAAGACGACGGTTTCCACGCTGCCGCTCTCGTCCTCGAGCGTGACGAACGCCATCGGGTCTCCTTTTTTGGTGCGGATTTCCTTGACCGCGGCGACCGACGCGAGCAGGGGGATGATTTCATCGGGGTCTGCGCGCTGCAATTGCGTGCGGAGCGGCGGGAGGAGGTCGCGGATCGCCACGGCCGCGCGCGCCAGCGGATGCGTGGTGACGTAGAGTCCCAGCAATTCCCGTTCCCACGCGAGTTTTTGCGCTTCAGCAAGAGGCGGCGCCGGGAACAAGGCAAGCTCCGCTTTTTTGAGCATGGCGCCGAAGAGGCTCGGTTGCGACGGATCTCCTTCGCTCTGCGCGCGGGCGAAATTCAGCATGCGCTCGCAATTGGTATACAGCAGATTGCGCTCTCCGAAGCGGTCCAGCGCGCCGGACTGGATGAGGCTCTCGATCGATTTTTTGTTCACGGTTTCCTTCGGCAAGCGGCGCAGGAGATCGGAAAGGGAGGCGAATGCGCCGCCTTTTTCCCGTTCGCGGATGGCGGCCGCCACCGTATCGCTCCCCAGGTTTTTGATCGCGGTCAAGCCGAAACGGATGGTGCGGTCGTTTAGGTACGTGAAGGACGAGCGGCTTTCATTGATGTCCGGCGGCAGCACTTCGATGCCTAGCTTGCGGCACTCTTGCACGGCTTCGGCGATAGTGTCCATGTCGCCGCTCTCCTGCGTCAGCACCGCAGTCATGAACTGGGCGGGGAAGTGGGCCTTCAAGTACGCGGTATGATAGGAGATGATCGCGTAGGAGGCGGCGTGCGCCTTGCCGAATCCGTAGGCGGCGAACGGCTCGACCAGATGCCAGAGTTCTTCCGCGGTCGCGTCAGGGAGTTTCCCGTGCGCGACGCACCCCTGAATGAATTTCGCTTTTTGGAGTTGCATCTCGCGGGGGATTTTTTTGCCCATGGCTTTGCGCAGCTTGTCCGCTTCCGCCCAGGAGTAGCCGGCGCAGTGCACGGCGATCAGCAGCACGTCGTCCTGGTAGACGAGAATGCCGAGACTGCGTTCGAGGATGGGTTTCAGGGATGGATGGAGGTAGGTGAGGGCCCGCGGATGGTGTTTGCGGCGGATGTATTCCGGAATGCTTTCCATGGGCCCCGGGCGGAAGAGCGCAAGCATCGCCATGATGTCGAAGATCGTCGTCGGCTTGAGCTCCTTGAGATACCGCGTCATGCCCGACCCGCCGAGCTGAAAGAGGCCGATCGTGTCGCCGCGGGCGAGTAGGGCGTACGTGGCGACGTCGTCGAGCGGGAGCCGCTCGAGGTTGATGTCTCTCCCCGCCGTCGCTTTGATCATGCGCACCGCTTCGCCGATGATGGAGAGGTTGCGAATGCCCAAGAAATCGATTTTTAAAAGCCCGACCGCTTCTACGGCGTGCATGTCGTATTGGGTGATAATATGGTTGCCGCGCTCGCGCTGCAGCGGCGTGAAATCGGTCAGGCGGGAGGGCGCAATCACGACGCCGGCGGCGTGCACGGACGCGTGGCGGGATGAGCCTTCTATTTTCTCCGCGAGCGCGAGCACGCGCGCGACTGTGCCGTCTTCGCGCGCCAGGCGCGCAAGCTCCGGCGTCAGCGTCAGCGCTTTGCTGATGGTCATGGGCATGCCCTGGGCGCCCAGCGGGATGAGCTTGGCGATGCGGTCGCCGTCCGCATAGAGGAGTCCCATGGCGCGCGCGACGTCGCGCACCGCGGCTTTTGCCTGCATAGTGCCGAAGGTGCAAATGCGCGCCACGTGGTCTTTGCCATATTGTTCCGTTACGTATTCAATGACTTCGTCGCGGCGCGTGTCCTCCAGGTCCACGTCGATATCGGGAGGCGAAGGGCGTTCGGGATTGAGGAAGCGCTCGAACGGAAGCTCGAATTCCAGAGGATTCAAGGTGGTGATGCCGAGGGAGAAGGCTGTGAGCGATCCCGCGGCCGATCCCCGCGTGGTGGTGATAATGCCGCGCTCCCTGGTGAAGCGCACGAAATCCGCCACGACGAGGAAATAGGCGGCATAGCCTTTTTTTGCGATAATATCCAGCTCATACCGGAGCCGCGCGCGCGTCTCTTGCGTGCCGGCGCCGAGACGCGCGGCAAGCCCTTCGGCGGCCAGTTCCTCAAGGCGGTCCTGCGCGTTTTTCTTGGGCGGCAGTGCGACGTTGGGGAAGTACCATTTCCCCAGCGTGAGGTGCACCTCGCTCCGCGCGGCAATCTCAAGCGTCTGCGCCGCCGCGTCCGGCTGATCGGCAAAGCGCTGGATCATGGTCGCGGGGTCGGTGAAGGAAAGATCGGCGCCGCGCATGTCCAGGCGTTTTTTTTCGTCAATCGTGGCGCCGGTGCCGATGCAGACCAGCACGTCCTGCGCTTCGGCGTCGGCGGGATCCAGATAATGCACGTCGGCCGTGGCCACGAGCGGGAGTCTCGTGGCGCGGGCGAGCGCGACCAGGGACGCATTGAGCCGCGCCTGCTCGTCCCGTTCTGCCGCGTCGTGCAGCGGATTGCGCTGGAGTTCAAGGTAAAAATTTCTTTCTCCGAACGCCTCTGCGTACGCGTCCACGGCGACGCGCGCGCCTTCTGCGTCGCCCGCCAGCAGCAAGCGCGGGATCTCCCCTCCGCGGCAGCCGGAGAGCGCGATGATGCCGCGGTGCAGGCGGGCAAGCGCGGGCAGATCAAGCCGCGGTTTGTAGTAGAAGCCGTCGAGCTGGGCGATGGTCGCGAGCTCGAGGAGATTGCGGTATCCTTCGTTGGTCAAGGCGAGGAGCGTGAGGTGGGTGCGGCGGTCGTCAATCTTCGGGCGCTTCAGCTGCAGGCCGTGCGGCGCGATATAGGCTTCCATGCCCAGGATAGGCCGTAGGCCCTCCTTGACCGCTTCCTGATAAAATTCAATGAGCCCGTAGAGGGCTCCGTGATCGGTGAGCGCAAGCGCGGGCATTTCATACTCCTTCGCGCGGCGCACCAGATCGGGGATTTTGATCAGCCCGTCGAGAAGGGAGTAGTGCGAATGGACATGGAGGTGAACGAAGGACATGAGTGAAATTCAAACGTCCGCGAAGCGGCAGGAATCCACGGGCTTGCCCGTGGAGGAATGAGCCCCCGCGAAGCGGGCAAGCGAAGCTTGTAAAGTTTGCAAGTGCCACGGCTTTAGCCGTGGGTATCTACAACGCAAATCTCAAAATGTAAAATTATGGAGTCCCGCCCCGGGTGGGACGGAATGCCTTCATTTTGAATTTTGGTTTTTGACTTTTGCATTCGCCCTACGTGTTCCCACGTACGTCACCAGCTTGTCGACCGTTTTCATGACCACGGGAAGGATGCTCGCGAGATCGCGCGCGCGGTCGCGGAGCGTGGTCAGTGCGTCTTCCGCCAGCCGCAGCGTGGCATCAATGCGGCGGCTCACGTCCGCGACCGTCTTTAGGATGCGGATGGCATAGATCAGCAGCCAGGCGAGAAGGATGGTGAGCACGCCGACGGATGCGGCGAGCGTGAGGTTGAGCGTGTCGCGGGACGTTTCCCACATAGAGGCATGAGGTTAATGAGGTAAAGGCGAGGGAGGTCGAAATGCGGCCACTGCCGCGCGAGGCGGGTAGAGCGATCCGGACAAGTGTAGTATACTGATGACATCCGTATCCTACAAGCAAGGACAATAACTATGGCATGGGGAGAGGGCAATCACACGGAGCGCGATCCGGGCATGCTGCAGCTCAAGCTGGCGGAGTATGCGGCGCGGCATCGCGCGCGGTGGCAGCGCGGGTTCCAATTTTCGCTGTTTTTTCTTGATGTGCTGATCCTCTGTGCGTTGGCGATCGTGTACGTGGAGTATGCGGCGGGATTGCCTGCGCATCATGCGCTGGAGGCGTCGCTCAATGATTCGTACATTAATTTTGCGTCGTATCATGCGGCGCACCGCGCATTGCCGCTCGCCGTGGAAGAGATCGCCGTAGTGCCGACGGGACGTGGTCGCGCGGACGTGGTCGCGCGGATCACCAATCCCAATCGCATCTGGGCTGCGCGCGAAGTATTCTATCAGTTCGTGACGGCGGCCGGGCGTTCGCTGCCCTCCCGTACATTCGTGCTGCCGGGCGAGGCGCGCGTGGTCGCGGCGTTCCGTCAGCAGGTGCGCCCGGACGAGCGCGTGCGCGTGGAGCTGGGGGAGACGGCCTGGCGCCGCGTTGATCCCGCGCGCGTGCCTCTCCTCGACGTGCGCGCAGAGGGCATTCGTTATACTCCTCTCGCCACCGGCGCCACTGGAATTGATTTTGTGGCCGTCAACGCTACGCCGTACTCATTCTGGGCCGTGCCTCTTACGGTGGTGGCGCGGCATGCCGGGGGAGTGGCGGGCGTGCACGCGATAACGATTGAACGGTGGAAAATCGGCGAGCGGCGGCAGGTTTCCCTGATCTGGCCGGATGCGCTGCCTGCGGTGCGTGAAACGAACGTACAGTTTGCCATTGACATACTTGACCCTTCAGTGTTTATGCCGTTTGAGGGGAGAGAGGCGCCGTACCCCGGGTTCTGAAGAGAAGGAACACGTGCGACGTTTGTCTTTGCGATGCTTCGCGTTTTTATTCGTGGCACATGGTATTGACACCAAGCACCACGAAACAGGACACGAAGTACCACCAAAAATGGATGACGCGGTATGGTATTTTCTTCGTGGAAACATTTTTTCTCTCTTCGTGATTGGGGTATCGTGGCGGCGGTCGTCACGCTTTCTGCGTTCGGACTCGTGGCGGTTGCCAGCCTGCACGCGGGTACCGGGGATCCGCGGCTGGTCACGCAGGCGATCGCGGTGGGAGTGGGGTGCGCGCTGATGCTGGTGATAGCTCGGTTCCGCAGCCATCATTTGCGCGCCGTTTCCGTGCCGGTGTACGCGGCGTGCGTGGCTGCGATGGCGCTCGTGCTGGTCGCCGGCAGCACCGTGCGCGGCACAAAGGGATGGTTTTTCCTCGGCCCCTTTTCGCTCCAGCCGGTGGAGTTCATGAAGCTTGGGCTCATACTCATGCTCGCGTCGTATTTCGAACGCGCGCATGCGGTCGCGACGCCGTGGGAGCTCGCCGCCAAGAGCGCGTGTATCGCGCTGCCGGCGGTGGGCCTCACCTTGCTGCAGCCCGATGCCGGCTCGGCGCTGATACTCGTTCTCCTCTGGGCCCTTCTGCTCGTGCCGCAGATGCCGTGGCGGCAGCGGGCCGTTCTCGCCGTCGCCGCGGCGGCGCTCTGCGTAGGAGGGTGGTTTTTCCTATTTGAAGACCATCAGCGCGAACGGGTGCGGGTACTCGTTAATCCTGCGCGCGATCCGTTTGGCGCGGGGTATAATATCCGCCAATCAATTATCGCCGTGGGCTCCGGCAGGATCTGGGGGAGAGGCATTGGCGCAGGGTCGCAGAGCCAGCTGCAATTTTTGCCGGAAGCGTCCACTGATTTCTCATTCGCCATTATTGCGGAGGAGCTTGGACTTGCAGGCGCGCTCGCCTTGTTGGTCGCGTATGCCGTGCTGCTGGGCAGGATGCTCGCGCATATGCCGCGTGCGCCGGACGGCTTTGCCGCGTGCGCATTGGCGGGCATCGGCGGATGGTGGAGCGTGCAGGCGGCGTTCTACGTGAGCATGAATCTCGGGCTCGCGCCAGTGGTGGGCATTCCTCTGCCGTTCGTCAGTTACGGCGGCAGCGCCCTGCTGTCGTGTTTTCTTGCCGCAGGATGCGTTCTTGCCGCCTGCGGAGACTCGACCGTGCCGCGGGACGCGCGCGGGTAGCCGTTGCCCGCATTTCCGCGCGCAGCGTTTGACGCGGCAGTGGATTTGAAGATATAATTCGGTACGTTATCATTGTGCGCACACTATGCGAGGAGACCATTTTCAGCAAGGATTGCGCCTGGTGTCGTTTTGCCCCCTGTGTCATACGCGCTATCGGCCGTTTGAAGCGGCGGTGCTTGATGCGTGCGACGACGCTCATCTCCTGTATATGCAATGCCGCGCGTGTCAGAGCGCGTTGCTCGCGGTGGTGAGCCTGGACGAGGAGGGCGCGCGCGCCGCAGGGCTGGTCACCGACTTGACGAAGGAGGAGGTCATGCAGTACCGTAATGCGGAGGAAATCGGCGCGGATGACGTGATCGCGACTCATCAATTATTTGTTGAAATTCAAAAATCAAATCTCAAAAGTCAACGTTAAGGCATTTCGATCCGACTTCGCCGACGGACGGACGTCGGATCTTCATGATTTTAGTTTTGCATCTTGAGTTTTCGAGTTTTCTTAAAGTATGAATCTTTCGGCAGTCACCCGAACAATTTTTGGCAAGAAGGTGAAGGCATTGCGCCGCGCGCACCAGATCCCCGCGATTGTGTACGGCCACGGCGTGACGCCGCGCGCCATTACCGTGCCGGAAGGAGTATTGGCGAGCGCATACCGCGCCGCCGGCGCATCAAGCATTCTCGACATCGCCATTGACGGCGCCTCCACCAAAGCGCTCATCAAGGACGTGCGGCGCGATCCGGTGTCGGGCGCGATCCTGCATGTTGATTTTCAGGAAGTGAAACTCACGGAAAAGATCAAAGCACCCGTGCCGCTGGTCGTGAAGGGGGAAGCGAAGGCGGTCAAAGAGTTGGGCGCCGTATTGGTGCGTTCATTGGGCCAGTGCGAGGTCGAATGTTTGCCGCAGGATTTGCCGCATGAGTTTGCGGTGGAGGTGGCGCATCTTGCCGCGGTAGGCGACATGATCCGCGTGAGCGATCTCGTCGTGCCGCCCCATGTACGCGTGCTGACCCGGCCGGAGACGGTAGTCGTCATCATCGAGAAGAAGAAGGAAGAAGAGGCGGCGCCGGTCGCGGCGGCCGCCGCAGTCGCGCCTGACCTCACCCAGGTGAAGACGGAAGGGGAGCTGAAACGAGAGGAGAAGAAAGCAAAGGCAGAGGCGGAGAAAGAGATCAAGGTATAGCATTCCAGAGACAGCATTCCAGAGGCGGTTGGAATGAAGCGCATTTTGGAGTACAATGAAGCTGTACTTTTCCACACCCGCTTGTCATCCATGCTCAATCACACGCAAGTACGACGCCGGGGGTTTACCCTCATTGAATTGCTGGTCGCGGTGGCGATCATTGGTTTGATTTCCACGCTGGTCGCGGTGGCGATCAACAACGCCCGCCAAAAGAGCCGCGACGGATTGCGTAAAGGGAACCTGAACCAGATCAAAAATGCGCTGGAGCTGCATTTGCAGCAATACGGCGCGTATCCGGTGAGTTCCAGCAGCGGCGCCGCGTTTGATTGCATCAATGGCATTCCCAATCCGGGACTGACGCAATTGCAAAGCTATATCACGCCGTTGCCCTTGGATCCTCTGAACAGCGGCACCAACGGACAGCGGGATTCGGTGGCGGAAGGCTGCATTGCGTACCGCAGTGCGGGCACCCAGTACAAGCTCGTGACCGCGCTGGAGCTGGACGTCGACCTTATGGCCAACGACGGCGGCATACGCTCATGTTGGTTTGAGCTTTACACGTCGGGAGGACAAGTGTTTGATCCGGGACTGTGCCCGTGATGAGTTGACAGTTTTCAGTTTTCAGCGAGCCGCGTGAGAAGCGCGGTTTTTGTTGTATGCTGCGCATGAGAAGCGTGCTGCCAATGCGTTCTGCGGCGTACCCTGGTTGCAGGGACCTCCATTCAGCCGAGGCGAGAAGCGCGCCATACGCATCGTTTTCGATTTCAATCGCAATACAGTCAGGGTGCCACCGATCGCCCTTCGCTCGTAATTGGTCGAAAAGGCGGCGGTAGGGCCGTGATCCGTCAGGCCCGCCGTCGAGCGCGCGGCGTGGTTCAGAGGAAAGATCGGAATTGGGTGCTATCGTTTGTGCGGGGACATAAGGGAGGTTTGCTACCAATACAGTTTGACAGTCTATCAGTCTATCAGTTTGTGTTTTTAAAACCGGCGCGAGCAAGTCGCCTTGCAAGAAGACGATGCGGTCGGTAACGCCGTGGCGTGCGGCATTTTCGCGGGCGACGGCGAGTGCCTGTACCGCAATATCGGTGGCGATGATGTGCGCAGAGGGCAGCTGTAGCGCGAGCGTCACGGCAATGCACCCGCTTCCCGTGCCCACGTCAATCAGCGTGCATGATTTTCTGATTACCGTTCCTTGTTCCCTGATCGTTGTTCTCTGTTCTTTGATCACGGCTTCCACCAGCTCCTCGGTCGCGCTTCGGGGGATGAGTACGTGCTTGTTGACCGCAAATGAGAGGCCGCAGAATTCTTTTTCTCCGGTGAGATAGGCGAACGGCTCCCCGCGTGCACGGCGCATGACGAGGTGGTTGAATTGTTGAATGGTTACATGGTTGAGCGGTTGGTTTTGGTAGATGGTAAGGTACGTTCGCGGCTGTCGAAGAAGGTGCGCGAGCAGGAGCTCGGCGTCGAGCCAGGGCGACGGAATGCCTGCCGTATCAAGTTTAATTTTTGCCTCGAAAAGAGCATCGCGGATGGTCATGTGGCAATGAAATGTAAAAATCAAATCTCAAACGTCCGCGAAGCGGCAGGAATCCACGGGCTTGCCCGTGGAGGAATGAGCCCCCGCGAAGCGGGCAAGCGAAGCTTGTAAAGTTTGCAAGTGCCACGGCTTTAGCCGTGGGTATCTACAAATCAAAATGAGAGTGTCCCGACGTGGTCGGGACGATTTTTAATTTGAATTAATATTTACCATTTTGATGTTTGAGTTTTGCGTTTTGGATTATGTCCGTTGCGCCCGCTCCCACTCCTTCAGCTTCTCGATGAGGGGATCCAGATTGCCGTCGAGTATCTCCTCGATCTGGTGCCAATTCTCGTTCACGCGGTGGTCGGTGATGCGGTCTTGGGGGAAATTATAGGTGCGGATTTTCTCGGAACGCTCGCCGGTGCCTACTTGCGATCTGCGATCTGCCTCGATCGCCGCGCGTCGCTCTTCTTCGGCTTTGGCGAAGAGGCGCGCGCGGAGCACGGTCATCGCCTTGATGCGGTTTTGCTGCTGCGAGCGCTCGTCCTGGCATTGCACGACGATGCCCGTGGGCAGGTGGGTGATGCGGATTGCGGAATAGGTGGTGTTAACCGATTGGCCGCCGTGACCCGACGCGGTCGAGGTTTCTATTTTCAGATCTTTGGGCTGAATGTCTACGTCCACGTCTTCCGCTTCCGGCATGACGGCCACGGTCACGGTCGAGGTATGCACGCGCCCCGCCTTCTCCGTGTCCGGCACCCTTTGGACGCGCTGGACGCCGCGTTCGAATTTGAGGCACGAATAGACGCGGTCGCCTTGAATCTCAAAAATAATTTCCTTGTATCCGCCGAGGCTCGTGCGGCTCTCATCAATGTGTTTCACGGTCCAGCCTTTCCGCTCCGCGTAGCGCATGTACATGCGGGTAAGCTCTGCGGCAAACAGCGAGGCTTCATCGCCCCCGGCGCCGGCGCGGATTTCCACGATCGTGTCGCGGGTATCCAGCGGGTCCGCGGGCATGAGGCGCTCTTCAAGCGCGGCGCGCGCAGCCGCTTCCTGCGGCCGCAATATTTCCAGTTCCGCGGCGGCAAGTGTTGTTAACTCTTCTTCCCCGCTCTTGAGCGCATCTTCCGCCTCGGCAATGCCGGCGCGCATGCGTTCCCACTCGTCCGCGCAGGAAACGGCCTCCTGCAGCGCATGGTATTCCTTGCTCACGCGCTGGAATTCTTGGGGACGCGACACCAGGGAAGCATCCGAGAGCTTTGCTTCCCGCTCTTTCGCCTGTGTGCGAGTTTTGGCGATGAGCGCTTTTAACATACTGCTCGTGTCATGCGATTTGAATGTTATTCGTCGATTGGTAGTGTAGTACAAAGAAAAAACACTGCCCCCTGGAGAGCAGTGCCGTGAGATGAATTACTGATCGGATTTCTGATGCCCCATTTTCTTCGCCGCCATGAGGGCTTCCTTCGTTTTCTTCACCGCTTCCTCTTCTTTCTTCTTCTTTTCTTTGGCGCGTTCCGCCTTCTTCTCTTTCTGCGCGCTTACCGTCGATTTGAGGCTTGAAGATTTGGTCGCGCGCTCCTGGAATTTTTCCACGCGGCGGGCGGCGTCCACGAGTTTCTGCTTGCCGGTGTAGAAAGGATGGCAGGCTGCGCAAATTTCCACATGGATGGCCTCACTCGTGGATCCGGCTTCATATTTCGCCCCGCAGGCGCAGGTAATGGCGGCGTGAGGGAAATAGTTTGGATGAATCTTTGACTTCATACGATGAAGAGCGTACCAGAGGCGGGGGGTATTGTCAAATAGAATGAGGTATGATAGGCTTGGGAATGCACTTGCTCAAAACTTAAACGTCACAAGGAATCTCCGCGAGACTGACGTGTTCAAAATTCTAGATCGCATTCCCTCGTTTTGGATTTTGATTTTTGCATTTATTTATCAATCTCATATCCTGGATTGCGCAGCTCCTCCTTGCTTGCGATTGCCGCAAGGTCATGCGTGAGACGAAGGGATAGAGGCGATAAAAGGAGTCACGTAGTATGCCCACCATACCCTCACTGCAGGATCTCTTGAAGGCCGGCGTGCATTTTGGCCATCGGGAGACCAAATGGCACCCCAAGATGGCGCCCTTTATTTTTACCGTGCGCAACGGCATCCACATCATTGACCTGGAGAAGACCGTGGAGAAATTAAAAACCGCGCTGGAATTCCTGAAGGGAGTCGCTGCCAAAGGCGGCGTGGTGCTGTTCATCGGCACCAAGCCGCAGGCGCGCGCGCACGTGCGGGCCGCGGCGGAATCCGCAGACGCGCCGTATGTGACCGAACGCTGGCTTGGCGGCACGCTCACCAACTTCGTCGTCATTCATAAACTCGTGCGGAAGCTCGAGGAGATCGAGCGGAAGCTCGCGGATGCGGACGCGGACAAGAAATATACCAAGCTGGAGCGGCTGATGTTTGACCGCGAACGGCAGCGGCTCGTCGAAGCGGTCGGCGGCGTGCGCGCCATGAAGGGGTTGCCGCAGGCCGTGGTGTGCGCCGATCTCATTCATGACGAGACGGCGGTGCGCGAGGCGCGGCGCCGGCAAGTGCCGACGGTCGCGCTGTGCGACACCAATGCGGATCCCGAAGACGCGACGTACCCCATTCCCGCCAATGACGACGCCAGCCGGTCCATTGCGTTCCTCATGAAGCTGTGCGCGGATGCGGTGCGGGAAGGCGTTGCGGCGCGCGCGACGGCCGCCGCAGAGGCGTCCCAGGCGCAGGAAGCAGCCGCCGCCGCTGACGCGGCGGAGGAGACTGCGCAGGTGCCCGAAGACATCGTGGTGGAAGCGGTGAAGAAGGCGAAGGTGAAGGAGGAGATAGAGGTGTAGCTCGCTGGTCATTGAGAAAACACGCGTCGTCCCGCCCAGCCGCGGGACGCGCTCCGCCTCGCCCGCGCGCTCCCCCGACTTGGTTGGGGGAACCATGCGCGCGTGGTCTACGGAGGGTTTTCTCCCATGACCATCTCGCATGGGGATAGTGAGGAAGTAAAACGAATAAAATTATGCATATCACCGCATCACTTGTCGCACAATTAAGAGAGAAAACGGGCGTTGGCATGATGGACGCCAAGAAGGCGCTTCTTGACGCAGGCGGGGATGAGGCAAAGGCGGTGGCAATTTTGCGCAAGAAGGGGATGAAGGCGGTGGAGAAGCGCCAGAGCAAAGCCGCCAATGAAGGCGTCGTGGAGGCGTATGTGCATACGAACGCCAAAGTGGGCGTGCTCGTGGCGCTTGCTTGCGAGACGGATTTCGTCGCGCGCAATGCTGAATTCCGCGCATTGGCGCATGAGATTGCGCTCCATGCGGCGGCGATGAGTCCGCGGTACATGAAGCCGGAGGACGTGCCGGCGGAGACGCTCGCGCAGGAGAAGGAAATTTATCGCGCACAGCTGCGCGCGGAGAAAAAGCCCGAGGCCATGATGGACAAGATCATCGAAGGCAAAATCCAGAAATTCTACCAAGATCATTGCCTGCTCAAGCAGCCGTTTGTCAAGGACGAAGAGAAGACCGTTGAAGATTTGATTACGGCGGCCACTGCCAAACTGGGGGAGAAGATTGAGCTCAAATCCTTCGCGCGGATTGAGATATAGCGTTTTTGAATTTGCGAACGACGGGCTCTCACGCGAGGGCCATTTTGATTTGATCTTTCTCCCCACTGGTGGGAGAATTGAAACACGAGACCTTGTATGAATTTACCGACCGCGGGCATTTCATAATTCACGAGTTTCCGGAGTTGATTGAGGTAATAAAGGGGAATATTATCATGCGTTCATGGGTATGCTTGTATTCATTGATGAGTCAGGAGATACCGGCTTGCAGATTACGCAAGGGGCTACGAAATTTTTCACCATCGTGATGGCAGTGTTTGAGGATATGGATGAGGCGCATTCGTGTGTGCAGCGCATTTGCCTATTGCGCAGGGAGCTGCGTGTACCAGAGGGGTTCGAGTTCCATTTTCATCAGAATTCACTGCGGGCGCGAGAAGCATTTTTACGCGCAGTTTTGCCCTATCAGTTTTTCTATTATGGCATCGTCATTGACAAAGCAAAGTTGTTTGGCGAAGGATTCAAGAATAAAGAGTCGTTTTACAAGTATGCCTGCGGGCTTCTTTTTGAGAATGCGAAAGAAAAGTTGCGCAGCGCCATCGTGGTGATTGATTCTTCGGGGAGAGATTTGTTCAAATACCAACTCGCTTCGTACCTTAGTCGACGTATGAATACCGAAGAGGGACACACGCTCATTAAGAAGATGAAAATGCAGGATTCGCACCGCAATGAACTCTTGCAGCTGGCAGACATGCTGGCGGGCGCGGTGAACCGCAGTTTAAGCGTGGAGAAGCGCGAGGCAGAACGTTTCAGGGCGATCATCAAACCGCGCGAGATGTATGTGCAAATTTGACTAAAATAAAACTTCCGGCTCTATCCGCCAGTGAGGCGGAAAGCGGCGATAAACGCCACAGTTCGAACCGGAAGCAATTCCATCCTCAATCTACCATAGTGGTGTACATCCGTCAATACTTTGTCGCACACTTTGTCGCACATTTACGAAATGGCTCATTACCTGGTTATGAGCCGTTTTTTGTTGTAATGAACTG
>Ga0155645_136_pt1 | contig 19258 bp, 22 predicted proteins | sample RifCSPhighO2_12_FD_107302 | JGI IMG/M metagenome (GOLD analysis project Ga0155645, IMG submission 107302) | Candidatus Uhrbacteria bacterium RIFCSPHIGHO2_12_FULL_54_23
TAGCTCCAATAATATCACACTTTTAGCTCATTTGCATTGATTGTAAAGGTTCAAATCGCTGTTTTCTGTATGGAACGCTCGAAATTTAAGGATGAAAGGGGCACTTTAAGGAGATCGGTTGCGAAATTTTTGAAACTGACTTGAGTAAACGTCCTTTTCATTGGAATGAGATTTTAACCTTGACGCACAATACCGAAGGGTTCGATATTACTTCATCGGATGCGCTCGATCCCACGACACGGTTTTATGACTGGATGAGTTATGAGATTCTAAACAGTTCTCCCGATTATTGTTTCATCCCATTCGGCACCGGCAACTTATACGAAAATATTCTTAATATCAATAAACGGGAAGTAAGTTCAGATCATCATGATCCTCGTTTCCAGGGCAATGTTGAGAAGCTCCGTTGGTGCAACTTTATCGGCGCGACAACAAATAACCCCGACACCGAAGCAGACAAACTCTATTCCCCGTATCTTCCTTTCGTGCATTATAGTGAACAATGGATCAAGCTCTATCGGTACGCAGGCTACTGCGGCCGGGAGTCAGACGTGGCGTTGATTAAAGAGTCGTATCTTGACGAGGCGATGAAGATCGCTTCCTCGCAAGGAGTCATCTGTGAGCCATCGGGGATTGCGGGGCTTGCCGTCATGCTCCAGATGAAGGGCACATTGCCGCGCAACAAGAAAATGCTTATCGTGAATACGGGGAAGACAAAGATGCCGAAATGATAAATTTTTCAATTCCTTTGTCTTGACACGGCGCGTTGATATATGAGATGATACGGGCATATGCAACAGGTGATTGAACTCCAAGACTTGCGCAGGAGCATTGACCGTTTTGCCCAGAAAGCAAAAGCGGGCGAGTCGTTTGTGGTGGTGGTGGTGGAACAAACGCAGCCGCTCTTTAGGATTGAGCCCGTGAAAGAAATATGGGAAGACGTAATTGACTTTGCCGAAATTGATCCCAAAGGGATTGCGGCGGAGGAAGTCTTGGCGAGATTGTAGATGGTATGCCATCAGATTTTCTCCTATGGATAAGATTGAAAAGGCGTTGAGGAAGTTGAGTGAAAAAGAGAAGGATTGGGTAAAAGAAATCGTGGCGAGAATCGTCAGCAATGATTGGGCGGGTTTGAATGTCGAAAAGTTGGGAGGATATGAGGATACTTTTCGCGTGCGCAAAGGTGACATCAGGATTATCTTCCGCAGGGATCACGACGGAAGGTTTTTTATTTTGAAGGTTGCTCGGAAATCAGAGAAAACATATCACGGATTTTAGGACAGTATTTATGAGCAAATTTTACCTCACCACTACCCTGCCGTATGTGAATGCGCCGCCGCATATCGGTTTTGCGCTGGAGATTGTGCAGGCGGATGTGATCGCGCGCTGGCGCGCCGCGCGGGGAGACGACGTGTTTTTCAATACGGGCACGGACGAGCACGGCTTGAAGATTTACCGCGGGGCCCAGGCAGAAGGGCTTGACCCCCAGGCGTATGCTGACCTGCATGCGGCGAAGTTCGATGCGCTGAAACTCGCGCTCAATTTGAGCTACACCAATTTCATCCGCACGACCGATGCGCATCACGTTGCGGCCGCCCAGGAATTCTGGAAGCGGTGCGCGGATCGAGGGGACATTTACAAAAAGAACTATAAAGTGAAATATTGCGTCGGCTGCGAGCTGGAGAAGACCGAATCTGAATTGACGGATGGCCGCTGCCCGCTGCACCCCAATCTCGCGGTTGAATTGGTGGAAGAAGAAAATTATTTTTTCAGATATTCGCGCTATCAGGAGGCGCTTCTAAAGATGTACACGGCGCGCCCCGATTTCGTGGTGCCGGAGAAGCGGCTGAAGGAAATAATAAATTTCACCGCGCAGGGATTGCAGGATTTCAGCATCTCGCGCCTTAAGAAAAAAATGCCCTTGGGTGTGAGCGTGCCGGGCGATCCCGACCATGTTATGTACGTATGGTTTGACGCGCTGGTGAATTACATTTCCGCGCTCGGCTGGCCGGAAGACGAAAAGAATTTTAATGCGTTCTGGCCGGGCACGCAGACGGCGGGCAAGGACAACCTTCGCCAGCAGTCATCCATGTGGCAGGCGATGCTTCTCTCGGCAGGGCTTCCTCCGTCGCGGCAGATTATGATTCACGGCTTTATCATGTCCGCGGGGCAGAAGATGTCCAAGAGCCTCGGCAATGTCGTGGATCCGTTTGCGTACGCGGAAGAGTTCGGCACAGATGCTCTGCGGTATTATTTGCTGCGCGAGATCCCCACGCTGGATGACGGGGATTTTACCCGCGAGAAATTCGTGGCGCGCTACAACGCAGATCTCGCGAACGGGCTGGGGAATCTCGTCCAGCGGGTGACCGCGATGGTTGAGAAATATTCGGATGGAGATTACCCACCCCGTCCCGATGCGTCGGGACACTCCTCCGGAGGAGGGGATTCAAATGCAAAGTCCCCTCTTGGGAGGGGCCATATCGTCCAGCGGACGATAGGCGGGGTGGGTTACGGAAGCGAGGCTCTTCAGGCACGCGCGGGCGAACGTATAATAAATTACCAGCTTGACCAGGCGCTTGCGGTGATTTGGGAGAGGATTTCCGAATGCGACAAGCGGGTAGACGAAGAAAAGCCCTGGGTGATGGCAAAAGATCCTGCGCAGCGCGAGAAGCTGGAACGGTTGTTATCCGATTTGGTGGAGGAGATAAGGGGTATAGGGGAAACGCTTGCCCCCTTCCTTCCGGAGACGTCAGGGCGTATACTGGGGATAGTGGATGCGGAAAAGGTGAAACCGCCTGCACAGCCGCTTTTTCCCCGAAAGGATTAAGGAGTCGAGTTACGAATTAAGAATTATGAATTATGGCAATGTCCTAATTCCTGATTCTTAATTCCTGATTCTTAATTCCGTATTATGACCCTTCTCGATCTCATCCTCGTCCTCATCGTTTTCTTCTTTACTTTCTCCGGGTTCTGGTTCGGGTTTATCCACACGCTGGGGTCTTTGGTGGGCACGGTGGCGGGCGTGCTGGTGGCGGGGCATTATTTTGAATCTTTCTCTGCGAAACTCGGCGGACTTGCCATGGGCAATACGGGGGTGGCCAAGGTGGTGGCGTTCATCATTATTTTCCTGCTGGTGTCGCGGCTGGTGGGATTTGTCTTCTGGCTCATCAACCGCCTGTTCAATATCATCGCGAAAATTCCTCTTATCAAGAGCTTCAATCGCATCGGCGGCGGCATATTGGGGTTTGCCGAAGGCGTCATTGTGACGGGGATTGCGCTCGTCATCGCGGGCAAATATCTCACCGCGACCTGGTTTATGGATGCGGTAGTGGCGTCCTCGGTCGCGCAGTGGCTGCTGAAATACGGACAAGTGCTGGTGCCGCTGTTGCCCACGTCGGTGCAGGACGTGCGGGGGCTCCTGGAACAGCGGATGCGGTTCCGGCTGTGACGAGGCCTTTTTTGGCATTATGAAAAAATTTCTTCCGTATCTCACGTTGATTGTCTCCGCGCTCCTGCTCTCGTGGGTGACGCATGAGGTGCCGGCAGTGGGACGGCTCTTTACCCACGGATCCGAGGGACTCTATCTGGTCCTGGCGGTGCTGTTTGCGGTGGGGTACCTACTCAATCTGACGGCGCCCAAGACCGCGATCCCGTCGTTTGTCTGGGCGATATTTTTCGGCGTGGCGCTGCAGCCGACGATGCGGCTCCTCACGGAAAATGTGGAGACGCTCAAGACGATCGTGGAGATTCTCGCCGCGCTGGTGCTGTTCGGCGGCGGGGTGGAGGTGCCGTTTCGGAATTTCAAGAAACATTTCGGCCCCATCGCAAGCCTGTCGCTCCTGGGGACACTATTGAGCGCGTTTCTCTTTTCGCTTATTCTGGAAAAAACGGGCGCGCAATTCGGTTTTGCCATTCCCGCAGGCGCATTTTTGCTCATGGGTTCGATTCTCGCGTCCACCGATCCCACGGCCATCATCCCCAGCCTGCAGTCGCTGCGGTTCAAGAAACAGGCGCTCAAGTACCTGCCGATTTCCGAGAGCGCGGTCAATGACGTGGTAGGCACCATTCTCACGCGTTTTTTCCTCGTCGCGGTGCTGACCGCAACTGCGGGCGGCGGCGTGCTCACGCTGTTCCGGCCGCTGCTGAAGCGCGCCACGTTTGACGCATTGGCGCTGGAAATCCTGTGGGGCGTGCTCGTGGGCGTGGTGGCCGCCGCCGTGCTCAAGAAGTGGGCGGCAAGCGCGGCCAAGCGGCATATCCGCGCATCCGATCCGGCGCTGTTTTTCGCCGTGCCTATCTTTGCGTTTGCCGTGGGGAGCCTGGTGGGAGGCTCGGGGTTTCTCGCCGCGTTTGTGGCCGGACTTCTGTTTGAAGCCTCGGCGCATACGCAGGAAGTGCGGCGTTTCTTCGAAGTCTTCGTGGACCGGTTCATCAAGCCGGTGGTGTTTCTTCTTTTGGGCGCCGTGGTGCCCTTGCCCGTGCTCCTGTCCACCGCGGGCATCGGCATTGCCGCCGCGCTGATTTTTATGTTCGCGGTGCGGCCGCTCGTGGTGTTTGTCAGCCTCATTCCGTGGTATGTGCGCGGGAATGCATTTAAATTCCGCGAGCTCGTGTTTTTGAGCTTTATCCGCGAGACCGGCGTGATTCCGGCGGTGCTTATTCTCGTCGCGGTGGGCAGCGGAGTCGCGGGGTCGGAATATATCTTCGCCATCGGCATGTGGGTGATCCTGCTCACGCTCATCATCGAGCCGCCGCTCACCCCTTGGCTTGCCGAGCGCCTCGGCGTCGCGCAGAGAGTGTAGTTTTTTCATGATTGATTTGAATGAGACCGTCGCTCATAGACATTCACGCGCACGTAGACTTCGCCGTTTTCAAGGAGACGGCTTACTTGGTGTTCTAGCGGTATGATATCCGAAGAAATTTTTGGTGCGCCCATGACCGACGGCGAGAATAAAGGAATCGGCTCATCTCTTCCTACGGGACACGAAAAAGATCTGCATCGCATACGCGAAACGCTCCCGGTCGAGCAGGTGGGTAATGAGGTGCTCTGGGTGAATCCAAATATCAATGCACCTTTGAAACTAAAGGAGGGGGAAGAGTCTCCTCTTGGCGTGTTTCTTTCGCCGACAGATGGGAAGAATATAGAGGTGTTTGATAGACATAAGAGAAGCGCTCTTGCGGGAAGGGTAATATTTTGCGACCAGAATGGGAATACGTATCGCGATATTGGCGTGAAGGGGGTTGGTTATATCAATTTTGATGCACAACGTCGTCCCTCACAAGCGAATCTAGAAAGATACAAAAAGCAGAAGCTTGATATGGCGCTGGGCCTTGAAATTTTGACAGACGCGGAACATGATCGCGATATCGGAGAGGTGTTTGTCAAGGCAGGCATACGGTGTGATCGTACCATCGCCATTATTAAATTTGTTGAGTACATTGATAAGGACGCGCACCGACATGCTATTGATGAATTGCGCGAAGCCGGAATTTTATTGAAGGACGAAACCCCGGTCGCATCGGTGAGAGCGTTTGGGGTCAATGCACGCGTGAATGAAGGCGGCGATTTGAAGAAATTGAATTATGCGTACCAAGACGCGCGGCAAATGGTGGCGCAGGAGCTGGGTAAACCGCCGGAAGAATTCGGGTGGCATAAGTATGCGCAATGGTTTGCGGAGACACTGGGGAAAAATATCGGACGCATGCTCAAGCTCGGCTACACGCATGGGAATCTCTTGCCAGCCGACAGCGCTCCCTATAATGTAACGCTTGATTGCCGCATCGTGGACAAAGATACGGTTAAACATTACGATGACGCGATTCCAGAAATTCAAATCGATTTTGACAAGATAAGCGCACATGTAATTATTAACACCTTGTGCCAACAATTGAATACGATAACGGATATGAAAGAAGGAGAGTTTGAGTACTGGTCGTTATATAAAGTTTTTAATGATGCTTATGACGAAGAATTGAAAGCTTCCCGCGGCGACTTACACACATGAGAAATCCAACTCTCATAGACATTCACGCGCACGTTAATTTCGCCGCCTTTCGCGAGGACGGCGATGTGGTGTTGCAGCGGGCGCGGGAGAAAAACATTTGGGTGATCAATGTGGGGACGCAGACGGATACGTCGCGGAGAGCGATAGAAAGTGCAGAAAAGTTTGATCGCGGCGTGTACGCCATTGTTGGGTTGCATCCTATCCATCTGGAAGCGCAGGAAGTGGATGAAGAAGAGACGCATTTTAAGACGAGGGGAGAGGAGTTTGACTATAAGGCCTATAAAATGATGGCGCAGAACGAGAAGGTGGTGGGAATAGGGGAATGCGGGTTGGATTACTATCGTTTGCCCGAATTAACACCGAATACACCGAATAGCAAACCGAATGATCGCCCGAATGACGTTGATGAGATTAAGCAGAGGCAGGAAGAGGCGCTCATTCAGCAGATTGAGCTCGCAAATGAATTGAATAAGCCGGTGATGTTTCATACGCGCGCGTCAAAAGAGGATCCTGAGGGAGCGTATTTTGATTTAATTGAAATAATAAAACAACACCCGCCGGCCGCGGGAGGGGATATTCACTGTTTTTCAGGGACCAAAGAAATCGCGCAGAAGTTTCTGGGCTTAGGTCTCTATCTTTCATTCACCGGCATTGTAACATTTAAAAACGCTGAATCGCTGCGCGAAGTCGTTCGTTACGTTCCTCTGGAGCGCATGATGGTCGAGACTGACGCGCCGTATCTCGCGCCTGACCCATTCAGAGGAAAGCGCTGTGAGCCCGCGCATGTGGAATATACGGCGCGGAAGATTGCCGAGGTGAAGGGAATTTCGTTTGAAGAAGTCGCGGAAAGGACGACGGAGAATGCGAAGATTCTGTTTCGGTTGTAGGGACGAACGGCCGTTCGTCCGTACCCTGATGTCGGCCGTGAAAAGTATAAAGTATTTAGTGATGAATAGTGAAAATAAATAACCCGATGAGATAAGTCACCGGGTTTTAAAATTGTTGACTCACGCTGCCAGCCGCCACTGGAGAGACCGCTGTCTCTGCCTTTTCACATCCCCTAGATAGACCGTGGTCCCTAGGGGGAAAAGGTCCAGCGTGAGTCCAACGCGCCATCCTAGCAGAGAGAGAGAGAGAGTTGTCAAGCCCAGCCGTTGCGTGTTAGTCTTACAGTCAGAAAGTCCGTAAAGTCCATAACTCATGAGATATGGCACGATCGAAATTATTGACCAAAATCTCATCAGGCCAGTTCAAACGTCCGCGAAGCGGCAGGAATCCACGGGCTTGCCCGTGGAGGAATGAGCCCCCGCGAAGCGGGCAAGCGAAGCTTGTAAAGTTTGCAAGTGCCACGGCTTTAGCCGTGGGTATCTACAAAGAGTATGAGCAGGCGCGGAAGGAAGTCGAGGCCGGGAAGGTGAGTACCTTGGGAGAATTGCGCCGTGCGTTTGCCCGTTAACGTCATGCGCATCGTCATTACCGAATCGGCGCGGCATGATATGGAGAAACTTCTCGCAGGATGCGGCAACGCGCATTGAGCGCAAATTGTCGTTTTTCTCGACCACACCTGATCCGCTCTTGTTTGCTGAAACACTGGTCGATCTCCCGCCCGCCACACATCGCTTCAGGATCGGCGACTGGCGGGTAAATTTTATGTGGAATGAATCTTGGTATGGACATCTTGCATCATGCGCAGCCGGCATCATGGCCGCGGAATATGTGGCGGGGAGCGATGGCTGCCCTGATCGCATTTGAGCTGCTGTGCGCAATCGGCGTTGTGCGCGTGAGCCTGCAATTCACCTGGCTGGGGCTGATCATCACCGCCGCGGCGGGCTGGGCGATCGTCGAGACAGTCGGCCTCGGGTATCGAAAACAGAAAGGACACCCCTTGCCCGCGTCAATCTGGGCCATCGTTTTTTTCGGGCTTGCCATGGACGCGTCAGGCGATATTCTGCAATTGTACGGGCGTTTTTTGTGGTGGGACAGGGCGGTGCATGTCTCGGTAAGCGCGATTGCGTGCTTTACTCTGTTTTTGGTGGTGAACGCATTCTGGATTGATGGATTCCGTTTTGCGATGCTCATGCGTCGCGGGAGGATGAAGTTGTCGCTCCTGCTTGCGGCCGCGGGCACCATGGCCTTGGGCGCCGTGTATGAAATCGAAGAATACACGGAGGACCGCCTCTTCGGCACGAACCGCCTCGGCCCGGGCGTGGATACTGCCGACGATCTCTTTCTGAATCTGGTCGGCGTTGCCGCGGCGGTCGCGATTATCCTCATTCACTTTGTGCTCACGCGCAAGCGGCACGTCGTCGAGTAAACTCTGTATTATCCTGTGCTATGGAAACTATTCTGATTATCGTGATAGTCCTCGGCTTTGCCGGCCTTGCGTTTTTTGTCGCCAGGCGTTTTAAGGAAATGGAAGAAAAGCACAAAGGCGACCAGGGACTGCTGATGCTTAATCAAAACCTGCAGGGCATGAGTCAGCGCATTGATGCGACCACTAGGGCGATTAATGAGCGCCTGGACAAAGCGGCTCAAGTGGTGGCAGGGGTCGCGAAAGAGCTGGGGGCAGTCCAGGAAATGGGCCGAGGCATGAAAGACCTGCAGGATTTTCTGCGGTCTCCAAAGTTGAGAGGGAATATCGGCGAGCAAGTGCTCAAGGACCTTCTGGAACAATTTTTTCCTCGCGAACATTTTGAACTCCAGTATACGTTTCAGTCGGGGGAGAGGGTGGATGCGCTCCTGAAGACCGATAAAGGGTTGATCCCCATTGACTCCAAATTCCCCATGGAGAACTTCATGAAGATCATGAAGGCGGACAGCGAAGGGGAACGGGATGGCTTGAGACGCGATTTTGTGCGGGATGTGAAGAAACATGTGGATGCGATTGCGAAGAAATACATCCTTCCGCAGGAAGGCACGGTGGATTTCGCGGTCATGTACATACCCTCCGAGTCGGTGTATTACGAGATTATCCGCGACGATGCCGATCTTAATAATTACGCGAACAGCAAAAAAGTGTTTTTGGTTTCGCCCAATTCATTTTTCTATTTCCTCAAGGTCATCATGATGGGCATGGAAGGCAAGCGCGTGGAGGCGCAGGCAAAACAAATTCTCGAAGTGCTCGTCGCCATGCAACAGGACGCCGGGCGGTTCGGCGACGTGCTCGGCATCGTGACCACCCACGTCACCAACGCCAAGAACGCCGTTGACCGCGCCAATATCGAGTATGCGCGGCTTGCGGGCAAGATCGATCAGGTGCGGCTGCTGAAGTGAGAGTATGGTAATATTGACATGATTCTCGTAAATTACAGTGTATGGAGCAACAAGAACAAAAGGACTCAAGTGAGCAGCGGCTCATTCTCACTGACCAAGAATACGCGTACTTCCATCATGAAAAAGGGGAGCTTGAGAGAGATACATTCTTCCCAGAAGCCCTCGCCTCAAATGTATCTATGGATGATTTTATGATCGGTAAAAACGGGCCTCTTATGTCAGCTGGGGGGGGACTGTCCCATTATCACCCTCTTTGATGTGCGTGAGAAAATAGGCGCTCTCCATCATCTCGACGTGGCAAACTTATTTACGGCGGTCGAGGAGACGACGTTGGAGAGGTTCGTTGACATTACCCCCGTGGACAAGAAAAACGCGCACGTGCATATTTTTGCCGACCTCAATTATTCCTACGATGATGCGGTCAATATACTTGTAGGGCATAGAAAAAAGTGGTTACGCAGCATTCAAGCGTTCCTCAAAGAGAGTGGATTTGAAAAAATAACCACCGTCACAAAAAGCATCGGCAAGATCGTCCTGCTTGATACGGAACAAATGTTACTGACTGCTGAAGATCAATATGATACAACAATCTTTCACCATCGCTGGAAAGCGCGTAAATAGCGCAACCGCGCTATTTCGAACGAATACATGGTCAGCGAAGACGTGCGGTTTGATTATTTGGCCGAGGCGATCAGTGAAGCAGTGCGGGCGCATTACGCAGGGAAACCAGCACCTTCGCTGCGCGAACAGCTTGCCGATTTGTGATTTTCAGGCGGACATCTCAAGAAAAGAATTAAACGATCATCTCGAAATCATTCTCTTCGAATTGCGGGCGTAGTCATTGATGAGCAAATGATTCCCCGCGTCACCAACGCCAAAAACGCCGTCGACCGCGCCAATACCGAATACGCGCGCCTTGCGGGCAAGATCGATCAGGTGAGGTTGCTCAAATAATAAACGGCAGGAGTTGTACAAACTGCTGCCGTTTTTCGGGGGGTTAGTTTTGATTCTGGAGGCGCAGGAGTCCCGCTACAACCAGCGTGACTCCCATTGCCAACCAGAATCCGGCTTCGGCCCAAATAAGGCCGATGCCGGCAACTAAAATACTCTTCCCCCACACTTTTTCAGCAAACCGATCAAACGGTTTGCCAACATACTCATAGTCGTAGAACATTTTACCTCCTTATTTGTTTGTTCCCGCAAGTAAATCAGAGAGAGAGAGTTGTCAAGGGAATCGGGCGTGTGATAGAGTTGGGGGCATGAAGAGCCAAACGTCATTGGGTCGGTTTCAACACACTATTTGGGATTATTATCGAAAGCACGGACGGCATGCTATGCGCTGGCGGAAGACGAGGGATCCGTATAAAATTCTCGTGTCCGAAATCATGCTCCAGCAGACGCAGGTCAAGCGTGTTGAGAAATTTTATCCAAAGTTTATTGGTGCGTTCCCTAATTTTCGTGCGCTTGCCCGCGCACCGTTGAAATCAGTTCTTAAAATTTGGCAGGGAATGGGATACAATCGGAGAGCGATGGCATTGAAAAAAATTGCACAGAAGATAGATACGGAATATCATGGAAAGTTGCCGGATGATATTGAGACACTGAAATTACTGCCGGGTATTGGCGAGGCGACTGCGAGTGCAGTTATTGCATATGCATTTAATCGGCCGGTTGCGTTTGTAGAGACAAATATACGACGCGTTTTTATTTTTTATTTTTTTACAGAGAAACACACCCCCTCTTCACGTCTCCCCCTTTCTAGGGGGAGAAGCATACGTGACCAGGAGATTCTGAAACTCGTTGCGCAGACGTTAGACCGAAAAAATCCGCGTGCGTGGTATTGGGCATTGATGGACTACGGTGTAATGTTAGCCGCGCGCGAGAAGGAAAATCCGAATACACGGAGTGCGCGGTATCGGAAGCAATCAAGGTTCGAGGGCTCGCGGCGGCAAATGCGCGGAATGGTTTTGAGATTGTTGTTGGCACAAGGGAGTGCGACGAGAAGAGAATTAAAAGAGTTTCAGAACGCGCTACCGGGACTTTTGCGAGAAGGGTTTATCAAAAAAGCAAAGGGAGCGTATCGGTTGGTATAAGTCCGATAGGTCTTATGAGGACGGATAAGGAGGTGGAAGGATCATATATTGGCTTTTATTAGCCAAAAAATAAACAGGGGGGTTGATGGATAGGCGAAAAATCGGTAAACTATCTGCCGAAAACCCCGTAAATTTTTCATGGAGGCGTGTGGAATTTAGCAGAATTTAAAGAATAATCTGATTGTGACCGACGACACCCAGAAGGGAAAAAACTTAGGCGGGCGAAACGGATTGTGGCAAGCGTTGGGATTGGCGTGGAATTTGGGATATATCATCGCGCTTCCCCTGGTCGTGTTCGCGCTTGGCGGGCGGCTGCTTGACCGCCGCATGGGCACCTCCCCCCTGTTTCTGCTCGCGGGTATTTTTATTTCCCTTGTGGTCACGACGGTTGGCTTGATGAGAAAGATTAACGTAATGACGAAGGAGATGTCCGGTAGTGAAAATTCGAATGTCCCGCAAAGCGGGACAAATGATAAAGAGAAACGAAATAGTGCAGGACAATTGTAATGTCTTATAGAGTTTGGCCGGGTAAGAAAATTAATTCGAATTTCTACTACCGGGTATGAACATCAGTATTGCCGCCGAAGCCATTGCCCACTGGGGGAGTCTGGCCATTACGAACACGCTCGTGATGGCGGTGGTGATTTCGGTATTGCTCATGCTCTTCGTCATCCTCGCCACCCGCCGTTTGCGCGAAGTGCCGCGCGGGGTGCAGAATTTTCTCGAGCTCGTCATCGAGGGGTTGTTTGATTTCATCACTTCGGTAACGCATGACCGCGAGAAGTCCAGAAAATTTTTCCCCGTGGTTGCGAGCATTTTTATTTTTGTCCTGCTTTCGAATTTGATTGAAGTGGTCCCGGGTTTGGGCACCGTCGGGGTGTGGGGGATCCACAACGGCCACGAGGCGCTCATTCCGTTCCTGCGCTCGCCGTCCGCTGATCTGAATTTTACGATTGCGATCGCGGTGACGGCGGTGCTCTCATTACAGATAATGGGCGTGGCCGCGATTGGGTTTTTCAAATACGCATCCAAATTCATTAATTTCCGCAATCCCGTGAATTTTTTTATCGGCATTCTGGAGCTGGTGTCTGAAGTGGCGAAAGTCATCTCGTTCTCATTCCGGTTGTTCGGCAATATATTTGCCGGCGAAGTGCTGCTGACCGTGGTATTATTCCTGCTGCCGTGGTTCGCGCCGCTGCCGTTTTTATTCCTCGAGCTGTTCGTCGGGTTTGTGCAGGCGCTGGTGTTCTCGACGCTCACTTTGGTATTCTTAACCCTGGCCACGGCAGAGGCGGAGCATTGATTAACGTAGGGGCGCGATTAATCGCGCCCGTACAATATGGGCGAACGGCGTTCGCCCGACGTGTAGGGGCGATTCATGAATCGCCCGTACAGGTCGACGTAAAACAAATTCACGACGCCAAACCCCTTGCGTCCTAGATCAGTCGAATCTAGCTATGGGTCGTTGACATAGTATAATTATTGATCCTTGATCTCTGATCATTGATCATTCACTCACTCATATATGGCAGCAGAAGAAGGAGCAAGCTTGGTCGCCTCCAACCTTGATAGCATCAAGGTGATCATGACGGGCGTGACCATTTTCCTGGGCGCGGTATTTCCGGCGCTCTCCATCGGCAAGATCGGCGCCAAGGCGGTTGAGTCTATCGGCCGCAATCCCGAGGCGGCCCCCAAGATCCAGACCGCCATGATTCTTTCCGTGGCGTTCACGGAAGCAATCGCGGTCTATGCGCTCGTGGTGGCGCTCATTATTAAGTTTGTGTAATGTTTTGGGTTCAGGAATGAAGCGTTCCATTTCACTCTGTCATCCCGGACTTGTTCCGGGATCCAGAAAAGAAAATAAAAATCGGTTTGTGCTTATGTTTGTTTATTTTTCTGGATTCCCGCCTTCGCGGGAATGACATAATAATTATGAATGAACTCATGACCAAACTCGGTATTGACTGGCGCCTGTTTATCGCGCAGCTGGTGAATTTCGCCGTGCTCATCGCGGTGCTGTACCGGTTTGCCTACAAGCCCGTGCTCACACTCTTGGAAAAGCGGCGGGTGCGGATCGAGAAGAGTCTGGAGGAGGCGGCGCGCATCGAGGCGGAATCCGCGCGCATGGAACAGCTGAAGATGCAGAAAGTGGACGATGCCAAGCGCGAGGCGCAGCAGGTACTGGAAGATGCGGCGAAAAAAGCGGAGGCGGTAAAACAGGCAACGCTGGCAACTACCCGGGTTGAGTCCGAGAAGATCGTTCTGAAGGCGAAAGCGCAGATCGCGCACGAGCGGGGAGAGCTCTTAAAAGGGGTGCAGAGCGAGGCAGCGGAGCTGGTGGCGAGCGCAGTGGAAAAAGTCCTGAAAGAGAAGATGGATGGGGAAAAGGATAAGAAATTTATTATTGATGCTCTACAGCAGTTTTCGGTGTCAAACGTCCGCGAAGCGGCAGGAATCCACGGGCTTGCCCGTGGAGGAATGAGCCCCCGCGAAGCGGGCAAGCGAAGCTTGTAAAGTTTGCAAGTGCCACGGCTTTAGCCGTGGGTATCTACAGTAAAAAGCATTTGTAAAGGTTTTGAATAATGAATTATGAATTACGAATAAGGATCGCCGGTTTCCCTCATTCCTCATTCCTGATTCGACACGCACATGAAGCTTACTCCTCGATTATACGCCGAAGCGCTGTATAGCGCGGTGAAAACCGCGTCGGGAAAGGAGCTGTCTATGATCGCGCGGCGGTTTCTTCTCCTCCTTAGGCGCCGGCGGCATTGGAGAATGCTGCCGCAAATTATCAGGCAATTCGATCAAGTGCTTGAGCGCGAGGAAGGGCTCATCGCGGTACGCGTGACGACGGCGCGGGCGCATGGCGCAGAAGAAGAACGAGAGTGGGTGCGCACCGTGGTGCGTGCGGTGATACCGGAAAAAGAAAAACGCCGGGTGGAGCTGGAGCGCGCGGTGGACCCCGCGCTCGTGGGAGGATTTGTGATTCGGGTCAAGGACAAAGTCGTGGACGGATCGGTGCATTCGTTTGTGCGGCAATTGCGAGATAGGTTGCAGTCTGCTACGCGAGGATAGTGGTGCTTAGTGTCTTTATTAGTGGTACGTTGTATCATGCACGAAATACCACGAATACTGACACGAATTACCACTAAGTGATTAACCGCATTCTTATTATGAACAGTCCAAAGGATCAAATCATCGAAGCGTTGAAGAAAGAAATCAATACTCTGCAATTCTCTCCCGAGGTGGCAGTTGTGGGGGAAGTGATGGAGGTGGGCGACGGCGTTGCCCGCGTGTCGGGCCTGGGGTCGGTGAAAATGTCGGAGATGGTAGAGTTTATCCCTGAAAAGGGCGCCTGCGTGTCGGGGGTTGCCATGAACCTGGAGGAAGACTCCGTGGGTGTCATTGTCTTGGGCGAGCAGGAGCGGTTGAAGGAGGGCGACGAGGTAAGGCTCACGGGAAGGATTTTGTCCGTGCCGGTGGGCGAAGGGTTTATCGGCCGCGTGGTGAATCCGCTGGGAGAGCCCATGGACGGCAAGGGTAAAATCGTAGAAGCGAGTATAGGCAATGTAGAGGCGAGTGTGCGCGACAAGGGACGCGACATAACGCGAAGTGAAAGTGGCGTGAACTCGCGTGGCCAGTCGCGTGAAGTGGCGTATTACCCGGTGGAGAAAATTGCTCCCGGCGTCATTGCGCGGGAGTCCGTGAACACGCCCTTGCAGACGGGGATCAAAGCGATTGACGCCATGATTCCCATCGGCCGCGGACAGCGCGAGCTCATCATCGGCGACCGCCAGACCGGCAAGACCGCGATCGCCATGGATACGATTGTAAACCAGAAAGGCACTGGTGTTATCTGCATTTATGTCGCCATCGGGCAGAAGGAATCGAAGGTGGCCAAGATGGTGGCGGATTTGGAAAAATCAGGCGCGATGGAGCACACCATTGTGGTCATTGCCGGCGCCTCAAGCCCCGCGGCACTGTGGTATATCGCGCCCTATGCAGGATGCGCCATGGGAGAATACTTCATGGACAAGGGCAAGGATGTGCTGGTCGTCTACGACGATTTGTCCAAACAAGCGTGGGCGTACCGGCAAATGTCGCTGCTGCTGCGCCGCCCCCCGGGCCGCGAAGCCTACCCGGGCGACGTGTTCTATCTCCACTCCCGGCTGCTGGAGCGCGCCGCAAAGCTGAACAAAGCCCACGGCGGAGGATCGCTCACCGCGCTCCCCATCATCGAGACGCAAGCAGGCGACGTGTCGGCCTATATTCCCACCAATGTCATTTCCATCACTGACGGGCAGATTTTCCTCGAGGCAGACCTCTTTTATCAAGGGATTCGGCCTGCGCTCAATGTCGGCATTTCCGTGTCCCGCGTGGGCTCTGCCGCGCAGGTAAAGGCGATGAAGAAAGTCGCGGGCAAGATGCGCCTCGAGATGGCGCAGTACCGCGAGCTGGCCGCGTTTGCGCAATTCGGCTCTGATCTCGATCCGGAAACCCGCCAGCGGCTCGAGCGCGGCAAGCGGCTGACCGAAATTTTAAAACAGGATCAGTACGAGCCCATGGCCGTCGCGCACCAGGTTGCGGTTATTTACGCGGTCATCAACGGCTTTGCGGATGAGGTCGCGGTTGAGAAAATGAAAGAATGGGAGAAAGGGCTCCATCAGTATCTTGCCGCGTCGGGCGCTGCGGTGATGAAATTGATTGCGGAGAAAAAAGAGCTCACGCCGGAGATTGAGGAGGGTCTTAAAAAAGCGATACAGGATTATAACCAAACTAAAACATAGAAGCGAGTTGACGCCAGTGAATACGCGAGTTGACGCCGCATCGAGTGAAGCGGTCGCGTAAAGTAGCGTTCTCAAGTCGCGTGAACTAGCTTCTAGCCACACTATGCCCGGACAAGGCCGTGAAATTCGCAGACGGATAAAGTCAATCAAAAGCACCCGCCAGATTACGAAGGCGATGGAGTTGGTGTCTGCCGCGAAGATGCGCCGGGCAGTGGCCAATGTGCTCGCGACGCGTCCCTACGCCGCGCTCGCCTGGGATATGGTGAAAGAAATTTCCAAAAATATGCATGCAGGCGCGCACGCCCTGCTAGCCGAGCGGGAGCAGATCAAAAAAATCGGACTCATTCTCATTACCTCCAACCGCGGCCTGGCAGGGAGCTTCAATGCCAATGTCATCAATCTCGCGCGTTCCTTCATTCAGCGCCATCGCGAGGAGGGGAAGGTGGAGGCGGACTTGGTCATTATGGGGAAGAAGGGAAGGGATGTGGCGGTGAAGCATGGCCACACCGTGATTGCCGAGTTTACGAAAGTGGATGTGACCACGCGCGTGGACGAAGTGCGCCCGTTGGCAAAACTTGTCATGGAAGAATACCTCAAGGGCACGTATGACCGGATTGTCATGGTGTATACTGATTTCGTGTCAACGCTCACGCAAAAGCCGCGCGTGAAACAATTGCTCCCCATTGTGGGAGAAGATCCGTATTTGGGGGTAGTAGGAGCGAGTGTACGCGACAAAGAACGCGAGTTCACGCAAAATCAAGATGGCGTAAAGTCGCGCATCGAGTCGCGTGAACTGGCCTCTACAGAAGAGGATGGCTATCTTTTCGAGCCTTCATCGCAGGCCGTGCTCGACGAGCTTCTGCCGCGGCTGGTGGAAATTCAGATTTACCAGGCGATTCTGGAATCAGACGCGTCGGAGCATTCCGCCCGCATGCTCGCGATGCAGAACGCTTCGGAAGCGGCGGGTGACATGATGCAAGAACTCACGCTGCTCTATAACCGGACGCGGCAAGCGGCCATCACGCAGGAGATCGCGGAAATCAGCGCGGGGAGGATTGCCATTGAGCGATGACATTTATTTTTTAAAAAATTAAATGTCATCCCGACCGAAGTGGAGGGATCCCTCGACTACGCTCGGGATGACACTTTACCAAAGTAATTCATTAACTTAGTGTTATGTCTACCAAATCAGCAACCGCATCGGAGGGCGTGATCGCCCAGGTCATCGGCAATGTGGTCGACGTGAAATTTGAGGGAACGCTTCCGGAGATTTATCATACGATTGAGGTGGTCAGGGAACAGAGCACAGGGAGCAAGGAACAAAAACTGGTGTTGGAAGTCCAGCAGCACTTGGGCGGCGGCCTCGTGCGCTGCGTGGCTATGGGCACGACCGACGGACTCAAACGCGGAGCGCCGGTACACTCCACCGGCATCGCCATCACCGTGCCGGTAGGTCCGGAGACGTTGGGCCGGCTGTTTAATGTCTTGGGCGAGCCCATTGATGAAAAGCCGGCGGTCAAGGCAAAACATCACTATCCCATTCACCGCCCCGCGCCTCCCTTTGCCGAACAGTCGACGCAGTACGAGATTTTCGAGACCGGCATCAAGGTGATCGACCTCATCTGTCCCATTTTGAAGGGCGGCAAAGTGGGGCTCTTCGGGGGAGCCGGCGTGGGGAAGACCGTGGTCGTGAAAGAGCTGATCCGCAATATCGCGGCGGAGCACGGGGGCGTATCGGTGTTTGCGGGAGTAGGCGAGCGGTCGAGGGAAGGCAATGACCTGTATTATGAAATGATTGAGTCAGGGGTGCTTGATAAGACCGTGATGGTCTTCGGGCAGATGAACGAGCCGCCGGGCCCCCGCGCGCGCGTCGCGCTCACCGGACTCTCCATGGCCGAGTATTTCCGCGATGAAGAAGGCAAAGACGTGCTGCTCTTTATTGACAACATTTTCCGCTTCACCCAGGCAGGTTCCGAAGTGTCCGCGCTGCTGGGACGCATTCCGTCCGCCGTAGGGTATCAGCCGACGCTGGCCACGGAAATGGGCGAATTGCAGGAGCGCATTACCTCGACCAAGAAGGGGTCGGTCACCTCGGTGCAGGCGGTATACGTGCCGGCGGATGACCTCACCGACCCTGCGCCCGCCACCACCTTCGCGCATTTGGATTCCACCGTCGTGCTTTCGCGCCCGCTGGCCGAGCTCGGCATTTATCCTGCCGTTGATCCTCTGGATTCCGCATCCACCATCCTTGATCCCAAAATCGTGGGCGAAGAGCATTATACGGTCGCCCGCCAGGTGCAGCGGGTGCTCCAGCGGTACAAGGATTTGCAGGACATCATCGCCATCCTCGGCATGGAAGAGTTGTCAGATGAGGACAAGCGCATCGTATCCCGCGCGCGCAAGATGCAGCGGTTCCTCTCCCAGCCGTTCTTCGTCGCGGAAACATTCACCGGCACGCCGGGTAAGTATGTGGCGCTTGCAGACACCATCCGGGGCTTCCAGGAAATTCTTGAAGGGAAGCATGATGGTAAGAACGAAAATTCATTTTACATGAAAGGTTCGATAGACGAAGTGAAGTAGAAGCGAGTTTACGCGAGCGAGTGCGCGACTTTACGCGACATGGAAACGAGAATAAACAATTTTCTGTACCCAAAAGAGAGCGAGCTCATTTATGATGCATGTCATGAAGTGTGGAGAGAATTTGGGGGTACATTTAAGGAGAAAGTCGTTGATCGCGCGCTTACGGTTGCTCTGCGAGCACGAGGGTTGATAGTTGAGGATCAGAAACGGTTTGGTTCTATTTGAAAACAACTGATTATAAACTAGGTTTTCTTATTAATTTTGCTCCTGCAAGAGTTGAAATTAGACGACGTATTTACGAAAGCGCACGAGTCAAATAGCGCGCACTCGCGTTTTCGGTCGCGTGAACTCGCTTCTATGATTAAATTCAAAATAGTAACCCCCGAGCGTGAAGTATTCTCGGACGAAGTGGATTCAATATCCCTGCCCACCAGCCAGGGCGAGATTACCGTGCTGCCGCACCATATTCCGCTGGTGTCCAATCTTGTTGCGGGCGAACTCGTGGTGCGGAAAGGGGGCG
>Ga0155645_119_pt1 | contig 18390 bp, 15 predicted proteins | sample RifCSPhighO2_12_FD_107302 | JGI IMG/M metagenome (GOLD analysis project Ga0155645, IMG submission 107302) | Candidatus Uhrbacteria bacterium RIFCSPHIGHO2_12_FULL_54_23
TTCTTTGGCAAGATAAATGGCGGTGGATTCTCCTTCGGGCGTCTGGTCAAACGCCAATATCAGTTCGACAGTTTGTCGGTTTGTCAGTGTATCAGTTGATGCTTTCACGCGAGCGAGTAACTGTTCAATTCTCAAATCTTTCGGTGACGTGCCTTCAAGCGGGGAGAGGAGGCCGCCGAGGACATGATAGACGCCGTGATACTCGGAGGTGCGCTCGATCGCGGAGAGATCCTGCACGTCAGCAACGACGCAAATCAGTTGTTTATTGCGCCGCGGATCGGCGCAGATTGCGCAGAGAGAGTTGTCCGTGTAGTTATTGCATTGCGAACATCGTTTCATTCCTTGCGTATTGCGGATTGAGAGAGCAAATTGTTCGCGTTCATCCGGAGAAAGCTTCAGCAACGCGAACGCATAGCGCTCGGCCGTGCGTGGGCCGACACCGGGTAATTGTTTAAATGTGTCGATTAAGTCCTGTATGGAACGCGGATAGGATGAAGGCACAGTCTTTCAAGTCAAAATTCAAATCTCAAAATTCAAAACTATGGTGTCCCGCGCAGCGGGACAATTCCTTAATTTTGACATTTGACCTTTGCATTTTGAGTTCCGGTCTCACGAAGTGAGACCGGGGAGGTTCATCTTCCCCGATGCCCGCATTTTTTCCGCCATTTTGCGCTGCGTCTTTTTGAGCGCGTCGTTCATGAGCTCTTTGACGTCGTTTTGCAGATCGGCAGGACTGCGTTCTTGGTTCAGCGTGAGGGATTGCACCTCCATATTGCCATCCAGCGACACTTTTGATCCTTTGTGCTCATGCTCGACGAGCACGTCTTTGAGAATGGTCTGCATTTCCTTGGCCTGGCTGCGCAGATCTTTGATCGTCTTTAGTTTGGAGAAGAGCGGCATAAAGTTTAGTTAATGCTCGGATTACATGATTGTTTTCGCTGCGGAACTCGCCCCGCTTGGGGGGCTCAAACAGTCCTCGCTTCAAAAATCAGTAATGCCTCGCTGGAATAAAATTTTATATGGGAGGAGAGAGAGGAGGCGGCGGGGGAACGCCGTTGCTGCGTACTTGTTTTTCCAGATTCTTAAAGCTCGTCTTTTCCGCGTCAAAATACAGCTCGATGATGCCGGTGGGGCCGTTGCGGTGTTTGGCAATGTGGATTTCGGCGATGTGCCGTTTGGGCGTGTCCGGTTTATACATCTCCTCGCGGTAGATGAACATGACCACGTCCGCGTCCTGCTCGATGGCGCCTGATTCCCGCAGATCAGCCAAACGCGGGATTGCGCCAGGGCGGTTTTCGGTCGCGCGCGAGAGCTGGGACAGGGCGACCACGGGAATGTTCAATTCTCTTGCCAAGGACTTGAGCGAGCGGGTAATTTGCGCGACCTCTTGCACGCGGTTTTCCTCATTGCTGCCGCTTTCCATGAGCTGCAAATAGTCCACCACAATCATGCCCAATCCCTTTTCCGCCTGCAAGCGGCGCGCTTTGGTGCGTATTTCCATGACGTTTAAGAACCCCGAGTCGTCAATGTAGAGGGGAGCCTCGGCCAGCGTGCCCATGGCGCGGCCGATGCGCGTGAAATCGCTCTCCTCGCCGTTCACTTCTTTTTCCGACAGCCTTCCCGTGCGCAGTTTCCAGAGGTCGACGTTCGCCTCGGCGCAGAGCATCCGGTCTACCAGCTCTTCTTTGGACATTTCCAGGGAAAAAATTCCCACCGGCGTTTGCGCGCGCACGGCCACGTTGCGGGCGATGTCGAGCGCGAGCGACGTCTTGCCCATGCTGGGGCGGGCGGCGATGATGATTAAATTCGACCGCTGCAGCCCGGCAAGCTTGTGGTCGAGGTCTTTGTATCCCGTGACCAGGCCGCGGAGTTTGCCGCTCTCGCGATGCAGCTCGTCAATGCGGTCGAACGCCTCGGTCAGCAGCTGCTTGATGGGCAGGAAATTTTGCCGCAACAGCTGCTGCGAGACCGAGAAGAGCCGCTGCTCGGCTTTGTCGAGCACCACGTCCACGTCCTCTTCTTCCTTGAATCCCATCTCGGTCATTTCCGCCGCCGCGTGAATCAAGCGCCGCAGGGTTGATTTGCGCTGGACGATCTGGCCGTAATGCACGACGTGGCTCGCGGTCGGCACCATATTGGCGAGGCTGGAGAGATACGAGCGCCCGCCCACGGCGTCCAGCTGTTTTTTCTCCTCCAGGCGATTTGCAAGCGACAGCAGGTCAATGGGCTCTTTGCGTTCATACAACTCAAGCATGGCCTCGTATGCCATGCCGTGCACGTCGCGGTAGAAATCAGGAGGGCGCAGAAAGTCGGCCACTTTGGTGACCGCTTCTTTGTCAATGAGCAGACTGCCGAGCACTGACTGCTCGGCTTCAATGCTCTGGGGCGGAAGGCGGTCGGGAGAGGAAGGCATGGCAGATGAAAGCACTAAATTCTAAATCCTAAATAAGAAACAAATTCAAATGATCAAAAAGTTTGAAACTTGGAATTTGAGATTTTGAGCATTGTTTAGGATTTCGTGCTTCGGGTTTAGAGTTTCCCGAAGGGCTATGGTATTCTACCCCTCTTCGCAAACCCTCTCAAGGGGAGAAGGTGTGCGGTCGGTGTGCATAACGTTTGTTTGCTATAATAAGCCGGTTATGGATACTCTGCGCTCTCGCATAGAAGGCATTATTATCGACTTTGACGGCACATTGGCGGGCGTGAGCCATGTGGTGTCGCCGCGGGTGCGGGCAGCGATTGCGCAGGCGAACGACAAGGTTAAAATCAGCCTGTGTACGGGCAGGCCGTATAAATTTGTAACCGCTCATGCACGTGATTTGGGGCTGGAGACTCTCCATGTGGCGGAAGGGGGCGCGCGCGTAGTTGATCGCAACGGAAAGATTTACTGGGAAAAAACCATTGATCCGAAAAGCGTACGCGCGCTCTTTGCGATTGCGTCGGAGGAGGGGATGGATTTTTTAGCGCAGATTGACGGCATTGATAGGTTCGATTGGGCACCCCCTACAGAAGGCACGTTTCCCGCCATGGCGCACGTGGTGATGCATGCACAGGAGCGCGCGCGGACAGAAACCGTGCTTGCGCGCGTGCAGGCAGGAGTGCCCGACGTGCACGCCATTCTCACGCATTATCAGGAGGATGAGGCAAGTCCGGTAATGTGGGGCGCGGATATTACCGCGGCGGACGCCAATAAGCAGCACGCGCTCCTGCATCTCGCGCGCATTGAAGGATTGGACCTCAAGAATTTTATGGCGATCGGCGACGGGTACAACGACTTTCCTCTGCTTATGGCATGCGGGTTTAAAGTGGCGATGGGAAACGCCGTGCCGGAGCTCAAGGCCATCGCCGATTACGTGGCGCCTACGGTGGATGAGGATGGGATGGCGGAAGTTATTGAGAAGTTTGTCTTGCACCAGTAGCCAATTTCCTTCTGCGGAACTCGCGTGCCTTCGGCACCGTCCCGCCAAGCCCCCTTTCGATATCCCCCTGGCTTGTCGTATCGGAATTTCAATCTTTTTCGCTTACCATAGCCAAATTCTTTTCTATGGGTATCACCGTTATCCGCCACAGCACTAAAGGCTCGCTCGCTCGCCTTAGTGCGGGACTGCGTGAGTGCGGCGGAGCCGCCTAACTTGTCGGGACTCGCTCGGACAGTCCTCGTGCGGAAATTGTCCCCCGGTGCGGTTTTCGAGGAGGGTTGGAGTTTTCCACAGTGCCTATCGTGGGGGGAAGGTGTAAGATGAAGAACTTAATATCCCCCTATCTCTCCTTTTTATAGAGAGGAATGGCGTCAGAGTGCGTAGTAAAGGCGATTATGAAAGACATCACGATCATCGAAAACGATCGGCCGGGGTTGCTCGCGAGCATTTGTTCGGCGTTTGGCCGCGAGTCCATTAATATCAAGCGTTTCACGGCGCACGGCGTGGGAGGCAAAGCAGTGCTGACCTTGGGGGTCACCGATCCGGAACGCGCGCTCCGCGTGCTGCGCGACAATCAGATCAACGCTGTTGTGGATCATGTCCTGATCGTGAAGCTTGATGACAAGCCAGGCGCGCTCGCCGATATCACGTTGAAATTGAAAGACGCCGGATGCAATCTCAAAACCGCATACATCGTGGGCAGGAACGGCCTTCAGGTGTTCGTTGCCGTGTCGGTGGATGAGCCGCAGCGGGCGGAGATGGTGCTGGGGGATATCATCGTGAGCGAGGGCTGATTGAAATGGCGGGATGGTTACCGTGTTGCATTGCTATAGAGGAGAACCTTTAGAAATATGATGCGCGCGCCGCGGGTGCCGCATTTCTTGCTGCCCCGGTAGCAGAGCCTGTCGGCTCGCTACGGGGTAGACTCCACTCGCCAAAGACAGTCTGCCCCGTAGAGAACGAACGCAGTGAGTTCTTCTGCGGGGTCCTCGCGGCGAAATGCGGCACACTGCGGCTCTCATACGTGTAAAGGGATTTATCTATAGTTTGGATTCTTGCGAACGCCGGAATCTTTTTGTTTTCCTTGCGGTATAGTATACTCAACCGGCACACTACTCCCCTTTCCCCCTCATGCTCTTATGCCGCTGAAAACGACCACTACCCATAAAAATCTTTCTCCCAAGGAGAAGGAGATGGTGGAGCGTTATGTCGCGGGGAAGCTGGAAAAGATAACAAAACGAATGCCGCTCGATGACGCGCTGCTGCGCGTGCGCGTGGAAAAATTCGCCAAGAAGGCGGCGTACAACGTGGAGCTCGAGTTGACGGCGCCGCGGCAGCATTATGTCGCGTCCGAAGACGACCATACGATTTTGGAGGCGGTTGACTTTGCCATGGACAAGCTCGTGAAGCAGATGAAGCGGCGGGGAGGACTTGCGCATCCGAGCCATCATAAATTTCCGCGCGCGCGCGCCGTGAAGGAAATCCAGCGCGAATGGGCATACGCGGCGTCTCCCGAAGACGCGGGGGAGGCCGATCGAGAAGAGTTCTTTCTCCTGGCGGGGCAGCTGCTGGCGCCGCTCATGCGGACGCTCCGGCACGAGATCTACCTGCGCGGGATGGAAGGCGAAGAGGACGTGGCGCCGGAGGCGGTGGCGGATGAAGCCATTCTCGCGGCGTGGGACGGCAGGAAGAAAAAACCCAAAGGCATGCACATGAAGCAGTGGCTGTATCGGACCGCGCTTGCGGTATTTGAGGCGCACGCGGCAGGCCTCGCCCGGGGCAGGCGCGATGAGTCGTTGGAGGAAGTGATACCCGAGGAAACGGAAGCGTCCCGGGTGTCGAATCTCGGCGACGAAGTGAAGGATTTCTGGCAGCCGGACGAGCTCACCACGCTCGCCGATACGTTGAGTCCGGACGCGCGCAGCAAGGGACTCACGCCGTCGCAAAAAGCGCAGTACCGCAGCGTGTTGGGCGCCTTGACGAAGGCTACGCCGCAGGAACGGCAGGCGTTTTTGCTGAAGTTCAAGGAAGGGTTTGCGGCGGACGAGATCGCAATGATCCAGCGGAGAACGCCGGCTGCGGTAGAGAAAGATTTAGCGCGCACGCGGGCGATGCTGCGCGCCCAACTTGATTCATAACTACCGCCTCAATGGTCGTGAGGCGGTTTTGTATCACTATAATTCTGACTCATTATGTACGAATTACCAACACTTCCCTTTGCATACGATGCGCTCGAGCCATATATCGACGCGCGCACGATGGAGATCCATCATACCAAGCACCATCAGACGTACGTGACCAAGCTCAATGACGCGCTGAAAGACCACGCCGATTTGGGCGCAAAAGACATCGCGTCGCTTCTGCGCACATTCGCATCAGTCCCCGAAGCGGTGAAAGGAGCGGTGGAGAATCACGGCGGCGGGCACGCAAACCACTCGCTGTTTTGGACTATTATGAAGAAAGGCGGAGGAGGAGAGCCTGGAGGGAGATTTGCTGCGGCGCTCTCGCAGGCGTTTGGCGGATTTGCCGCATTTAAGGAAGCATTCAGCAAGGCCGCAGTCGGGCATTTCGGTTCAGGCTGGGCGTGGCTGGTGAAAGACGCCGGCGGCGCTCTGAAAATCGCCGCGCTTCCCAACCAGGACAGCCCGTTGATGCTCGGCATGACGCCCGTAATGGGGCTCGACGTATGGGAGCATGCGTATTACCTGAAGTATCAGAATAGGAGGCCGGAATATGTGGAGGCATGGTGGCAGGTGGTGGATTGGGAGCAGGTGGAGAAGTATTTTGTCGGAGAATAAAATGCGCAGGCGTATACGATTTCCTTTTGCGGAACTCGCGTCCCGCCGATGCGGGACCGTCTCGATAAGTCCCCCATCAACACGACGGTAGCTTATCGTGACTCGCTCAAACAATCCTCATGCGGAAATCGATACGCCTGCGCTTCTCCACTGCTGTATGAGGAGGAAGGGGAAGATAATAATAACCTCCGCCCATCAGGGCGGAGGTTTCAAGTGGCGAAATGTTGCGTCTGGCGTTGCGCATCGCGGCGTTTCCGTGAGTTGAAGTGGAACATATCGTTCAAGAACGTAAATGGACGAGTGTGACGACTAACAGGGTCTGATACAGAAGCCCCAGCCAATAGGGGATGTCTCGCGGGAGGACTTTGTGAAGGCAGTGGTGCCATTGCTGATACGCGGCGAGCAGTTTCCATTGCGCGATGTCATACCACGCCCAGAGGATGTCCGGCGCGATCGTGCCGATCGTGGTTGCGACGACCGAAGGCGTGAGGATGAGCGTGGGGGAGATAAACCACAGCATGACGAGCATGGCAATGAGATCGAGTATCGCCATGCCGTAGGTCACCGCTCTGCGGGCACGAGGGATTCGGGCGATCCACGCGTCAAACTGCGTATCGCCGTGCGGGATCATGTCGCAGATGAAGTGAGAAAAAGCGCCCAAGAAAAATCCGAGCACGGGATTGCCGATCCGTTCGCCGATCATGATGCCGATGGTGGCGTGGGAGGTGATGTACACAGGTGAAAATTCAAACGTCCGCGAAGCGGCAGGAATCCACGGGCTTGCCCGTGGAGGAATGAGCCCCCGCGAAGCGGGCAAGCGAAGCTTGTAAAGTTTGCAAGTGCCACGGCTTTAGCCGTGGGTATCTACAATGCAAAATCCAAAAGTCAAAATTACGGAGCCCCGCCGCGGCAGGGAAGTATGCCTTAGTGTCGCGTAATATCAGCTCCCAATCTCTTCAGTTTTCCTACAATATCTTCGTATCCTCGCTCGATATGGCCGTGCGGGTCGCGGATGACGCTGGTGCCCTTTGCCGAAAGCGCCGCGAGCAGCATATCCATTCCCGCGCGCACGTCATGCGAATGGAGCTCTGTCGCTGTGAGGCGCGTGGGGCCCCAGACCGCGGCCGCGTGCGGCTCGCGCGCGCTATAATCTTCATCATTAAAATTATAGTCTTTCGGCGTCCATCCTTTCGGTTGGAAGGTGTCAGATCTCACGCCCATGTTGTGCAGCTCTTGCAGATAGCGCCAGCGCGTTTCAAAGACGCGTTCGTGAATGGTAGATTTCCCCCGCGCGAGCGTTGCCACGATCAAGGTCGCGAGCGGTTGCCAGTCAGTCATAAATCCGGGGTGCGGGCCGGTGGAGAGGCGCGCAGGTTTCAGCGGCAGACGGAAGGGGGACACGGCCACGGTGTCTCCCTTCCAGCGGAGCCGTACGCCGATTCGCGTACAGAATCGCGCGAAGGGGACGAGGAGGCGCCGGGGAGCGCGCGCCACTGTTATCCCGCCGCCAGTAAGAATGGAGGCGGTGATGGCCGTGGCGGCCTCGAGGCGGTCGGGGATCGCCGAGGCGCGTGCGCCATTGAGCAGCGGAGGCACGCCAGCAATGGCGATAGTGCGCGGTGCCGTTCTTCGGATGCGCGCGCCCATGCGGTTGAGCGTTTCAATGAGATTGTCCACTTCCGGCTCTTGCGCGGCATTCTGAAGGATTACTGTTCCTTCGTTGAATACGGAGGCGAGGATGAGATTCTCGGTGCCGGTATGCGTATTTTTTTCAAAGCGGTAGCGCATCGCGCGGGGGCGTGCGGGGAGGGTGAGGGCGAGCGTGCGGCCTGTGTGTCGCAGGGTTCCTCCTAGCGCCTTGATTCCCTCGAAATGACGATTGAGCGGTCGGCGGCCGATGGCGTCTCCCCGGGGAAGAGAGAGCGTGACGCGGCCTGCTCGCGCGAGCATCGTCCCGATGAAGAGCACTGATTGCCGCGCACGCGCGGCGGCGGCCGGAATGCGGGTGCGGACGATCGTTTCCCCCTGCGCTTCGATGGTGTGCGGCGTGAGGGAGCGCATGCGCACTCCCACGTGCTGCAGCGCAGTAACCATTTGTTGCGTATCTGAAAAATTGGGAATATTCTCAAATACGCAACGCTCCTTCGTCAGGAGCGAGGCAAGCAGCAGTTTGGGGGCGGCATTCTTGGCGCCGGAGACGCGATAGACGCCCTTGAGCCGTGTGCCGCCTTTCACACTGAAGATGGACATTGAGAAAAGTAGTGATGAAAATATTTGCCAGGGGAGAGGATCGAACTCTCAACCTAGGGCTTACATGCCCCGCACCAAATTAGTGTTCAAGTAGCTGGGGTCGGGATCGAACCGACGACCTAGGGCTTATGAGTCCCTCGCTCTAACCAACTGAGCTACCCAGCCATTCATTATGGTGCGGGGTGAAAGTCCCTCGCTCTAACCAGCTGAGCTACCCTGGCGCAAGGTGGGGGGCGAATCTCTCGCTCTCACCGACTGCCTGCCTGCCGAGTATGCAGGCGCCTCTTAGCCGAAGCGAAGCGTAGGATTGGGCGGTACTGCGAGAGGCGGGAACTACCCAGGCAAATCATACCCAGTATATAGGCCGTGTATTGATTTCGCAAGACATCTCGCATTTTTTGCTTGCATGAATGCATTCATTCTGGTACACTGCTCATCGTCAAACAAAAAGTGTAATCAAAATGTAATCAATGCGCGGGGTAGAGCAATGGCAGCTCGCTTGGCTCAATTTTTTGAAAGGCCCAATCCTTTCAATCGTTCTTTAAAAATGTGAATAAGTTTCGCATTAAATGCTACTATTCTCAAAATGCCGTAAGGAAATTTTCTCGTCCCTCCGCGGTCGCGTTTAATATGGGGTTTCCTAAAACGGTGGCGAGGTATCCCTGTCAGGCGAGACCAATACGCAAGACAATGTCGGTAGGGAAGCGTGTCATGACAGTGAATGACCGCTTTAATTCTCTCTTCCCTTAGTCTACACACTTGACGGAGAAATTCTAAATACTTGACGATAATGTCAGGATTTCCGTTTGAGAGAGACAGCTGCGTTTTATCTCCTTCGGTAGCCCATAAGAGAAGACCGATGATTTCTAATTTACGATTTTTTCCAGGTTTAAAAAGAAATGGATCACCGTACGGATTCCTCAAGGCATAGATGGTAGCGCTGCGCGTTTTGGATACTGCCATATGTTGGTAGTATACCATGAGTTCACATTTTTAATTGAATAATCGGGCGTCCTGGAAAGAAATTTTCAGGAAAATCACCTGCCAAATTCGGGGAAGCCTGCAATGGTAATCCCGAGCCAAGCTCCGACGTAATGTTGGAGAAGGTGTAGAGACTAGAGGGTAGGCACCGTCATTCAGTCTTGTGCTGGATCGGTGAAAGGATAGTCCAGACTACAAACTTTGGCGAAACGCCAAGGGTGGCGAAAGTCATAGTAGGAAGCATAACCAAGAGGTTCCCGGTTCAAGTCCGGGCCCCGCAACCATAAAATCCCGACCTAAGTCGGGATTTTATGATGAGAGCGATTGACGCGAGGGAGAGATTGGATGGCGTCAGGCGTGTTTGGGAAGAGGTGCCGCTTCTTTAGTTTGGTTGTGCGCGTGGGTAACTTGGTTTGCGGTCACGAGCGCGTCGCGCATTTGGGCGGCGAGATCATTGAGCGTGCCGGGAGAGTGGGGGATGAGGATGGTGGAATTTTTGGAATTAGCGCCGATGTCCTTGAGTGCGTCGAAATATTGGGTCATCAGCACTAAGGTCATCACGTCCTGCGGTGTCGAGCCGGGCACGCTCTTCTGGAAGAGATCCACCGATTCGCTCAAGCCGTCCACGATCGCCATGCGCTGTTCGGCAATGCCCTTGCCGGCGAGCGCGGCGCTTTCCCGCTCGGCCTCGGCATGTTTCACGCGCAGAATTTTCTCCGCTTCTCCTTTTTCATTTGCCGCGACGCGCAGCCGTTGCGCCGCGTTGATCTCATTCATGGCCGCCTTCACTTTTGCATCAGGATCAATGTCAGTAACCAATGCCTGCACGATGCCATAGCCGAAATCGTCCATGACTTGCGAGAGCTGGTGCTTGATCGCGACGGCGATATCATCTTTTTTGGAGAAGACGTCGTCGAGCTTGATGTTCGGCACTTGCGCGCGCACCACGTCGAAGACGTAGGAGGTAATCTGCCGTTCGGGATCGTTGAGTTTGTAGTAGGCGACGGCTACCTTATCGGGGAGCACGTAGTACTGCACGGATGCGACGATCTGTATAAATACATTGTCTTCCGTTTTCGTCTCCACCTTCACGTCCAACTGTTGGACACGGAGATTCATTCTTCCTGCGACCCAATCGATCCAGGGGATTTTGACGTTTAACCCCGGGTTGCCGATGCGTACGAATTTACCGAATCGCTCCACGACCGCGGCGGTTTGCTGCGCGACCGTAAAGAAAAGGAAGAAGAGTGAGATGAAGGCGAGGAGGATGAGAAGGGTGGTGACGACGGTGGAAAGGAGGGACATAGGCGAGTGGGTTATAAAGTATTAAAGTTCGTAAAGTTATAATGGCAGTCCTTATTTTTTTGAGACAAGTCTTTAGGAATCATAACTATTCTTCTGGTGTGTTACGTGCCACATTCACTGTTTTTTCCATTAGAATCATTGGCTGTGTAATAGTCTCCGAGTCCTTTGGTAGCACCACTTGGCGTCCAAAATAACCGTTATTAAAAGCCTCTTGAGTAAGGGCTTTATTCCCCAGGGCAATGAGTATTTTCTCCCCCATCAACTGATCTGTTGTTTCCGCATGTCTGATACTTTTGATATCCGCGAAGGGCAGTGGTGTGGCGGGCTCTTGAGTGAGATTGCGTGAGACATAATAAGTATCACGTGAGGCCTCACCTCCATTTTTGGTGATGCCATTTCCACGAATAAGGAACCCATCTTTAGTTATTGAACGTAAAGCCGCAATATTATCTTGCTCTACTAATGACCACGCCTCAACACATCCTGATTCAGTCGCTATTTGTAATCGTTTATCCACAAGCACATGGCCTAAATCACGACCGCGATGACCTTCATCTACGATCTTATGACCAAAATAAGCCTCTTTTCTGTCCCCATTTTCTCCCATCACAAGTTCAGCGCCAGCAATTACATTTTGTTCTTGATCGTGGATCTGGAATATACGGCGTTCGCCCCCGCGGACACCTTCTCCGAAAATACTTCGCGGTAGGCGATCAAAATATTTCAAATCGAGTTGGATACGTCGCGATAAATCATCAGTGATACCGTACACTTTATAAAACAATGCAAAGAATTTCTTACGGTCGTCTTCACTGGCCGCTTCTTCCGCAGACTCATTCCTGTTCGCTATTTGGCAAGAGGTGACATGCCCGGCATAAGATGGAAAGCCGCAACTCGCGCACCCTTGTGTTTCGTGCTCCACCATATGATTTAAACAAATTATTTTCCCCCTCTACCGTTCTGGATTGAGAAACTAAAATCATGTGTGGCGTATTGAATCCAGAAATTTGTTTGACTTAGTTTTCGTCGCAGGCGGTAAGGCACCTTAAACTTAATATTTTCCAAATATGCCGGAGGAGAGACTCGAACTCTCATGGCCTTGCGACCGCTGGATTTTGAGTCCAGTGCGTATACCAATTTCGCCACTCCGGCGTAATACATGGGAAACAAGAATATGGTATACTAAAATTGAGATTAGAACAAATGTCAAGCAGTGTGGTGCGCACCATTGCCATTGTGAACCAGAAGGGCGGGGTGGGGAAGTGTGTTGCCCCTGATACCCCCATTTTTTTGAACCCCGGCGAGGTGAAGAGCATTGCCGAGCTCTTTCAGGCTGCAAACGAGGACGCGGCGGAACGCGTGGTGCGCGACGGCGGTGTGTACATACGGCCGCGCCAACCCCTCCGCGTCTTCTCCCTGGACCGCAATTTAAAGATCGCGCGCGCACAGGTGGAGTGGCTGTATCGGGGCAGGGCGGATCGGCTGAAATGCATCACGACCGCAATGGGGAAAACCATTTCCGTGACAAAAGAGCATCCTTTTCTTGTGTGTCGCGAGGGGGAGTTGGCGTGGGTGCGTGCAGATGAGCTGAACATTGGTGATTTCCTGGCGACACCGAGGAGTGTGCCCGAGACTGACGATGGAGGTGTTGACCTTCTCGCCTTACTCCCTTCTGAAATTCTTGCACACTTATCGCCTGAAGCAGAAGCGATCGTCCAGCGGCATCTTACGGCCATACTCTCGCTTGCCTCGGATTACTCAGCTTGCATCCTTCGCGCCCTCCTAGGGCGTCCTCGTACAAGGATCGAGCTTGATGGTATAAGTACTCAATCGAATCGGTATCGGATTTTGCGGCAATTCTCGAAAGAAGGGATCATAACGCGTACACGCGACAGACGCAGCGGATTTCGCTACACCGCCGATCCTGTCGCAGCCACACAGTGGGTGCTGCGTTGCGGCTGTTCCGTGCGCGCAGTAGCGCAATTTCCCGCCCTTAAGCCTTTTGTTCAGCATCTTCAGTATTGTAATCGTTTTGGACATATATGTCCTCCCGTCGCGCCGATGTTTGAGCTTACGGAAGCATTTGCTCGGTTCGTCGCCATCGTGCTTGCCGAGGGAAGCGTTGATCCCGCTCGTATCGTGGTGTATAACTGTTCTTCTTTTCTGATTGAGGATGTACGCGCGTTCGCGGTTTCGTGCGGGCTGACCCCTCGGGTGGAGCGTCTTCCGACGCAGTGGCGCGTTACGATACCGGGAGCGGGCACGCTCGTGCAGATTTTGGAGGCCCTGTGCGAATTCGACGTGCGCGAGAAACGAAAATCTGCGCAGGTGAAGCTGCCGAATTGCATTCTCCAGGCCCCTTTACTCCTCCTCGCGCCCTACCTCGGCGCCTACATTGACTGTGAAGGGTCGGTCTCACAATTCAAATCCGAGATTGAAATTACCTCGGCAAGCAGAGATAATATTATCAGGCTGCAGTACGCTTTTTTACGTTTTGGCGTGCCCAGTGCGGTGCGCATGAGCCGCCAACGCGCGACAAACTCTCCACGGATGAAGAAACGAAAGTATTGGCGGCTTGAGATCAGAGGCGCGTCTCTCTGTAAAAAAATTTACGAACAGATACCGTTGCAAGATGAACGGAAGCGGACACTGCTCGCACGGTGGAGTGAGGGCAAGGCGAATACCAACATTGACCTCATACCCGCGGGCAGGCTTATTCATTCATTGCGGATCGGCGGCGATCTCCTGCAGAAGGAGATAGGGTTGCAGGGAAGTATCTCTGATTATGAACGCGGGAGGTCGTTCCCGTCGCGTGATGCGTTGCAACGCATCGTAAAGCAGTTGGAGAGGAAAGCCTCGTCACGTGCGCATATAGAATTAGCAGCGTTGGCAGATGCGGATATTCTTTGGGATAGAGTGAAGGAGGTACGGGAGAAGCATAACAAAGGATATGTGTATGATCTCACGGTTCCCGGTTCTCATAATTTTATTGCAGGGTGGGGAGCCTTTATTGCCCACAATACCACGACCGCCGTGAATTTGTCCGCGTATTTGGCGCACCTGGGGAAATTCGTATTGCTCGTCGATCTCGATCCGCAAGGGAATGCCACGAGCGCGTTTGGCGTGGATCACCATGCGCAGCCGGAGGGGATTTACGAATCGCTCGCCGGTACCGCGCCGCTGAAGCAGGTCATGCGCGCGACTACGATTGAAGGCCACAAACTCGCTCCGGCGTCGGCGGCGCTCGCGGGCGCCACTATTGAATTGGTGAATCTGGAACGCCGCGAACACCGGCTCCGCGATACGCTTGAGGAGGCCGGGCATGAGTTTGATTACATCATCATTGACTGCCCTCCCTCGCTCGGGCTGCTTACCGTCAATGCGCTGGTGGGTGCGGACGAGGTGCTCATTCCCGTGCAGGCGGAGTATTATGCGCTCGAAGGGCTGGGAGGACTCATGGAAACGATTTCCCTGGTGCGGGAAAATCTGAATCCAGGACTGGGCGTGCTGGGCGCGCTCATCACCATGTACGACGAGCGTTACAAGCTCACCCACGACGTCTTTCACGAACTGTACCGCTATTTTCCGAACCGCATCTTCCGCACCGTGATCCCGCGCAATATCCGTCTGGCAGAAGCGCCCTCGTACGGCAAAACCATTCTCCACTATGATCCGAAATCGAAAGGCGCGCGTGCGTATGAGAAGCTGGCGAAGGAAGTGATTTATACCGAACCATATGTTGACGCTAATAGACAATGAAGACTCTACACGGTTCTTGAGTCGATTAAGCAAATGGTTGAAGACAAAAACCACACTCGACCTCACTGATTGGGAAATATGTTTCTACATGGTTGTAATTCCATTTGTTGTGATATTTGTAGAGCGAGTTACACAGTGGATGGGCATCTCGGGTGTAGACATGTCAGTAACCGAAAAAGCAACTGTTTGTATAATATGGTGGACTGCGGGTGCGGTGATGCAAAATACAAAGGCCTCTTATTATCTCCAGCTTATTAGTCAAAAACAATTACATCATGAGCGAGAAAAAACACTGCGTCCAATAATCTTGCGTTCAGGATTTATTCCTTCATGGGACATTATTCATTACAGCGTGAATGAAAAAAATATTATTGAGGGGGCACCGCTTACATTTCAAGTTTTTGATCATATTGCAACAGAAATACAAGGAATAATCGTGCAGAACGGAATGCGATATGCCCTTGTGTTCTTCAGCCGTATTTCTCAAATGAGCGATATTCGTTATTATGCAGATAAAGTTTGGAGGGGATGGGTAAAACCGGATACGGAATTGTATGCGTTTTTTGAGTCGAGTAAAGGGATACCCGTGAGTGAAGAGAATCAGATTTGTCTCACGTATAAAGACATCGAAGGAAATTCCTTTTACACGATTGAAAATCAAAATTTTATTCAACGATGCCATAGAGGTATACCCGACTCGATGGCTCATATGAATACTTAGTATGCAAGAATTAAAAGGTTCAGGTTTGGGCAGAGGGTTATCCTCCCTCATTCCGAATAAAAAGAAATTATCAACACCTGTTCGTTCCTCTGTTACCGACTGGGACGAGCCGGATATGGAGCGGGCGACCGCCACGCAGGAGATCGCAGAACTGTCTCCGCGCGACATCGTGCCGAACCGGCACCAGCCGCGCTCGGATTGGCGGGAAGACCAGCATTTCGAGGATCTCGCGCAGTCCATCCGCAAACACGGCATTCTCCAGCCGCTGGTAGTGACGCGCACGAGCGCGGGGAAGTATGAGCTGGTCGCGGGAGAGCGGCGGCTGCGCGCGGCAAAAAAATTGAGTTTGAGCCGCGTGCCGGCGATTATTCGCAGCGTGGGGGAGCTCGAGAAATTGGAGCTTGCGCTTATTGAGAATATCCAGCGCAAGGACTTAAACCCCATCGAGCGCGCAGTGGCGTACAAGAAGCTCATTGAGGAGTTTTCCATTTCACACGAGGATGCGGCCAAGCGTCTGGGAAAATCGCGGTCGGTCGTCACCAATACGTTGCGCTACCTGACGTTGCCCGCCGATATTCAAAAGGCCCTGGGCGAGGGAAGCATCAGCGAGGGACAGGCGAAGACGATATTGGAGATGAAAACCGATGCGGAGAGACAGGAACTCTTCAGAAAAATCGTGGATGAAGGGCTTACCGTGGCGGATGCGCGCACCTATGTGTCGCGTCGCGGGCAGAAGGTGCTTCGCAAGAAAACAAGCACCGCTTCTGCGGATACTGCGGCGGTGGAGCGGGAATTGGAGGAACGCTTTGGTACAAAAGTGAGGATACGGCGGCGCGGCAAGGGCGGTACGGTGGAGATAGAGTGGTATTCAGAAGAGGAGCTCACTGGTATTGTGAGAAAGCTACTGAAAGAATGAATGATCAGTGAACAAGGACCAATGATCGTTGTTCATTGATCACTGATATCAAGGTTTTCGGGAGAAGAGGTCAAGGATGCGCATGCGGCGCTGGCGGGAGAGAAAATCCTGGATTTTTTCTTTCGCCATCCTCGTCTGTACGATGGTCAGCCAGTCTTCGTTCGGCCCTTTCCGCGATTTGTCTTCCTTGATCTCCACGAGATCGCCGCTTTTGAGCTTGGTATCGAGCGCGGCGATTTTTTCATTGATATAGGCGCTCCCCGTGTGATGCCCGAGTTCCGTGTGGATGTGATAGGCAAAATCAATGGGCGTGGCGCCTTCCGGCAGGTTGATGACGTCGCCTTTGGGCGTGAGTACGAAAATCCGGTCATGGAAGAGCGTGATCTTGAGATTTTCGAGATATTCCTGGTCATTGGTCGCATCTTTCTGCAGTTTCATGAGCTGCTCCAGCCAGCCGAGCTGCTCGCGCGGCACTTGTGTGCCCATGCCGCCTTCTTTGGCGTACCAGTGTGCGGCGATGCCGTACTCGGCCAGCTCGTGCATGACCTGGGTGCGGATCTGGATTTCTACGATATGGCCGTCGTCGGTGAATACCGTCGTGTGGAGCGACTGATAGCCGTTGGGCTTGGGCTGGGCGATGTAGTCCTTGATGCGGCCGGGCATGGGGCGCCAGCGTCCGTGGAGGATCCCTAACACGTGATAACAGTCTTTCACTTCCGGCACGATGATGCGGATGGCGACGAGATCATAGATTTTGGAAAGATCGCGGTCTTTGCGCAGGAGTTTTTTGTAGAGGGAAAAGACATGTTTCATCCGGCCGTGGGCGCTGAACGACGCGACGGTGTTTTCCGCGAGCGCATCGTTCACCTCGACGATCATTTTATCGACTATTTTTTTCTGCGCTTCTATTTTGCCTGCGGCGGCTTGTTTCACCCATGTATACTCGTCGGGATAGAGAAAGGGGAACGCGAGATCCTCGAGCTCGCTGCGGAGCTCGCCCATGCCGAGACGGTTCGCAATCGGCGCGTAGATTTCGATGGATTCCTGGGCGATTCTCTGTTGCTTCACCGGCGGGAGGAATTCGAGAGTGTGCAGGTTGTTGATGCGGTCGGCGAATTTGATGAAAATTACGCGCACGTCCTGGGCCATGGCCACGAACATTTTCCGCAAGTTCTCCGCGTACCGCTCGATGCCGCGGTATTTGATCTTCCCGAGCTTGGTCACGCCCGCGACCAACTCCGCCACCTCCTCGCCGAATTCTTTCTCCAGTTCTTGCTGCGTGATCGCGGTGTCTTCGGGCACGTCATGCAGGAGTCCCGCGATGATGGTGGGGAAGTCCATATCCATCGTGGCCAAGCGGTACGCAGTAGCCAGCGAGTGCTGGATATAGGGGACGCCCGAGAACCTGGTCTGCCCCGCATGCGCTTTTTCAGCGAATTCATACGCAAGCTCGACCAGCGACAGGTCGGCAGTGGGGTGCTTCTGCTGAATGATGTGTTTGAGATCGTTGAGGGTGGTGGTCATATCATCAATCGCATGCAAACGCTTTTACTGCGCATTTATACGCATTGCGAATTGAATTACTAGTGAAGCACCCACATAATCTTCAGATAATGCTTCGTCGGCATTTCTGTGAAAAAGCTGGATAGGTGATGTCGTGAAACTAAGTTGGTGCTCCACTAGTGTACAATATTTTCAGCAAAATTCAACCGCCTCCGGTAGGGGAGGCAGGTTTGAGAATAGACGATGAGGGCTTCATTGTCTGTTATACGGGAACCTACGCGGGTTTCGTTTTCAATTCGAGGTTCTCGGCGAAAAAGGCGAACATCGTTGCTTGCGTTTCGATTAATTGATTGGGTGGCGTAGAGAGACCGTGACCTGTGCCCTGCTCAATTATGATACAGTGTTTCTGGTTTGGGTCGCATTTTTGCAGCTCGTCGACGAATTTCAGGGAACCTGGTGCAGGAATCCTTGGATCATCAAGTGAAGTAACGATCATTGTTGGCGCATAGTTTTCCCTCTGTTTTATATTTTCGAGCGGGTTGTAATGTTTTTTTGAACCAGGTTTAGGCCACTCTCCCGAAACCTCATTACGTTTCTGGAACGGATCAGTGTCTATGATATTAGTATCTGCAATGGGAACTTTTGCGCATACCGCATCGAATGCCTCAGGCTTTTGCGTTAAGGCCGCGAGCGCGAGATACCCGCCTCCGCTTCTTCCCATGAGTCCGACTTTTGCGC
>Ga0155645_138_pt1 | contig 15997 bp, 19 predicted proteins | sample RifCSPhighO2_12_FD_107302 | JGI IMG/M metagenome (GOLD analysis project Ga0155645, IMG submission 107302) | Candidatus Uhrbacteria bacterium RIFCSPHIGHO2_12_FULL_54_23
AGAGACTCGAGCTCAAAAAGTACTGCAAATTCTGCAAGAAGCACACGCCGCATAAAGAAACAAAGTAAGTCGTTGAGGGGTAAAGGCAAGGAAGCCCGTACTCGCCTCGCTATCGCTTTGGCGAAGCGGGTCGTTGTACGGCTACGTCAGACGTCAGACCGATGACGAAACAGACATCATAACCGTTCCCGAATTCCCATGCCCACTCTCGGTGTACACAAAGGCTTCAGCTCTTCTTTCGCGATTCTCATCGTCCTGCTCTTTGTGCTGGGCGCGATGGTCTGGGGCCTCTGGCCCAAGGGGAAGAGTTTTGAAGAAGCGATGGGTTTCAAGTTGCCTTCGTTTTCGCAGTGAATGGGGGGTTCGTATAATGGTAGTACAGTGCTCTCCAAAAGCACTTGCGAGGGTTCGATTCCTTCACCCCCTGCCAATCAGTACAAAGAGGATTTCTTGAAGAATTTTCTTGTCCCGCGAAGCGGGACTGGCGGGCAGGCAAATTTGAATTTTCATTTCGTTCAGCCAAAATTGGCCAGGGTTTCTGCCAATCCCAGCCAATGCGTTTGTGGAAGAGGGTGGGGTTCGATCCGGATTTTTCCACAAAGATTTTCATTTGATGAAAATCTTCTGACAAAGCAAGTTTTTCTGCATAGTGAGCGGATAAAATCCAATTGCGCAAGGGTTCGATCCAATTGTTTCCCTTTCGCCCAAAATTGCCTTTCTTCTCCAGAAGGGCGGTTTTGTTTTTCAGCAGTTCTTCTTTCTTTACGAGGTACGTATCTTTCTCGATAGTCCCTTCGAGAAAGGCATTTACCAGTTTATCGAGCTTCTGTTCGACTTCCTTGATCTTGTTCTCAAGATTTTGGGCGAACGTGTGCGAAGACCGCACTTTCTCTTTTCTCCACATCTCTATTTGTCCCAACATCTTCTCTTTCCAGTCTTCGCACAGAGCGACGGTTTGAAGCCTTTCCTTGACCTGCTCCGCAAGCAACCGCTCTTGGAGATACCCTTGTGTGCACTTCCCGAATTTTTTGGTACAGCGGTAGTAGGTGTATCTCGTTCCCCAGCGGTTGATAGCATATTGAGCTGTGATTGCTCCTCCGCACTCACCACATCTGAATAATCCTGTGAATGGGAAGTCATGCGGCTGCTTGCTCTTGCGAGGCCGTGACTTTCGCAGGAGCACCTTCTGCACGGCTTCAAACGTCGCTTGGGAAACAATTGGTGGGAAGTTACCTTCGTGACATTCTCCATCTCTTTTGATAAGTCCGATGTAGACTGGGTTCGTGAGCATGTGCTGGATCATGGATTTGGCAATCGGTTTTCCGCTCTTGCTCACGACGCCCCAAAAACTCAGGCGCTCTTGGAGACTCTCGAGAGTGTGGCACCCCTCGGCAAACTCCTCGAATGCTTTACTCACCACTTTTGCTTTCACAGGGTCAGGCTCGATATTATGCGTCTTGAGATTGTTCGTGTAGCCGATGGGCGCAAGTCCTGGCCACTCTCCGCGCCTGAGTTTTTGCCGGATCCCGCGTTTGACGTTTTCGGAGAGGTTGTCGCTGTAATATTTCGATTGCCCGAACGCCACTTGCAGCATGAACAACCCTTGCGGAGTTGGCTCAAACCAGAATGTAGGGAAGCGCAAAGAAGCAATCTTTCCAATGTCTATGGAGTAGATGATGAGGCCACCGTCCACGGAGTTACGGGCTAGACGATCGGGATGCCATGCAAGTAGTCCTACTGGTTCTCTAATCTCCTGCACCTTGCTCATCATCTCGTTAAATATTTGTCTCCCCGGCTTCTTTGCGCTTTTGCTTTCGATGAACTTCTCGACTACTTCCAGATTCTCCCGTTTCGCAAACTCAGCCAACTCCGCAAGCTGGGCTTCGATGCTCATGACTTGTCGCTCCTCATCTTCTGTTGATTTACGTGCGTAGAGAAAGTATTTCATACAAGCGCGGGATTAAGAAAAACTTGCTTTGTCTCGCCGCTACGCGGCGATGGAAAATCTGGATCACGAAACTCAGTTTCGTCAGCTGCTTCTGCAGCTGGAACCCCACCCTCTTCCACAAACGCATTGGCTGGGATTGGCAGAAACCCTGGCCAATTTTGGCTGAACGAAATGAAAATTCAAATTTGCCTGCCCGCCAGTCCCGCTTCGCGGGACAAGAAAATTCTTCAAGAAATCCTCTTTGTACTGATTGGCAGCGAATTTTGAACGCGGCTCGAACTTTTTTCCAGGAAAATTTCTGAAATTCCAAAAATCCAAAACCGCTTCGGGCGGGGCGGGAAGGAAAAGGGGTGGGGGAAAAGGAATTCCCGCCCCGCCCTCTGCCCGCCGCCACTCTCACGCCCGCTCGCGCGGACACGCCGCCTCTTGCATGCGCTTGCCCCACCCTCCCGTGCGCGCGCATGGAGGCTCCCATTTTTTCTGACGTAATAAGTGTATCACTGTTGCCACTAGTCCGTCACGGGGGAATTAATTGTCGATAAAGTGGGCCGATAAAACGAAGACTTGAGCTTGCTTTTTGCGTTGGGGGGGGGTAGTATATAAGCATACGTAACCCAAAATTAAGGAGTAATTTTCTAAATTCCAAAGTATGCATACATCAGAAACCCCACCATTCATCTCACCTAGTGAAGATGAGAATCAAATAACACCCCAACAGGTGAGGATAAGTGGGGAATACTGTAAAAAAGTATCAAATTATGACCGTGCCGAAAAAGCACTTACGGGCAGGACTCCGGAGGATCTTTATATTGATAGTGGCATTGAAAAAGAAAGGCTGTTTCCAGAAGGGAAAATGATTTTATATGTCGGGGATCCCTATCAAGTGATGGGTAAGTTTATTGACAATAAAAACTTCGTCACTATTGATTATGAATTTGGAGAACAGACCCAATTTATTTATAACGAACAAAGTTTTCGAGAGAACTTGGCCTCAGCAGCCCCTGCTCTCGTTAGAGCCATTACTAGCTGTATTAGCGGCGATTATGGCGATGATCAGTACTCCGAAGATCAGATAGAGCTACTCAAGCAAACACTTGAAAAATTAAAAAAGGCGATAGAGCTTACTAACAACGCACCTTACGTTCATGACGACCCAGAAGGATATCAATCAAAATACAAGGAAGTCATTCAAGCATGGTCAGATGTTAAAACAGTGATCGTAAAGGAAAGGGCATTACTTAAGCAACGATCAAAAAAAATGAAGATGAAAGAAGATATGGAGTTGGTTCCTTTTGCGCAAAAAGATATGGACGATATTTGGTATCTATGCTTAAAGGCGATTAGAGGTTTTCAAGATATTCCAGATTTTTATGAAAAAGTATGGTATCCGTTGTATGAGCACATGCAGGAGGAGCAAAAAAAACAAGGAAAAGTCTTCGACGATAAGGAAAGAGATGAATTCATAGATAAAAACGTCAGGCGTTTCTCGGATCCACTGCGGTTAAAAAAGAAGACGAAGGAATCGCATGTCGTCCAGGCGATGTTTCCAGCCCTCCCGTTTGGGGATGAGACTTTTGATCGATTTGTTGCGTCCTGGTCACTCAGTACTCACGTATTTCATCGGCTGGACGCAAAGGAATTTAACCACACATGGGAAGTAATCATGAGGGTTTTAAAGCAAGAGGGTGAAGCGTTCATTTTTCCTCTTTATTATAAAGGCTTACCTTCGGAAAGCAAAGAAAGAATGGTGGAAACATTAAAAACGTATGGATCTGAGCATCCAGATTTTCTGTGGGAACTATGGGATATTTTTAAGAACAAAGTTGATGATCCTGCTTCTGCTTGCACGCTTTATATAAAAAAACAGAAATTAGCTTTACAGAACAAGGAGAGCATACCAACTGGTTAGCGGTTAAATAAAAGAGATACTATTTGGTGGCGCGCCCGCGCGAGCGGGCATGAGAGCGGCGGAGAGAGGGCGGGGCGGGAATTCCTTTTCCCCCACCCCTTTTCCTTCCCGCTCCGCCCGAAGCAATTTTGGATTTTTGGATTTTCAGCATTTCAGAAATTTTCTTGAAAAAAGGTTCGAGCGGCGTTCAAAATTCGCTGCCATTCCTTCGCCAAGGCAATCCGTCGCTACTTCGTAGCTGTGGAATTGCGCAGGATAGCTACGGAATGGCGAGTTCACTAAAAAATAAGTGAGTCTCCTAATAAACTCTTGTTTTTTTGCTGCATCTATGCCATACTGCGCTCATGACCAAACCAAAAGATCTGCTCTTGGAAAAGAGTCAAAAGGTAATTTCATCGTCAGAGTTTCTTCGGTCCTACAACGAGAGCATTCCGGCGGCATTTCCGCCTGCGACCGCTGCCGCCCTTGAAGAGTTCGCCACCATGAACGGACGCCTGTTCAGCGCGCGCGGCGCATGGTCGCTCGAGAAGCACCGCAAGCGCCTCATGGACTGGCTTCCGTCGTACCAAAACCGCCACGGCGCGTAACGCGCAACCTCTGCTCCTGCGTTGTCTCCCGCGCCAGACCACGCGGTTTTTTTTGTTTTCCATGCTGGCATGGCAGCAGTATGGTACACTAAGAATGGTATTATTTGTGAAAGTGATTTATTAATTGATCGCTAAATATATGGCGCGGATTTTTGGGAATGAGAGCGGGCATGTCAGGCGCATGAAGTTTGGTTTCCGGGTGCGGATGCTGGTTCTTTTTGCAATTTTTTCCGTTGCGCTCTATGCGTTCGCAAAAGATTCTTCGTCTCTATTTTCATCCGATCCTCTTACCGTAGGCGTGAGCATTATCGTATTTCTGGGCGTTGCGAAGATAATCTCATTCCTTTTCAAACGGCAGGACAGGGGACTGCATAAGGCAGGCAGGGGACTGAAAGGGGAAGCAGAGGTGGCGGAGGCGCTGGAAGCGCTGCCTGAATCGTATCGCGTGTATCGCGGCGTGAAATTGCGAAAAGGAGGCGATATTGATTTCGTCGTGGCCGGCCCCAATGGCGTGTGTACGGTGGAAGTAAAAAGCCACAGGGGAAGGGTTGATTTCAATGGGAGAGAGCTCACGCTCAACGGCACTCCCTTTCGGGACAAGAACGTCCTCCATCAGGCGTTTGGCGAAGCGATGAACCTGCATCATTATTTGCGGGAGCGCATGCAGAAAGATATTTTCGTCACGCCCCTTATCGTGTTCTCCGATGCCGAGGCGTTTCTTCATTTCGGAATGAATCCCGTCTATAATGTCTATGTCATTCAAAAGGATTTGCTGCGAGAATGCATCACGGGGTTGAGGGAATCGGTTTTTTCGTTAGAGGAGATACACGCATTATTGCTGCCGTGCGTATGATATTTCTTCCGCGGAGGTTTTCTAGGCAATTGATAATCGTTTCTGTGCTTCTGATGTTCGCAGGTGCGGGGAGGTTGTGGTACCAGAATATATTTGGCGCGCCACACAGGCAGGCGGAGGCGGAGCAATTCGTGATCCCGCAGACGGGAGAAGGGGATGTGGCGGTACGCCTGCAGACGGAAGGATTTATCAGGAGCGCCTGGGCGTTTGAGTACGCGCGCGGAGAGAAAGAGATCGAGCCGGGCGGATACCGGATTTCGAAGGCAATGAACGCGTGGGAGATCGGGCGCATCCTTACCCGTCCACCCGCGTCCGTGTGGGTCATTATCCGCGAAGGCCTGCGCAAGGAGGAAATTGCGGCTATTCTCGCGCGGAAATTAGGTTGGAGTACGGAAGAGCGGGAGAAGTGGGTCATCGACTATACGGCCATGGATTATGACCATGTAGAAGGCGTGTATTTTCCCGATACGTATTTGATCCCCACTGATGAAACACCATTCGATACTGCGGAGAGGATGCGGAAGAATTTCGAAGCAAAATTCGCACCGCTTGCCGATGAAGCGTTGCGGCAGAATATCCGTTGGGTGACGGTGGTGCGCATCGCGTCATTGCTGGAGCGGGAGGCGGCAGGAGCGCACGACATGCCGCTTATCGCCGGCGTTATCTGGAATCGATTGTTACAAAACATGCGCCTGCAAATTGACGCGACGCTGCAGTACGCGCGGGGAGACGAGGGTGGCGGATGGTGGGCGCCTATCAGCCCGGCGGACAAACAAATAGACTCTCCCTATAACACGTACAAACATTCAGGACTCCCTCCGCACCCGATTGCCAATCCCGGCCTCGCTGCCATGAACGCAGTTTTGTATCCGGAAGAGACTGATTGCCTTTTCTATCTCCACGACCGCCTCAAGCGCATCCACTGCGCCGCGACGTATGAAGGGCATCTGAAGAATATCGAGGAGTATTTGCGATGATTCGCGGTTCAAAAATTTTCTGATATACTTAACCAACACCTATATGCACCTTCCTGACGGGTTTTTGAATCACGGGACCGCCTCCGGGCTTGCAGGGGCGGCCGCGGCGGCCGTGAGTTTTGCTTTGGCGAAAGTGCGCGCGGCGTTTTTGGAAAAAGTGCCGGTGCTGAAGCGCCGCTTTGCCACGTTTCCCGATATGGGCGGGGGAGAGGTAAGTTGGCAGAGTAGGTTTTCGGTACTCGGACGCGAGAAGATGTGGCAGATGGCAAGCGTCGGCTCTTTGATATTTGCCGCGCAGATGGTGAATTTTCCCATTGCCGGAGGGACGTCAGGGCATGTGCTTGGCGGCGTGCTGGCCGCGCTTATTGTAGGTCCTTTTGAAGGCCTTATCGTCATCGCCCTTGTTCTGGCGGTTCAAGCGTTTGCGTTCGGCGACGGCGGAGTGTGGGCGCTCGGCGCGAACATTATCAACATGGGACTGGTGGGGACGCTGGGCGGCTACGGGCTGTTTGTGCTCGCAAAGAAGCTGATGAAGAATGAAAAGAAAACTTTTTTGCTCTGCGCCGGCTGTGCCGCATGGCTTTCCGTGGTGGCGGCGGCGGGCGCGGCATCGGTTGAACTTTCCGTGTCCGGTACAGCGCCGTTTGCATCTGTTCTTTCCGCGATGATGAGGTATCATGTACTGATCGGGCTGGGCGAGATGGTTATTACCGTAGGGATTCTCGCGGCGCTCAAGAAAAAGAAATATCCGATTGCGGCCCTGGAGAGCGAAAAGGAAAAAGTAATACCATGAGGAAGCCTTGGAAAATTATTTTGTGGTGTGCGCTGTGGGGAGCGGGCATACTCTCCCTCTTTGCGTCATCGGCGCCAGATGGACTGGAGAAGGTCGCGGAAGAAAAGGGTTTCCTTGGCCGCGGCGTGTCATTGGTGTCAGGGCTTATGCCGGATTACGCGATTCCCGGCATTCCGCACGGATTGCTTGCGGCATCGCTTGCAGGCGTGATCGGTGCGCTCGCGGTGTTTCTTCTCGCGGCAGGTGTTACACGTTTCATATTCCGGTCACCTGATTCCGTAAATAAAATACGGAACAAGTTTGATGTGGATGACGGCGAGGTGCGGATGAAAGGAAATTAATGTATACTGGGTACTACTATAAAACGCAGGGAGCACCCTACGCTTTTTAAGACTCATTAACTTATCGTATCTGAATTTCAATCTTTTTCGCTTACCATAGCCAAATTCTTTTCTATGGGTATCACCGTTATCCGCCACAGCACTAAAGGCTCGCTCGCTCGCCTTAGTGCGGGACTGCGTTAGTGCGGCGGAGCCGCCTAACTTGAATATTTTGTATGGATCAACCCGCGTCAAATGCAACACCGGCCAATGTACCGGAACCGAAAAGAGGATTCGTCGGTACGCTTATTGCTCTCGTCGCGCTTGCGGCGGTGGGCATCGGCACTGCGTTCTTCAGCAAAAAGCCGCAGCAGAACGCTCAACCGCAGTCAGCGGGCAGCGAGATGCCGGGAGGCGTGGATACCCAACCCGCGCCTCTCGCGCCAGAGAGCGCGATGCCGGTACCGCCTGCAACGTCGTCGGAGACCGCTGCGCCTGAAATGATAGTATCCGACGATACCGGCGCGCCGACTGCCTCGTCGTATAAGGACGGCGCGTATGCGGCGATGGGGAATTACGTGTCGCCGGGCGGCCCTGAACAGGTGGGCGTAACGCTCACGCTTGAAAATGACGTGATTATTGATACGCAGTTCGAGATCAAGGCCGAGCGTCCGACATCGGTGCAGAAGCAGACGATTTTTTCGGAGAATTACAAGCCGTTCGTCGTGGGCAAGAACATTGACGAGGTGCACCTGACCAAGGTTTCGTCTTCTTCGCTCACGCCGAAAGGGTTCATGGACGCGCTTGAAAAGATAAAAAAGGAGGCGAAGCCCTCCTAAGTTTTGCGGGAAGTTAATAAGTCCGCTCATAGAATGAGGAGGCGGGGTTAAACTTTCGATAATACATGGATGATGTGCAAAATTTAGGCGGGCAGGGCTTTTCGTCATCGTTCGAAGCTATCGGCACCCATTGGCAGATCGATATACCCGAAGATCGTACGTCCGGGGCGTACGATCTTTTGTTCCAAGAAATCCAACGGAGGATCGAGACATTTGATCGGCATTATTCGCGCTTTCGCGACGATTCGCTCATTGCGGAGATGGCGCGCCGTGCCGGCGCTTACTCACTTCCCGACGATGCCGCGCCGCTGCTGGATCTCTACGAGAAGCTCTACTGCCTGACGGACGGCGCATTCACGCCGCTCATCGGCAGCGTGATGGAGGAGGCGGGCTATGGCGCGGATTATTCTCTGAAGCCCCGTACGCTCCACGCGCCGCCGCGCTGGGATGAGGCGATGGAGTATTGTTTCCCGCGTTTAACAATGAAACGCCCCACCTTGCTTGATTTCGGCGCGGCAGGGAAAGGGCATCTCATCGATTTGGCGGGACAATTACTGCAGAAAAACGGAATTCAGGCATATACGATTGACGTGGGCGGGGATATTCTCCATCGCGGCGGAAATCATTTGCGCGTGGGCCTTGAGCACCCGGAGAATCCGCAACAAGTGATCGGCGTGCATGAATTGAAAGAAGGAAGCATCTGTTGTTCGGCGGGCAACCGGCGGGCGTGGGGGAACTTTCATCACATTATTGATCCGCGGACGCTCACATCGCCGCGGCATATTTTGTCCGTATGGGTCTCGGCACGGGCGGCCATGGTAGCCGATGCGCTGGCGACATGCTTGTTTTTAGTTTCACCGGAGGTATTGAGACATTCGTTTGATTTCGAATATGGTATTATGTATGCAGATCATTCGTTCGCGCAGTCGGAAGGTTTTGAGGCGGAAGTATTCACGCAATAGATTATGCTTGCGCGCATCGATCATTTTTTCAATTCAATCACCATGTACCGCCTGGTGCTCTATACGCTGGCGGCGCTTGCCTTGGTCGCAGTGATACTTGGTTTCCTTGGCATGCTGCCCTCCACCGGCGGACAGCTTGCGGGGTCTGCGGTGTTTCTTCCCTTGTTGTGTTTTGGCGCGAACAAAGTTTGTGCGGCATTGTGGAGAGCGCCGGTAAATACCGAGTCGGCGCTCATCACCGGCCTCATTCTTTTCTTCGTGCTTTCGCCCGCAACGAACCCGAAGGAATTGGGAATGGTGACGCTTGCCGGCGTCGCGGCGATGGCGTCGAAATACGTGTTTGCTTTTTACGGACGACACCTCTTCAATCCTGCCGCATTCGGCGCGTTTGTTTTAGGGCTGCTCGGCAGCGGGCAGGCTTCCTGGTGGGTGGCGACGGCGCCGATGCTCATCCCCGCGCTGGTAATAGGGCTTGCCGTGGTGCGCAAGGTGAGGCGCTTCTCGATGTTTTTCTCGTTTCTTATCGTGAGTCTCGTTTCCATGTCCGTATCTGCGGCGAAGTATGACATTTTTGCGCTAAGCACTCTTACCGAATCCTTCGTCTCCTGGCCGCTCATATTTTTCGGCGCGATCATGCTTACGGAGCCTTTGACCGCGCCGCCGACCCTTCGTTTGAAAATTTGCTACGGTGCGCTCGCAGGCGCATTGATGACCGTGCCGTTTCATGTCGGTCCGGTCTTTTCCTCGCCCGAGCTGGGGCTTTTGGTCGTGAACGCGCTGGCATTTTTCTTCAGCCAGAAGCGCAGGTTATCCTTGAGGCTTGGCACGCGGACTGCGTGCGCGCACGGCGTGTATGAATTTAGTTTTATTCCCGATTATCGGCTGTCATTCCGTCCCGGGCAATATTTGGAGTGGACGCTGCCGCACGGCGGTGCCGATACGCGCGGCATCCGCCGGTATTTTACCATCGCCTCGTCGCCGACCGAGCGCGACATCAAGCTCGGCGTGCGCGTGAGCGACAAGCCCAGCAGTTTCAAAAAAGCGCTTATACAGCTGGCACCGGGCGCCGCGCTCACGGCATGCCACTGCGCCGGGGATTTCGTGCTGCCGAATGACGTAGGCAGGAAGCTCGGTTTCATCGCCGGCGGGATCGGCATCACGCCGTTTCGCAGTATGCTCAAATATCTTCTGGACATGCAACAGAAGCGGGATATTGCCTTATTGTACGCGAGCGCCACACCGGACGGGTTTTGCTATGAAGAATTATTCACGCAGGCGCAAAAGGAATTAAGTTTAAAATATATCCCGGTGGTGACCAATATTGAAAAAGCAGGGGAGTGGAAAGGGAGAAAGGGATTTATTGACGAGGCAAGGCTCAAGGAAGCCGTGCCGGATTACCGGGAGCGAAGGTGGTATCTTTCTGGGCCTTCGGCAATGGTGGATGCCTATAAAAAACTCTTGCGCCACTCCGGCGTCCGCCGCACCGCAATCATCACCGATTACTTCCCCGGGTTTTAAGGAACGGGCTGTGTTACCTTGTGCAGCGCCTTTCGTTGTATACTGAAGGCGGTATTATTAACTCATTTGCATAATATGCAATTGCTTCAAAACGTTAATTTCGACCTAAAGCGCGTGCTGAAAATCGGCGGCATTACGCTCGTCGCGCTTATCCTCATCTCGCTCGCCGTCACCCTGGTGAGCTCTACGGTGAAGACCATTGCGAGGAGGGGAGGCGTGTCGGTGATGCAGTCAGGAGGGGGAGACTCATTCAGCCTGGGGAATATGGCGATGGAAGAGAGTGCTATTGCCTACGACAGCGCGAAGGGCATGGCGTTGGGTGCGCCCACGCTTTCCGCGCGCAATATCGCGCCCATACCGCCGATTGATGGGGGAGGCACGACCGGCAGTGATGCAGAAGCGTACGAAGTCACCCAATATCGCGGTATGATTGAAACGCGCAACAAGGATGAGGCGTGCAAGGCACTCTTTGATTTGAAAGCAAAAGACTACGTCATTTTTGAGCAGGCGAATACCTATGACCGCGGATGCAATGTTACGTTCAAAGTCGTCCGCGACCGCGTGGACAAAGTTGTCGTTATTGTGAAATCCATGGATCCGAAAGAATTTGTTGAAAATTCCCACACTATCAAGAGCCAGGTGGAGGATTATACGAGCGAAATTGGAATCCTTCAGAAGAAGCAGGCGGTGATTGAAGATACTTTGAACCGCGCAATGGCGGCCTATGATGAAATCACGACGCTCGCGACCCAGACGCGGGATGCGGAGAGCCTTGCCCGTGTGATTAACAGCAAGATACAGACCATAGAGCGGCTGACCAATGAGCGCATCAATATCAGCACCCAACTGGACCGTCTTACCCGTTCAAAGGCAGAACAGCTTGATAAGCTCGACTATACCTATTTCTACCTCAATGTCATCGAAAACAAATATCTCGACGGTCAGAGCATCAAAGATTCATGGAAGGCCGCCATCCGCGAGTTCGTCAGAGATGTGAATAAGGTGGCGCAGGACGTGAGCGTAAACCTCGTGCCCTTCTTCCTCCGCGTTCTGCAATACCTCCTCTACGCATTCATTATCCTCGTCATCGCCAAATACGCCTGGCATCTTGCCAAGCGCATCTGGAAAGGGCCTGCTACACCGCAGATTTAGTATGAAACGCGTTATTATTGCGGCGATCATCGTGGTGGTAGTTGGCGCCACAGGTATAATCGCACTCCAACGTTTTCAGTCATCACCATGGGGCGCTTCACCGGAGAGTGCCGCGCCCTCGGGGTTTGTGCCGGAACAGTATTTCATCTGCCCTGATGGATCATCGCACGGTCCCGGCGTGCCAACAGAAAGTATCGCATCATGGTGCAAGAAGAATGGGTTTATTCTCAAGGACGGCGTTCCGTCTTCCCCTTCATCGGACGGGGGAAGGCTTCTGTATCGGAATACCGTGCGCGGAATCGAGTTTTGGTACCCGAAGGATTGGGAGATGCTTGTCAACAACCCTGCGGACCCTTCGGCGATTGATTACTCAATCCGTCCTGCCACGTATGACGGCTCATTTGAATGGCCAGGATTAACTATCACTGACACTATTGATAAAACCGCAAGGTACTATGATGCCATTTGGTTCTCGGAAGATAATGTGCATGATGGCGTCATCAGTACCCGATTGTATGTCGGGAACAATACGCTGTATATCACCTGTGCATTGTATCTTGATCAATCCATCCACAGGCAGTGCAATCAGATTCTCTCCGCGCTCCGCGCATTTCCTCGTTCTTCTGATCCTCTGAGCGAGTTCGAATTCAATTATGCATTCGGCGTGGGGGAGCAGAATATTCTCTATACACACGAGCAGAAGTACGTGAAAGACATGGTAGTTGAAGACGACCAGGTGTACACGATGGCACTTACGCCGGAAGAAAAGGAAAAGATCCGTCAGAACATCATTGCAAATAATATTTTTGCCGCCAAAGGAGACTATGTCCAGAATTGCGACGAGAAGGGAGTGTGCATGGGCGTAATTCCGCTCTCTAGCGCCACCCTAAACGTGTGGCTCAGTGATCAGCACAAGGTATTCCATTGGCGCGCGGATTACATCGATACCAACGACGCGGGAGTCCAGCGGCTGCAAGCGGTCATGAAAATTATCAACGATATTATCACCGCGAAAGAGAAGGAGATGAGGATTCCCCAGCCCAAGGGCGGGTATCTGTAAGTTTTTTGCGGCGGAATGAGACACTCACAACCACGGGCACTGCTCGGAGTTTGTGTTGATTTTTCTTAAAGGAGGTGAGAAAATTAGCACATTATCCTGGAGAATTTTCCGATTAACGCAAATATGAAGCAAATCGATTATTCTGAGGAGCTGCTCAATTCGATTATACCCGCTCGATTAATTGAACAAAAAATGGGGGATGATGTGGCTGACTTTTTTCTAGTATGGGGATTATTTTACAACGACCTGAAAAGTCTCTTTTCCCACTATCTTCGTATTACAGAGGAAGAAAAGAAAAAGAATGTGGAAAAAATCTCCAGCGATGCAGGAGAGTATAACGGAATGAGGGTACAACTTGTAAGATTAATCACAGCAACACTTTATGAATTCCTTGAGTTTCTCGAGAAAAATAAAAAAATTTTAACGATGGGCGAATTTCAGATTATTCATAGAACTTTGAATCGCGATCTTAGTAGTAAATGGAATACTATAGTTGATATTGCATTACGAAAGCAGGTTAAAAAAATCACTGACTTTTCAAAAATATTGGAGCTCATTAGACATAATCTTGCATTTCATTATTCTCAATCAGGAAAAAATTTAAGAAAAGGGTTCATCGAATATTTTTTTATCGACCCAAAACATGATGCAAATGCTAAAGCATATTATTCGATTGGAGGGACCATGCATAATACAAGATTTTTTTATTGTGACGCCGCAGTCGAGAGATCAATGGTTGATCAAGTGATCAAAAAAATGGCATATAAAGAGTTTATAAGTAGATTATTAGAGATTGTCGAATATACAAATTTTACGATCATGGCGCTCATGAAAGAGTATTTACGAAATAGGCCCTATAGAGGTTAATGTTTCAAGTAATGAATATCTTTTTCATCACAGGCGCATCGGGAGTGGGGAAGAGTTCAATCATTGAACCCCTGCGCCGTTTGTTGGGAGCAGGGGTTGCGGTGCATGATTTTGATGAGCGTGGAGTTCCCGATGCGGCAGATCAACAGTGGCGCATAGAAGAAACAAAGCACTGGATATTGCTTGGTCGTCGCAACCTTGAAAAGGGTATCACGACTATTATCTGTGGTGGTGCAAGGCCGAGCGAGGTGGGGGACGCGTCAGACGTGGGCTTCATTTTTTAGACGCGCATGAGGACATAATCCGCAAACGATTGCAGGAACGCCACGGCACTCCTAAGACAAGACGAGACATCGAAAGGGCATCTGGAGGTTCGCTACAAAAGTTTATTAACGATAATGAGATTTTTTTGAAAGAACGGAGGAAAGAGAGCGCACAATACGGAATGAAAACCGCAAACACTTCTCACTGCTCAATTAATGAAGTCGCCCATGAAGTCGCCAAATTGGTATTGGCACTAAGTCAATGATGATTGAGTAGATTTATCGATCGCATATTTCAGAAATAATACAAAAATGTACTAATTGTGAAACGAGAAGGGATTTCCTAAATTCTAAGTCAAGTGCATATTTTTAACAAAGACTTCTACAGGGGTTAGGTATGCTAATCTCTTGCGCGGCCGGGTGTTCAGCAGTCGTTCCACAAGCCTCGTGCTTTGTTCCGTGATATCCGCGAAAGATATCTTCTTCGGAAAGAACTGCCTGATGAGTCCGTTGGTGTTTTCATTCGTTCCCCGTTCCCATGAGTGATACGGATAGGCGAAATATATGTCCATGCCCGTTACTCGCCCGATCATCTCATGCGCTTCAAACTCTGATCCATTGTCATACGTAATCGTATGCTTTTTTTGTTTTGATAATTTCGTGAATCGCTGTACCGTTTTCTCCTTGATCGTCTCGGCGGTTGCGTGCGGCACATGATCGATCAGGGTGTAGCCGCTTCTGCGGTCAACGTGCGTTACGAGTGATCCCGTACCTCGCTTACCCATAACCGTATCGCCTTCAAAGTCTCCCAGACGCTGCCGTGCATCAATGATTGCAGGCCTCGCGTCTATGCGCTTCTTCTTTGCCTCCTCCCTCTGTTTTTCGCGTAGTTTCGTGCCATACCGTCTCCGATACTTCCCTTTCTGGCACCGTAAGTATTTTTTCAGATCAGGCCGCTGCCGGTAGATATACTGGTAGATCGTCTCATGGCACACGATGATTCCGTGGTCTTTCCGCACGCGTCCCGCTATCTGCTCCGGCGACCAGTACCGTTTTAATTTTCTGATGAGGTAGCGGGCAAGCCACGGATCATTTTCAATTCTTTTCAAGGCCGCGTTCGCCTCCTCTCTGCGCTGCCGTACTGTTTGCTTCGCGTACCCCGCATGATAGCCGCCATGTTCTTTTTTGTTTCTCTCAAGCTCCCGTGATATTGAAGACTGATGTTTCTGAAGCTCCCGGGCTATTTCTTTTTGAGTTAATCCTCTCCGCTTCAGAGCCGATAGCAGTATCCGCTCCTCTTGGGTAAACTGACGGTAAGACGCCATAGGTGGTTAGGTGAATGGTAAAGTGGTATTTATCCATTTTACCTAACCCTGGGCGTCTTTTAGCTTTTTATGCACTTGCGGTTAGAATACACCTTGGTAGTTGACACTATGTTTCCGATATAGTATAATTTTTATACTAATTCAGAAACAATATGCCTCGCAATACAACTTCCCGTGTGTTCTTCATGGTCTATGTGCTGGAAAGCATGAAGGACGGCGAGAGATACATAGGATACACGAATAACCTGAAACGTCGACTGGAAGAACACAAACGAGGGTACAATTTCTCCACCAAATTTAGGCTCCCCCTCAAACTTATCTACTTCGAAGGTTGTCTCTCTGAACGCGACGCCAAACGCCGCGAACACTACTTGAAGACTACATCAGGAAGAAGATTCTTAACACTCCGTCTCAAGGAGTATTACCAAAGACCTTCCGCGTTTGGCGCGGGAAGTTGATATACGGGGTATGAAATTGGAAGAATTCAAAAAAAAAGCTAAAGACATGACTTTCTTGACGAAGAGCGAGTTAAGAATGCTTGAACCCAATAAACATACCCTTGACCTTAATTTGAAGTATTGGATGAAGAGTGGCGAGATTATCCAACTTAAGCGGGGGATGTAT
>Ga0155645_133_pt2 | contig 14947 bp, 15 predicted proteins | sample RifCSPhighO2_12_FD_107302 | JGI IMG/M metagenome (GOLD analysis project Ga0155645, IMG submission 107302) | Candidatus Uhrbacteria bacterium RIFCSPHIGHO2_12_FULL_54_23
CGGCATGCCGCGCAAGAGCGTTTCATACTGCTTCTCCACGCCGCTTTTACCGAGCGTGTCGTCCCGGGCATACCGCGCGGGATCTCCTTCCAGGCGTTCCCATTCTTCGGGCGTCATTTTACCGACATATCCCACGACGTGCGCGAGCGAGTCTTCATCAAGCGCCCGGCGCCGGTCGCGCGGCACCACGCGTATCCAGGGTAATTGATCCTGATGCGCCATCACGCGCACCGCCGTCTCGGCCGCCACCTCATCGGAGAGTATCACCGAAGAAAACAGCGCGCTCCCTTCTACGAAATCGGCGCGCACATCATCCCCCACCGTCACGCCGTACGACGTCAGCACGGCAAGCGCAGCGGCGCGCGCGTCAGGCGTGCGCGGGGCGCGGCGGGCATCCGCTTCAACCGCGAGCGCGGTCGCATTGTCCGCAAGTACTGCCCCGTGACGGTCGCGCACGATGCCGCGATGGGCGGGAATGGTCTCGACGCGCAAGCGATTTCCTTCGGCATAGGCGCGCCACATCGCTCCCTCACGCACTTGCAACTCGACCAACCGGACCACGATGACGATGCCGACGAGGATCGCCGCAAGAGCGGCGGCGCGCACTGCCCCGGGCGTGAGCACTCCCTGCGCACGCGCACGGGAAGGAAGGTCAACGCCGACCTCCCCAGACGGTCCGCGGGGAGCGGCGGGCAGCACGGCATCAGGCCCAAATAATGAGGACGGCTTATGCATACATGCACATACATTAAGACCAGAGAAGAATACAATTATGAAAATTTAACTGCCAGGCGCAAACGCTCGCGTCCGTCCGAGCGCCGCACGCACCGCCCCTGCGCACAGCAGCGCGGCAATGGCGTGCCCGATGATCGAGAAGCACACGATGCGCCATTCGCCTGCAGACGGCCACCACGCCACGCGCAGGAACGCTGCCGCAAGCAATATCGCAAAATACGCGGCGCTCGCAGCGCTCACCGAGACTCCCCGGCGCAGCCACAGAGGCATGGCTATACGCGGGTCGCGCGTGAACTGTACTACCATCCACGCCGCGGCGAGCGCCATCAGATGATACGGCGGCGCAGGCATGCGGGCAAGGTCCATGCCGATCCCCAATCCAAACACCCACAGAAGCGCGCGGCGCGGCGAAGACAGCAGAAGAGCGATCAACGCCGCAAGTAACGGCACAGACATAAAATTCTGCCACGACGCTTGGAGAAGCCAGGGAACGCCGTAGGACGATAGGATGCTTATCAGCACCGCGCACACGAAGATGACGAATCCGCGGCGAAGCATACGCGCAAAAATTACGGAGCGCCTACGATCACAAAAACAAATGATCGAAGCGCGAGAGGAATCGCAGACACTTCGACGTGAAGAAACGGCGCGTGAGCGCGTCGTTCCGCAATCCGCACGGTGCCCAACACCAGATCGCGCGGCACCCGTTCATCCAACCCCGCCGTCAATACGATATCCCCCGGCGCAATCACGGCATCCAGCGGAAGGAGATCAAGCACGATGCCGCCTTGGGTGTCCCGTCGAAGAATCCCTTCAAAGGCACTGCCGGCGATGCGGGCGGGAATCGCGGTGGTTGCGTCCGTAAGAAGGGCGACGACCGAAAACTCGCGATCCAACGCCTGTACGCGCCCGACCATGATGCCGTCGCCGGTCACGACCGCAGCACCCGTCGTGACGCCGCGCGAGTATCCCTGATCAATCAGAATGCGCGTGCGTTCCTCATGCACCTGCGCCAAGATGCGCGCGGACAGCGTGGCGAAACCGCGCGGGACGGCATACTGCACCAGTGTTTTTAATTCATCGTTTTCTTCGCGGCATACCGCCAAATCGCGCGCCGCGGCCGTAAGCCGCGCCACGTCTTCCTGCAATGCCTCCTGCGTACGGCGCAGCGCATCGTCGCTTGCGCGGCGGATACGCGCGTGCATGGCCCATGACGACACCGCGCCCGCGATCGGGCGCACCAGCGCGCGTAGAGGAGACGTCAACGCACGCCCTGTGTCAGTGCTCAATGCCACGGTGATGATAAGGGCGGCGCACGCGACCCACACGATCATCGTGCGCGAGAGTGGTGTATGCTGCTGCATGGGATACAAAAAAATTCTCGTTATTCCGCACACGTATGAGAGCCACGGCGTGCCGGATTTCGCCGCGAGGACTGTGTGAGCGAGCAACGCGAGCGAGTTCCACAGCAAGAAATACGGCAACCGCGGTGAGAGTATTTTATTATTGCTAAAAGTGCCCCTCTATACCCGCGTTATTCCGTCGTCAGCGGCACGAGAATATTTCTATAATCGTCCAGCCGCTCCAGCACCATGCCGGTGCCGCGCACCACGCAGGTCATGGGATCGTCCACGACGATAGTTTTCACGCCCGTCTGTGCCTGGATGAGCTGCGGCAAACCGCGGATGAGCGCGCCTCCTCCCGTGAGCGCGATGCCCCGTTCATAGATGTCAGCCACCAATTCGGGAGGCGTGAGCTCGATGGTGGCCTTGATATTTTCAACTATAAGATGAATGGTGCGCGCCATGGCGTTGCGCACGTCCGTTTCCTGCAAGAGGATCTCTTTCGGCAAACCGGTCAGCAAATCACGCCCGCGCACGGTCAGCGCCAGCTCTTCGGCGAGCGAGGTGGCGGAGCCGATGCCGATCTTGACGGCTTCGGCGGTTTTGTCGCCGATCAATACGTTAAAATTATCGCGCACGTACTGGACGATGTCGCTCGTGAGCTCATCGCCCGCAATCCGCAAGCTGCGCCAATTCACGACGCCGGCCAGCGAAATGACCGCAATTTGCGTGGTGCCGCCGCCGATGTCCACCACCATATTGCCGGCTGCCTCGGTGATGGGAAGCCGCGCGCCGATGGCGGCCGCCATCGGCTGTTCCACCAGATACACCTTGCGCGCGCCCGCCGAGAGCGCGGCGTCCTCCACCGCCTTCTTCTCGACTTCCGTGACTTCCAGGGGAATGCCGATCACAACCACCGGCCGCGGAACCACCGAGAATCCGTCCTGATGCACTTTGTCGATGAAATACCGCAACATGCGCTCGGTGGCTTCAAAATCGGAAATAATGCCGTCCACCAGCGGGCGCGTCGCCACGATGTGCGGAGGTGTTTTGCCGATCATGGACTTGGCCTCATCGCCGACCGCCACGATCTGATTCGTGCGCGTGTTCATCGCCACCACCGAAGGCTCGTTGATGACAATTCCCTTCTCCCGCACATAGACCAGCGTGTTGGCCGTGCCTAGGTCAATGCCGATATCCCGCGAAAACGTGCCAAAAATTTTATTGAGCATACCTCACGCGAACACGTATTTAATTAATTCATCCTTCGTCATGACAGTGGCGTCTGCGCTCGTTCTTCGTTTCACCTCGACATTCTCCCCCGTCTTCTCGCTTACCACAAGCCGTAAAGGGATTCCGATCAAATCGGCGTCCTTCAATTTTTCTCCGCTTGAAATATCCCGGTCGTCATATAAAACCTCAAGCCCTTTGTGCTGCAGCGTCTCATACCAACGGTGCGCATGCGCCTTCACCGTGTCGTGTCCGCCGAGCGCAAGCACATGAATATCAAACGGCGCGCAACTGCGAGGCCAAATAATGCCGCAATCATCGTGTGACACTTCCACCAGCACTCCCATCAGCCGAGAAATGCCGATGCCATAACACCCCATAATCACTGGGTGTTTATCCCCTTGTTCGTCGGTGAATTGGAGTTGAAATGTTTCTGAAAACTTCGTGCCAAGATTGAAAATATTGCCCACTTCTGATGCCAAGCCGGTCTCCAGCGAGCCCTGACAGCGCGGACATGCGGAGAGCGGCATCTCCTGCATAATAGCTTTATTACGCGCAAAATGGCACGGTGCGCAATAAGAAATAGTGTCTTCGCCCGCACTGGTGAGCACCTGAAATTCATGCGAGTATTTCGAAAAGGTGCCGCCGGAAGCTTCGGTGCAATAAGCGTCAAGCCCCAGAGAAGAAAATAAACTTTGATATTCCGCCTTGACCCGTTCATAATACCGCTCCACATCCTCGCGACTCGCGTGGAAGCTATACATGTCTTTCATGAGAAACTCCCGCCCCCGCAATACCCCTGACTTCGCCCTCGGTTCATCTCTAAATTTAGTTTGGATTTGATACAGAGAAATCGGCAAATCACGATACGAGGAGATAAATTTTGTCACGAGCGGCGTCAATATCTCTTCATGCGTGGGGCCTAGAGCAAATTCTCTGTCCTCATGCGCTTTCAGGCGATAGAGCGCATCAAACGACTCCCATCGTCCCGTTGCCTCCCAGTATTCTTTAGGATGCAGGGCGGGCATGAGCAATTCCTGGCCGTCTACGCGATTCATCGCCTCGCGCACGGCGCGGGAAATCTTTTGCAGCACCCGGAGCCCAAGCGGAAGGTAACTATAAATGCCTGCACCTACTTTATCCGCAAATCCGGCCCTGACGAGTAATTGCGCATTGGCGCTCACCTCATCTTTGGGCGCGTGCTTGAGGGTATGTCCAAATAATTGAGATTGACGCATATTTAGGTAAAGACGTTTCTGATGGCGGTGAATATGCCCGCTCCGTACCGCGCGATGTCTTTGTAGGTGATAAACACGATCAAGGTAATGAGCAGCGCAAACCCGACGGTGTGCATGGCCGCTTCGAATTTCTTGCTCACCGCTTTTCCGCGCAACGCCTCGATAAGGATGAAGAGGACGCGGCCGCCGTCCAGCGCGGGAAACGGAATATAATTCAGAATCGCCAAATTGAGCGACAGCGTCGCCGCAAACTGGAGGATATAAATAAACCCGAGATGCACGACCTGGCCGGTGAGCACCGCAATACCGACCGGGCCTGACACGGTCGCATCGGTGCGGCCGGTAGTCACCAAATTCTTGAAGAGATGTCCGAATCCTTTGAGCAGGCTGCGGGCAAGCTCTCCCGTCGCGCGCACCCCTTCCGGGAGTGCCCAATACCACGGATACGACACCACGCCCGTGCGGATAAGCCCTACGCCGATAATCGCCTTCCCGCCGCCTTCGGGAATGGTTTCCGCGCGCACATTGAGGTCCTTGGTCGCACCGTCTTCATGTATTATTTGTAATGTCAATGCTTCGCGCGCGCGCGCCTGCACGCGTTCCTGAAAATCGCGAATCGAGGACACGGGCGCGCCGTCAAGCGCGTGCAGCGTATCGCCCACGGCAATGCCCGCGGCTGCCGCCGGAGAACCTTCTATCACCTCCACCACCCGCACGCGCACGTCGCGCACCGTCGCCCGCGGAGACGGCTGTTCGTCAATCACCGACGGCGTGCCCGCCATAAACCCCGCGCCGAGCAGCAGGACAGTGAACAGCGCATTCATCGCGACTCCCGCGGTAAGGATAACGGCGCGCGGCAGCTTCCCCTTCGCGCTGAAACTGTCAGGCTCCCCCTCGCCGCTCCCGTCTTCCCCAAACAATCTTACGAACCCGCCGAAAGGAATCCAATTCAGGGAATACACCGTACCCTCCGCTTTCTCTCCCTTCACAAACCGCTTCCAGCGCCCCGCCATCCTATGCCAACCGATCATGCGCGGCGGCAGGCCGAAACCGAACTCATCCACGCGCACGCCGAATTTCCGTGCCGTCACAAAATGCCCCAGCTCGTGAAGGAAGATAAGCAGGCCGAAGATGATGATAAAAGTAATAACGGTGGTCAGTATCATAACGCTTTTTTTGTAATATAAATACCAAGCTCAAATGTAGATACCCACGGCTAAAGCCGTGGCACTTGCAAACTTTACAAGCTTCGCTTGCCCGCTTCGCGGGGGCTCATTCCTCCACGGGCAAGCCCGTGGATTCCTGCCGCTTCGCGGACGTTTGAAATTTGACATTTGTCATTTGGATTTAAAATTCAAGTTCCCTCACCTTCTTCTCCCCCGCCTTCTCCAGCTCTTCTTGCCAGCGTTTTGCCTCTTTGTCGAGCTGCTCGAGCTGGCGAAATTTTTCGTCCTCCGAGATCTGTTTCTCTTTCTCCTGCGCCTGCACCGCGTTCCGCACGTCGTCGCGGACGCCGCGCAGCGACACTTTCGCTTTTTCTACTTCCTTATGCACCTGTTTTTTCATCGCCTCTCTCGTCTCGGCGGTGAGCGCCGGCAAGGTCACGCGGATCACGTCTTTATCCACTGCGATGCCGCAGCCGATATTCGCCTCCTGCAGAGCGCGTTCAATGTCTTTGAGCACTGCCTTGTCCCAGGGCTCCACCACCAGCGTTTTCGCATCCGCCGCGCTGATGCTGCCCAATTCCATGAGCTTCATGGACGCGCCGTACGCCTTGACCGGCAGGTGCTCAATCAGCGCCGGCGACGCTTTCCCCGTCCGCAGAGATGACAATTCGTGTTCAAGATGATCTTTGATCTTTTGACTCGGTGGGTTGAATGATTCGAGAAGGGTAGGCATATATCATTACTTTGGTTTCGTAAATCCCATATACATAATATTCGGATTAAAGTGATCAACGAGCAGCGCGGTCGGCAGCTTGCTCGAGGGCAGGGCGAGCGTCGTCCAACGCGCGCCGCCGTTGGCGCTCCGATAGAGCGCGCCCGGGACGGCATAGTAAATTTGAGACGAATTTTTAGGATTCACCGCCAACGAGAATATGTCCACGCCGCCGGGACGGCTGATGAGAGGAATGGCATCCCACGATCCGCCCAGGTCCTTGGTGCGGAAGAGCCCGTACGCGCTCGCGAGGAGAAATGCCCGCGGGGTCGCCGGATCGGGAATCAGCATGCGAAATTCGCGCGCCCCGGACAAATCTTTCAGCGTCTCGGTAATGTCCGCCCACGACTTCCCTTCATTCAGCGAGCGCCAGACGCCCTGACTCGGCATCGCCGCAAAGTATACGTCCGTCGCCCCCGCCTGCAGCAGCGCCGCCACCGGGTTTTCGAAACGATACACGACCTGCCAGCTCGCGCCGCTGTCGCGGCTCTCCAGTATGTCACCCGCGCTCGTCGCCGCCGTCACATGACGCGGGTCGGCCGCGTCCACCACGATACTGCTCACGGCAATGCCCGGCCGCGGATCGCGGTACGCCTCTTCCCACCCGTTCCCGCCGTCCGCGCTTTTCTGCACGGTATTGCCGGACGCAAGATAGATAATCTGCGTATCCGAGGGATGAATGCTCATAGCATGAATGCCGCCCCCCTGGGAATACTGCGTCCATACCTCCCCCGCATCCGTCGTCTTCCACAATCCTGACTCGCGCGTTATCAGATACATGACCCTGCTGTCTTTGGGATCCGCGATGATGTGCGTAACGTTGACTTGCGCAATAGTCGTGATTTTCTTTTTCTGCTGGCTCACGAATACCTTCTGCTCCCACGTATCCCCGCGGTCTTTCGTCTGATAGATGCCTCCGTCGCCCGTGCCTGACGAGGAAAACGTGATGGTATTATTCTCGCAGGAGAGCCCCAAGAAGAGCAGGCTGCCGAATGCCGCGATGAGAAATGGATATTTCATAATGCTCAAGTGAAGAAGGTATTTGAAATATGGTATCTTGGGAGTATAGAACAATATCCGCGTCAGTCCGCGTGAAACTGTCAGAACTGTATTCTCTCCTGTCTAATCTTAGTGCGCAAGCGCGATGCTCAACGTGTCAATGGCTAAATCCTTGTTGACGGCACGCGTCAGGGCGCGAGACAGCAGCGCCAGCAGACGCCGCTCTGCGATCCCGCAGGCGCGGTCTCGCATGCAAGCGCCCGCGATTACCTCGACCGATGCGTGCGCGGATTCTTTCCCGATCATCTCCCGTAACGCCTTCTGCACGCGCCAGAGCGGCGCGCCGCGCAGCGCGGCAATGCGTTCCTGGCGCGCCGCACGCAGAGCGCAGCCCGCGTCTATGCGTCCCTCATGCAGGAGGGCGCCGGGAATGCCGCGGGCATAGCGCACCAACGCATCCGCATCCTGCGGCGTGAGCGCGGCGTCTGCCTCTTCCAGCGCCTGCTGCAGCACCGGCGAGGGTACGGGACGCAGCCGTATCTGCGTGAGCCGGGAGCGCATAGTGGCAAGCAGCAGCGCGGGAGAAGAGGCCGTCAGCAGCAGCACGGATGCGGGGCGCGGCTCTTCCAGCGTCTTCAAGCACGCATGCTGCGCGGCGCGCGAAAGCCGCTCGCAATCAGGCACGATCATCACGGAACGCGCCGCCCGCAATGGCGTGCGGGTGAAGCGATCCTGGAGGATCCGCCACGCTTCGATGCTGACGGTTTCCTGGCCTTCCGCTCTCGCCGCCACCGCCACATCGGGATGCGCATCCGCGGCAACCGCGCGGCATGCCGCGCACGAGCCGCACGGCTTGTCCTTCGTCGGCGATTCGCATACCAGCGCCTGGGCATACCAGCGCGCGAGCGTCAATTTGCCCACGCCGTGCGGACCGACAAACACGCACGACTGCACAACGCGTCCGTTGCGAAATTCCTGCAACAGCCGCGCGCGAATGTCGTGATGAAATGGGAAGGTAGTCATGGGTCATTATCGGTAACGCGGGTACAACGTAGATACTCAAAGACGCGCGCATCCGCTATCTCGTCGCCAAGATGCTCCGCTTATACGAATCAAGATTATCAAGCGCAATGCCCGTGCCCTTAGCCACGCACAGCATCGCATCATCCGCCACATAGGTAGGCACGCCCGTCGCCTGCGTGAGCAGCGTGTCCATGTTGCGCAAGAGAGAACTACCGCCTGACAAGATCATGCCTTTATCAATGACGTCGGCGCACAGCTCCGGCGGCGTGGTCGAGAGCACGGTTTTGACCGCCGCGATGATGCCTTCCAATTCATTCTGAATCGCGTCCGTCACGTCCTCGGAGGTCACCGTAATCGTGCGCGGCAATCCGGTCACCGTATCGCGGCCTCGCACCGTCATGGTCAGTTTGTGTTCCAGGTACAGAGCTGACCCAATGCCGATCTTGATGTCTTCCGCGCTGCGCTCGCCGATGGCGAGGTTGTATTTCCTGCGTATGTGCTCAATGATGGCCGCATCAAAACGGTTGCCGCCGATGCGCACCGACGTATTGGCGACGATGCCGCCCAACGAGATCACGGCAATCTCCGCCGTACCGCCGCCAATGTCTACAATCATGTGGCCCGAGGGCGAGCCGATGGGAATGTTCGCGCCGATGGCGGCGGCGATCGGCTCTTTGATGATATACGCGGTGCGCGCGCCTGCCGCAACCGTCGCGTCAATGACGGCGCGGCGTTCGGTTGACGTAATCCCCGCCGGCACCGCCACCATCACCTCCGGCCTCCACAATCGCAGTCCGCCCAGCGCCTTATTGATAAAATACCGAAGCATGGCCTCGGTCGTGCGGTAATCGGCGATCACGCCGTCTTTGAGCGGCCGCGACGCCACAATGGTATCGGGCGTCCTGCCGATCATTTCCTTCGCTTCTTCGCCGACCGCGAGCACCCGGCGGTCGTGGAGGGAATGCGCCACCACCGAAGGCTCATTGATCACAATGCCCTTCAGCGGGACATACACCAACGTATAAGTCGTGCCCAAATCAATGCCGATTTTTTTGGTAAACATGAAGCGTAACGTCAAGCAGGAACCACACTAAAATTTCATTCTTCGTGTCTGACTATACAATAAATATCACCTTGCGTCAAAACGCGTTACCTCGTACTAATCGCACTAATCCCCCAACTGAAGCAGCAACCTTAGTCGTTTTCGCCGCGAGGACAGTTTGAGTCCCGACACGTCGGGACGAGTTCCGAAAGCTTGGAAAACGGCTAGGGTAAGAGCGGGGCAAAACCATTAGTGCGGGATTACGCATTCAATATGTACTCAATCAAATACGGTAACAAACCAATCCGCCACGCGCGCAATCCAGTCGTTCAATCGATCCACCGCGTCCGACAAAAACGACACGCGCTCGGTCAGCGTGTCTGTATCCACGTGCGTAAAGAAAAATACCACCCCGCCGATAACCGCCAACACGCCGAGCCATTTCAGCACCGCGTACCACCGGCTCGGTGCGTGGTGTTCATCGTGCTCGTCATCGTGATCCGTATGATGCAGAGAAGCGATAGGCATAGCGTGGTGCAAAGAAACAAAAAATCAAAAAAACAATGAAACGACGTTTGATTTCTTGATTTCTTGATTTCTTGATTTCTTGACTCCCCGCCATTTACAAAAGTACTTCGCCCACGACGCGATGTGAATCCACGCCATGCGGCTGAACAATACCGACATCCCTTTGCCGGACGACAGGCGATGCGGATAGTGCACCATGACCGCCTCGGGCACGTAGACCACTTCCCAGCCGTGCTGCCAAAACCGCCGGCACCAGTCGGTCTCTTCGAAAAACAGGAAAAACCGTTCGTCGAACATACCCACCTTCTCAAACGCCTCCCGCCGCACCATAAGCGCGCCTCCCAAAAGCCAGTCAACCGGGCGCGCGGCGGCGTGATCCCAATCCCGCATAAGGAACCGGTCGAGCTCGCGCCTGCCCCAGGGAAGCATGGCAAATTTTGTTCTTCGCGACAATGGCGTAATCCATCGGGGAAAACGAAAACAGCTCTCCTGCAAGGTGCCGTCGGGATTCAGCAATTTCGGTCCGCACATGCCGGCACGGGGATGCGCGTGCATATACCCGTAGAGGTGTTCAATCGCTTCGGGAAATACCACGATATCGGGATTCAGGATTAGCGCGTACGTTCCGTGCGCCGCCTCCAGTCCGCGGTTGTTGCCCCCGCCCATGCCCTGATTCCGCGCGAGCATCAAGAAACGCGCCTGCGGAAAATCCCGCCGCAGCCCCTCTCCCTGATGATCGCCCGACGCGTTATCCACCACTATAATCTCCGTGGAAAAAGGAAACGAACATCCGGCCAGCACGCGGAGCTGCTCCCGCACCATGTGCATGCTTTGATAATTCAAAATAATGAGAGAGAGATCCATGCTTGAAAATGTCAAAACTCAAAATGAAAAAATCAATATTGCAACGTATTTTTTTCAACTTGTAGATACCCACGGCTAAAGCCGTGGCACTTGCAAACTTTACAAGCTTCGCTTGCCCGCTTCGCGGGGGCTCATTCCTCCACGGGCAAGCCCGTGGATTCCTGCCGCTTCGCGGACGTTTGACTTTTGACTTTTTCATTATTCAAAATTTCTCTTCTCTTCTCCCTCAACGCCTTTCCCTGCGTTATTATATCTTTCCATGCTCGGAAAACGATAATGGGCTTCGTACAGAGCAAAAATGCCAGTTTGCCGATTTCCCATCCGACGATTCCTGGCAAATCGCGCCCGCACGAAGCAAGTGTTTCGTTCTTTATGAGAGTATACAGGTGGTTGCGATAAGAATACAGTGCGATGCGGGACGGGCGCCTGATGTGCCGCAGGACATCCGTCGTCATGCAGCCACCTCCCGCGCGGCGATAGTGATAGGCGCGCGCCGCAGGCACGAATCGCGACTGCCACCCCGCGCGTTGCAAACGAAGGGCGCAATCAACGTCTTCTTTGTAGGAACCAAACGACTCATCGAAAAATTCTCTGCGCACGCACACGTCCTGCAGCGCGCGCAGCCGATACAATCCCGCAGCGCCGCTCGGGCCAATGATGTCACGCGCCGCATCGTACTGACCGCGATCCTCCTCTCCCGCTCCCCGATCACGCCAAAATCGTTTCCGATCTCCCACGATGCCCGTGCTGTCAATGATGTGGCTGAACGTTTTCTCGTTCAATTCACGCGGGTCGCCCCATGCGCGCAGGAGCTTCCCCGATACGCTTCCCAGTTCGGCATGCTCATCCATTGCGCGCACTAACTCCTCCAAGAACCGCTCATGCAGAATCACGTCGGCGTTCAATGTCAGCGCGTAGTCGCTTGTGCTGATGTGCAGCGCCTGGTTATGCGCACGGGCGTATCCTGCGTTGTCCCGATTGTGCACCAACGCCGCCGTCGGCCATCGCGCGCGCATCTGCGCGCGCGTGCCGTCAGAGGACGCGTTGTCCACCACCAACACCGAAAAATCCCGGAACGTTTGGTGTGCGAGGGAAATAAGCAGCGTATCCAGAAATAGCTCTGCGTTATACGTGACAATATGAACGGATACTTTGGGCATGGCGTTCAAAAAAAACAATGAATCAAGAAATCAAAGAATCAAATTGTTTTCTTGTTTTTTTATTGATGTATTGTTTTCTTGCCCCACGGCCGCCGCCAATGCTCCCATGCACACAAGCACCATACCGATCCCCAGCGGATGATTCAAATACGGGCTGAAAACATTCACCGCCGCGAGCGAGATGAGCGCACAAAGGCAGGCAAGCGCAATTGCATTCACCCCCCATATATAACGATCGTTACTAATGGGGGGTTGATTGAATTTTATCCATAATTGTTTACCTATCGAGAAAATAAGCCACACATATGCTCCCAATCCCGCAAGCCCTATTTTTAACCATGTATCAAAATACCCCCATTCAAATGCGTAGGTCATGTACTTGCCGGTCCCTCCTGCGGTACCCGCCACTATGCGCGGGTCTGCGCTCCGGTACTCCACGGCCGTGCCAAATCCGGAACCAATGACAGGATGGCGGGCAATAGCCTCGAAAAGCGGCTTCAGCTGAAACACCCTGCTTGAACCTGCTTCATCTAATAATGCCATCCGCCCCTTCAAAGAAAATCCTGTAGGAATTGGGGGGATCCTCTGTACCGCAAACATCAACAAAAAACCACCGACCAAGCATATTGCGATAATAACCAGCGCGTATTTCCAAACCTTAAACTGAAAAACCGACAAACCGATATACAGGATAATCATCGCCCCCCACCCCACCCAGTAACTGCGGCTCGCGCTGACGAGCAGGGCGGATGAAGCAAGAAGAGAAATAAAGACGAAGCAACTCCCCGTCTTTTTTTTGAACACTGCGGCCGCAATTGCCCATATCCACACCCACAACAGCCATACCTGGCTCTGCATGAATATGCGCCATGCGCCGGGACGAATAAACGTAATTTCACCCAAGAGCGTGTCGCGCATCCAATGGTACAGCGTTTCCGCGATCGCATACTGATGATCAAACACATGATACAGAAAAAGGGTCAGGACTGCCGTGGCGATGCCTGCGCCCGCCGTCATCTGCATGATGCGCGAGAGCCCTTTCCCGTCTCTGCACGCGGCCACGACGGGAAAGACCAGCACGCCGTACCACCAGCCGTTCGCATCGAAAAATACCTGTGCAAACGAATTGCCCCGCATCAGGCCCCACCCTATTCCCCACGCCGCCATGATACCGACCAGCATCAGGAGGAATCGTATCCTTCCGTGCACAGCGCGCAAGGACAGTGACGCAATGACTGATCGGCTGAAAAGCGCCTGTGCCATCCATGCCGCCATGAGCGCGCCGAAGAGCATCATCCTCACCGGCACCTCCATGCCGCCCGCCGCAAATGAGAGCCACCACCCCTGTCCGCCGAACGCCAGCTCGGCGATGACCGCGCCCGTCGCCCACGCGGGAGCGCGAACATGCAGCGCAAACACGCCTGCGCTCAACAGCGCCGTAGCTATTGACCCCGCCGCTGGCGCCGCCCATCCTGCGAACGACACAATAAACAAAAACACCGCTCCGCAAAATGACATCCAAAATATCTTCATATGCTTTCCTCTCTTCCTTTCAATACTCGATATGCGGCGAGTACGAACGGCGTGACAATCCACACCGGCAACGCGCCCCACGCGCCATGCCACTTACGCACATACTGTCCCATGCTTTTCAAAAATTGTTTCTGATTGCGCCATTCGTCAGCCTGCGCGAAACTTTTGGCGCCCGCGTGCAGAGCCTGGCTTTTCGGATAATGCCACACTTCCCATCCGCGCTCGTGTGCCGTGCGTTGCAGGTCCGCTTCGTCAAACCAGAGAAAATACCGTTCGTCAAATCCGCCCGCTTCTTCCAAAAATGATGTGCGCGCAACAAAAAACGCACCTTTGACATAATCAACCTCCGTTGATTTTTTCGGCAGTGAAGCGGTTTCAAATCCTCCCCTGAAATGCCGGGAGAGAAACGGCACGCGATGCAGCTTCATTGCCACGGCGAATGCGGAGAGCGGCGTGGGAAAGACGTGCACGGAATGCTGCACCGTATGATCGGCATTGAGCAGCCTCCCTCCTGCAATTGCGGCGCGGGGATGCCGGTCCATAAAATGAACCAGATGCGTGAACGCGCTGTCCAGCGCCTCGGCGTCAGGATTGAGAAATCCCACCATGCGCCCGCACGAGGCAGCGATGCCGACATTGCACGCATGCGCAAAACCCGTATTACGGTGAAGCGCAATGAGTCTCGCCGCAGGAAAACCGTCGCGCACCGTCTGTGCGGTACTGTCAGTCGAGCCGTTATCAACGACGATAACCTCCGCCTGCAAGCCCTTGACCGCCTGCGGAATCGCCGCAAGACAGCGCGCAATATGTGTGGCAGAGTTCCAGGTAACGATGATGATGGAAATATCCATGCGCCTCCATTATACCACAACCTATTGACAACTCTCTCTCTCTCTGCGAAAGTAAATAAAAGAAAGGAGGTGAATAATGAAATATTTTTTCATTGCCGCAGGCTTGCTAATTTTTGCGACTGGGTTAGTCGCAAAAATAATAGCAACCAGTGAAGTCGCATTCCTTCGACGGCACTGGTTTTTCCTCCTCCTGACAACAGGAGGAGGATTGTCAATAGCCATGGCTGCCTATTTATGGTAGCCACCAAAGACGCATTGGAGCAAGCACAATGCGTCGTTTTATTTTAATGCATGCTTTTCCCGCACTTTTCTTTCCGCTTCACGATACTTCTCCAACTGCGGAATCCTCACGCCCCATCTGCTCAGCGGCAATCGATACGCAATGGACGGAAGCCATTTACTCATGGTACCTGAAGTTTCTATCGTAAACAATACATCAGAAATATACACGCCTTCGTATCCC
>Ga0155645_120_pt1 | contig 14923 bp, 16 predicted proteins | sample RifCSPhighO2_12_FD_107302 | JGI IMG/M metagenome (GOLD analysis project Ga0155645, IMG submission 107302) | Candidatus Uhrbacteria bacterium RIFCSPHIGHO2_12_FULL_54_23
CGATATGAAGCTGGTGTCCGTGGGCGTGGACGAATCGGCGCCGGCGCCGGTCGCGGGAGGGGGCGGGGCCCTGGGTTCCTTCACGCCTCCCGGAGTGCGGATCGTTCCTCTTCGGGTGCAGGTGGAAGGCAGTAATTACCTTACGTTGCAGAAATTGCTCCGCAGGATTGAAACGAACGTGCGCGTGATGGACATCCCCGCGCTCGCCTTCAATGCGCAAGAAGACGGGCTGACGCTTTCTCTCGTCGCGTATGCGTACCGCCTTCCGCAACTGGCGCAATGAAGACATGCGCTATCCCCTCATTTTGACTTTTGAGTTTTGCATTATTGCCCTATGTTAGTGGCACGACAAGCATCAAAACAAAAACAGATGGTCCTGCTCGCGCTCATCGTGATCGTGAACGGGTTCGTGGGGTATTTGGTGTATTACCATTTCGGCCCCACGCGCCGCGCCATCCCCTCCGATGTGCTGCCCGTTTCCGAGACGTCGCTGGAGGTCAGCGGCAATATCGCCGCGATTGAGACGCTCACGCAGGATTTCGACCGTGCGCTGCTGGACAGCGGGGCATTTCGTATGCTGGAAAAATACGGCGCATGGCCGGTGGAGGGGGCGGCGACCGGGCGCACGAACCCCTTCCTGCCCGCGTTCGGACCATAGGTTGAGAAATCCTAAATACGAGATCCGAAATTCTAAATTCTAAACAAATTCAAAATATAAATGCTCGAATATTTCAAACCCGTATTGAATTTTGTTCTTCGGATGTGTTGAGGATTGAGAGCTTAGAAATTAGAATTTTTCATTGTGCCTCGTCGCGATCAACCCAAGATTGAATTTTTGAAGAATCTCCTGAAAGCGAATGCCATTACGCTGGAGGCGTATCAGCGTTTGAATAAGGAGCGCGAACTCCGCGCCGTGGAAGGGATCTTGGCGGTGGAAGAAAAAATCCCCGAGGAAACGCTTGCGCGGGCGCGCGCGGCGGCCTACCGCCTCCCGTTTGAAGATCTGGCGGGGCGCAAGGTGGACCCTGCGGTGCTCAAGGCGCTCCCGCTCGAATTCGCCGAGCATTACGGCGTGCTGGCGTTTGCGCGCGAAGACGACCTGCTGTCCGTGGCGCTCTTGAACGGCGACGATTTGAAGGCGCAGGAAGCGGTGGAATTTCTCGCGCGCGAGAAGGGGTACAAGGCGCGCTTTGCCATCACCACGCCCACCGCATTCCAGGGCGTGCTGAAACAGTACGGGAACCTCGGCACGGAGGTGAAAGAGGCGCTCGACGTGGCCGCAGACAAATTTGCGTCGACGACGAAGGACGCGGTGGGGGAAATGGAAGAAGTGGTGAAAGAGGCGCCCGTGTCCAAGATGGTGTCGGTCATTCTCAAGCACGCCGTGGAAGCGCGCGCGTCCGACATTCACATCGAACCGGTGTTCAACGAAACGCGCATCCGCTACCGCATTGACGGGGATCTGCATACGTCGCTGGTGCTGCCCAAGTACATTCATTCTGCGATCGTATCGAGGGTCAAGGTGCTCTCGAACCTCAAAATCGACGAGACGCGCGTGCCCCAGGACGGGAGAATCCGGCTGGAAATCGAAGGCAGGGAGATCGATTTCCGCGTTTCGACCTTTCCCCTCTACAGCAATGAAAAAGTCGTCATGCGTATCCTCGACACGGCGGAGGGCGTGCCCACGCTTGAGGGCCTCGGGTTTGACGGGAAAAATCTGGCGAGCATGAAGGACAACATCGACAAGCCGCACGGCATGTTTCTAGTGACCGGCCCCACGGGTTCGGGAAAGTCCACCACCCTGTACGCCATTCTCAACATACTGAACGCCGAAGGGGTCAATATCGTGACCCTGGAAGATCCCGTGGAATATTATCTCAAGGGGGTAAACCAGTCGCAGGTGAAGCCGGACATCGGCTATACGTTTGCCGCCGGACTTCGCTCCATCCTCCGCCAAGACCCCGATATCGTGATGGTGGGCGAAATCCGCGACAGCGAAACGGCGCAGCTCGCCATCCATGCGGCGCTGACCGGCCATATCGTGCTCTCCACGCTGCATACGAACGACGCGTTCGGCGCGATGCCGCGCCTGATTGATATGAAGGTGGAGCCGTTCCTCCTCGCCTCCACGCTCAACATCGTGGTGGCGCAGCGGCTGGTCCGCAAGATCTGCGCGCACTGCCGTGCGGAGACGGAGGTGCCGCAGTCGCTGCAGGATGAAGTCATCCGCGAGCTCCAGCCCGTGATAGCGGCGCTCCCTCCGGACGTGAAGCTCGTGAAACCCCTCACCTTCTGGCGCGGCAAAGGGTGCGCCCGTTGCGGCGATACTGGGTACGCGGGCCGGTCCGCCATCGGGGAAGTGCTCAATGTCGACGAGACCATGAAAGCGATCGTTGCCGAGGGCGCCAAATATGAAAAAGTGCGCGCGGCGTTTGACCGGCAGGGGATGTTTAATCTGAAGCAGGACGGCATTGTCAAAGCGCTCAAGGGTGTCACGACGATTGAAGAGGTCTTGAGCGCGACCAAGGAATAACGCGCCGGCAAACGCATCACGCACCTGCCTATGCTTTCTCGTACGCCGTCTCACCCTGTCTGCATACTGGTCGCAGCGCCTTTGTCGGTGCTGCCGTTGTATGCGAAGGAGGACGATGCGCGCGCGCCATTGCGGTGCGTTGCCCGCGCACACGATATGGTACAATGCCTCGCAGAGGAAGATGTCGCCGCCGTGGTCTATCATGAGGCTCCTGCCGCCGATCCAGACGTGCTTCCCGCGCTTGCCGCGTGGTACGAAAAGCATCGCACTCATGCCCCGCTGCTTGCCGTGGTGACCGATCTGGCGCAGGAGAACGATTCTGCGCATCCGCTTCGCGCGCGCTCCTCACTGCTCTTCAGCCGTTATCACAGCAGGCCGCAGGAGGTGATCGCGCTGTTGCGGCAGTGGGTGTACCCCGCGAAGAAATCAAAACTCAAAGTTCAAAAATCAAAACGACGGAGCGAGGCGTAGTCGTTCCGAGCCGTGACGATACTGCGTGTCATTTTGATCTTTGCTTTTTGAGTTTTGCATTTTGCATTCATGTGCCCATGTCTTCCCAGACTGACGTTTTTTTTCAGCGCATCTTGACTGCCGCCACGACGCGCGGGGCGAGCGATGTTCATTTTGTTGCGGGGCAGCCCCCGTTTATGCGCATTGACGGCGCGCTGGTGCCGTACGAAGAAGAAGGCGTGCTGTCATCGTCCGTAATGGAGGAGCTTGCGGAACTGGTGTTGGATGCGCAGGCGCGCCAGGAGTTTGCGGTGAAGAAACGCGCCGTAGTGGCGCGCGCGGTGGGCGCGCGCGCGCGCGTCAAGATAATCGTGGAATACCGCCAGGGCTCTCCTGCCATGTCCCTGCACGTGCTGACGGCGCACGTGCCCACGCTGCAGGAGCTGGGGTTGCCGAAGGTGATGGAAGAATTGGCGCGCGCGCGCAAAGGACTCATTCTGATCATCGGTCCGCACGACTCGGGGCGCACCACGACCGTCGCGTCCCTGCTCGACGCGATCAATGCGGCGCGCGCGGAGCGGATCGTGAGCTTGGAAGATCCCGTGGAATACGTCCTGGAGCCGCGCAAAAGCCTGGTGGAGCAGCGGGAGGTTGGCCGCGACGTGCCCGGGTTCGCGGACGGCCTGCGCGCGCTGAAAGATACGGACGTCAATGTCGTGGCGGTGTCGTCGCTCGACGACCGCGCGGCCTTTGAGACGCTGATGGACCTTGTCGAAGGAGGGCGGCTGGGTATCGCCGCCGTGGAAGCGGAGACCGTAGATGAGGCGCTGGAGTTTTTGGTGCAATCGTTTGCCGCGCATGAACGCGAGCGCCTGCTCCATGCGCTTGCCGAGGTATTGGTGGCGGTGGCGGGACTGCGGCTGGTGTCCCGCGTGGGAGGCGGGCGCGTGCAGGTTGCCGAAGTGCTCGTCGTCACCGCGCCCGTGCGGGCGCTCGTGCGTGACGGGAGGTTTGCGCAGATAAGCTCGTGGATGACGTCATCTCGGGAAGGAGGCACTATAAGCCTCGACCGCGCGCTGGCGGAATTGGTGAAGACGGGCGAAGTGCTCATGGAGGACGCGCTCGCGGAAGTGGCGGACAAGGAGAATTTTCAGCGATTGGTGCAAGCGAGACCCGTCTCCGCATAATGCCAGTTTACGAATGTATGTGAATGCAGCAAATGGCTGCCAATGTGCATTCATGAATGGAATTTGTATCTATTCGTATCATTCGAATGTATTCGTAGATTAGCATCGCGTTATGTATTTCGACTTCAGAGCAAAAGACGCCGCAGGCAAGGACGTACAGGGCGTGATTGATGCTCCGTCGCTTCAGGCGGCGGAGGATATTCTCGCCCAGCGGCAATTGATCGTCGTGGCCATCACCGTGCGGCCGCGGACATCGATGCTGCAGACGATTCAATTTTTCAATCGGGTGAAACCGAAGGAGCTGGTGGTATTTTTCCGCCAGCTTTCCACGATGTCCGCGGCCACCCTGCCGCTGGTGTCTGCCTTGAGGATATTGGTCAAACAGACGGAGAGCGCTCGTTTGAAAACCATTATTTCAGAAATTGCGGACGACGTGGACGGCGGTGCGCGCCTGTCGCAGGCGTTCGGGCGCCACCCCGAAGTCTTCAACGATTTTTACGTCAATATGGTGCGCTCCGGAGAAACGTCGGGTCATCTCGACGATGTTTTGAGCTACCTCGCCGATCAGCGGGAAAAAGATTACGACTTGATGAGTAGAATTCGCGGCGCCATGGTGTATCCCGCGTTCATCCTTTCCGTGATGACGGTGGTGGGCATTGCGATGATGATATTCGTGGTGCCGCGGCTGACCGCGGTGCTTATTGAGACCGGAGGGGAGCTTCCCTTCGCCACGCGGCTGCTCATCGGCACCTCGCAGTTTATGAGCGGCTACTGGTGGCTGCTGCTGGTCCTCGCCGTCGGGCTCGTGGCGGGCCTCAAATACGGTCTGCATCAGGCGCCGGTGCGGCGGCAGTGGGACTGGATGAAGATCAAGCTTCCCATTTTCGGCACGCTCTTTCAGCGCGTCTATCTCATCCGCTTCACCCGTTCCATGACTACGCTGCTCAAAGGCGGCGTGCCGCTTCCCCGCGCCCTGGAAATCACCGGCGATGTGGTCGGCAACGCGGTGTACCGCGATCTGATCGCGCGCACCGTGAAGCAAGTGCAGGACGGCAATCCCATCGCCACCGAGTTTATCGCCAGCAAAGAAGTGCCCGTCATGGTATCGCACATGCTGTCGGTGGGAGAGACGACCGGACAGCTCGAGCAGATCCTGGACCGGCTGACGCAATTTTATTCGCGGGAAATCGACAATCTGGTATCCAGCCTCGTGTCCCTGGTGGAGCCGCTTATCATGGTCGTGATGGGGCTTGCGGTCGGCACCATGGTCGCAGCCATCATTATGCCGATGTACAATTTGGCGTCGTCATTTTAGGCAACTGTGTAGAAAATGGTATAATGTGGATAACTTCACCCCGCCTAAGTTTTGCCACCATGCCGCGAGCCATATGCATTTTTCCGCGCATGGACGTTGAAACAGTTTGATTGCGATGCAGGGTGCAAAATTTAGGCGGGTAAAAAGGTCGAATCAAATTAAGGATGGAGGACGCAGAGGTACCTTGTCCTCGATCCTCAACGAATCATTGTTATATTCGTACATAATAATCCCATGAGAAATAAAAAGGGTTTTACGCTTATCGAATTGCTGGTCGTGATTGCGATCATCGGCCTCTTGGCAACGCTCGCGGTCGTCGCACTCAATAACGCGCGGCAGAAGTCCCGCGACGCCAAACGCGTGGCGGACATCAAGCAGATCCAGACCGCGCTTGAGCTCTACTATTCCGACCAGAACGGGTATCCTGCAGCGACCGGCGCATTGGGCTCCGGCACGTATGCCTGTCTTGGCACGATCGGTTTCGATTCGGTGGGCTGCGCAGGCGCCTATATGGGCCTGGTGCCCTCGAACCCAGGACCCGGCGGCGCGACGTATACGTATTCCGGCGTGTCCACAGGATATAGCATTAACTTTTCGCTCGAGAGCGGCACCGGCGGACTCGCATCCGGCGCGCATACCGCAACTCCCAGCGGCGTACAGTAGCACGATACAGAGAGCTTTTCTCTTCACGCACGCTCCCTGTGGGGAGCGTGTTGTGGTATCCTGAAAATAATATCCCTATGAGCTTTTATCAAAAAGTATACGAATCGGTGAGACGCATACCGCGCGGGCAGGTCGCCTCCTACGGCCAGATCGCCTCACTCCTGGGGAGTCCCTGGGCGGCGCGCGCGGTCGGATGGGCGCTGCATAGGCTGCCCGAGAAGGGCTCTGACACGGTCCCCTGGCAGCGGGTCGTGAATGCGCGCGGCATGATTTCGACCGCCTGCCGTGAACATTCTGCAGCGCTGCAGGCGCACCTGCTCGCGCAGGAAGGAGTCGCGGTGGCGCGAAGGAAGGACGGTGTGCAATGGGTTGATTTGCGGAAGCATCTCTGGCATTATTAAAGCAGCGCTCCGTTGCGGAGCGGCATTTCGATTATTCGTATGGACATGAAAGAAATCATCACCCTGACGCTTCTTTGGGTTTGCGTGCCGGGCGTGTACGCGGCGATGTTCGTATTTGCGTTGTTGATTATCGCGCGCACGGTGTCGGGAGAACAGAGAACATCCGCGAAAGCGGGCATCTGGGCGGGGATCATTGCCTTGGTGGCCTATATGATCGCCAAGGTTGATATTTTCCGCGAGCCCCTCTTTACCCAGACCATACTTCCTCCGATGGACTACGCCGCCGCGGGCATTGGGTTTGCCGCCGGATTCCTCATCATCGGCATTGTGCGGTTTCTGGTGCCGACGCGGCTCGTGGGGGCGGTGGTGCTGCTCTTGGTGGCCGCGAGCACGATCGGCCTGTATAGTTACGTCTTTATTGAGAGTATGCGGCCGGCGCTTTTGTATATAACGCTGGGATTCGGATTCGGGGCGTTTGCCCACATTATCGTCATTCCCGCGTCTCTGCGCGGATTGTGGACGTAGTACGGCGCGGTGCGGGCTTCGCGCGCGTAGCGAGTTTCGGATTTAGGATTTCGATTTTCTACAGGCGGGTATCGTATACTGGTATTACCTCAGCTTTCCAAGCTGATGAAAGGGGTTCGATTCCCCTTACCCGCTGTGAGGGCGTGAGTAACACTATCCGGGATCCTCGTCCCGCCATAGCGGGACGGGACAAGCTGATGAAAGGGAACTTGAGATCTTCCTAACGCGCGTTGACGCGGTGGGCAGGATTGTTGTATAGTTTATACGCTATGAGTCAAATAACATACAATCAGGAAACGCTGATGATTACCCATGTGGTGCGCTCCTGGCGTACTGCCGTGCGCGGGGAAGAACCTGTTTCCGAAGCCCTGCTCAAGAAGTATGCACAGCTGCAAAAGAAGGGACGCGCGAAGCTGCATGGCGCTGACCCGGTGGCGCTCGTGCGCCAAGAGCGGGAGTGACGTATGCTCCTTACCATCGACAGTTCGGTGTGGGTTGCCGCATTTATGGGCGAGTCTCATGCGGACAAGGCAGATACGCTTGTCCGCGAGTGCTTGCGTGGAGCATATCAACTCATCACGCCTATCATCGTGCCGCTGGAAGTGATGGCAGCGGTCCAGCGACAGAGCGGCGACGCCGCGTTTGCCGAGGAAGTGCATGAGCTTATTATGTTGCTTCCTAACAGCGAGCTTGTTGAGCTCAATTTTGTAACTGCGCGGCTCGTGAAAGCGACTATTGCCGCCACTGGACTGAAAGCGAATGATGCTTTTATCCTCACCGTGTGTCAGGAATCCCGATCACATTTGGCTACATTTGACGAAGAGCTTCTCGCCAGAGCGTCTTCATCTATGGCGAGGTGGGAGTGGTAGGAGATTATTTTTTAGAAATGCCCCGCGCGGGGTTTTTTATTTTCCGCGAGTTTTCCGCGAGAGTTGAATTGGGCGTCGCGTTTTGGTATACTCACGCCGTATGCCCCGCGTGAAACGCCCTGGAAAGACGACGAAAATAAGGCCGATGAAATTTCGCCAGTCGCTTTTTTGGGACGTGGATCTGAAGACGATTGACCCCAAGAAGCACGCCGAATACGTTATTGAGCGAATTTTAGATTTTGGCGATGACCGCGAAGTACGGTGGATGACGCGGTATTACTCCCACCGTTTGATTAAAAAGGTGGTACGGGAGTCCCGCGTGTTGCATGATAAGTCAAGGAATCTATGGCGGCTCGTCTTCGCGTAGCGAGTATCTCTGAAGAAGATTTGCGCATTGATTGCCTCCCCCGGAAGACGGGGCAGGCCTTTCGCGCATTCACTCGCGCGCGCTGGCTAGCTTCAAGCAATTGGTACCTTGCGGGCGGGACGGCGCTCGCGCTTCATGCGGGACACCGTCAATCCGAGGATCTCGATTTTTTTATGAATCAGGTGACGTACGATGTGCGTTCGCTTGAGCGGACATTGTTGGGTACGGGGCAGTGGCTGACATCCTTGCGCGCGGAAGGGACGCTGTACGGGTCGTTTATGGGTGCGAAAGCGAGCTTTATCGCGTATCCATTCTATAAGCCCCTTAAAATGTTTCGATGCGGTATTCTGCGCATGCTTTCACCTGAAGATATTGCCGCCATGAAGATCGAGGCGATCAGCCAGCGGGGGAAGAAGAGGGATTTTGTTGATCTGTATTGGTATAGCATCAATCGAGAATCACTGGACACCGTTATTTTGCGCTCTATGAGTCAGTATGTGAAGCAGGAACATAATATGCCGCATATCCTCAAGAGCCTCACCTATTTCGCGGATGCGGAAAAAGATCCCATGCCGCGGCTCTTTTTCAACGCCGACTGGAAGGCGATTCGGTCGTACTTTCTGACAGAAGCGCCGAAGGTGGCGAGGAAATTATTGTTTTGAAATTGCGGCATTTCCGCGCCGGCTCTGCAAGGAGGCGGTTTTTTGTTTTTGGTCTGATAGATTTGGCATGGTACAATTTTATCAATGTACTACACGACCCGGGCATTGATACTATCTTCCTCTTCGCAGGGGAAGGGGAGTCTTTATGGTATGGACAAATTGTAAATTGGATTGACAAATTGGCAAGAATAAAGTACGATAACGCCATGTATATTGAGCGAATATTGGCAAAGCAATTGAAGGATTCGGCCGCTGCATTTCCCGTGGTCGCGCTGACTGGTCCGCGGCAATCGGGAAAGACCACCTTGGTACGACATACATTTCCTCAAAAAAAATATGTGACGCTTGAGGATTTAGATACGCGTGCGTTTGCGCAGAAAGACCCGCGGGGATTTTTGAACACCTATGGCACGGGCGCGATTCTTGACGAGGTCCAGCGGGTGCCCGAATTATTCTCCTACCTCCAAGGTATCGTGGATGAGGCCAAGCACGCGGGCCAATTCATTCTCACCGGCTCACAAAATTTTTTGCTCCATGAGGGAATTATCCAGACACTCGCAGGCAGAGTAGCGATGCATACCTTGCTTCCCTTCAGTATTGCAGAGTTGCAGCGTGCAGGCGCGTTGCCGAAGACCTCTCGTGAATACTTGTTTCAGGGGACGTATCCACGCATCTATGACGACCGCGTGAGTCCTCGCACGTGGTACGCAAATTATCTCCTCACGTATGTGGAGCGCGATGTGCGGCAGGTGAAGAACGTGAGCGATCTCGGCGCATTTCAGCAGTTTCTCAAAATGTGCGCGGGAAGAATAGGGAGCCTCCTCAATCTTTCCTCGCTTGCGCATGACTGCGGGATTACGCATAACACCGCACGCGCATGGCTCTCCGTGCTTGAAGCGAGTTTCGTCGTGTTTCTCTTGCGCCCCCATCATCGTAACTTCAATAAGCGTTTGGTGAAAATGCCGAAATTATATTTCTACGACACCGGTATCGCTTGCGCGCTCCTCGGGATTGAGCGGACGGATCAGCTAGAGACGCATCCTTTAACGGGAGGGATTTTTGAATCCATGGTGGTCGCAGAACTCATACGAGGACGCCTGAACCGTGGTCGTGCGCCGAATATCTATTTTTGGAGAGACAAGAGCGGGCATGAGGTTGACTGTCTCATCGAGGACCATCAGCAACTCATTTCCGTAGAAATCAAGGCAGGGAGAACGATGGTAGAGGAATATCTCGATGGATTGCAGTATTGGCGTTCATTGTCGGGCGACCGCAACATTCCGTTCCTCGTGTATGGCGGCACAGAAAGGCAGAAGAGAAAGGATGTACACGTGATTGGATGGAAACACATTCCAGGAATTCTTCAAGACGAATTATAGCGCGCTGGATGTATTACACGACTCAAGCCTTAATGCTCGATTCTTCTCCGCAAGGGGAGCGGGGGAAATACATGACGCTCCTGACCGAAGCGCGCGGGCTGGTGGTGGCGCAAGGGCAGGGGGTGATGCCGGCGCGCTCAAAGCTGGGCGGGAGCCTTACGCCCTATCGTTTGTTGTCCATTACCGTGGCGACGAGGAATATCGAGCGCGTGATCGGGGTGGAAGTCCTGGAAACGTTTGTACAGCTCTGGCGCGACGCGAAGCGGCAGGGATATGCGGCGTGGGCGCTGTCCGCCATTGCCCAGTGCGTGAAGCCCGGGGCGGCCGACCAGAAACTATTTCATCTCACGCTTGAATATCTGCGCATAGTGAACAATACTATAAGCAGTGAAAAACTATTTCCGCTCCTGCGCTTGGCGTTTGCCGTAAAATTTATCCATCTCCTGGGCTATCACGGCAGCGGCATGACTACCCATCCTTTTATGGAGATTGCCGACCAGGTGGTGCGCACGAACGCATTGCGCGACGCGCTTTCATTGCTTGCGCGCGTGCAAAAAAAAGTGCATGCGCAGGTGGAGTTAATTTTAGAAGAACTTTCAGGAGAGAAGCATTCAATGCCCGCAAGGTTCCTCATGTCACTCGATACAAAAGTTGCATAAAGTCGCGTTGCCGCTGGCGTAAACTCGCTTCTATAAACTATATGACCCTCGCCCTCCACGTCATTCGGTTCGTCCTCCTCGACATCGTAGGCGAGATTTTGTATTGGCCGGTGTGGTGGTATACCCGCGGGCTGTGGGAGGCGCTGAAGTGGGCGGGGAGAGGATTGCGCGACGAATGGGGCGTGCTTGCGCTCACGCTCTGGCTGCGTTCCATGTTTACGCCGATGTACGCGGATTATTCGTTTGCCGGACGCGCGATCAGTTTCGTGTTTCGCGTGCTGATTCTGGGGTGGCGATTGATGAAGTTTTTTATTTGGGTGGCGTGGTATGCAGTAGGATTGGCCTTGTATGCAGGATTGCCTGCGGCAGCGGCGTATGTGCTGTTTTCGTTCTTTCGGCAATAAATGGAGCTTGGTGATCATTGAGAAAACACGCGTCAACCGCCCCAGCGGGCGGCTGCGCTCCGCCTCGGCTCCGCTGGTCCGACGTCCGTCGAACGCCATGCCAGCGGAGCCTGCGGAGGGTTTTCTCCAATGACCACCTTCGCTTGAGGGAAGAATATGGCCGTGGAGTCCCCTAGACGCTTGTCTCGCGAGATCAACCCTTGCGGGGGAAATAACAACATCATATGGTAATCCAACCTGGGAAGAAAAAAATAAGTCCACAGCCTTGCCCAAAATGTAATGGAGGGGGGCGGGAGTGCGGGATGTGCGCGGGGAGCGGGCGCGTATTGACGTCGAACGGCATAGTGTTCGCCTGGAAGAAGAAATTCTCGCGGGTGCAGATCGAGGTGGACGAGTGGGAAGAGCGGGTGCGGGTGCAGATCGGCATGATGGCGCTGTGCGTGGCGTTGGGCGGTGTGGTCGCGCTGGGGTATCTCACGTATGTCACCCGCGACGCAGGTACGTTGTGGCGGCATATCACGAACGGCAGCGACCTGCGCGCGCTTCCGGTATGGGCGGGCGTGCTTGGCGCGTCGTATTTTGCGTATCATGTGCTGCGGAGGACACTGGCGTTGCCTACCGTGTCGAAGTTGTGGAATGGGAAAAAAGAGAAATCAGGGAGCGTAGACATCGCGGGGGTTTTTTCACAGCCCGCGCTTCATATGGTCGAACACGCCTACTTGCTTGCGGGTCGTTTGGGGACGAAAGAGGCGTCTTCCATTCATTTGTTCGCGAGCGCGGTGACGGATCCGCGGGTGGCTCTGCTGTATTCGCGGCTCGCGGTGGACGGCCGCGCATTGATCGAAAAAATAAAACATGTTTTATATCACAAAGAATTGCATTCTCATGATGCGTCGCATCCGGATGCGCACTGGCACGATGCGCTCTTGCGTGCCTTCGCCTGCGCTGCCGAGGCAGGACATCGGCAAGTGTTGTCCACCGACCTCGCCGTCAGCCTCGCCCATCCTGCATGCGAGGACGTGGCAGAGGTGCTCACCGACCTTGACGTGACGGAGCAGAAGATGCGGCATGTGGCAGAGTGGATTGACCTTCATTATGAACTCGTCCGACGCGCGCGGCGCCTGCGGGGACGCGCGGTCACCAAGCCCACCGGCGCCGTGAACCGCACGTATACGTCCGTGGCCACGCCGCTTTTGGACGCGTTCTCCCGCGACTTGACCGCCTACGCCAGGCTCGGCGCGATGCCGCTGGTGGTGGGCAGGGAGCGGGAAGTGGCGGAGGTGTTCCGGCTTTTCTCGGCAGGGGAGCGAGGCGTGCTGCTCGTGGGCGAAGAAGGCACGGGGAAATCCGCGCTCATCGGGCAGATCGCGCAGGCAATGGCGGCGGAAGACGTGCCCGAGGTCATGCAGGATAGACGATTGGTGGAGATCTCGGTGCCGGCGTTGGTGGCGGGAGGGGCGCGCGTAGGGGGCATCGAGGCGGCGCTTCTGCATGCGGGCAATGAGATCAGGCGCGCGGGCAACGTCATTCTCGTCGTCGAACGCGTGGACACCCTTGCGGGCGGTCTGCGGGTCGGCGGGGGCGCGTACGACGTCTCCGGCGTGCTCGCGGAATTGATCGAGCAGGGCCATCTGCGCGTGATCGCAACTACGACGCCTCTGGAGGCGCGCGATTTCGTGGAGCACTCTCCTCTGGGGCGACTGCTCGTCCGCGTAGATGTGCGGGAGACCGACCGCGAACAGACGATACGCGTGTGCGAGTCCAAGGCGCCGCTGTTGGAGGCGCGGTTTCATGTATATTATTCCTATCCTGCGATTGAAAAAACGGTGGATCTGTCCGTGCGGTATGTTGCGGAAGGACATTTGCCGGACAAGGCAATCCATATCATGGAGGAGGCGGGCGAAGCGGTGCGCGAGGAGCGGGGAAAGAATGCCGCGGTTACGCCCGAAGACGTGGCCGCCGTCGTGTCTGAAAAAATGCATATTCCTTTGACGAGCATCGGCGAGGATGAAAGCGCAACGCTCTTGCATTTCGAAGAGCGTTTGCACGGGCGCGTGATCGGCCAGGACGACGCGGTGCGCCTTATCGGTCAGGCGATCCGCCGCAGCCGCGTGGATATGCGCGATCAAGCGCGCCCCATCGCGTCCCTGCTCTTTCTCGGCCCCACCGGCGTGGGCAAGACCGAGGTGGCGCGCGCGGTGGCCGATTTGTATTTCGGCGACGAGAAGGCGATGGTGCGCTGCGACATGTCAGAATACCAGGGTGCAGGCGCGCTCGAAAAAATACTGGGAAGCGCCGCCGCAGGCACGCACGGGTATCTTACCGAGGCGGTGCGCAACAAGCCCTTTGCGCTCGTGCTGCTGGATGAATTTGAAAAAGCGTCGCCCGAGGTGCTCAATGTATTCTTGCAAGTGTTCGAAGACGGCAGGCTGACCGATGCGCACGGACGCACCGTTGATTTCAACAATACCATTATTATCGCGACGTCCAATGCCGGCGCAGGCGTGATTCTCGACGCAATCCGCGCGGGCGAGACGATCGAGACCATCAAGTTGAAGGTCGTGGAGGGCGAGTTGCCGCGCTTGTTTAAGCCCGAGTTGCTCAATCGCTTCGACGGCGTGGTGGTGTTTACGCCGCTCTCCGTGGAGCACGTGCAGCAGATCGTGCGCCTCCTGCTTCAGCGCGTGGAGCGGGAATTGAACCAGAAGGGCGTGGCGCTCAAAATCGAAGAAGTGGCCGTGCACGACCTTGCGCGCGATGGCTATGATCCGAGTTTTGGCGCGCGCCCCTTGCGGCGATTGATCCAGGAGCGCATTGAGGACCCGATTGCGAAATTCATTTTGTCGGGGCAACTCCAGCGAAGGGATGCGGTGATATTGGGCTATCACGGGGAGCCGCGGGTGGAGAAGGCGCCGCCGCTTTAGCGCCAAATTATATCATGCGATAGATCCCCTTTGAGATATAGAGAAGAACCTTTAGAAATATGATGTGCGCGCCGCGGGCGCCGCCTTTCTTGCTGCGGAACCCGCTCACTTACGTTCGCTCACGCAGTCCTCGCTGCGAAATGCGGCGCACCGCGGCTCTCATACGGGTCAATGGATTTATCTATAGCGGGGTGTGGCACAATAGCGTCAAGGATGCTAAAATCGGCGTGAATTCCAGGTCTTCGTGTTGTGTTGAGCAATCATAGTACATTGACAATTTAATTTTCAGATATATAATAATGGGGTTAAAAATAATCTTAGCCCCATGCAACCGCTCGTCATTCGCCTCACCCCCAAGGACAAACGATTCCTGGAAGGAAAGAAAAAGGCAGAAAAGCTCAGTGCACGCGCAAGGAACAGGATCGAGATTCTCCTGCTCGCGCACCGCAAGAAGACGACCGCCGCCATCGTCGATCTTCTGCGGATTACCCCTGATACGATCTGGCGGACGAAGAAGCGGTACCGTGAAGGAGGCCTCACTGCCGCGCTCGCCGAGCGCCCGCGCTCCGGCCAGCCCAGGAAGTA
>Ga0155645_121_pt1 | contig 13042 bp, 14 predicted proteins | sample RifCSPhighO2_12_FD_107302 | JGI IMG/M metagenome (GOLD analysis project Ga0155645, IMG submission 107302) | Candidatus Uhrbacteria bacterium RIFCSPHIGHO2_12_FULL_54_23
TTCAAGACAAGGTGGATGCCGCTGCGATTTTCGTGAACTGCTCTATCCGCCTGCACGACGGCGGGGTTTTCGGCCTGGGCGCGGAAATGGGCATCAACACGGGGAAACTCCACGCACGAGGCCCGGTGGGCGCCCGCGAGCTCACCACCTATAAATGGATCGCGGAGGGGAAGGGACAAATCAGGACGTAATCTACATTAAAGCCATCCAAACGAGCGAGCTTGGACAATAGAGGGCTCTTAAGAAGAAAGTAGCTCGTGAGCGAAAAGTTATTTACTACCGACTCCCCATAAGTAACGATCGTTACTAATGAGGGGTTGATTGAATAAATAATTTTTGCTACCGTGGAGACATATGAGCCTGCGCGTCAAAGAACCTTTTACAGAAAAAGTATTGGCAAAGCTCACCGAACTCGAGCCCATGTTTTCTATGACGTCCGGTGCGGCGATGGAGTTGTTCGGGTTCAATGATTTACGCAAGACAAAACGTTGGAACCATTGTCAGCGCGAAAAGGCAAGACGGGAGCGTACGCAAGTCATGAAAGCGTTCGAAAATCTCATGCGTGCCGATCTCGTGACTCTCATAAAAGGGAAGCGTGGTTCCTATCGGCTCACGCCGAAAGGATGGGTAAAATACGCTTTATACTACGCGCAACACATACGGAAAGAAAAAAAGATGCACAAGAAAGGACGCGGGTACATCATTATTTTCGATATTCCGGAAAAATATCGGGGATTTCGCGATACATTGAGGAGGGTGCTGTACGCGTTAAAATACACTCAACTACAGAAGAGCGTCTTTCTCACTTATGATGCGGAGGCGTTTGAATTTGCCGGACGAGTTATCGCTAATTGTGAATTGGAAGATCGCGTGAAGTGCGTGATCGCGGAGAAGGTATTTTGAACCTACCCCCCATATATAACGATCGTTACTAATGAGGGGTTGGTATAAAAAGGGAACAATAGCGAATAGATTTCGGGTAGATATGAGTATGCCAGTCATGGGGGCGGGCGTGAGGGGGTCGGCGTTGACGCCCACGGTATTTATTAAGGATAAACTAAGCGCATCGCATCGCATGGCAAGTATGAAAGTTAAATTTGGCACCATCTATACTCCCCAAGGGGTGCTCAAAGAGGTGATGCGGAGGCCGAATCTTGATCTCATGATGAATCTTTTCCGCATCCCGCGGGCCTTCAGCGTGTCGGGATTCGGGGACTGGGACGTGGGCAGGCATTCTGTCTGCACGGCGTTTATCGCGCTCAAGTGGGCGGGAATAAAAAAGATGAGCCCCGCGGCGCGCAATGAGCTCGTGACGCTGGCGCTCCTGCACGATTTGCATGAATCGGTCACCGGTGATATTCTTCCTTTCTTTAAAACGAAAGAAATCAAGCAGGCGGTCGGAGCGATACAGGGCTCTTTTCTCCGTTCCTTCGGCATTGCGACGCCCGCGCGCCTTCTGCCGGACCTCAAAATCGCCGACATGGCCGCATTTCTCTATGAGATACGGCAATCGTCCGCAGCCACCCTGCGGCGCGCGCAAGCCCAGTGGCTCAAGAAAATTTACGCGCGCCAGAAGCGGGAGTTGCTGCGAGTGGCGCGCGCGCATGGCGTCACGCTCCCTCTCGTCCAGAGACTGCTGAAAGAGCTGGGGCTGTAATCGTTTGATTTTCTATGCGGGCTATAGTGTAATGGTAGCATGAGCGCTGCTTGCCCCGCGCCATTTTGACGGGGAGTAGTATACCGGTAGTACGCCTGCTTTGGGAGCAGGTAGACCGGGTTCGATTCCCGGCTCCCCGAAATTAGTTTTGTATGTGGCATAAAACTATTAATGAATTCCTGTTTTGGCTTCATCTGTCCGTGGTCATCGCGTGGCTGGTGTTCAGTTTTATGGCCTCTCCGTTGTGGGTGCTGGCGGTGACGGCGGCGCACCAGATACATTTGAGAGTATTTCAAGGATGTTCGTTAAGCATCCTGCAGCGCAAGCTCGGAGGGTTAGGCAAGGATAAATCATTTTTTGATCAGGTGTGCGAGCGATGGGCGGGACGCATACCGAGCAGGCGTTTGCGCGCTCTCTTCTCCCACGCGCAATGGGCTGTTCCCGTGTGCGGCGTCACCCTGCGGATTATCTGGTGAGGGTTGGCCGCTTTTCCCATGGAGAATTTTTGGCAGCATCTTCCCACGCCGTTTCTGGCACTCGCCCCCATGGCGGGGGTGACTGATCTGGCGTTTCGCACCATGTGCAAGCGGTTCGGCGCGGACGTCATCTATACCGAATTTGCCTCCGCCAACGCGCTGGTGCACGGCAATGCGGCGACCCGGCGCATGATTTCGTTTCACGCGTCGGAGCGGCCGGTGGTGTGCCAGATATTCGGCAATGACCCGGCGATGTTTGCGGGCGCCGCGCGCGTGCTGGAGGCCATGGGGTTTGACGGCATTGATATCAATTTCGGATGCCCTGCCTACAAAGTGGTGACGCACGGCGGAGGCGTAGTGCTGATGCGCGACCTTGATCTTTGTTATGCGCTGGTGAAGGCGGCATGCGAGGCGACCACGCTCCCCGTTTCCATTAAAATTCGCTCAAGCATCAATGGCCGCTCGGACTGCGCGCGTGAAACACGCGCGTCCCCGCTTCCTGCGCAGCGGCATGCGCTTCAGCCTCGGCAGGGCGACCCCGCTATGGCGGGGAACGTGCTCGCCCCGCCTGCGGAGGGTTTTTCAGCGAGCAGTTCTCGCTTAGAAGGGAAAGTGACCGCCCTTGATTTGGTTGAGCGGATTCGGGACTTGCCGGTCGCCGCCCTCATGATTCACGGACGCACGTACGAAAAGCCGTTTGACGGCGCGCCGGACGTAGGAATGATACGCAAGGTGCGTGAAAGATTTGGCGGCATCCTTATCGCGAACGGGGGCGTCTATGCGCCCGAGGCCGCGCAGGAGATGTTTGCCGAGACCGGCGCGGATGGCGTGGGTATCGGACGAGGCGCGCACGGAAGGCCGTGGATATTCTCCCAGACCAAGGAATACCTTGCGACTGGTTCCTTCCGCGAGCTGTCGTGGGACGAGAAAAAGCAGGCCATGCGCGATCACGCGCGTCTCGCATTTGCCGAGGGAGGGGCGCATGGGCTTCTCGAAATGCGGAAACACCTCGCCTGGTATGTGAAAGGAATATATAATGCAAGCGAGCTTCGTCACATGTTGGTGCAGACGAAGTCGCTCGAGGATGTGGAGATGGCACTCGCGCGCGTGTGATCGAATGAGGAACTACGAATGACGAATTATGGTTGAAGAGTTGGTCCATGATTCCTCATTCATTATTCATCATCTGATATGTTAATATTTATCCACGGTGAAGACACTTTTCGCAGCCGGGAGAAACTCCATGAGCTGATACTTGAGTTTAAGAAAAAGAGGGATCCGCAGGGATTCAACGTGGTGCGGCTGGACGGCGGAGAGCTCACGTGGGAGCGATTCCGGCACGAGGCGCTTTCCCCGGGGTTTTTGGCGCCCAAGCGCATGATCGTCATCGAGCGGTTATTGGCGCGCGGGAAGAAAGAGACAGGAGATGCCGTGGCTGCATTTTTGTCCGCGCAACCCGTTCTTGCGGGGAAGGAGAGCAATGTCATCGTATTTTGGGAAGAAGGAGACGGGCAGAGGGCAGTGTCTCCGCGCGCGCCGAAAAGAAAGCTGCGCACGAAGAGCGCACCGGCGAAGGCGCGCGCCACCGCGGACGCGCTCCGCAGCCTGCTGCAGGCGCAAGAATACGTGTTTGCATTTCCGCGTTTGGACGATGCGGGACTGAAACAGTGGGTGTATGCGCGGACCAAGGAGCAGGAGACTGCCGTCGCGCCCGCCGCCGTTGATAGGCTTGCGGCCTTTGCGCACGGCGATGTCTGGCGACTGGACCGGGAGCTGCGCAAACTGGCGGCGCTTCGCACAGGAGGCAGGATCGAAGCGCATGACGTGATTGAAATAGATGAGGCCGAAGCAGAGCCGACCGGATTTTCTTTCACGGACGCGGTAGCCTCGCGCAGTCTCCCTGCGTCGCTCACCGAATTGCATGCGCTGGCCGCGGCGGGCGTGGAGCCGCTGATGGTGCACGGAATGCTCATTCGGCTGTTTCGCACCGTGGCGCTGGTCAAAAGCTATTTTGAGGATGGTGCGCGGGACGGTGTCGCGCGCGCCGCGGAAGAGCTCGGCCTGCATCCGTTTGTCGTGAAAAAGACCGCGCCGGCGGCGCAGAGATTCAGCTGGGAGGATTTGCGGGAGGCCTATGGCCGCCTGCTTGAACTGGATCTCAAACTGAAACGGCAGGGGGATGACCCGTACCTGCCGTTGGAACTGTTCGTTGTTAATCTCGACAATTTATCCGCGACTCTCCCGCCGAGTCTACCGCGTTAATCAGCTTTTATTTATCGAGTTCAGTCTTTTCATGAGGCGCGATTTCAGCCGCGCGCCGGTGTTGCGATGGAGCACACCTTTGGCAACGGCGCGATCCACGGTGGCGAGCGCCTTTTTGACTGTGTCGGGGGATTTCGCGTCTTTGAGCGCGATAAGCTTCTTCGATTCTTTCACTAATTCTTTCACCCTCCCTTTCCACATGCGGTTACGGGAGGTTCGCTTTTTGGTCTGGCGAAGGCGTTTCGCAGCGGATAATGAATGAGGCATATCTTTGAGAAATTCTAAACTACCGAAAAGCAGTGAGTAGCGTAGCAAAGACGCGGCAACTTCGCAAGGGTTTAGCTCTTTTTAGAGCTTTTGTAGATGTCCGGACGATGGGGCTGCAGGCGCAGCACGCGGCAGGCGATGGCGTGCTCTTGTAATTCTTTTCCCAGGGTTTCCGTAAAGGCAGTCTGATCATAGCCCAGGGCGATAACGTCCGGGGCTTGTTTTTTTATCCAATCAAATCGTTCGTCTGGATTTCTCGGAAGCAGCAGCGCTTCATCGGCAAGGCCGCATGCGCATACGGCTGCGAGCCGTACCTGTTCATGTTGCCGCGGCGGTTTCCCCTTGATTGCGGCAACGACGTTGTCGCATCCCACCCCCACGATTAAGCGGTCACCTATTGCCTTTGCTTGTCGGAAGAAATCAAGATGGCCCGGGTGGAGGTGGTCGAACGTGCCGAAGACCAAAACCCGCAAGGGTTTTGGTGGGGAATAATGAATTATGAATTTCGAATTATGAGCAGACGACCCCTTATTCATTACTCCTAATTCATTATTTGAAGTGGTGAGGATATGGTTTTGCCAATTGGTTGCATTGAGCTTGTCCAACGAGATTGCGTCTTTCAGCGCAAACGGCCCGATCGCCGTTCTCGTAAGCCCTTCCAAATACGCGCCGCAGCCGAGTTTCTCCCCAATGTCGCGCGCCAGCGCGCGGATGTAGGTGCCGGCGGAGCAGGTGACTTCCAGTTTGACAGTTTGTCGGTGTGTCAGTTTTTCAGTTTCTTGGATGTCGAGCAGTTTGGTTGAATAGATTGCCATCTTTGCAGGTTTACGTTCTATTGTTTGTCCTTTTCGCGCGAGTTCGTAGAGTTTCTTTCCGCCGATTTTTTTGGCGCTGTACATCGGCGGGACTTGTTCGATTTCCCCAATAAAATTTTTAATAACATCGTTGACTTGTTTTCCGCTCACCTCCCTAATTCCTAATTCATTATTCATAATTCGTCCGGTACGGTCATCGGTGTCAGAAGTCGCACCAAATTTCAATGTGGCGATATAGGTTTTGGGCAAATTCTTAAATTGATCCAGTCGTTTGGTCGCCTCGCGCCCGACGCCCACGATTAACAGTCCTTCTGCAAAAGGGTCGAGCGTGCCGGCATGGCCGACCGTTCTCTCGCCGGTTACGCGCCGCACCGCGTCCACGATGTCATGCGACGTGGGGCCGGAGGGCTTATGTATAAGTAAGAATCCTGATTCGGGCATAGTAAAAACGCGAGGATCGCTCGCGCTGTGATTTTCAGTTATTCTCCTGTGAGTGTTTTCTTGAGTTTGGGGATGTCTACGGTCGCAGAATGCCACACTTCTCGCACGTCTACTCCGAAGTACTGATGGATGAGTTTGTCTCGCATGCCGGCAATGCTCTGCCAGGGAATAGAGGGATAACGCCGTGTAAATTCAATCGACAGCGATTTTACCGCTTCTCCGATGATTTCAAATTGGCGCACCACCGCGGCGATTGTTTTGTCATCATCACGGAAATGTTCATAGTCCATTCCTACCGTAAAGCGCTCGATGCGCTCAATAGCTTCAATGATATGGGCGCGGTAGAGCTCGTCATTCTCCATATATCACTTTGAGATCACGCATAACCTTTGGCTTCATGAGAGGATGGAGAGCCCCTTCGGTGACCAGATCTACGTCGCGACGCAGTCTCTCTGCGAGCTCACGCTGTAATCCTGCCAGCGCAAAAAGACCTTTCGGTGTGTCGAACCGAACGAGGAGATCAAGATCGCTATCAGGCTGGTTTTCCCCCCGTGCAGACGATCCGAATACGCCGGCAAACGAGACATCGTTCCGCTCGAGTATGGGGGCGATGGATTGTTTGATTTCTTCCACGCTCATACGCGATTACTGTAACACTTGCCCATAACTGGCGCAATATGCGGGACACAAAACATAGGCACTTGCTAAATTCAGAGAGAGAGAGAGTACGCTCAAGGGAAAAATTTAACTAAAAACCTTGAAAGGAGGTGAGAGAGATTGAAGACGAAGGTTGTTGTGTTGAAGCAGAAACGTCTTGAGCTGAAAAAATCTCAGTTTGAGGCGTTGGTGGAACTTTTTCGGAGACGCCAGCATCAATGCTGGTTGTCCGAAGAAGGCGGACTGGCAAGTGTGCCAGTCGTCGTGGATGATGTGGTGGAAGCGATTCTTCGCGACTGGTGGCAGTCGTGAAAGATCGCAAGGGCGGCGAAAGCAAGTACGGATTTTCTGTTCCGTTTCGCTGCCTTTTTTATTTTCAATCGTCATCCCGACCGAGCGAAGCGAGTGGAGGGATCCCTCGCCCCTTCGACTTGGGTTCGGGATGACGCTCACGCGCGTCATTTCCCCGCCAATTGTTTAATCTTCGCAAACGAATCCCCGCGGCGGGGTTTTTTGTTTTCAAAACTTAAAACGCGAGGCGGCTCGCGTTCTTTGTCATTACCCATCAAGCGCTTTATCGATTTCCCGCTTCAAGAGGGGAAGATCATCTCGTACGGTATCCCACACGCTCTTGACGTCAAGATGAAAATACTGATGGATGAGAAAATTACGCATGGCGGTCGAGTCTTTCCACGCGATGTCCGGGTAATTCTTTTTGCATTCATCGCTCACATTCCGCGCGGCTTCGCCGATCACTTCCAGGAGTCGTACCACCGCGTTGCGGCGCATGTCGTCTTTCTCGAATTTCTCTTTTGTGACCTCGCGCATGTAGCGTTCGATATCGGCTACCGCCTGCCGCATGTGGGTCAAGTATGTTTTATCCCTTTCGCTGATCATAGAGCACTTTGAGCGAATCCATGACGCGCTGCTTCATGAGAGGATGCAGCCCTCCCGTGGTCACGAGATCAACGGGTTTGTGCAGGAGATGTTCAAGGTCGCGTTGCATCCCTGCCATGCGGAAGAACGACGCGCTGGCATCAGGCTCGAATTCTATGAGCAAATCAAAGTCGCTTTCCGCGGCATATTCGCCTTTGGCGCGCGAGCCAAACAATGCCGCAAACGACACGCGGTTGTTGCGGAGGAGATCCAGCACTTTTGGCTCGTTGGGGAGGGCGGCATTCATACAAATAGAAAATATCATTTTCTCCGTAAATATGCAATTGCGGGGCTTGCCAAATTCAGAGAGAGAGAGAGAGTACGGTTAAGAGAAAAATTTTCTCAAAAAAATAGAAAGGAGGTGAGAAAATTGAAGAAAGTAAAAGTGGGAGATCATTGGGTTGTGTTGAGGGATGGCCAGTTCAAGGTATTGATACTGGCAAACTCCAGGCAACACACTACCATCCCTCTTCCCACAGAAGGAGGCTCATGGACCTCGTTCAAGGTGAGGGAGGTGATGGATGCGATCGCTCGCGACTGGTGGCAGTCGTGAAAGATCGCAAGGGCGGCGAAAGCAAGTACGGATTTTCTGTTCCGTTTCGCTGCCTTTTTTATTTTCAATCGTCATCCCGACCGAGCGAAGCGAGTGGAGGGATCCCTCGCCCCTTCGACTGAGGCTCTTGGGTGACAGTTCGGGATGACGCTCACGCGCGTCATTTCCCCGCCAATTGTTTAATCTTCGCAAACGAATCCCCGCGGCGGGGGGTTTTTGTTTCCATTTTTTCTTTGATGAGTTTGATCTGATCCCGCAGGCCGGCTGCTTTTTCGAATTCCAGATTTTTGGCGGCCAGGTCCATCTGCCGCTCAAGGTCCTTCATAAGATGCGGGAGTTCATCGGACGGGATCCTTTCCAAAGTTGGTAGGGGACGCACATGTGCGTCCCGTACATCGGTGCGGTGCGCAAGCACGCCTTCCCTGATGGCTTTCTGAATGGATTGCGGCGTGATGCCGTGCTTTTTATTATACGATTCCTGGGTTATCCGTCGCCGTTTCACTTCTTCCATCGCCCTCTTCATGGAGCCGGTGATCGTGTCCGCATACATGATAACATGGCCTTCCAGATGCCGCGCGGCCCTTCCCATGATTTGTATAAACGCAGTGTCCGAGCGCAGAAATCCTTCTTTGTCCGCGTCAAGAATGGCGACTAATGATACTTCCGGCAGGTCGAGCCCTTCACGCAATAGATTGATCCCGACCAGCACGTCATAGACGCCCAGGCGAAGGTCGCGGAGAAGTTCCAGGCGTTCAAAGGTTTCCACGTCGGCGTGAATATACGCCGCCTTCACGTTGATTTCCTCCAGGTATTCGGCAAGGTCTTCGGCCATCCGTTTGGTGAGCGTGGTTACCAGCACGCGTTGTTTTTTGGCGATGCGCTTCTGGATTTCTCCCAGGAGATGGTCAATTTGATTCTGTAGGGGCTGGATCTCGATGGTGGGGTCCAGCAGGCCGGTGGGGCGGATGAGTTGTTCGACGATTCCATCGTAACCCACCCCGGCGCAACGGCGCCCCTCCGCGGGAGGGGATTTTTGTGAATTCCCCTCTTGAGAGGGGTCGCCCGAAGGGCGGGGGTGTGTTGGATGAGACCTGGATTGAAGCAGTTCATATTCACCAGGAGTGGCTGATACATAGGTTACTTGCCCTATTCGTTTATTGAATTCGTCGAATGTGAGCGGACGATTGTCACGCGCGGCCGGCAGGCGGAAGCCGTAGGAAACGAGCGTGTCCTTCCGCGACTTGTCGCCTTCGTACATCCCGCGGATTTGCGGGATCGTCATGTGGGACTCGTCAATAAAGGTGAGGGAGTTCGGGTCTGAATACTTAAAGAAATCAATGAGGGTATGCGGCGGCTCCCCTGCTTTGCGGCGGTCGAAATAGCGGGAGTAATTCTCGATGCCGTTGCAGTAGCCGGTCGCGCGGATCATCTCGAGATCAAAACGCACGCGCTGGGACAGGCGCTCCGCTTCCAAGGGTTTTCCCGCGGCGAGGAATGTGTTCACTGCGCCGTCCAGATCCCGTTCGATCTGTTTGAGTATGTCTTCCACCTCGTGCGCGGGCGCGACGTAGTGCGTGGCGGGGAATATCGTAATTTCCTCCGTCGTGCGAAGAGATTTTCCGGTCAGGCTGTCCACTTCGGAAATCTTTACTAACGCATTTCCCGCACACTCAAGCCGCCAGATTTGTTCGAGGGAAAACACGGGAAATACGTCGATGCTATTGCCCCGCACGCGGAATGTGCCGCGATGGAGGTCAATGTCATTGCGTTCATATTGCATGCGCACCAGAGAGCGGAGGATATCCGTGCGTACGGGCGAACGGCCGTTCGCCCGTACATTAAGCTTTAAACTTATCGCCTGATACTCTTCCGGCGAGCCCAGTCCGTAGATGCAGGAAACCGAGGCAACCAGGATGACGTCTTTGCGCGTCAGCAGCGCCTGGGTCGCGGCATGGCGCAGGCGGTCAATCTCCTCATTGATGTTCGTTTCTTTCTCAATGTAGGTGTCCGAAGAGGGGACATAAGCCTCCGGCTGGTAGTAGTCGTAGTAGGAGACGAAGTAATGCACGGCCGCGTCGGGGAAAAATTCTTCGAATTCGCTTGCCAGTTGGGCGGCGAGCGTTTTATTGTGAGATATAATTAACGTTGGCTTTTTTATCTGGGCAATTACATTTGACATGACAAAAGTTTTCCCTGATCCGGTCACGCCGAGCAAAGTTTGGTGCCGCGCGCCCGCGCGAATACCGGCCACGAGTTTCTCGATGGCTTGCGGCTGGTCGCCGGTGGGTTTGAAGGGGGATGTGAGGGCGAAGGACATACGCATGGCAACGATTCATTATAGAATGGATTTAGGAGACAGACTAGTGGTACAATGGTGCCATGATTTCTTATATTAAAGGTGCGATAAAATCGTTTAATGAACGTTCAGTGCTCGTCGTTGCGGGCACGATAGGGTATCGCGTTGCCGTGCCTATTTTTGTGCTGGAGGGAATGAAGGAGGGAAAGGAAGTCGAGCTATACTGCCACACGAAGCTTGATACGCGCAATGATACGATTGAGTTGTACGGATTCCCCACCGCCGAAGAGCTTCGTTTTTTCGAACTGCTCTTATCCATCTCCGGGGTCGGCCCGCGGTCGGCCATGGGCGCTTTGTCGGTCGCAAAGCTGGAGGATCTGAAGCGCACCATTGCGCACGGCGATCCGCAACTGTTGCAAAAGGTGGCGGGGATCGGAAAGAAAATCGCCGAGCGGATCGTCGTGGAACTGAAGGACAAGATGGGAGAGCTGGTGGGCGGGAGGCTCATCGGCAGCGCGCCCGGTGACGGCGACGTGGTGGAGGCGTTGAGGGGATTGGGGTATCGCGAGCGGGAGGTGGTCGAGCTGCTGAAGGAATTGCCCAAAGACCTGGAGGGGAGCGAAGCGCGGGTGAAAGAGGTGTTGAAGAGGTTAGGAAAACGACGGTAACGTTCGGGTTATACGCAATTTCTTGCTTCGGAACTCGCCGGGTCGCTCGGATTGCCAGATGACGGAACACGCGTTGGCCGCTCCAGCGAGCGGCCACGCTCCGCCTCGGTGGCGCAATTCGCCACCGGCGAAACCATGCTTGCGCCGCCTGCGGAGGGTTCCATCACTGCCAACCCTCTCTAGGAAGACGTGGTAAGATAGCTCAAAACACATGGCGTCTTTCTGCGTCCCGGCCGCATACGGGGCATTTGTGAGGATTAAACAGAATTTAGCGCGGCCGGTCACGGCGTGTATTGGCGTGAAATCAGCAGGCCTGCCAAAACTCCCTTTATAGTTATGCACTTTGAACAAACAAACGAATGGGCGCGGTTTCAGCAAGCGGTGGGGAGGAGGGTGTACGCCATTTCCTCCTCACGTGTAACGTTATTGAATGAGGGAAGAGATGTGGAGGAGGGTGAAGGCGCTGCCATCGAAAAAAAAATATTTACATGCCTCCGTTATTGGGAAGTGAATGGCGGGATGCCGGTACCGGGAATGGGATTTGCACATGCGGCGCAGGTACTTCTTGAAGCGGGCAAAAAGGCGGGCGCCGTGTTTGTGCGGTGGACGCCATCACGGGAATTTCCAATTTCCAATTTCCAATTTCCAATTTTGAAAAATAGTGAAGTGGTTGAGCCTCGGGTTTTAATCCGACAGGTGCCGCCGAAGGCGACATTGATAGTGGACTTGGCGAAGGACGAAGGAACGTTGTTGCAGGAAATGCATGAAAAGACGCGGTATAATATCCGGCTGGCGGAACGCAAAGGCGTGAGGGCGAACACAATGAGTGTTCAGGAAGGGTTTGACGCGTTTTGGACGTTGATGCAGGAGACCGCGCGACGTGACAGGATAGGGCTTCACGCGCAGGACTATTATCGGAAGATGCTGGAGATTTTGAACGGAGATGCGGTTCGTGCGCATTTGTTTCTCGCCGCGCACGATGGCGTGTCGCTTGCGACCGCTCTCCTTATCACATGCGGCGATACGGCCACGTACCTTCACGGCGGATCGTCGAATGAAGCGCGTAACTTAATGGCGCCGCACCTGCTGCAGTGGCGGATGATGCAGTTTGCAAAAGCGCAAGGCTGCCGGTGGTATGATATGTGGGGCGTTGCGCCCTTTGTGCGCAATGAACAGGGAGCAATGAACAGTGCGCATGCGTGGGCGGGAATTACGCGGTTTAAGATGGGGTTTGGAGGGGAAGTACGCGAGGGTATCGGTACGGTTGATATCATGTGCAGACCCTTGCTGTATTCATTTTTGGCATTTCTACGCCGCATGCGATTTTGATATTTTGTTTTCTTGATTTTTTGTTTCCTTGTCGTACGCCTCTGTCGTTCAACGGATACCCGCCAAAGTTTTGCGCCTATAGTTTAACGGATAGAACACAGGCCTCCGAAGCCTGGGATCGAGGTTCAATTCCTCGTAGGCGCATAAGGCGCAAAATTTAGGCGGGCGGATCTTGTAATCGAGGTTCTGCGCCATAGGCGCATCCGCCTCCGGCGGAGACTCCTCGCGGGGGTACCATTGACGCCACGTTTCTCGGATATTTTATTTATGGCAAGAACTATACAAGAATTGCAAGCGCTCATGGTTGAGTAGTTGAAGCGACGTGGGGTTTTATCCCAAGGACGATAAAGAAGTCTTGCTGTGGCTCGGTGAAGAAGTGGGCGAGGTGATGGAAGCAGTGCGAGAACATCAAAGCAAGAAAGATTTAAGCCATGAGATGGCTGACGTCTTTTGGAATCTTCTTCGCTTGGCGGAACTGAAGGGCATAGATTTGGAAACGGCATTTAAGGAAGGGTTTTCGGAGAAATTATTGTAACGACTATGTATGTAATGCTACCCTCACGATGGGCGCGGGCGTATCGGCGACTGCGGGCGTTTGCCGCGCGGGCGACGAACGGGTTCCCCGATAAGAAATTGATGCTGGTCGGCGTGACGGGGACGGACGGGAAGACGACGACCGTGAATC
>Ga0155645_118_pt1 | contig 12954 bp, 9 predicted proteins | sample RifCSPhighO2_12_FD_107302 | JGI IMG/M metagenome (GOLD analysis project Ga0155645, IMG submission 107302) | Candidatus Uhrbacteria bacterium RIFCSPHIGHO2_12_FULL_54_23
ATCCGCATACCCCGGACAACCAATGGGCTTGGTTCTGTTTGTCCGAGATTTGACGATGATTGAGGGTGGAGTTTCGTAATTCATAGTTAGAAGAAATATGCACTTGACTTAGAATTTAGGAACCGATTGCTTGTTTTGCAGGTGCCGACGGCCAAGCACAAAACAAGCGACGATTTCGCACGCTTTCGCGCTACCAAGACCAAATGTGTTTTTCAATTCTTTGGCCGACGCTTTGGCCAATCCAGCACCGCTCCATTTCCTTAAAATCTTGCCTGATAACTCCACGACATTGATTCCTTTACTTCCGGTCCGTAAAAGAATAGCCAAAAGTTCCGAATCCGAAAGTCGCTCGGGGCCGTATTTTTCGAGTTTTTCTCTTGGTCTATCAATTTTTGGCAGGTCTTTTATCTTCATAAATTATTTTCAAGAAGCCATTCCCATAACGGCTTAAGCTGTATTACACTGCCGTCTTTTTTTACCCCGTTAGATTTTCCGCTGTATCTAACGGGGTGAACTTCTCGCTTTTCATCCCACGTGAGTACGGTTAACTTAGGTGTTTTCACCCCGTTAGATAGCCCCGCATCTAACGGGGCAAGTTCGCCGCTTGCTTCATATAGAGCTTTTGTTTCTCTTTGCTCGACATCTGAATTTATGGACTCATAGCAAACCTGTATCAGTTCCGTAACCAGATGTCCTTTTTTTACGACAAAATCCACCTCGCGATCATTGCGAGTCTTGTAATAGAATAATTCCAAGTTTGGCTTAAGGCCTCGTTTTACCAGCTCGGTAAAAACCAGATTTTCCATCAACTTGCCTTTGTCCGGCGAATGCTGAATAGCTTTTGCAGTTACAAAGCCATTGTCAACAACATATACTTTTTTCGGCGAATGTATCCGTTGTCTTGATTTTGGAGAATATCGTGAGAGTGAGAATATCAAATATGCCTCCTCCAAATAGGATGCGTATTTAGCTACCGTGTGCACGCTTTTCAGATTAAGTGTCTTCATCAATTTGTTGAGCGTGTAGAGCGAAGCAAAATTATTGACTAGGTGTGATCCAAGCGTGCTTATCTGCGTTGAAAATTTAACCCGATGTCTTTTTACAACATCCTTAAAAAGCAAAGAATCAAAAAGAACTTCCAAGTAATCCGCCGGATCAAGATTGCTCACCACAACTTCCGGAAAACCGCCCTTTGATAAATATTGATCGAACAAATTCAGAAGCTGGCCATGTTTTTCAGGCAAGGATTTGTACGCCGGGTCTATTTCGAACTTTTTACCTTTCAAAAATTCCTTAAAATCAAACGGGAGTAACTCTATCGGCATGTGCCTGCCGGTAAGGTGGGTTGCCAACTCCATTGAAAACAACCTGGCATTTGAGCTGGTGAGTACAAGATTGTATCCTTCGCGATGCAAACGGTTTACAAACAACTCCCAAGCCGGTAAATTTTGAATTTCATCAAAAAGAATTGTTTTAATATCGCCATAAGCACTATGTAGTTCTTTCATTAATTCGGTTGTTGATATGCTACCTTCCGCAGCCAATACCTCGTCGTCAAAATCAAAGTACATAAAATCATGATCCCTTAAAAGCAGGAGAGAAAACACCGATTTCCCCGCACGTCGGGGCCCAAGAACGACTTTTATCAAATTCGAATCCAGCCATTTTTTGGCAAATGGTCCTTTGGTTCTATCGACGTACTGGGATTTCAAAAGCTCCTCTTTCTTTAGTTTTTGCTTCGAAACTATGTCTTTTAGCATATTTTAAGCTATTATTTTATTCCTAATGCACAAAAGTAGCTAATCTTGTGCACTACACATAGTATAGTGCATAAAACAAGCAAATGCAAGGATCATAGGAATAAAGCAAGAATTGGTGAACAGAAGGTAGAAAATTGGCCATATTCACTAATTTCGGCGTTTCGCGAATAGTACAAAAGTGTACCATTCACGAAATTTGCTTAAGTTAAGCAAATCGTCCCACGCTCTCAAATTTCGTTTTACAGCTCGTTCGTGTCTCAATTGGTGCAAAGCTCTTACTCTCGGTATAAAGCTCGCCACGAGGGCAAACAAATAGCGAATTCGGCATCCAAAAACCGCCTTTCGGGCGGTCTTGGTTTACCCCCACACCAAAATTTTTGGTGTGGGGGTTTAAATCGTGGCAACCGGGATTTTTCGGGTTGTATAATCTCCTCCCCTCTTGCTTCGCTCGAATTTCAGCGGGCCGATGATCATTTAAAACTTTAACCCCTCATTCGTGTATGTGGCTACGATGACGGTATTAAAACTCATAGACAGCAAATGCAGGAACTCCGTCATTGCGCGCAATCATCGTTCCCTCGATCCCCTGCCCCTCAAGCGTTACCGCAATATGGTCTGCCACGCCGTCCCGCACGCGTGCGGGCACCTGTAGCGCGCCCGGGAGCGCGTGCACAAACACAAACTTGGAAAATCCTTGCGAGGGAAAATAATCCTCTCCTTGTTGTTCGACAAGCACCTTAAACTCCTGCGAGGAAGTATACGGGATGCCCTGATACGTTACCCTGCGCTGAATATACCACAATCGCGGAAAATAATTCATGTTACTGTCATAAATATAGAGCGTCTCACCCGCGCCAAATTCCCATAGATCGGCGATGGAATCTCTCTGCGCATAGACGCGCAGCAAATACCGATCCAATTGCTCATATCCGTAATTTTTTACTCGTGCGGACGAATAAGTTACTCCTTCGCTCCCCCGCGGACTCGCACGCACATGCGTATTCACGCTGTACGCAATCAAAGTAAGGAGCATGGCAGAGGCGGCAATGCGCATCAGTGCGCGATACGAAACGCGACGTATGCGGTCCATGACGTCGCTCCACGCAACGCCTGCGGCGATGCAAAAAAACGGCACGAGGGGGACGGTGAATCGATTGTCAGGGCCTACCCATGCCGCGCCGGCAAAAAGCGAACCAAGGGCGACCAATAGCGCGCCGCGACACGATTGTTTCCGCTTCCTCTGCACATACGCCAGCCAGACGATTGCAGTCAAAAATACGCCGGCACCTGCATACGACACCATATCGGACACTCCCACGACCGCCTCCCACAAGTTCACCGATCGTCCGTGTGAAAAATCCTCACGCCAGTCTGACGTCGTGATCTGCAGCAGCCGACTGACTTGATAGTCAGGATGGCCGCGCGTGCGCAACAGCATGACGTTGTAGACGATCACGGGCGCTAGGATCAGCAGCAGCGTCAAAAACCCATAGAGAAGGAATGTTCTATTTTTATTACTTCTCCACAGGCCCGCACCCGTCGTTATCAGTGCCGGCGCTAAAAAAATGGCGGTATATTTCGTCAAGAGCGCACCGCCGAAAAAAATACACGCCCCTATCCACCATCGCTTGTTATCCTGCGCGCGCAGGGTGGCAAAAAATGCCGCAAGCACGAGCGGAATCATTGCTCCCTCCAACAGCGCAACCCGGGAAATCCATATCATGCCGCTTGCCACCGCGGCGAGTATCCCCGCGGCGACTCCCGCACGCCGTCCCCCCATCCGATGGGCAATAAGCGTAACCAACCCTACGCTGATTAATCCCATCAAGACCGGCATGATCCGCACGACAGAGGAATCCGCGCCGAACATGCGAAACGCGGCAAAGTACCACGCAAACGAGAGCGGCGGATGGTCATGGAACGAAAGCAGTGTCCACCATGGCGGAGTTTCAAACCATTGATAGGGCGTCGTCTGCAGCTGCGAGAACAAGTGATCGAAATAACCTACGCTGCGAAACATATACGTCGCTTCGTCGCCAAGAAGATCGGCGGGAAATGGAGCAGAGACACGGAGAATTAACGCGAGAAATATAACACCAATGATTGCTGCGGTGTACTTGCGTTGAAACATACACACTGTTCAAAGTTCAAATGTCAAATTTAAAATTGGAAATTTGGACTTTTGCATTACAGATGTATGAGCGCCTGTTCTATCATCCCCCGAAATCCGTGCGAGCCGAAAAACACGATGACATCGCCCGTTTGGGCGATTTGTGTTATGTGCGCAATAAGCGCCTCGTCATCCGGTTCATACGCAACGGATATGCCGTCTTCGTTGAGCACCTGCGCAAGCGCTTCGCCGTCCATCCGCTCCTCTTCCCCTTCCGCCTGTTTCGAGAGAGAAAGGCGCGGGATGATGACGGCGTCAGCGTCGGCAAACGCGTTACGATAGAGCGGCCGCGCCGCAACCACTCTGCTGCCGACATTCGGTTCAAATACGGCAATGATCTTGGCGCGGGGAAAATGTAAACGTAATGCGCGAAGCGCGGCGGAAGCCTTGACAGGCGAATGCGCGAAATCATCAACGACCGCCACGCCGTTGACTGTACCCCTCACTTCCATGCGGCGCCGGACGCCTTGAAACGTTTCGAGCGCGTGCACAATCGCATCTGCGGATATGCCGCAATACCGCGCAAGGCCGACTGCGCCGGCATAATGGTCCAGATTTTGGTCTCCCAGCACCGGCACGCGGCAAGGGCCGATGTGCTCGCCAGCTGCACTGTGAAATACCAGTGTCGTGTCGTGCGGGCTGCGCGCGGCAATCTCCAGCGACCAATCGGCATGCCCTTCTCCTTTCCTGTTGTAATGAAGAATCGCCGTGTCGGCTTTTTCAAGAAGCGTACGGACATGAGGCCGCTCGATCGCCGCGACAATCATCCCCTCATCCGGAACGGCGCGCACCAATCTCTCGAATGCGCGGAGATAATCGTCCGGCGTGAGATAGACATCCGCATGATCCCAGGAAACGCCAGTCAGGAGCAGATATTTCGGCGCATAAAAATCAAATTTCGGCACCGGCTTCCAGCGTGAAGCTGGATACTCGTCTCCTTCAACGATTGACCACGCGCTCTCCGTAATACGCACGCCGTCAGGGAAATTAGCAAGCCTCCCCGCCGACATATACGAAGGATTTCTGCCTGCGGTTTCCCATATCCAGGCGAGCAGCGCGCTGGTTGCGGTTTTTCCGTACGTGCCCGCGACCACAATGGATTCCTCCTTAATCAGATACTCGGCAAGAACCTCCGGATACGCGCGCACCGGTATTCCCCTCTCCCGCACTGCCGCATATTCCGGATTTGAAGGGCCGATGTAATTTCCGACGACGACACACTCGGGATTACCGATCCGATCAGGGTGGAACCCTACGTAAAACTCAATGGCATTCTCGCGCAAATAATCCGACATCGGCGGAAAAATTCCTTTATCCGATCCAGTCACTCTCCAGCCCCTCTCCTGAAGCGCTTTCGCAAGCGGCGCCATGGCGGTGCCGCATATTCCTATAAAATGAATGTGTTTCATATTGTCCATCGTAGTTCGTCAGTCGGCTATGCTACCCGTATCGTCGATCGGTTACGTTATTCGGCTTGACGAACAACGAATACAAGTTAGGCGGCTCCGCCGCACTCACGCAGTCCCGCACTAAGGCGAGCGAGCGAGCCTTTAGTGCTGTGGCGGATAACGGTGATACCCATAGAAAAGAATTTGGCTATGGTAAGCGAAAAAGATTGAAATTCCGATACGATAAAAGTACGAAACAGGCACCTTTACCCTCAACCGCTTACAAACAACCCAGAGGGTTTGCCTTGCCGCCACTGCTGCCCATCGAACCATTCAATCCCGTTGAATTGAAACTTGTACAATGATTGTTCATCCCGCACAGACCCCAGATATATATATTCCTTACCGGCGTCCTGCGCCCAGAACACCGCCTTTGTCATCATTGCCATACCCAAAGAAGGATCACGCGCATGCTCGTAAAACGGATACGCATAGTGCAGAAACGATGGCAGCGCGTACGCGAGGCAATAGCCAACGTCATGCGCATTGCCGTCACCATACGCCAGCACCGTATTCATAGGCGACCGCGCAGACGTAAAAAGTTCTTTCACTTTGTTTGCACTAAATGCGCGCGCGCCGAAACGCGCATAAAAATCCTTGGCCATTTTCCCTATCTGCCATTGATAAGAAAAAGATACAAGGGGCACTACGCGAAGCGCTACCTCTGCTGTCCGTTTCATGACGCGCCTGTTTTCACTGGAGAGCACAAAGTTGCGCAGCGGTACCCGCACCGACCGCGCTTGCTGCATGACGGTATTCCCACGGCGCGTAAACACAAAACCCTCGGCATAGCGCGCTGCCACGGCAACGCGGTCCGTAGGATCCACCGTCATCGTGCGGAATGAATGATAGGCGGGCATGAGGTCTATGCGAATGAGCGCACCAAAAGCAGGACGGCGCACCAGGCGGCCAGCTGCACCAGTACGCTCCCCGTCAGCAGAAGCAGCGTAAGGAACGGCAGGGAACGAAAAAAAAGCCTCCCCGCGCACGCATGCGCCACCGTCACGACAAGCCCGGCGAGCGGAAACACGTAGTAGTACCAGAACGGCGCGGTGTAATCAATGCCGAAATATACCGAGACGTGAAACGGCACCGGTTCCACCCGGGGCTCCACGCGCCACCACACAAACGCCCACAACCCGAGATTCGCCAGCAACCCCGCGGCTATGCTCCATCGTATCCAGGATATTCTCAAATACAGGCTCTTTTTCAATGTCGGGAAGAAATCCATACCCTCACTGTAGCATTTGGCAGCAGACCGCTCAAACCTCGCGCCTTGCGCAAAAAATATGGTATAATCAAACCGCATCAATCACTATCGTCCGTGTACCATGCTTTTCACGGAAACAAAACTCGCCGACGCCCTGGTTCAAGAAAAAATTTTGACCAAAAAAGAGGCGGACGCGGCGTGTAAGGAAGCGCATTCGGGGAAAAAATCCCTTGATCAGGTGCTGCTGGAAAAAAACCTCACGACCGAGGACCAGCTCTCCGAGCTGCGCGCGCGGCTGTCCGGCTTCCCGTTCGTGAAACTGAAAACGCTCAACATCAGAAAAGACATTCTCAATCTCATTCCGGAGCCCATCGCCTCGTCGCACCAGCTCATCGCGTTCGACAAGACGAACGACGTGCTGAAAATCGCCACCCTCGACCCCGACGACCTTCAGACCTTCGAATTCCTTCGGAAACGCACGGGACTGCAGCTGGACATCTCGCTCACCACGCCGTCCGATCTCCGCGAGGTGCTGAAGCTGTACCATAAATCGCTGAAAGCGGAATTCGAGGAGCTCACCAAGCCGGAAATTCCCAGCGAGCAGGATCATGAAAAATTAAAAGAGCTGGCGCAGGACCTCCCCATCGTGCGCATCGTGGACACCCTCCTCGAATACGCCATCTTCGAAGGCGCGTCCGACATCCATATTGAGCCGACCGAAAAGGAACTCGTCGTGCGCTACCGCGTGGACGGCATCCTGCGGGACGTCATGACCCTGCCCCAAAAAACTCAGTCGGGCATCATCGCGCGCATCAAAATCCTCGCCAATCTCAAACTCGACGAGCACCGCCTGCCGCAGGACGGCCGCTTCAAAATCGCCACGGATGAATATAAAATTTCATTCCGTGTGTCCATCATTCCGGTGTTTGACGGAGAAAAAATCGTGCTGCGCCTCCTCAATGAGTCAGCGCAAATACTCACGCTGGAACAGCTCGGCTTCTCCGGCGCCGCGCTCGCCGCGATCACGGCCAACATCGGCAAGCCCAACGGCATGATCCTCGTCACCGGACCGACCGGCTCGGGCAAAACCACCACGCTCTACACCATCCTCAATATCCTCAACACGCCGAACGTCAACATCACCACCATCGAAGACCCCATCGAATACCGCATGCCGCGGGTGAACCAAAGCCAGATCAGCCCCAAAATCGGCTACACCTTTGCCGCGGGGCTGCGCGCGTTTCTGCGCCAGGATCCCAATATCATCATGGTGGGCGAAATTCGCGACACGGAAACCGCAGATATTGCGGTAAATGCCGCGATGACGGGGCATTTGGTGCTCTCCACGCTCCACACCAACGACGCGGCCACCGCATTCCCCCGCCTGCAGGACATGCAAATCCCTTCGTTTCTTATCGCGTCCACCGTCAACATCGTCGTGGCGCAGCGCCTGACGCGGCGCATATGCCAGAATTGCAAAGAAACGGTGACGCTGGAACGCGACGTGGTGAAAGAGCTTGAGGTACAGTTTGATCTCAATCTCATTGTCCAAACCTTGTCACAAGAAAAGCTCATTGCCTCATCGAAAACCAAATTTGAAACAATCGAATTTTGGCGCGGGCGAGGGTGCAAACAGTGCAATCAGGACGGCTACAAAGGCCGCATGGGCATCTATGAAGTGCTGCCCATGTCCACTGCCGTCGCGCAACTGGTGATCAAGCGCTCGTCCGCCGATGAAATCAAGAAAAAAGCCGCGGAAGAAGGCATGCATACCATGCTGCAGGACGCATTCATAAAAGCGAAACATGGCATGACGACCATTGACGAGATATTGAGGGTGACGAAAGAGTAAGATTGAAAATGCAAAATGCAAACCTCAAAATGCAAAAAGAAGAAGTCCCTTCGGGACATTTGTCTCGATATTTTTGGTTTATTAATTTTCATTTTTGATTTTTGGATTTTGATTTTTGCATTTGACTGATATGCCACAAACGCCACATAATACATCATCCGTTGAAAAAAAAAGCGTTCCGAAACTGAATTGGCTCTCCCGCCATCGCGGCATTCCGCTGACGGAGAAAATTTTTTTTATCCAAAATCTGCACGTCATGGTGCGCACGGGCATATCGCTCGCGGCCGCCTTGCGCACGCTTGCCGAACAAACGTCCCACAAACGTTTTCGCGCCGTGCTCACCGACATCTATGGCCGCGTGGAAAAAGGAACGCCGTTCGCGCGCGCATTAAGCGCGCATCCGAATATATTTCCCGATCTCATGGTGAGCATGATTGAGAGCGGGGAGCTTTCCGGCAAGCTCGACGAGGTGCTCAAGCACGTCACGGAACAGCTCAAAAAAGACCACGAGCTGGTGTCGAAAGTGCGCGGCGCCATGCTCTACCCCGCCATCATCGTCATTGCGATGGGAGGAATCGGCACGGCGATGATGGTGTTTGTCATTCCCAAACTGCTCACTATCTTCACTGAATTCAATGCGGAGCTTCCTCTCCCCACGCGCGTGCTCATTGCCGCCAGCAATTTCACCACCCGCCACGGCCTGCTGCTGGCGCTGCTCGCCATACTCCTTATCGCCGGCGCGCGGTACGGGATCAAAAAAACAGAGCGCGGGAAACAATTCTTCCACGGTCTCCTGCTCCGCCTCCCTTTGTTCGGCGGCATCATAAAAAAAGTCAACCTGGCGCGCATCAGCCGCACCTTCTCGTCGCTGCTCACGACCGACATTCCCATCGTGCAAACCGCCCTCATCACCTCGAAAACGATTGCCAACATCCATTATCGCGCCGCGCTCATTGATTTGTCGGAGAAGCTGAAAAAAGGCGCCCCGGTAAGCCAGGTGCTTTCCGCGTATCCGCACTTGTTCCCGCCGGTGGTTTCGCAACTCGCGCGCGTGGGTGAAGAGTCGGGATCGCTGGATCACGTGCTGGGCGAGCTCGCGTCGTTTTATGAAGAAGACGTGGATCAGATCATGAAAAATCTCCCCTCCATCATTGAGCCGCTCCTCATCCTCATCCTGGGCGCGGGCGTCGGCGCCATGGCGGTCGCCATCATCATGCCGATGTACTCGCTGACGCAAACGATATGAAAACTAATTCAAAAATCAAAAATCAAAAATCAAAATTATGGAGATCCGACATAACGTCGGATCGGAATGCCTTCATTTCGAGATTTGCATTTTGGATTTTGCATTCGCAACGCGCAGGGTTTACTCTTATCGAAACCATGGTGGCGGTGGCCCTGTTTGCGCTGTTGTCCGTCGGCACCTACGGCGTCTTTACCCAGACCACGAAAACCATCCGCGCCAGCCGGTCGCGGGTGGCGGCGACCGCGCTTGCGGGAGAGAGGGTGGAGATTATACGCAACCTTCCGTACGCGTCCGTGGGGCTGCAAGGCGGCGTGCCGCCGGGCAATCTGGTGCCGAGCGAAGTAGTCGTGCGCGACGGCATTCCCTTCACCATCACCACGGTCATTCGCAACATTGACGATCCGTTCGACGGCATCCTCGGAGGGGACCCCAACGACACTTCGCCGGCAGATTACAAATTAGCGGAAATTTCCGTGTCGTGCGACACCTGCACCGGCAACCCTCCGCTCATTTTCACCACCACCGTCGCGCCGAAAAATCTCGAGTCAGCCTCGACCAACGGCTCGCTTTTCGTCCAGGTCATCAATGCGAGCGGAGAAATCATTCCCGGCACTACTGTGCACGTCGAAAACACCACGGTCAATCCGCAAATCAACCTGGATGATGTGACGAATGCGCAGGGAGAGCTGCAGCTGGTCAATGTGCCTCCGGCGCTTAATTCCTACCGCATCCGCGCCACGAAATCGGGATATTCCACTGAACAGACGTACGCGCCGGGCGACGTCACTAATCCCAACCCGACCAAAGCGCACGCATCGGTCATCACCCAGCAGCTCACCCGCATTACCATGGTCATCGACAAGGTGAGCACGATGACCGTCAATAGCGTCCATGCGGATACGCTCTCACCGATCGCCTCGATCCCCTTCCATATGCAGGGGGCGAAACCGATCGGCACGTACGCAGACGAAAGTCCGGTCTATAAATATTCCCAGGACCATACCACCAATGCGGCCGGCACGATCACCCTGACCGACGTTGAATGGGACACGTATACGGTGAGCGCGTCTGACCAGCTCCTCGGCTACGACGTCGCTTTTATCGACCCGACGCAGCCGATCGGCGTCAACCCTGACACGACCCATATGGTCAACATCGGCCTGCGTTCCAACGCCATTCACACGCTGAATGTGAACGTTACCGACAGCGGCGCCGCGCCTCTCGAAGGAGCCTCCGTGACCCTTGCCAATGCCCCGCTGGGCTATAACGAAACCGCCGCGACGCCATTCCACGGCCAAGTATTTTTTTCTCCCCTCTCGCCCGCCACGTACGTGCTCTCCGCCGAAAAGTCGGGGTATAACCCCACGGTGCAGAACATCGCCATCAACGGCGACACCGACATCACGCTCGCGCTTGGCCAAGCCCCGCCGCCTCCGCCGCCGCCTCCGCCGGGCACCGGCGCCACGACGAGCTATACCATTGGCACGCGCGCACTCAACGTCGACATAACGGCCGTGGCCGGAAGCGGCCCGTGGTCTCTCCTTGTGTCGCCTGCCGATCTGTCCTCCGTCGCGCTCCACGACAAACTGCTGGACGAAGGCAGCCCGCAGCGCGCATGGAAAGTATCCTCAGTCGACGACGCCAATAATACGATTACCGTCATTGATTCAGAAGCGAATGGCGGTGCGCCTGCCCTCAACGGCGTCGGACAAGCCGCGCTCTCCCGCTGGTTTTCCACGCTCGCCGCATGGGAAACCGCGCGGCAAGGCGATCTGATAACCCGCGACACCATTGAGCAAGGCATACTGTACGCGGATAGCGTATTTACTTCCGGCGCGCTGATTGACGGCTCCACGACGGACAGCGGCCATTTTCTCTGGATTACCGCGGCACCGGGAGAACGCCACGCCGGTGTCGCCAGCGGAGGATCACTCGTGCTCATTGACGGACAGAATTCCATTGACGGGCAGATCGACATCCAGGACTCTTACACGCGCGTGGAATGGCTTGAGATGACCAGGATCAGAAGCGACGGCAATGACGCGGACACGATCCAGGTGCGCGACGCGTCCAATGTGCTCCTGCAATATCTCCTGATCCATAATTTTGACGACGGCAGCAATTCCATCGTCGGCGTCAAAGGCCAGGCCAATGCCAGCTTTACTCTGCGCAATTCCCTCATCTACGACGGCGATACGGCGGCCGTGCGCATGACCAGCTCCAGCGGCACCGCGACCGTGCAGAACTCCACTATCTACGATATGGATCGGCGGGGACTCTACGAAGACAACGGCACGATACACGCGATCAACACCATTGCCATGGGTAATCCGACGTCTGATTTCAGCGTCTCCCGGGGGAATGAATCGTATAATATGTCCTCGGACAGCTCCGCGTCGGGTACCGGTTCGCTGACAAACAAAAGCGCATCTGCGCAGTTCCAATCCATCGCCTCGGGCAGCGAAAACCTGCACCTCAAAGCGGGCGCCAACGCGTATAACGCCGGCGCCGATCTTTCCTCATCATTCACGGACGACACGGACAGCGAATCGCGCCCCAAATTCACGGTCTGGGATATGGGCGCGGATGAATATTAAGCGTAATGAACCGCACCGCCTATGACGCCGCACCGCCACAATCCATTCTCCTCTTCCCTTCAAAAGAACGTCGATCATCGCCATTTCGCGCTCATGGGTTTTACCCAGCTGGAATTGGTCGTGACGCTCGGCATTGCGAGCCTCATCGTGCTTTCGGTCGGCATATGGCAGGCGGACATTTTCCGCTTCAACACTTCCCTTTCCCAGCAGCTCACCAGCCAGCATGAGGCGCGCCAAACCATCCTCACCATGGTGCATGAATTGCGCACCGCCGTCACCGCCGACTCGGGCGCCTATCCTCTTGAAATCGTCGGCGCCACGCAGATCGCCTTTTACAGCAACATTGACGACTCGCCCGCCATCGAACGCGTGCGTTATTCCCTGCAAAACGGAACGCTGAAGAAAGGAGTGACGGCGCCCAGCGGCAATCCTGTATCCTACACCGGCCCGGAAACCGTCACCGATCTCACCGCCGCCATCGTCAACGGTTCCACGCCGCTCTTCGCGTATTATAGCGCCGCTTACGCCGGCACCGGCGCGCCGCTTACGCAGCCGGTAAACCCGAATGTCATCCGTTATGTCGGCATGACCCTGATCATCGACAAAGATCCCGCCAGGCCTCCCGCCGCCTTGCGCGTCACCGGCGGAGTGAGTTTGAGAAATTTGAAGGA
>Ga0155645_130_pt1 | contig 11899 bp, 13 predicted proteins | sample RifCSPhighO2_12_FD_107302 | JGI IMG/M metagenome (GOLD analysis project Ga0155645, IMG submission 107302) | Candidatus Uhrbacteria bacterium RIFCSPHIGHO2_12_FULL_54_23
TGGGGCTCCATCGGAGTCGTACGGGAAGAGCTGGAGCGTGGCACGCAGATCGGCGCGCAGGCGGTGATGACCCATTTAGGATCTGCCAAAGACTACGGACGCGCGCAGTCAGTCGAAAAAGTCATTCGTGCGGTGCATCATGTGCTTGAAAGATATACGGGGAGCACGCTTTTTTTATTGGAGCAAGCCGCGGGCGCAGGCGATATCATCGGCGGGACGCTTGAGGAATTCGTCTACATTCTCAAAGGCGCGGAAAAGATTGATAAAAGTTATCGCAATAAGCTCGGCATCTGCCTGGATACCTGTCATGCGTTTGCGATGGGATATGATCTTAGTTCTAAGTTGGCAGTTAATCAGTTTATCAGGGAGTTTGATAAAGTGATCGGGTTGGAAAGATTAAAAGTCATTCATGCAAATGATTCGCTATTCGGGCTGGGAGAGCATCGCGATCGGCATGAGCATATCGGGAAAGGAAAGATCGGTTTGAAGGGATTTGAAGCGCTCGTGCAGCACAAGGCGTTTGCGCATCTCAATATGATTTTGGAAACGCCGAAAGACGACCCCAAAGACGATCCGAGGAATCTGAAAATTCTGAAAGGTTTCAGGAATAAAATGAAATATGGTGCATAAATTTTTTCAAGGAATTCCCCCTTCTGCCTCGCGCGTGTTTAAGGGCGTGTTGTTTGAGGTCTGGCAATGGGAGCAGGAGCTGTTTGACGGGTCAGAGACAACATTTGAGGTGGTGAAGCGTGCGGATTACGCGGAGGTGATTCCCGTACTTGAAAACGAAAAAATCGTGGTGCTCGAACAACAGCAGCCGGGCACCGACACGTTTTATTCATTTGTTGGCGGGCGGGTGGATGAGGGAGAGAAGCCGGAGGCGGCGGCGCGAAGAGAGCTTCGGGAAGAGGCAGGGCTTGCAACGCCGGAATTAGCGCTCTGGCGTCATACGCAGCCGTTTCAGAAAATCGTGTTTGAAGGATATGAATTTATCGCGCGCGGTTGTCGCTACGTGGGGAAGCCGACCATGCCCGAGGAAGAAAAAATCGTCATTCATGAAATGACGTTTGAAGAGGTGATAGAGCTGGTGAGCGAAAGTGAGATATTTCGCGGAAGCCATTTGGTGCCTGATTTTTTGCGGGCGAAGTATGAGAGAGATGCGCGGGAGCAGTTACAAATGTTATTGTATGGACACAAACTACCGACCCCTCATTAGTAACGATCGTTACATATAGGGGGTAGATTGGAGGAATGATTTATGTGGTTTACAATTTTGGGTTCTGGGACGCATTTTCCTGACCCTCAAAAAAGATCAGCGGGATATCTTCTGCGTGATGGAAAAAATCTCATTCAGCTTGACTTCGGCTACGGGACGCTCCTCCGACTTGTGGGAATGAAAGTGCGATATCAGGATATTAGACACATTTTCCTCACACATATGCACGAGGATCATTACCTTGACCTCCTGCCGTTTTTGAATACCCTCGTCATTCAAGTGGCGCAATGGGGACTCGCACCTTGTACTCTTTATCTTTATGGTCCGAAAGGATTTCGTAAGAAACTGCAGAATATTCGAGCCGCGATTGGAGTAAAGACAACGGAGCCTTTTGTCAGGATTGTATTCAGGGAACTAACCCGCGCACGGGTAATAATGGGCAAGGTTACCGTCAGGAGTCACCCCGTACACCATGTAGCTACTATCAATGCCCTCTGTTACCGCATTGATAAAGGGAGACAGTCGATCGCGTATACCGGCGACTTGGATTATGATGAGTCAATTATCCCTTTTCTGAAAGGCGTACATACGCTCGTGATTGAATGCGGGTTTCCGAATCACATGAAGCAGGCGGGGCACTTGACTCCGCGTGAGGCGGGCATGATCGCACACCAGGCGGGGGTGAAGCGCGTGGTGCTCACCCACCGTTTCCCTCCGTGCGAAAAGGTTAATATCGTGAATCAGTGCCGCAAGGAATTTGGGGGGAGAATATTACTCGCGCGTGACCTCCTGGCGCTCACCGTGTAGCCTTAGCCCGCTCACTTATCCGGTCCTTGCCGATGCGGGAGAGGACCTGTGGGACGGGATTGGACATATCTTGATCCTCCATGGCGGCGAATGCAAAGAGCGATCGCCGCGCAGGTGTCAGTTCTCCGCAGTGAGATTTGACGAGTCGTGCGAGCGTCCGGAGTTGGCATTCTATTTTTTTCTCAGGGTTCTGCGGGTCGGCCGGAATAGCGCGGCCGACATATTGAATATCGACCTGATTCAATTGGCTCGAGGAGGAGAAGTTTGTCGAACGAAAAATCGAAATTTGAAACACGCGGCGATCTTGGCCCTCCACCCAAAATTGTCGTCGTCCTTGCAAGAGTGCGCCGTGGAATGCGTGTGTGGAGAAATATTCGCGAATGAGCGGCGGGGTAATAAGGCGATACCCGCTTTTTTCCTGCCGTTGTCGCCGAATGAGGGAAGTAGAGATGGGACTGCGGAGCGAAGGAGACCATACCCATCGGAACGTATCACCGTATAAGTTGATGCGAAATTGATCCTTGAAATAAATGCGAATAAGGCCCCCCTCGGAGATCCACGGACGATCTGACGTGATGGCGAAGCGAGGAGTGCGGGTGAAGAGCTGATAGAGTTCAGCGGATAGGGCGTAGGCCGTTCCCGTCTTCACCTCAAATGATGCGCCGTATTCAACTCCGGGCGCTTCGTTTTGAGGAAGCGGCATGATGGTGCGCTGCCACGCGGAAAGCCGGTTGAGTGCGGCATATCGCTTGCCGCCGATGGGGAGTGCGCGGTTGCGGACGAGGAGTGCGCGCAAGGTTTTCCAAAGCGCGGAAGAGAGAACACTGGGCAGACACTTGATCTCAAATCTGATGCCGTACTCTTGCCCAAGCGGTATCCAGGTGCCCTCCGCGAGTTGGTGCCAAAATCGTATGTCGCGGTCCAGCGTTATCCGGCAATCGCCGGCTTTGTTTGTGAAATGATCGCGGTGGTATTCAATGGCGGTGTAGGGACGCAAGGGGGTGTTGAGCGGGCAGAGGTAGTCGGTCTGCGTCATGGCACATAGCACATTTTTGCGGCGATACCGTTTCATCGCGGCGTGATAGTCAATTGCGGTACGGGTTTTATGTTTCTGGTGCAATTGTGTGTGGTCGGTGATAACTTCATCAAGATGCCAGATTCCCGGTACGGGACGGAACGCCCCCGGGACAGGTTTCTTGAAATAACGGCGCAGTTTGATGCTTATTTCCGGCGGCAGGTCGTGCGAGTCATTGTTGAAAAAAATACTCTGGGTCCATGGGTGGTCCGAGTATTTGATTGGCTGAAAATATTTTTGTATGAGCGCGTACACCGACGCATAGGATGATGCGGAAAGGATCCATCGTGTCTCCAAGCGATCGGCGAGTCGTGCCGTGGATGCATGAGTGATTTTCATAGGCGTATGAGTACTCCTCTTTCATTGGGCGCGTTTTCGTGTAAAATGTCAACCCGGTTAGAAATAGAGGTTGTCTTTCTTACTCAATTATGGCTATATTGAGAGGGGTTTTATCGTGTATCAAGATTGATCTCGTAAATTTCTAACGGGGGCAATAATATGAAACTCCAGGGAAGAATAATTCACGGGGACGGACTGGGGAGAAAAATTGGATACCCGACCGTCAATTTTGATCGGCGCTCGTGCCGGCCGTCTGCGGTCATGCACGGGGTATGGGCGTGCAGAGTGAGAGTCGGAAAGCATGCCCCGTACCGAAGCGAAGCTTCCGGTATGGGGTCCATCAAGTCTCTAAAGTCCATAAAGTTTGGTGGTTGGCTGAAAGGAGTGGCAGTCATTGGCGTTGACAATAAGGTTGAAGTGCATATTTTGGATTTTAATAAAGATATATGCGGATGGTATGGTGAAGTGGAACTGGTGAAGGAATTGCGTTTGTTGAAGAAGTATAAGGATGCAACATTATTGAGGGCTCAAATTAAAAAAGATATCGCGAACGCGCGCAGCATTTTATCTTGAAACTATGGCAGTCTCCTATCCCCATCCCCTCCCTACCGACACAATTCTTCCTGTGATTGACGATGTGCGCGCGGTGAAAAAGCCGCAGGAGCTTGCGGCAATCAGGCGCGGCGCGGTAACTCTTGCGCGCGTGTTTGCCTGGGTGCGGCGGGCGCGATTAGTGGGGAAAACCGAACAGCAGGTGGCGCAGGATATCGCGCGCGTGATGAAGCGGCACGGTGCGGAAGCCCTCGCCTTTCCTGTGATTGTGGCGGCGGGGCCGGGGAGCGCGGACATTCATCATTGGCCGACAAAGCGGACAATCAGAACAGGCGACATCCTCATGATCGATTGCGGCGCCGTGGTCAATGGGTATTGTTCGGACTGCACGCGGACGTTTTTTGTCGGAAAACCGCCGGCACGATTTATCAATTATTATCAGCAAGTGCTCAAAGCACAGGAGCGGGCGATCGCAAAAATCGGGCATAATGTCGCGGCAAAAACGGTTGATCATGCGGCGCGCAGATACCTTGCACGCTGGCGGTGGGGCAGAACTTTCCGCCATGGCTGTGGGCACGGAGTCGGGCTCGCAATTCACGAGTTTCCTAACTTTAAATCCGCAAGCGATGATGTATTGAAGGCAGGAATGGTTGTGACCGTCGAGCCTGGAATTTATATCAAACACTGGGGCGGCATCAGGATTGAAGATATGGTGCTCGTGCAGAAGAAAAGCAAGAAAATTCTCACATGTTTAATTCCGAAGCGCATGGAGGACGTGGTACTCTCTCTTGATTTTTAATGATTCTTTCGCTACACTTTTTTCAGTTTCGGATTTAGAACTTAGAGTTTAGGCTTTCGGAAATACGCGGGTATCGTATAGTGGCTATTACACTAGGTTGCCAATCTGGTGAGGGGGGTTCGATTCCCCCTACCCGCTCCAGAACAAAACTTTTTTCCTTTTTTGGAAACATTTGATGGGCCGCCCGCAGGGCGGCCCAGTGTATTTGCGAAATATTTTTGCAGATTGCGGCGCTATCGCGCCGCTTTTTGCTTCTGCGCCCGCCCCGCCCTGCATCAAAACATAGCGCCGCGCTCCGCGCGGCTCAAGCGTAGCACCCGCCAACGGCGGGGGCGTGCCAACATCAGGAATTTTTGCTAAAATAAGTCCGAGCGGAGTTGTAAATATACTCCAGCCTTTGTCCCGATGCGTCGGGACTACGGCTGACTATGTCCTATGGAATGACAGTCCGATAAGGGCTGTCGTTCCCGTTTACGCAGGTGTAGTATGGATAGTGTGGGAATATAATACTTTTACAAATCATTACCATGTTGCCATTCGCCCATCTTGCCAGCGGATATCTGGTGTATGCATCGGTCGCGCATTCAGTCGAGGTGAATAACACCCCGCTCTTGAGCGCCGCGCTGGCAGGCGCGCTCGCTCCTGACATCGATGGCTTGTTCGGCGCGCAGATAAAAGACCACAAGAACACTGTCTTTCATGCGCCATTATTTTGGTTGTGCATGTGTGCCATAGCCTTTACAGCAGGCAAGGGTTGGTTTCCCATTTTTATTCCTCCCCTCATTGTATTTTTCTTGAGTATTTTTATCCACCTGTTTCTTGATTGGATGAGCGCCCGGACTTCGGGAATAAGGGTTTTTTATCCATTTTCAAACGTCCGCGAAGCGGCAGGAATCCACGGGCTTGCCCGTGGAGGAATGAGCCCCCGCGAAGCGGGCAAGCGAAGCTTGTAAAGTTTGCAAGTGCCACGGCTTTAGCCGTGGGTATCTACAAAAGATATATTCTCTCTTCCCTCCGCAACCCGAGAAGGGGATGTTGCCGACATTGCCTGACCGGCAGCATTGGGGCGCATGGCGAGATTTTTGGAAATATTATTTTTCACGAAAGTTTTTGGTCACCATTGAGTTGATGGTGACGGTAAGTCCTTTTATTGTATTCGCGGTTTTTAAGTAGAGTATGTCCATCACTGATCCCCAGGATGAGATTTTCCCGCTTGTGAATGAGCGAGGGGAGATTATCGGCAAGACGACGCGGCGGGAGGCGCATAGCAATCCGGCGCTTATCCATCCGGTGGTTGGCATTTTCGTGTTTAATCCGCGCGGGGGGATGCTTTTGCAGAAACGGAGCGCACAGAAGGATTTAAATCCAAATTGTTGGACGATTAGCGTCGGCGGGCATATGCACTATGGCGATACGCCGGTTGAGGCGGCAGTGCGGGAGGCGAAGGAAGAAATTGGTCTTGAGATTGATGCGGAACGGCTGCATCCCCTCGGCGAAGGACTGAAACGAAATACAAAGGAAACAGAATACTGGTATGGCTTTCGTTACGATCTTTTGGAAGACGTGACATTGGTTGCGCACCCTGATGAAGTGGCGGAGTTGCGGTTTGTGCCGCTTGATGAGCTGCGGCGCATGATGCGCGACCCTTCCGTTTTATGGGCCGCAGATCCGAAACGATTGATACAGGCATTCATCCTGGCGCCATAGGGTGTCCTGGAAATTTTGAAAGAAAAAGGCTAGACTAGTGATCGGGTAGTCAGGGGCCAGTGGCGGAATTGGTATACGCGTTTGACTTAAAATCAAATGCCCAAAAGGCATGTGGGTTCGAGTCCCACCTGGCCCAAATTTATTTCTGATGCGTATGCCCGGTAGTAGTCTGCGAATGTCCCCACGCAGTCAGGACATAGTGGACGATACTCATGAGAACTCTGTACTCAAGGCCGGGACGCTTTGAAAAATTTTATTCAGACCATTTCGCAGAGTCACTACCGGGTATGGAAGCAGAGGAGCGAGCCGCGGCTGATTGAAATAGTTCCCGCTTCTGCAATCAGTTTATTACTTAATCCCCTCGTCGCACCTGCGGCAAGAGTTTCGTTTTGGAGAGGATAGCGAAAACCCGTAAGCGTAACGCCCTGCGCATCTGCGGTGAGCGGCAGGAAGGAGACTGTATCGCCCGGGTTCCCTGCAATGCGACGAGGAAGACCTGCGCGCACGAGAGAGGTCTCGGTCATGCCGTGAATGCAGCGCAGCGTGAATGTAGAGAAGCGAGGCTGGGCCAAGAGTATAAGGTTCGCCGTGGAGAAGTCCCATCGGTCGCCGAAGCCGCCGAAAATGGAAATATCCGTTGCCCCACATTCGCGTGCGTAGTCGAGCGCAAGTTCGAGATCGCTTTCGTTTTTATCTTTCGGATAACGGACGATCTCAACTCCCCCCTTTTCGTATTGCGTGAGGAGATCAGGCTCAATTGAATCCATATCGCCGATGATTATCTGCGGCGTGATTCCGAGTGTCCGGCAATGGCGCGCACCGCCGTCGGCCGCGATAATGAGCGAGCAGATTGCGCGCGCGGCGCGCGCCAGAGGCGAGTCAATATAATTTCCATTTGCGAATACAGCGGTACGCATAGACGATTTAATTGATCCCCAATAGAGCAAAGAGTTCTTCTTTAAGATTGAGGCAAGCGGTCGTGACGGCAAGGTTTGAAATACTCTGCCGCGATTGAGGGAGGGTGATTTCTTTCAGGATGCGCCCGGGGCGGGGTGAGAGGACCACGACGTGGTCCGCAAGCAATAATGCCTCGTCTCCATCATGCGTGACAAAGAGTACGGCCGGACGCGCAATCTCCCAGCTGGTGAGAAACCATTTCCAGATGTCGCGGCGCGTGAGGGCATCGAGCTTTGCAAACGGCTCATCCAGCAGCCAGAGGCGCTTGCCTGCGGCAGTGGTGCGTGCGAGCGCCACGCGCTGCCGCATGCCGCCGGAGAGCGCACGGGGATCAAAGGATGCAAATTGCTCGAGTTTGAATTGCTGAAGGAGCGCGAGGGCATGGGCGCGTGCAGACTTCTTGCGGTGTCCGGCGATCTCGAGCGGTAGCGTGATATTGGCTATGACATCCCGCCATGGCAGCATCACGTCCGCTTGGGTCATATAACTTACATGGCCGCAGGTGCCCGCAAGCGGCGCGCCATTGAGCAGGATGTCGCCTTCGTCGGGCTTAAGAAGTCCGGCAATGCATTCAAGCAGCGTGGTTTTGCCGCAGCCGGAAGGACCGATGAGTGCCGTGATTTCCCCTTCTTTCAGGGAGAGAGAAATATCATGAAGGACTTCAAGCGGCGGGGAATGCGGAGCGGAGAACGCGTGGGAGAGATGACGGATATCAAGCGTCATGGCGAGGGTAAAAACGCATTGGTAAAGGCGCGGTTCGTATCAATCATTTCTTTGATCACGCCGTGGTCGTAGAGCCAGCGCGCATAGCGTTCCCAAACTTCTCTTTGCTGCATGCCCCATTGCGGCGCATCATCCTGATAGTGCGGCGAGAGCCAGGTTTGGCTTGCGCGCACCAGATCGGCATTCAATTCAGGTGCGGCACGGATGAGGATTTCAGCTGATTCGTCAGGATGTGCGATTGCATAGGTATACCCCTGCGTCACCGCGGCCATAAATCTTCTCATCTTATCGGATTGTTCGCGCATGGCGCGCTCGCTTGCAATGAGCACGGGCGTGTAATAATCAAGCGCGGAGTCAAGGTCTTTGAGCCAGATAAGATTGAGATCGATGCCGCGCCGCGCCGCCTCCACGCCGTCCCATCCGTAGAAAATCCACTGGAAATCAGCTTCGCGGCCGATGGTCGAGAAGAAGTCAGTCGTGCCGATGGTGACGTTTTTGACATTTCCATAGTCCGCGTTGGCGTCCCGCATCACTGCCGTGAGTACCGCTTCCTCAATGGGCGAACCCCATCCGCCGTAGCGCTTCCCCTCAAAATTTTTTACCGTGGCTATGTCCGCATTTTTGAGCGAAGCAAAGGCGGACGTATTGTGCTGAATAATCGCCGCGATGGATATGATCGGCACGCCTGCCGCGCGCGCTTGCACGACCGCCTCCTCGCTGCTCACCGCAACGTCCGCTTTTCCCGCAGCGACAATCTGGTCGCTTGATCCTTCGGATTGAAGTATGCGCACCTCGAGTCCTTGCGCAGCGAAATAACTTTTTTCACGCGCGACATACAGGCCGGTATGATTGGTATTGGGAAACCAGTCGAGGAGCACCGTGAGTGTTTCTGGGGCGGGAGTGTGAGGGGTCGGGCGGGTGAAAGAGAAAACGGCGAGTACGGCGATGGCGAGCGCGCCGACAGCGGTAAGGATTATTTTTTTCATATCTACGGTCTTACGCGGATAAGCGGTTTCGATAGTGCCAAGGGATTACAAGGCGTGCAATGCGGTCCACGCACCAGACTGACAGAAGTGTGAGGGCGCTGATGACTACGATCGCCGCAAAGACGCGGTCGATGGCATATGATTTCGCGGCGCGCACCAGAAAAATGCCCAAGCCCCGTTCGGCGCCGAACCACTCCGCCACCACCGCCCCGAGCACGCTGTGGGAGGCGGCTATGCGGAGTCCTGAAAAAAATGAAGGCAGGCTTGAGGGTAATTTTACTTTTTGAAATAACTGCAAGCGAGTCGCGCCCATTGTGCGCACCACCTTCAGCGCGTCGCGATCCGCGCTCCGGAGTCCATCGGCGAGGCTCACGGCAAGAGGAAAAAAGCACACCAAGGCAATAACCACAATCTTCGCTCCCATGCCGAATCCAAACCAGACGGCAAAAAGCGGGGCCAGCGCAATGGTAGGAATAGTCTGCGTGGCAACCAAGAGAGGATAGAGCGCGCGGCGCGCGAGTGGCGACCATTCCATGCACGATGCCGCAAGCGTACCTATAAGTACGGCGATTGCGAGTCCGGCGAGGGATTCAATCACGGTTGGTGCCGTATGCATGCCGATCAGCGTGCGCGTTTCCCAGAGCGTGTGTATGATGCGCGAAGGCGCGGGCAAGAGCCATTGAGGGGCATGCGTCATACGCACGCTTCCCTCCCAGATCAGCGCAAGTCCTATCAAGGTGCCCCAGGGGATAAGTTTTTCAGTTTTTCGGTTCATCAGGTCTGGTTGACGGGCGATGAGGCGCGATTTTTTCATGGATGCTCATGATGCCGTTTGGATTTGAGAGGATTTTTACATTGATAAATACGCTCTCCGCGCCCGCCGCGAGACATGCGTCGTGCGTGCGTTTCACGATTGCGAGTAATTCTTCAATGCGCTCTTCTTCCATCACCGTTTCCATCGCCCCCACCTCATACGAGATACCGGACTGTTTTACAATCTCAATCGCGCGCTCAATCAGTCTGATCGCGTCATCAGGAGAATGCGTTTTCGGCATTATTTGGAAGGCAATGCTGACAGTAGGCATAATTTTGTTCACAAGGACGTTTAAATGCGTTGCGAATGCGTTTGTGTGCAAGTGATCTTTGATAAACAAAAAATTCCCATTTCACAGGGAACACCATAGCAGGATGCACTACATCCTTTCATTCTGTTCCCTTCGCCGGCATTACCCGGATCAGGTGCTATGGGTCATCCCGATCAGTCTTCGGGAACTCTCAGCCCCGCGTCACGGGACTCCCCTGTGTGGAATCAGTATAAAAAAATAAAGAAAAAAGAGCAACTGTAATCTTTTTCCGGCCCGGACGACGTCTGTAGGCAGAAAGGTCTCCTTTATTAACATAAAAATAAAACTATCAATATATGCGTATATCTTCACCAAAATTTTTTATTCCATGTGCCTCGCTCGCGCTGGTTGGCGTCATTGGAGCCTTTACGGCTTTAGCGGTCGACGATACGACGCCGCCCAGTGCAGTGTCGGATTTGACCGTTGCCACGGCAACGCCCACCACCGTGGGGCTTGCCTGGACCGCGCCTGGCGACGACGGTGTTGCCGGTACGGCGGCATCATACGACGTGCGGTATCGCACCTCTGGGTTCATTGATGACGTGAATTTCGCCACCTCAACGGCCGTGGCAGGCGAGCCTTCGCCTGCTGTTGCGGGTGCGGCGGAATCATTCACCGTGACGGGGCTTTCTCCTACGACCACCTACTGGTTTGCACTGCGCGCGACGGATGATGCAGGCAATACCTCCGGATTATCAAATGTGGTTTCCACGACGACACCGGCCGATACGGCGGCTCCCGTGATCAGTGGCGTGATCGTGACGGACATTACGACGAATTCCGCAAAGGTGAAATGGATGACGGACGAGATTGCAAGCTCACTCGTTGAGTACGGCACCACCGCCAGTTATGGGTTGAACGCAAGTTCCACCGGCATGCTCATGAGCCACGCGGTGCCGCTCTCGGGTCTCACTCCTTCGACCACCTATCATTTCTTGGTTTCTTCGTCTGATGCATTCGGGAATACCGCGACCTCCACTGACCGCACGTTCTTAACGCTCGCCACGTCTACTCCGCCTATTACCACCACCACCATCCAGGCGCGCCTGCAGATGGACCCGCGCACGATCAATCGCGTACGCAAGGGTAAAAAGATTACCGCAGTCGTGCGCTTGCCAAAGGGGGTTACCTTCGAAGGACTTGATACCGAGAGCGTACTCCTCAACGGTTCGGTGAAGCCGATTGATTTGAAGCTTCGCAAACGAGAGTGGAATCACTGGGGAAGAGTACGCCGTACCCTCACCATGAAATTCAACAGCGATGATATTCTTCCGCTTATCCCCACCTCCACCGACCAGTTTGTCTTCACGGTGACCGGCAAGGTCAAGGCCGGCACGTTTACCGGAAGCGATACCGTGCGGATCATGCCAAAAGTTCCGAAACCAAAACCCAACCCCTCTCCAAAAATCGAGAAGAAGATGGAGAAGATAGAAGAGCGGATGGAAGAGGTGAAGGAGCGCTTGGAAGAGAGAAGGGAAGAATTAGAGAAAAAACAGGAGAAGATGAAGGAGCAAATGGAAAAGAAACAGGAGCAGCTAAAGAAAAAGATCGAGAAGCTCAAAGACAAGTTTGACGATTAACGCAGCCCATTGCTCGACACCCGTCCCTTATTCA
>Ga0155645_168_pt1 | contig 11810 bp, 12 predicted proteins | sample RifCSPhighO2_12_FD_107302 | JGI IMG/M metagenome (GOLD analysis project Ga0155645, IMG submission 107302) | Candidatus Uhrbacteria bacterium RIFCSPHIGHO2_12_FULL_54_23
AGACACCCTGGTCGCTGGCTCCTCATCCTCGCCGGATTAGTTCGAGTGAGGCAGGATTCGAACCTGCTTGCGCGACGCACTGCCGGGCACACACAAAAAACGGCTCATAACCAGGTAATGAGCCGTTATCAAAATTCAATTGCCTTAGCCCTTACCCTTTTGGCGCCGTAACGCCGCCTGCCGGCATGCGCGCGGTCATGATGAGGAGGACGATAACCACAAGCGCAGCAGCGCCAATACCCACCCACGGCAGCCACGGCAGGCGCTCGGTGAGCCGGCTCTCCTGCTCATCGCACGCATCGCCCGTGCCGTCGCCGTCCGTGTCCGCTTGCGCGCGGTTGGTATCGTCCGGGCAGTTGTCATTACTGTTGATGATGCCGTCGCGGTCAAAGTCATCGCACGCGTCGCCTCTACCGTTTCCATTCACGTCCTTTTGGTCGCGGTTGGGAACGTCGACGCAGTTGTCGCGTACGTCAGCCATGCCGTCGCCGTCTATATCTGCCATGCGGTACTGGGGATTGGCATTTGCTGACGGGAGCGGAAGCACGAGCACATCTTCATTCAGCGCGAGGTTTCCCGCCTCGCCCACGCGGGAGGATTGACATTGCGATCAGGGTCGAAATACACGCGGTAGGTGCGCCCGGGCCGCGCCAAGAAACGGAGGTGATACGCGCGGGCGTGTGTGAGATTTTCCTCGATCAGGCGCAGCTCGGTGATGCGCAAAGGCTGGGCATAGGTAAGACTCACCGTCCAGGACGCAGACTCAGTGCGGGGAAAACGAATCGTCGTGCTGTCCATGCGGCGTTCAGCCACCACAACGCGCTCCACCCCGTCCACCACCGCGCGAATACCTCCTGACGTCGGCAAGGCCACATGATTATCAAGGAGCAGGGTGAGGCCGGAGAAGGTGGCAGGATACGAGGTGGTGAGCGTCAGCGTCGTCCGCCCCTGTATCCCTTCGGGGAGCGCAAATTCCGCGTAGGTTCGGGCATCGCCGTCCGTCATGCGTCCGGCATAACCTCCGAGGGTATCTGCCGCGGCGCGCACGGGAGCCCCCGCCGCAACCGTTTCCTGGCGCACATACGATGGTTCAAACATATTCGCCGCCTGATCGTAAACCGCGAACTGGGCGCGGTCAAGCAATGCTTCAGCAAACGGAATCTCGACGACGGTAGGCACCCCAATCGCGGAGACGGCCACATCTTGGTACTGCCGGTACGCGCTCACGATGTCGGTGCGCTGGCTGGGGGCGAGACGCTGGGCGGACACCGCTAAACGCGGCGAGCGCGGATAAGGAAAGGAACGTGATGGGTAATATTTTTCTCATACAATCTTACGTAATTATTTCTTTTTTCTTCCTCCCCAAAAATGCCGTGCTGACTAAAAGCGCGCCCACCATGAAGAAAGTGATAATCCTGCCGGTGAGCTCCATGCTCCAGACATCAACAATAAATAACCTGAGCACCACGCACCCCAAAAGACTCCCGCCGTAAACGCGCGGGACCGATCTCTCGCTCACACGTCCGTAGAAGTAGAAATACAGACCGATCAAAGTGTACGACACGAGCGCAATCATGGCGGCAAGATCAGCGTCGAGAAACGCCGCATGGAGCGAGCGCCACATGAGCAGATAGATATAGGCAGAGCCGGCAATAAGCAGGAACAGGTTGAAGTCGGAAATGCGTGAGGCTCCCTCCTGGCGCCGCTGCCGTGCAAAAAACACGCCGAGGAAGAGCAGCACGAGGGCGAGGATAAGGAGCACGAAGAAATCCTTGTGCAGGACCCCGTCCCGCCATGCGCGCGAGAAAATGCTATTAAAGGAAAGGACAAACGGGCCTATGAGCAGGAGACTTAAGCGCTCGGCAAACGAGAGGTCGTGCACCGTGACATAGGCCACCAGCGCCACGACTGCGCACTCGATAGTATAAGCAATGGTAAGCACGGCGCCATCAAGCTCTGCCGCGGTGGCAGCCGCAAGCATGGCGACCGCCACGCCGGCGTAGACATACATGGGCTCGCGTCTCCGGGTCATCCGGAAGACCGCAAATGCGCCCACCGCAAACACCACCATCCACGCGGCAATGAGCAGGCTTTTCCATTCATCCTGCGCTGCAAACATGATCCAGGCAAGCAGCAACAGACCGCTCCCGCCGGCAGTGACCAGGTCAGCGGCCAATTCCTTTCCTTGAGCCTTCAAAATCCCAAGAGTCGTGGCAACAAAAAACACCGCAGCAAACGCATAGGACAGAAGCAGAAGGATATCACGATCAGACGAATAGGCGCTCCCGGCAAAATGCGGCACGCTGTAAAACGCCACGAGAATGAGCGCAGCGGTCGTCAATTCCTGCCTGCGCGTTACTGCCACAATCCAGAGGGTGCCCAAGACGACGATAAGAAGATAAATAAAATAGACAGGATAATCGTACGTCGGCATGCTCGTGAGCATGGGGGCCGCACCCGCCATGGCGAGGCTCAAGAGCGAGAGAGAATGGCTCTTAAACCGGACGCTCGCCAATGCCACAAAGACGACGCTTAAGAACATGACCGCGAGCGCGGACAGCGGCGTGAAAAAATCGTACACCTCGCGCGCGGCAAAGATGGTGACCAGGATAGTGGTTGAGCCAAGCACCAAAAATACGCTTCCTTGGTTCAAGTACGTCCGAATGCGCCACCAGCCCAAGCATAAGATACCGGTGCCGGCGATGAGCCCCAGGGCGATGCGACCCATAGGCCCTACCCAGTTATGGGGGAACGCATACGTGACCAGCCAGCCGAAGCCGATGAGGATGAGCGCCGCCCCGAGTTTCAAAAGCCAGTCGTCCTTGAGCCAAGTGATGAATCGTTCGATCGCGTCAGACGCGTGCGTATCCACTGGTGCCGGTGATGCGGGCGTCACGGTAGAGGCAGCCTGCGGTACTGCCAATTCACCCTGTGCGCTCACCACCGGCTGCGGCACAACAGGCTGCATACTCGTCTGCCTCACCAATGCCTCCAACCTCTTCACCCTCCCGCGCAAATTCATCACGATGACAAATAACACGATGCCGAGGATGAACAAAAACGCGTACATAAATAATAGGAAAAGTTAGAAAATACAATTTACGGGCAATCCTTCGCCTTCCTCCACCCTGCGCTCTCTGCGTCCTGCGCCGTACAAAACCAACGCTCACCGTCTTGTGCGTTAATGACGGTCTTCTCGTAACTGCGGCAGCGGGGTATGTGATAAATCTTCTCGCCGGTCGCTGCAATATTCCCTTTAATCTCGCATGCGCCCGGCAGAATGCCCGCATTCGATTGAACGGACGCGGTCTCTCCTTCTGCCGCGGGTGGCTCCCCGCACACCGAACCCCACATGCCGAGTCTCCCTGCCCGCGCCCGCGTTTCCGCCCGCGCAAACTCGCGTTGAAATTTCGTGTCCGGCGGATACGGGTACGCGCGCGCAAGCCCCTGCTCTACCAGCGTGGCGTTTACAAATAATTCCCCGGCATACACATACCGCAGGCTCCTCCCATAACGATCTTTGTCGCTCACGTCCGTCTTCACTGCCACCTCCTTCCCTTCCACCAGGCTTACATTCGCGGCCGTGGCCGCCTCTGCCAGACACTCCTCGCGCCCGGTACTGCTCACCTCCGGCGCGTCAATGCCGATGTAGCGCAGACGGCTGCCATCCTCGAGCTCGACCGTGTCGCCGTCAATAACGCGCGCAATAGTTGCGCGTGAAGCTTCATTGACCCCTTGAGGCGCTGGCGTGGTGTAAGCTTCTTGGGTTTCTTGAGCTTCAGAAATTTCCGAAGCTGTCTCCTGCACTATTGATTTCCCCAACACTCCCTCCTGCAACGGCGGGAGCGCCTCCGGTATATTGCGGGTGGAGAACTTCAATGTAAAAAAAGAGCCGACAAATATGCCGGCGATAAACAGCAACACGGGAGTGGGAAGATTGATGCGCGGCACACGCATGACGTTAAATTAAAAATCAAACCTCAAAAATTAAAATGAAGATATTCCGATCCGACGTTACGTCGGATCTCCATAATTGTGACTTTTGGGTCTTTGGTTTTTCATTATGTCCTACTGCCGAATCGGCATCACGAGATAGAGGTGCCCTTTCTCGCCTTGCGGTTTCACCACCATGGGGCTTTGGGTATTGTTTACCTCCAGATTCACCGTCTCCGCGGAAAAACTCTGCAAACCCTCGGACAGGTACTTCCAGTTTACCACGACTTCCACTTCTTTGCCCCTCACCGACGCAGGCACCACGGTCGTGTTTTCGCCCACATGGATATTAGCCGCACGTACGCGGATGCCGCCCTCGCCCGGCAATAGCGTGAGGGAAATGTCGTTTATGCCGGTCATGGAAAACAGGCTTGCCGCCTTGAGCGCCTGTTCCAAGACTGCGCGCTCCACCGTAGCCGAGGATTCGTACTGCGGAGGAATAATGTCTTGATAGTGGGGATACTGGCCGTCAATGAGACGCGAAATAATCAGGGTATCTTCCATATGAAACGAGACTTGATGCTCGCCCAGCGCGATCTTCACCACTCCCTCTTCTTCGCCGGGAGAGATCAATGCGAGCGCGCGGGCAACTTCCTGCATGGTGCGCAACGGAATGATCACACCCTCGATATCCTGCGACGCGCGCACAAGTTCTGTGGTTTTCTCCGCCAGGCGATAACTGTCGGTAGCGGCGGCCGTCAAGACTCCTCCGCGCGTCGCAATTAAGACCCCGGAAAGCTCCGGGCGCGTATCGTCAAAAGAAACGGCAAACAGCGTGACGCGCAGAACCTGCGCGAGACGCGTCGGCGTCACATCAATCACTATGCGCTCATCAATGGTGGGGAGAAGGGGGAAATCGTCGGCGGGGAGGGTGTGAATTTTATTATCATGGCTTCCGCTTTGTATCCGCAATGCGTCTCCTTCCAGTGTGAGCACGACATTTTCCTTTGGGAGCAGCGCCACGCATTCATCTATCAGGCGCGCGGGCACTACCACTTTCCCCTCGCGCTCCACCTTGCCGCGCACTTTAGTGCGAATGCCGATTTCCAAATTCGTGGCGGAAAGCACGAGCGATGTTCCCGTCGCCTCAAAAAGTATATTAGTAAGTATGGGGAGCGTGGAAGCGCGGCTCGCCACGTGGCTCACTAATGCCAAGCCGCGGTGAAGATTTTCCTGCGTGCAATTAAATTTCATATTGATTACGGATACGGATAAATAAAATAACAGTGATGATAAGGGGAGTGGATATGTGGATGGAGGGCGGATGTTGAAAAGTTTTTTTAGTTTATATCCACAGAGACTTGTAGCAGCACTGTAGGTGGGTACGCACGCTGTACACTGCTCGTCCCCATCCTTTTCCCCAGAGAAGAGTTTTGGATGATGGGGGGTTTGTGTGGGGAGGGGGTGGGGAGAAAAAACGATCGAAAAAATATATCAACATTTCTCCCGCGGTTGTCTCCTCTCTGTCCGCATGCGGTGCGATCGTCGTGCACACCTTGTCCCGCACTACAATAAAAGATGCGAGGCGCTCTTTACCACATCACTAGAGCGCTACAGGCTCACGATCCGAAGGAGGGTATGTGGGTGACGAGGCTTACGCTTTATCCCAATTTTGATTATAGAGGCGTTGACGAATGAGCGCTACATCCTGGCGTATGCGTTCGTTGTGCTCCACTTCACGGATAATTTTGGTATAGGCATGCATAGCAGTGGTGTGATCGCGGCCGCCGAGTTCGGCGCCGATATTTGGGAATGAACTCTTGATCTCCTCACGCATGAGATACATGACAATTTGGCGGGGGATGACGAGTTCTTTTTTCCTGCTTTCTCCCGTGAGGGAATCCACGGTAATATCGAAGTATTGCGATACAATTTTGATCAATTGCTTGGCCGTGATTGCGCCGCGCTTCGGTGCGCTCACCATGGTATTCAGGATCGCGCGCACGGATTCGAGGGTGGGGTGCGTGCGGTTGAGATGGTGATGCGCGATGATGCGGTTCAAGGCCCCTTCCAGTTCGCGAACGTTGGAATGAATAGTGGACGCGATGTGCGCAATCAAGTCGTGCGGGAGGCTAAAGGCGCGCTCAAGGAGCTTTGCTTCGATAATAGCGACGCGGGTTTCCAAATCGGGAGGCGCAATATCGGCAATCATGCCCCATTCAAAGCGCGAGAGGAGGCGCTGTTCAAGGCCTAAGAGAGCTTTCGGCGGCCGATCAGAGGAGATGATCATCTGTTTGTCCCTTTGATGGAGTTCATTGAAGGTATGGAAAAATTGCTCTTGCGTTCCTTCTTTGGTGGTGATGAAATGAATATCATCAATCAGGAGCACATCCACGGCGCGGTAGCGGCTCTTAAACTGTTCCGCACTGCCGTTTTTAATCGAGGAAATAAATTCATTCGTGAATTTTTCGCAGGAGGTGTAGAGCACGGACGCGGTAGGGCGTTGCTGAAGGATTTCGTGACCGATCGCCTGCATGAGATGGGTTTTCCCTAACCCCACGCCGCCGTAGATGAAGAGAGGATTGTAGACTGCCCCCGGCCGGTCAACGATCGCCCGCGCCGCGGCGTGCGCCAACTCATTGTGTTTCCCCACCACGAACGACGTGAATACGTATCGCGGATTCAGTCCGTGTTCGTCAACGGCATGCGGCGGGGCAGCAGGGGCATGTGGCGCGTGGAGTACCTCGTCTATAGACGATGAATGCGGGGAGGATGCCGCGCCGTGCCTTGATTCCACCTGATAAGTGACTTCCCGCACTTCGTCGGCAGTCACATGGCGCACGGTTTTCACGATCGCCTGATGGTATTTATTTTCAAACCAGGTTTTCGTGAAGGTATTCGGCACTCCCACGGTGAGTACCCCGCCTTCGCAGGAGATAGCGAAGGTGTGCTTGAACCAGGTCGTGAAATTGGCGCGCGAAAGGATAAGCTCAAGTTCTCCCAATACTGCGTGCCATAATTCTTCATTGGTCATACGCATGCGTGATGCCTCATGGCGCGACGCAGGCACACCAGCCGCATCACATCACATAAGGAGAATCAGATGTGGTTATGATAGCACGGCGCCCTTACGAGAGAGAATGGAAAGAAATGGCACATTATGGGGAGAACATGTGCACAAAATGCGCATATCGTCATGTGCAGTCGTGTAGGCTGGTCGTCGGTGAGTATTTCGGGTATCATGGTAATGGAGTATGCCAAAACGAACCTATCAACCAAAAAAACGTAAGCGCGCGCGTGCACATGGGTTCCTCCGCCGCATGCGCACCCGCACCGGACGCGCCGTCGTGGCGCGCCGTCGGAGCAAGAAGCGGGTGCGACTTACCGTGTCGTGAATGCTTACTCGTCCACAACGGCTGGTGCGCGAAGAAGACTTTACCCGCGTCTACCGCCGCGGGCGGCAGGCGCGCGGCGGGTGGCTCACCCTGCGGGTGGGACCCGGCCTGCGCGGGCAGACACGGTTTGGGATTGTCGTGCCGAATGCGGTCGTCGCGCGTGCCGTGAACCGCAACCGCATCCGTCGGCAATTACGCGCGCTTATCGCGCATGAGTTTTCTACCTTCCCCAACGGTTTTGACTGCATTTTTCAAGTGCACGCCTCTCCGCCGCGCACGATGGCAGAAATTAAGGCGGAATTTATGCAGGTACGAGAGAAATTAAATCGCCACTCATGAGCAGATATGGGTAAAATTTTGTCCTATCTTAGCCAAATTTTAGTCCTTTTGGTGCAAGGGCTCATTCGCGTCTATCAAGCGACGCTCTCGCCTGATCACGGCCTCGTGCAGAAGCCATATGGACACTGCCGGTTTTATCCCACCTGTTCTCTGTATGCGCATGAAGCACTGGGAAGATTCGGGCTGGTACGCGGCTTCTGGCTCGCGGGGAAGCGCGTGTTGCGCTGCAATCCGTTTCATGCGCCGGAGGTTGATCTTGTTCCCGAACACCATTGATGGGTATGCTGCAAATTTATAACATCCTTATCTATCAACCGCTGTTTAATCTCCTGGTTTGGCTCTATACGGTTATTCCCGGACAGGACGTGGGCGTCGCCATTGTATTATTGACCATCATCGTGAAGATTATCTTCTATCCTCTTTCGCTGCAGTCCATCCGTTCTCAAAAAGCTCTGCAGACGCTCCAGCCCAAGCTTGATGCGCTGAAAAAAACGCATAGCGACAATAAAGAAGCCCTGGCGCGGGCGACCATGGAACTCTATAAGACAGAAAAAGTGAATCCCCTCTCGTCTTGCCTGCCGCTTTTGATCCAGCTCCCGGTGTTTATCGCGCTCTATCAAGTATTGCGGCAAGGGTTGGGGACGACTGATTTCAGCGCCTTATATCCGTTCGTGGCGAATCCGGGGGCATTGCATACGTTGAGTTTTGGCGTGCTGAATCTCGCGGCTCCTTCGATCGCGCTGGCGGTGCTTGCCGGCGCCGCGCAATTTTGGCAATCAAAAATGCTGGTGCATACCCGTCAGCCGCGCGTGGAAGGCGCGAAGGACGAGAGCATGACCGCGATCATGAATAAACAGATGTTGTATGTCATGCCCGCGATGACGGTGTTCATCGGGTGGCGGCTTCCGGCAGGCCTGACGCTCTATTGGTTGGTGACGACGGCGCTCACCGCGTTGCAGCAATTATGGATGTTCAGGAAAAAGCCCGCCTAAACTTTTGCAGATAATGGAGAATGTCAGATACGCAGGATTAAAGTGAGTGTTGCCAGAGAGGTTCCTCTACATATCATCGTCAATTGTGGTATGAAGAAGTTATATCAAGTGTCAGGATCATGCACGCTTATGACGGTTGTATTTGCAACCGGAGATGGTCTTATTGCAAAAATGTAGGCGGGTATGCCCTATATCACCTCTGATCTTCTCTTCCAAATCCCGGTCGAAACCACCGACGGCCGCCAATTGGGCCGTGTGATAGGACTGGAGATTGATATTGACTCGCAGAGTATTCTCCGGTATCAGGTGCGGCCGCGAGGATTTATGGCCGGCGTGCTGACTATGCGCGATCTTCTCATCAGTCGCGGCCAGGTGGTGTCGATCACCAAAGAAAAAATAATAGTCGAGAGCGGCATGGTGGAGGGCGACGAAGAGCGCGTGAGCACTCGGTTTGCGCGCGCAAGTTCTGTTGCTCCCATAAGCGCGGACACCACGCTCTCCTCTGAATAGCGATGCCTGTTTTGCGTGCGCGTCGTAGCACAGCGCATAGGGGAAATTTTGGCTGTAGTTAAACAAAAAATTGCCTTTTCGGTGATCCTATTTTTTCCGAAAACGGAAATGTGCATCGCGCAAAGCGGCGACTTAAAATGTTCTTTCTTTTCCTACGATCACTGCAAGATGGCGGGGAAGGATTTCGATAATCAAAGGCGCGCGCACGCGACGGAATCCGTCAATCGTCACGATGAGCTCTTCTGCCGACGGTACGATGCGCACCGCGCGGGCGGCGAATGAGGTGTGCTGGACGCACCGCGGCGTGCGCCGCCATCGCGAGGATACCGGAGAGGCGAACAGAACGGTGAAACGTCCGTCGGTGGGGCAGTCGGCAGCCTTCGGCAGAAGGGAGGAGAGTAAGTTTTGCACCGATGCGCGCGTCGAAGGGTCAGCCTGCACGCGGAAGGCGTGATCGCATTCCAGCGTATAGGGCGCGTGGGCCATTTCGACGGAGGAGAAGAACAGTTCATTCTCATTCAGCGATCCTACGTCGAGCATTTCTGTGCGCCGCGCCGCGAGCGTGTCGCATGCGGCGAGTCCTTCCGGAAGCCCCAGCGCGCGCGCGAACAAAAAAGGACCTGTGCCGAGGGGAATCATGCCCACGGTGAGGCGGGGATGCGCGCGCAGATGGCGTATCGTGCGGGAGAGCAGCTGGTCATTGCCGACGACCACAAGCGTATCGGCGTTGCTCATCCGCGCGTCTCTGATGCAGGATGCCACATCATGCAGGGGGGTGAGGCGCGTCATCTTGCCCTTTATACCGAGGTCGGTTACGCGCGTTTCGATCCGTGCAAGATCCTTGGCGCTGCGCGGAGTGGCGAGAGAGGAGTCGATGAAGTAATGATGCATGGGGAGGAGGAAGAGGAGGAGGCGCGAAGCTGCACCTACTCTGTGCGGGAGGCGTGACACGCGCGAAGCATTATTTTGAGGAAGGGCGCGCGATGGCGTGGTTTTGTTTTTGCAACGGCACTTCTGGCGCCGTGGCGTGCGTTTCTCCCACGATTATCTTGCCGTTGAGGGATGCGCCGGACGCCACGGTGAGCGTGCGCGCCTCGACATCGCCGACAATATGCGCGGTGGCGAGCACTTCCAGCAGGTCCTTTATTCGCACGTTTCCTCTGACTTCCCCGGCTATGGAGGCGCTTTGCGCTTCGAGCGAGGCATGGATTTTTGCCGTAGGCGCGATACGCAGGTTTTGTTTGGTTTTAATGCTTCCTTTGACAGTACCCTCGACCAAGACATTGCCCTCGCCTCCAAAATCGCCTTCGACCGTGACGGAGGGGCCAATGACGGTTTCCTCGCTCGTCGATGTGGTATCTTTATTTTTAAACATAAGCAGTATAGTAGGTGATGAGAAAAGCGACCTTTAGATGATGTATTGCATGTGCAAAGCCGGTTGATAATAAGTGTACAAGGCAATCTAAAGAAACACTAACATTCTTTTTTTATTACGAGAATAGCGGATACTGTATAATGTTATTGGTTCATTCGTTTGTACACCGTGACCCATGCCCCCGTAGTTCAACGGATAGAACAAGAGACTCCTAAGCTCTGGATCCAAGTTCAATTCTTGGCGGGGGCAGAGGTGATGGCGGGGAATGAATGTTCTACGTAGAACATTTGAGATAACATAAGGGCCTATAGTTCCGCCAGAGGCGGATCAGCCTCCGACTGACACCGGTAGTCGTCCCGCACTTAATTTTTGGGCCCATGGTATAGCAGTAACACGCGTCCATGGCATGCCTGTCCGTCGCAAGGGCCGTTAGCTCAGTTGGCTAGAGCGCTTCCATGGCATGGAAGAGGTCGCGGGTTCGAGCCCCGCACGGTCCAATGCTTTGGCAGGCGGGGACGAGTCGAGGGTGCGACTCCCTCTGGGTCCAAATTATTCTACGTAGAACATTGGATAGATTAAGTAGTGTTTTTGGGCATTGAAGTACCCCGTCTCCCCCTGCACCGGGCATACATCCGCACAGCTTCGGTTTAATGGCATCTTCATGCTCGGCGGGCAGGCGTCGCATTCGTCCCGCACTTTATAGAGGGCTCATAGTAAAACGGTATTACGCAGCATTCGCATTGCTGAAGTCCGGGTTCGATTCCCGGTGAGTCCACCAATATCAAACTTTCCGATTTTTGCCCGACCGATTCGGCCGCGCGAAGCGCGGAAAGGTATGGAAACACTGGCTCGCCGCGCACAGCGCGGCTCGCCAAGCGCAGGTTCGAGCCAAAGATTTCTTTGGCCATGACCTTTTTCTGCAAAAGGTCATTATCCCTTGCGGTTTTGACGAGGGTTGTAGCGACTTTTATCCAGTTTTGGAACGGTTCGAGCCAATCATTCTGCTTTTGTTCAATCCGCGCCATTTTCTCGTCCAGCGACTTCTTTTTGGATAACAAGATTACTTTCTGCTCTCGGTATGTTTCGCGTTCAATGTCCTGCTCCAGATAGCCATCAAGAAGTCGCTGGAGCTTCGTTTGTATGGCGCGGATTTGATTTTGAGATTCAAGAACAAAAGCAGAAACGGATTGGGCGGATTTGTCTTTGTCCGCTTCTGCCATTGCTAAAAGTTTTTCCGCCCAATCCGGACGCAAAGAAACTTTTTGA
>Ga0155645_103_pt1 | contig 10965 bp, 7 predicted proteins | sample RifCSPhighO2_12_FD_107302 | JGI IMG/M metagenome (GOLD analysis project Ga0155645, IMG submission 107302) | Candidatus Uhrbacteria bacterium RIFCSPHIGHO2_12_FULL_54_23
ATATCGTACACGCGCTCTTGGGTGACCGGCACGATCGCGACAATCGTTTCCCAGCCGTCCGCCGTCGCGACTTCCATCCCTGCCTTCAGGAATTTAACCTTTTTCCACAACCCTCTTGACCCCGTTAAAACTTGAGGTTGATCAACGCTGAATCCGGTATTTTTATGCTTATCATGGTCAAATTCTTTGGACTTTTGAGAATCCCTTGTTTCTAACGGGGTTGACACATTTAAACTATCGTGATAATCTGGGGACAAGAAGAGCTGAGGGGTAATCAGTCCCCGACGTCGACCCAAAGCCCCCTCGCGGGGCCTCGGCGAGAGAGACAGCTCTTTTTGATTTGCTTGAATTCCCTGTTCGTCTTTCGTCCCCAACCAAACGCATGAAAGGAAAAACTTAGGCCCGCCATTGATTGAACTGACCACCGCGCGCACCAGCACACGCTCAACAACCTGTTGAAATTCCCAATATTCAATAATGATATCCGGTTTGACTTCTTTACGATAGTTGACAATCTCGGACGCTTCTTTAATAACGTATAACACTCGCGGCAAGGCGAAGAAGCGGGTAATAAGCTCGTTGAGTGACCTGTCTTTCTCCACAAAGTGATTCCAACCGACATTGGTAAAGGAGACCGTCCCACCACCAAGCGCAGGGCAGGAAATCCGCTCGCCGTGAAGCACATCAAAATAATGCTCTTTCGCCAGCCGTTCGGCATACTCGTAGGTTGGCTTTTGAATAATATCCAATCCTGAAATAACAGATGGTTCACGCTCTCGTACAAAATACGGATGGTTATCAGTCGTGCGAATCGTCTTGCCGCCCGACGTCACGAGCATATACGTCTGCTTCACCCCCATATCCATGAGCGCGTTCACTCTCGAAACGACCAGTTTCCCTGTCTTCTCGTCTAAGGTGAGAATCTCATCCCCGGGCTGGATGTCTTTGATTTCCACGTCTTCAAAGTAATCCTCCTCGGTGCCGTCCTCGCGCTTGCGCCGTCTCCTTCTCCTCAATTTCGTGTCGCCCGTCACGCATTGTCCCAAAACATGCAATGGATACGACGGCGCGGTAGTGCCGATACCGACGAAGCCGGTATCAGAGAGGACTGACAAGACGCCTCCGGCCGAGAACGATCCAGTCGTCGTGGCGTTGGCGGCAATGGTGGTGGAGGCGGTGATGAAAGTGGTCGTGGCCACGGTGAAGCCAACACTGTTCTGGAACGCTCCGCCCACGGCCAGGTGATCAGATGCTCTTAACCACGAGTCAAACGTCGAGCTTGTATTAACAAATATTCCTGCGACCGAGCTGGTCGGAGTGAGCGTGTTGGCGATTGAGCTATGGAGCTGCCAGGCTCCTGCCGCGCCTACGGCATTGCTGGTCAAAGCGCCGCCCACGATAGAGAGGCCTGAGCCGGTGAGGTCGGTAATATAGTCGTCATTCACTTCCAATTGATCAACATGAGCCGTGTCTGTGGTGGTCGCTGAACCTTGCAGGTAGGTGTTGTGCGCCACGATGCCGTTGCCGATGAAGTTGTGGGTGCCTTCAATCTCCACGTCCCAGGTCTGCTCCATGGCACCGGTTTTGTAAATTGCGACAATTGTCTCCCAGCCTTCAGTGGTCGCGACCAGTATACCTTTTTTCAGGTTCTCGGCCGGAGTCCACTGTGCGAGCGACATCTCGCCCCTTGACAACGCCAATGGGCTGTGATATTCTGGGGACATGGACCGTGTGGGCTGCGAATCTACGGTATCCAATCCGTAGTGTAACAGTTCTGCAGCCAGGGATTCTTCGAAATCCAAGCTGGCCATGGTCTTGAGAAAAGCGTCCCTCTGGGGCGTTTTTCTTTTGGTCGCCCGACTCCAAGCCGCTTTATGGGCAGTGGCATCGTGACCAATTGATTTAAACGAAATCACCATTTCCGGATATGTGCGGCGAATCCGATCGCTCATCTGATTTTCATAGCCCGGATACTCTCTATCAATCACTAGGTGTCCAGCTTTCAGGCCCATAATCCAAATCATATACACGATCGAGTCCGCCAGCATTTCAGGACCGAATTGCTTGCGCCGTTGTGCGTAATGTTCCTGCGCGATCTTACGCTTGATCTTTTTGGAAACTCCAATGGTGATGATCTGATCCATTTCCCCGCTCGCCATAGCCACGACCGAATCAACCGCCATGTCTTCCAGACGATTCGACTGGTCGACTTCAAAGGTTGCGTAAAGTTCTTTGAGCTCTTTGGCAGGACGCTTTTCAAGGACGAAATACGGATGATTGCCGGTGGTACGAATCTGCTTGCCGGTATGGGTGATGAGCTTATAGGTTGCCTGGTAGCCCATGTCCATAAGGCCGTTCACCCGCGACCACACGAACGTCCCGTCCGGCTCCAGGCTCATGATCTCATCCCCGGTCTTGATTTGGTCAATGCGTACTTCTTCATAAATGAACCCGCCATCTTCTGTCTCGCCCTTGTCAGCATCAACTTTCTCGCCTTTCTTCCTTCTGCGGCGTCTCCGCAATTTCGTGTCGCCAGTGACACATTGGCCATTGACATGGAAATTCCATGAGGGAAGGATGCCCACTCCAACCATCCCTGAATTGGTATTGACGACTAACGTGTTGGATGATCCAACCGTCGTCGTGCCAGTAATGTAGGTTGTTGTTGCCACCGTCAATCCGTATCCGTTCTGGAACGCTCCGCCCACGGCCAGGTGATCAGCGGCGCGAAGATGGGAATCAAACGTCGAACTCGCCCGCACGAATATCCCCGCTGCCGTGTTGGTCGGCGTGAGAGTATTGGTAAACAAATTCTCCCACCCGCCGCCAGATCCTACTCCGCAGCCTACGCACGAGGCGACATAGAGCGTACCGTCAATCTCTGCGTCGCCCTGCACGTAGATATCGCCTCCGCTCAAATCAATATTATCTGCGCTGCCTCCGCTGCCAAACCAATGCGACACGGTCGTTGTCGCCTTGTTAAGCGTGACCGCGCCAAGCGTGGTAGCGCCCGATACATTCAGCGTGCCGCCAATGGTGGTCGTCCCTCCCACATTTAAATTTTTATTAATCGTCGCATTGGTATCTACGGTGAGCGAGCCAACGTTGAGCGCGCCCGTCACCGTGCCCTCCTGTACGTTGAGCGTGTCTCCCCCGAGGTACTTCACGGCAAACGCCGTACCCCCGCCTTGGCTGGCAGGGGCGGAATACACCGTCACCGACGCAGGGTAGGTGCCTGATGCGCCCGGAGGACCTTGCAACCCTGGCGGGCCTGCGGAACCGGAAGGGCCGGCAGGACCCGGGGCTCCTTGTGGTCCCTGCGGCCCGGCAACGCGCGCTCCTCCTTGCACCACCACAGTACCGTCATAGCTGACCGAGGGCCTGCGCTGTTTGATTGCAGCGAGCAGCTGGTCCTGCAATGCCATCAGATGGTCGCGCCACAGACGGGCAACCAATGCATCCGCCGTCCTGCCCATTCCTGCTCCTGCCCGCGCGATCAGCGGCGCAACCGCGTCGCGGACGGTGGCGAGCGCAGTGCGAATGAACGCCGCCTCGCGCACTGTGCGGACAATGTCTTCCGCCGCCTCCGCGCCGTGCGTGCGAGGGAATGCATCCACTGCATGCGCAAACGCAAGCGCGCGCTCCCCGACATCCGCGATCCTGTCTGACGCATCCTGCATGCCTTCTTCGCGCAGGAACAGCGTACCCAGAGGCGCGTGCGCCAATTGATCGACAACATATGTTCCGGCACGCCGTACTGGCGCGCGCGGCAGGATTTCTGCGCCCGCGCGCGCAAGACGCGCAAAACTCCGAAGCGGCGAGAGGAAAGGAGACGAGAGCCTCGCGAGCGCCCGCTCATGCAGCGTCCACTCATGATCTGCCAATTGCGGCACGAGCGCGCGGGCAAGCGCAGGACCGCTTCCTGCCGCCAAATCGAATGCGCGGCTCGCCTGTTCTCCGAACCAAGACGGCCATGCGCGGGTGGAAACGCCTGCCACGCGAGACGAGGCCGCCGCCAGCGCGCGCGACTGAAAAAGAGGGCGTGCGGGTACTGCCAGCCCTTCGGCCAACTGGAGGGCAAGCGCACGGTCGGGATGCGCCGCGAACGGCAATGCCGCCGAAGCCCGTGCCACGGCAGCGATCAGTGATGCGCCTGCCTGCCGCGCGCGGGGGGGAACATCAAGCGCACGTTCCGCCTGCATATACACCTTGCTGGCCAGCGGCACAACGGCATCCGCAAATGCATCCGCCGCATCAGAGGGAGCGCGCGCCAACATGCGCGCCGCGTGCTGCGCCTGGCGCGCCGCAGTGCGAGCAGTATGGGTCATGCCATCGGCCAGCTCCACCGCGGTCTGCGGCGTAAAATACGAGAGTACGTTGGTAGCAACGACGCACAGCGCAAGCGCGCAGACTGCGAGTGCACGCATACGCGCCTGCCAGGGGAATGCGCGCCAATGCCCCAGTACAAGCAGCGGCTCCCGCGTGAAACGGTCACGCGCGTGGCGTGCAGCGCACACCCACGCACGAAATCCGTACGCAAGCAGCGACATCCCGTACGCGGGGGCAGATATGCGTGCAGGCGAGGCGTCAGGAAATAGCTCATCCGCGCAGGCGTCGGTATCGAAAAACGCGCGCCACGCGCGGACAGGCACGATGCGCGGTGCGGACGGACTGTCAGAGACACCGGGACGGCGAAGCGCCGCTGCGGCACGGCGCTCCCACCACCGCAGCGCGTGCATAAAATGCTCGCGCCGAACTTGGGTCTGCGCAACCATTCTTTGCGCGGCCGTGCAGGCCCATCGCACTGCGGCAACGCCGACGGCACCCATCGAGAGAAGCGAGCTTGTCGCCGCGTGCACGCGCATCCGTCCTTCGCAATACCACCGCATGAAGCTGCGCGGCGCCCGCGCACATACCTGCGCCGCGCGCACCCACTGCTCGCGGAGCGCTCCCGCGAGTTCACACACGTCCCGCAGCGCCCACCGCACTGCCGGCGACGGTGCTCCCAGTGCGCATTCCTCTTTCCACGAACCTCTTCCGTTGCCCGGATCCGTGGCAGGATGCTCTTCAATATAGTGCCGTAACCATTCCTTTCTGGTATACCAATTCCTTCCCAATTTTTTCGCCTGCAGCTGTTCTTTGCGCGCGAGCAGCGAAAGATATTCCTGGCTGTACGTGCACAACGCGGCAGCCTCTGCCAACGAAAGGTACCCCCGCCGTTTCACGTCTTCCGAAGAAAGACCTGAAACACACGAGGGTACAAAGCGCGTAATCTGATTTTTGTTTTCGAGCCCCATGCGAGTCGGTTTTTGACCACCCGCCGAGCTGATGAGAAAAGACAATCCAAACCATGCTCAATTTCATTCTCATTGAGTCTGATGCAATTGCAAGATCAGAAAATTTTGTGTATACTATTAACATCCCACTGATCTGGCAATCGAAAAAGCTTCACGCACGGCTTTTTATTTGGTTGTCTTTTTGGTGGGTGCCTGTTTTATAGAGAGAGCTCCTGCTCTATAAAACAATTGCCGCGCCTCGCGGCATTTATATTTCAATCAATTTTGAATGTCCAATGTCCAAGGAACTTCATGAATATGTCTGATCTGCTCGCTCATTGAAAAGTGAGGATGCCAACAAAGATTCCTCACCGCTCCTCCCTCTTCTCCCCTCCTTCACGCTTCCGTAAAGTACGCTCTGACCCTTGACATTCGATTTCCTATCCGATATTTCAATTTTATTTATATTTTCGATGAATTCTTGATCAATCTGACTACAGTATAGCGCAAAAATGACTATTCGTCAATGCGGCAAAACCAATCCGATATTCTGATAAACAAGGGATAACGTGTGAATTTTTGTCTTAAACGTGTATACTTGAGAGGTCTATGAGAGAAAATTTCAAACAACGCATTATTGAGGCCCTCGAGTCGTATGTGAAGCGTCTTCAGACTGCCGATAGTGCAAAAATTTCAGGCCTAATCCAGCTCACCGTGCCTCCCATGCCACATTTGGGCGACTACGCCACCAGCCTTCCCCTGCAGCTTGCAAAGATGCTCAAGAAGCCTCCGCTCGTGATCGCCAAAGACATTGCCGACGCCGTGGCACCTCATCTTTCGCCCACAATAGAAAAGGTGGAGGTCGTCAAGCCGGGCTATGTGAATTTTTATCTTTCTTCCTCGTGGTTGCAGGATGCATTGAAAGAAATCATCCCGCAAGAAATGCAATGGGGGCGCACAGCGCACTCACCAAAAAAAATACTGGTCGAGTATTCCAGCCCCAACATCGCCAAGATGATGCATGTCGGGCATTTTCGCTCGACGCTCATCGGCCATGCGCTTGATAATATATTACGCCATTTGGGTCATAAGGTTGTCAATGACAATCATCTGGGCGACTGGGGCACGCAATTCGGCAAGCTCTTGGTCGCCTACCGGCTCTGGCACGCGCATGCCGGAGACGCGAAGATTACCGTGCCGGAGCTGGAAACGCTCTACATACGCTTCCATAAAGAAGCAAAACTTGACCCTGGACTTGAAGACCAGGCGCGCAAGGAAACGGTCAGGCTCCAGCAGGGGGACAAAAAGGCGCGCAAACTCTGGGAAGAATTCTGCCGCATCAGCCTTACGGAATTCAAGCGTATCTACGATCTCTTTGGCATCACCTTCGATTATCTGCATGGAGAAAGTTTTTATGAGTCAATGCTGCCTTCAATCGTCAAGGATGCGCTTGCGCGGCACATAGCGGTCGAGAGCGAAGGCGCGATCATCATTCCGCTGGACGATGTAGGGCTTCCTCCATATGTCATTAGGAAATCGGACGGCGGCTTTCTGTACGCCACTTCTGATCTCGCGACGATCAAGTGGCGGGACGAGCATCTCGACCTTGATCTCGTACTCTACGTAGTAGGGGATCAGCAGATATTGCATTTCAAACAACTCTTTGCCGCGGCGCGCAAGATGGGATACGGGAAAAAATCAGAATTGGTACACGTTCCGTTTGGCCTCATTCTCGGAGAGGGCGGCAAAAAAATGTCCACGCGCGAAGGAGAGGCGGTGGACGCGATGTACTTCATTCAAAAATCAACCGCGCTCGCGAAAAAAATAATCGAGGAAAAAAATCCTGACCGCTCCCCTACCGAGACAAATGACTTGGCGCGGCGGGTGGCATTGAGCGCGCTGGTCTACAATGATCTTTCGCGCGACCGCGAATCTTCGGTAACCTTCAATTGGGACACGATGATGAATTTCAAGGGCGCGTCCGCACCGTATCTTCTCTATACCTATGTACGCGTCAACGGCATCCTACACAAAGTGGAGGCGGAACATCCCGAAGACCTCGTCGCACCCATGGACGCGCGTCTGCTTAATGAGCCGGACGAACTCCTTCTCCTGCGCGCGCTCGTGAAATTTCCCGACACGCTGGAAGAAATCGAGACCGACCACCGCCCTCACCATCTTGTCCAATATTTAAACAATCTAGCCAATATCTTTCACGCCGCCTACGACCGCCTGCCAGTGGCGCAAGCCGAGCAGGACATTCGCCGCGCGCGCCTCGCCCTCTTCCGCGCCGTGGCACTCACAATGAAAACAGGCATGGAACTCTTAGGCATGCAGCCGGTTGAAAAAATGTAAGACCGATGCGAATCAACGAATGAATGCGAATAACGAAGATGAATGGGATTAGCAGCCATTCGCTGTATTCGTATGTATTTGTAGATTAGAATCGCGTATATGCCTACGCTTGCCGTAAACAAACGCGCCCTCCACGACTATGACATTTCAGAGCGTTTCGAGGCGGGCATCAGGCTCACCGGGCCGGAGGTGAAATCAGTCAAACGCGGCCAGGTGTCCTTGAGCGGCGCCTATGCCCGCATCACGCCGCAGGGCGAAGCGATTCTTATGAACGCCTCCATCGCTCCCTATCCTCCTGCCGTCGGCGCGCAAAAACAGTACGATCCTCATCGCGATCGCACGCTTCTGCTCCATAAACGGGAAATCGCCTCGCTTATCGGAAAATCCCGCACACAGGGTCACACCCTTATTCCCCTCTCCTTCTACTCCAAGCGCGGGTTAATCAAGGTTGAACTGGGATTAGGCCGCGGCAAGAAACAGCATGACAAACGCGAGGCCATCAAGACACGGGATTTTGATCGCAAGAAGCGCCAGCTCATGTCATCCTGAACCGAGTCGAAGGATCGCCTTTTCGTCATCGCGAGCGACGAAGGAGCGTGGCGATCTCGCCACAATCGAGATTGCTTCCCCCGCCGCGGCGGGGTCGCAATGACGATCTTGAAAAACAACAGCCCCACCTTCCTGCGTGGGGCTTTTCCGAATTCGATTCCGAAATCATTTGTATCCCTCAATCGCTTCCTTTAATGTGGGAAAATTTTGAGTCATTTTAAATTTGAACGCCGGGGCTCCCACGAATGCTACGGGTCTCCCTAAAGACCATAAAGCAACTTCTTCGGCCGACTTAAAATTAATTGATTCAGTTCCCAAAAAATCTACAATCTTCCGTCCAACAATTGAGTCCAGAATAATTATTAAATCTTTATGCTCTCTGGGCCCAAATGTTAAAACTTTTAACACCGTCACGCCCACTTCGTCATACGTAATGATCTTGGTCTTCATGTTTTTGTTCCTTTCATTTAGTTCCCCTTCACTCAAGCAGAGAGAGAGAGAGATTCGTCAAGCCCTATGCCGCCCCGAGCCGTAACGAAAGGCTGGTCCTTCATGGTTCGTCAGAGCCTACCTTGAGCGAAGTCGAATGGGCTCACCATGACAAAAATACTTGACCATTTCCTCATTTCCTCGTATACTCTCACCTAGTCTCAAAATCAAAATCAAGTTTCGAATTTCGAGTTTAGGATTTCGGATTTCTCAAAGCAATTGGGGATGTCCACAAGTCGCAGGTACCTTGAGAACTCTTGCGCCAGCCGTCGCGGCGTACGCGCGACGAAAATCAAATCGTACGCAAAGAGACAAATGCCAATACTCTCTTGAACCGCGCGAAATTGGCAGTGAGCAATTTATTTGCAAACTTCCAGCTCGCACCGGTTGCGGCAGCCTAACGGCCGCCGCCATCCGCCCATGTGCCGCCTGCGCGTGTGGATCCGGGTGTTACCTTGCAGGCTTGTTCCGCTGCCTCTCCTTCGTGCAGCGGAAGACATGGCCGAAGGATCTGGATGGACGGCTTGTCCGTTCTTCAATGTTCATTCAGTACCATGAACGGTCTGTGCTGGGATACGCGGGAGTAGGAAAGGCGCCTCACGCGGGTGTAAGACCCGCCATCTCCACCAATCGATAATGCAAAATCCAAAAGTCAAAATTATGGAGATCCGACATTACGTCGGATCGGAATACCATTATTTTGATTTTTGAGATTTGATTTTTGAATTACACCAAGGTATGCATTTACGACATAGGCGAAGACCAAAACCCAAACCGGAGCTCGTGAGGCTCGCGCGGTTCAATAAATTCATCACCAATCCTGAAGTGCGGGTGATTGGCGCACGCGGTGAAAACCTCGGCGTCATGCCGACGGCGGACGCGCTGGCGATGGCGCAACAGGCGGACTCCGACCTCGTCGAGATCAACCCGAAAGCGGAGCCGCCGGTTTGCAAGATCATCAACCAGGGCCAGTACCGCTACGAACAGGAAAAGGAAGCGCGCAAGGCGAAAGCGCGGCAAAAAGTGGTGGATCTCAAAGGCGTGCGGCTGTCACTGCGCATCAAAGGCGCCGATCTGGATTTGAGGAAACACCAGGCGACGCGGTTCCTGGAAGAGGGCGACAAGGTCAAGGTGGAAATGGTGCTGCGCGGGCGGGAGCGCGCACACATGGATCTTGCGGAGAAGATTATGCGGGATTTCGCCGCCTCGGTCGCAGGAGCCTCCGTCATTCAGCCCTTGTCAAAACAGGGAGGAAGGCTTAATCTGGTGCTGGGGAGAAAGTAAACAATACGATGCAAATCAACGAATGACACAAATGAATGCAATTATTCGTATCTATTCGTTGCATTCGCATCCATTCGCATGACATTAGCATTATTTCTATGCCTAAACTAAAGACCGACAAAACATTCGCAAAGCGTTTTACCGTCACCCGCACGGGCAAAGTGATTCGCCGTGCGCCGAGCCAGGCGCATTTCAAGGCGCGCGCGACCGGAGAAAAATCAATGGGCAAACGCCGCGACCAAGTCATGCGGCCAGGACTGACCAAGACTATAAAAAGACTTATCAGCGCATAAAATAAATGCAAAACTCAAAATGCAAAATATAGGTATTCCGTTCCGCCCGGGGCGGGACTCCATAATTGTAGATACCCACGGCTAAAGCCGTGGCACTTGCAAACTTTACAAGCTTCGCTTGCCCGCTTCGCGGGGGCTCATTCCTCCACGGGCAAGCCCGTGGATTCCTGCCGCTTCGCGGACGTTTGACTTTTGATTTTTGAATTTTGATTTTGACCTTATATGTCCAGAGTAAAGAGAGGCACCATCCGCGCGCAAAAACGTAAAGCCCTGCTCGCGCAGGCGAAGGGCTATCGCTGGGGGCGCAAGAACATTCCCCGTCTTGCGAACGTTGCCGTGATCAAAGCGGGCGTCTACCAGTACCGCGACCGAAGAACGAAAAAACGCGCTATCCGGCGGCTGTGGAATGTCCGCCTCAACGCGGCGGTCCGCACGCACGGGCTCACCTACAGCACGTTCATTCATGCGCTCAAAGTCAAGAAAATAGACCTTGACCGCAAAGTGCTCACCACCTTGGCGATCAAATATCCCGACGCATTCAAGAAAATCGTGGAAGCGGTGAAATAATCACATACACAAAACACCTCCTGACGGAGGTGTTTTTGGTTTTTGTGAATCAGCAATTCTTCCCGACTTCCTGGGGAAAACTCGAAATCACCCGATAAACATTGGATGTGCCAATTTTCTTAGGCACTACATCTCCTACTTCAGGATGGTGG
>Ga0155645_101_pt1 | contig 10884 bp, 10 predicted proteins | sample RifCSPhighO2_12_FD_107302 | JGI IMG/M metagenome (GOLD analysis project Ga0155645, IMG submission 107302) | Candidatus Uhrbacteria bacterium RIFCSPHIGHO2_12_FULL_54_23
AACATAGGCGTGAGTGGTTAAGAGTTGAGTAAGCAATTGATCCTTTCACTCCTCATTATACCATTCACTCCTGCGGTTGAGATGATGAAAACTAGGATGGGAAAGAGCTATTCTTCTACTGTCTCAATATGTTACAAGTTCTTAAAGTCCATACAGTTTCTAAAGCGTGGAATTCAAAACTGACTTTACAGACTCTCGAATTCCGACTTTTAGTAGTATCCCTTCGTCAAATACGCCCTGCCCGAATCCGCGACAATGAACACGGCGACGTCATTCTCGGTGAGCCGTTTCGCATACTCCTGCACGGCAGAGGCCACGGCGCCGCTGGAAGGGCCCACGAGCAGTCCGAATTTTTGCACCATTGTCTTCAGCATGCCAAACGCCTGCGTGTCGGTGACCGGGATCATCTCATCAATGGCGGCGAGGTTCAAGAGCGGCGTGGCGTGATCAATGCCCAATCCTTCAACCGCATAGGGTTTGGGCCTGCCGTTGGTGGAAAAATACGAGTTGGCAGCGTCCACGCCGAGCACGCGCACGGCAGGATTTTGCGCCTTTAGATATTTGCCGACGCCGGAGATCGTGCCGGTGGTGCCGGCCGCGGCGAAAAAGTGGGTAAGCATTCCTTCCGTCTGCCGCCATATCTCCGGTCCTGTTGAGTGATAATGCGCCTCTACATTGGAAGGATTGAAATGCTGGTCCGGCATGTATGCGCCGTGGATTTCCCGCGCAAGCCTCTGTGCAGTTTTGTGATAGCCGCGCGGGTCGTCATACTCATCCACCGCGGGACATACCACGACTTCCGCGCCATATCCTCGAATAGTGTTCACTTTTTCTTCACTCGCCTTTTCCGAGACCGTGATCACGACGCGATAGCCCTTGATCGCGCCGATCATGGCGAGCGCGATTCCCTGATTGCCCGACGACGCTTCCACGATCGTGCCGCCCGGCTTGAGCAGGCCTCTCCGTTCCGCAAGCTCGATCATGTAGCGTGCGCTGCGGTCTTTGATGCTGCCGCCGGGATTAAGGTACTCCAGTTTGGCGAAGATGGACGCAGGGCTGTCAAAGTTTACTTTGACCAGCGGGGTATTGCCGATGCGTGAAAGAATATCGTGCGGTGGTTTCATACGGGGAGGAAGTAACAAAAAACGCCCTGACGGGAGCGTTTCCTTGGACCGAGATTCGTGGAAGTTATCAACAACCGCACGACTCCTCGTCCAAGGAGGAACTGCAGCAGCAAATGGAGATTGGCGATTGATGATTCATATCGTGAAATTACCCTAGCATGGGGATAAAAAACATGCAAACGTTTACGGCCACTTGCGGCGTTTGAAGAGGATCATCATGGTCGCAAGCAAGGCCATGCCGAACACGACGTACCAGAGAGTTTGACTCATCGAATTATCGTTCTGTCTTAAAGAGCGAGGGGAAATCGCGGGCTCCGTGAAGCACGCGGATCATCTCAACGCCCTTGTGGACAGGACGGTAGAAGATGAGGTACGCGGAGAACGCTCTGCTTACGCGCATGTGCCGGACGTTGTGCAATGCAGGATGCTGAAACGCAAGCCGTCTCCCCATCTCCGACATCTCGGCAAGCGCGTGGCCCGTGGTTTCCAACGCGGTGATGAAGCTCACGGCGGCATCGGGATTGTCCCGGGCGATGTAGCGCGCGATTGCGAGCGTGTCCCGCAACGCGAGCGGCGCGACCGCAAGCCGTGATGCCATATATGTTATCGCGTTAATTGACGTAATGTTTTTTTGCCGATACGCGGCGGCGCAACTGGCTCCACGCTTTTTGGGTCATTACCTTCCCCTTTCCGGAGCGGAACCCTTTCATAAGTTCTTGTTCAAGCCGCTCCTGCTCTGCGCGTTTAAAATCATCCCGGATGAGGGCGCGGAAGTATTCGCTTGGTGTGCCGAAGTGGGCATCACGCGTACGCTGTCTCACGTAGGTTTTGAGCGTGGGAGTGAGCGAGATGCTCATGATCGCTTTGGGGTTTGCCATAGGTATTACTATTTAATAACAATTACTACCCTCATCATAGGCGAGGCGTGCGAATCAGTCAAGACGAATTCTCAAGCGATATGTGCCCTGTCGAGTGTTGCCTCACTTACAGCCACTTGCGCCGTTTGAAGAGGATCATCATCGTGCTCGCGAGCAGGGCCATGCCTGACACGACGTACCAGAATGAGTGAGGGTGGTTCACAAACGGCATGCCTTCCGTGCGCATCGCGAAGACCGCGGCGATGAGTGTCAAGGGGAAGGTGATAACCGCGATGGCGGAGAGAATGCGCACCGCCTGGTTTGATTTGGTATTGATGAGCGAGGCGTGCGCGTCATGCAGTGCGTTCACCGTGTCCTGATAATTCGCGAGCGTATCCCAGATTTCCTTCGTCTGCTCGATGAGGCCTTTGAAGTAGAGCCGGAGTTTTGCCGCCGAAAGGGGGAGTGCGTGATTTTCGACGAGTTTCTCGATGACGTGCTTGTGCGCTTGCATGATCTTGCGGAAGTTCACGATATTGCGTTTGAGAATCAGGAGTTCGGTGATGACGGTCTGCTGATCTTCCGAGAGGATATGGTCTTCCGCACCATCAATGTCCTGCGAGACGTGATTGAGCATGGGGAAGACGGACGCCAGGAGGCGGTTGAGGAGTTCGTAGAGCAGCGCGGGCACGGATTCTCCGAGATGGTTGTTGCGGATGGAAATTTCCTGACGGCACTGCGCGAAAAATTCGCCGATGGCGGGGTGCTTGCCGTCGTGGACGGAAATGAGGAAATCCTTGCCGATGAAGAGATCAACCTCCACCGCCACTATTTTGCGGGAATTCCGGTCGTATACCGGAAACTGGAGGATCATGAACGAGTATTCCGGGTAGGACACCAGGCGGGGGCGCTGGAGCGGCGGCAGGCAGGCCTTGAGATCCAGCGGGTGGAAATCAAATTCTTTCCGCAGCGCTTCGAGCTCGTCTTCGCCAAAGCGCGGGATGTCAATCCACCGGAGCCGTTTGGTGTGTAGTTCCTGGAGTGCCGCCATACAATGCTTTGAATTGTACCATACGTTGTGGTAGAATTGGAAGCGGAAAAGGCGTCTGTAGCGCCGATGCATGCCGACTGGACGCGGACGCACGCGGACAAAGCGCCGAAGGCTTAATGTATGCCCATTAATCAAAAAGAGCAGGAATCAAAAAGCGCGACTGTACAGGAGCAATTGCGCACGCCGTTGGTGGAAGCGCCGCAGGAGGCTGAACGGGCGGAAATAACGCCTGCAGAGGCTGCCGAGCGCGCAGCCGCCGAATCAGAAGCAGGCGTCAAGGCCGCGCCATCTGCCGCATCTCCTGCCGCTCCCGCTCCTGCGACTCCCGCCGAGAAGTCGGTGCAGCTGCAGAGGATCGAGGCGGTGCTGCAGAGCGATCTTGAGGATTTGTATTTCCAAATGGACGAGGCGCATCGCACGCTGTTTAAGGAAGAAGGCGAGAAGACCGCGCGCGCCATTGATCAGCTGATGGCCGCCGCCCGAGCCACCGCGCAAAAAATTCTCTATCTCATCCAGCGCTGGCTGCGGCTTATTCCCGGCATCAATAAATTTTTCCTGGAGCAGGAAGCGAAGATCAAGACGGACAAGATGATGGCGCTCGCCGATGAGAAGAAAAAGTAATTCTTCTGTCGGCTCTGTCCGTCGTATCGTCAAAGCGGCAACGTAACACGTAGCCGGATGCCGATACGAGAGACGTAACCCTCACCGAATAACGAAAACAAATATGGGCGCAGACTCTTTGGCACCTCTCATCCCCGTGTTCGCGTTGGGGATTTTTGCGTTGGTGTTCGGGCTGGGCGCGCTGGTAGTGCGTGCGTGGCTGCGGAAGGGCACGCGCCTGCCGCAGGCGTTTCAGAAGAAAATCCTGCTCGTGAGCATTCCGAAGGAAGTGTATCAGGGCGAGGAAAAGCAGCAGGAGACGTCGGACACGATCAAGCAGAAGCTTGCCGTCGCGGAATCGCTGTGGAATTCAATCGGCGGCTTGCGCGTCGAGCACACGGTGCGGCATTGGTTCATGGGGAGAGAGGATCATATCGCGCTCGAAGTGGTGGCGCATAAGGGCAAAATATCGTTTTACGTGGCGGTGCCCCAGTACCTTGTGCGTTATCTCGAACAGCAGATCCACGCGCAGTATCCCGACGCGGCAGTCGAGGAGGTGGAAGATTACAATATCTTCTCGCCGCACGGCGCGCTCGCCGCGGCGTACGTGCGCCAGACGCGCGAATACATTTTCCCCATTAAGACGTACCGCAAGGTGGACGGCGACCCGTTTGTCGCCATTTTGAATTCCCTGTCCAAGCTCTCTCCCGAGGACGGCGCTGCGATCCAGATGATCATCCGCTCGTCGCACAAGCGGTGGCATCGCTGGGGCGCCAAGGTCGCGCGCGAAATGCAGCAAGGGAAGCGCCTGCATGAGGCGTTGAAGCGGGGAGGGAAGTGGTATTGGCTGCGTTCGCTCACCGGCGCGGCGGGAGGAGGCATCAAGGACGTGATGGGAGCCGCCTATAGCGGCAAAACCGTTACGGAACGCGAGCGAGAAAACAAGCGGATGGGATATGACGACAAGCAGCCGTACCGCTTGTCGCCGATGGAGGAAGAGATTGTCAAAGGCATTGAAGAGAAATCGTCCAAGGCGGGCGTGGATACGAACGTGAGAGTCGTGGTGTGCGCGCAGGAAGCGGAGCGGGCGGGCATGCTGCTCGATAACATCACCAATGCGTTCGGGCAGTACAACGTGTATGAGTACGGCAACGGATTTCATGCGCGCCGCATGGGAGGCAAGGGTGCGGTAATCCGCGATTTTATTTACCGCAATTTCAACGAACATTACAAATTCGTCCTGAACACCGAAGAGCTCGCGAGCATCTATCATTTCCCTCTGCCCAAGACCGAGACGCCCAACATCCTCTGGCTGACCTCCCGCCGCGCCGCGCCTCCCTCCAATATGCCGGAAGAAGGGATCGTCCTGGGGCACAGTGTGTTTCGCGGCGTGGACACGGTCGTGCGGATGACCTCCGATGACCGCCGCCGCCACGCGTATATCATCGGTATGACCGGTTCGGGAAAATCCGTGCTCATGGCCGAGATGGCGAAGCAGGATATCCGCGAGGGGCGCGGCCTCTGCATCATTGATCCGCACGGCAGCCTGGTCGAGGACGTGCTCGAGTCCGTGCCGCCGTCGCGCGCGGACGACGTCGTGCTGTTTGAGCCCGCGGACATGGAGCGCCCCATGGGGCTCAACATGCTGGAATTCAAGCACGAAGAACAGAAAGACTTCGTCGTGCAGGAGATGATCTCGGTGTTCTACAAGCTCTTCCCGCCCGAGATGATCGGCCCCATGTTCGAGCACAACATGCGCAATGTCATGCTCACGCTCATGTCCGATCCCGAAAACCCCGGCACCATCGCGGAAATCCCGCGCATGTTTTCGGACAACGAATTCCAGAAGAAATGGGTGGCGAAAGTGCAGGACCCGATCGTGCGCGCGTTCTGGGAAAAGGAAATGGCCAAGACCTCCGATTTTCACAAGTCGGAAATGCTCGGCTACCTCATTTCCAAAGTGGGCCGCTTCGTCGAGAACACCATGATGCGCAATATCATCGGCCAGCCGCATTCGGGTTTCGACGTGGAAGACATCATGAACCAGGGCAAGATTTTCCTGGTGAATTTGTCGAAAGGCCAGGTCGGGGACGTGAATTCATCCCTGCTGGGGCTCATCATCGTCGGCAAGCTCACGGCCGCGGCGTTTGCGCGCGTGTATCTGCCGGAGGCGCAACGCAAGGATTTCTTCCTCTACATCGACGAGTTTCAGAATTACACCACGCCCTCCATCGCGACGATTCTGTCCGAGGCGCGCAAATACCGCCTGTGCCTCATACTCGCGCACCAGTACATCGGGCAGTTGGTGGATAAGCAGGATACCAAGATCAAAGACGCGGTGTTCGGCAACGTGGGCACTATGCTGTCGTTCCGCATCGGCGTGGACGACGCGGAAATCATGGCCAAGCAGTTCGCGCCCGTGTTCGGCGAGTACGACGTGGTGAACATCGAGCGATTCAATGCGTACGCGCGCCTGCTGATCAACAATACCGCCGCCCGCCCCTTTAGCATGCAGACCTATCCGCCCACCGCAGGCGACGCAAAAGTCGCCGCCACCATCCGCGAGCTTTCGCGCCTGAAGTACGGCAGGGACCGCCTGGTGGTCGAATCGGAAATACTCGAACGCACCAAGCTCGGGGAAGCGACCAAGCCGGCGGACACCTCGGCGGTGGAGCGGACGCTTTGAAGAATCATGAGTTAAGAATAAAGAATTATGGACCGTATCGGGCTGCATTTCGGCGCTTTGATGCCTCATTCCTCATTCCTGATTCGAGAATATGACGGGAGTATCGTTGATTGAAATTATTGGCTACGGAGTGGTGGGAGTCGTGTTGCTTGCCCTTCTCACCCACGTCTACGCAAGCGTCATCGCCGCGCCCTGGGTGCCTACGCGCAGGAAGGATTATGCGCGGATCGTGCAGGCGCTGGGGCCTTTGACGCATGAGACGATTGCCGATCTCGGCGCGGGCGGCGGGGGCGTCATGCGGGCCATTGCGCGCGCCTATCCCGGCGTACGCGTCGTGGGATACGAGATATCGCTGCTGGCATGGATAATTGCTCAATGGTTGAATGGTTTTTGGGGATTGCGCAAAAGATGTGAAATTCGAATGAAGAATTTTTACGAAGAGGATTTGAGCAGATTTGATGCCGTGTATTGCTTTTTAACGCCTTCGGCCATGCGGAAGCTTAAGCCCAAGTTTGAACGGGAACTCAAACCCGGCACTAGAGTGGTTTCCTATGCGTTCTCGATTCCCGGCTGGGAGGGAGAGAAACGGAAGGAAAGCCCCGCGCACACGCCGCTATTTGTCTATCAGCGCTAACGTCTGCTATACTATTTTCACAGTTATTTAGAAATATAAATAAAAGTATGCCAAGCAACACCGACATCAAACAATTGGAACAAATCAGGCAGTATGTGGAGAGCGCGAATTTAAGCCTGCAGGAAGCCCGCGCGCTCCTGGAAGAGATGACCGGAGGCGCGCCCGCCCGCGAGGCCCTGTCGCGCGCGCGGCAGGCAGGCGCGATCCTCTCGTCTCCTGATGGCGCATCGGTGATTGAGGGTGCGTTCGACGGGCAGAACATGATGGGGCCGGACGGCAAGCAGTATTCAGTGCCGGCCAATTACGCGTCCAAGTCGAAACTCGTGGAAGGGGATCTTTTGAAGCTCACTATTACCGCGAACGGCTCGTTTATCTACAAACAAATAGGGCCGGTAGAGAGGAAACGGGTGCGCGGCGTACTCGTGCGGGATGAAGAAACTGACGAATGGCGCGTGTTGGCGGAAGAAAAATCTTACAAAGTGCTCTTCGCGTCAGTCACATATTTCAAGGGCGAAGCAGGCAATGACGTGGTGATTCTGGTGCCGCGCGACAAACCGTCCACATGGGCGGCGGTGGAAAACATCATCCACGCGGGAGAAGAAATCGGAGAAGTCTCGGAAATCGTAGAGCGTCCGTCCGCGGCAGGCGCGCGCGCGGATGCACCCGCGCCGGCCGCGGCATCCGTTGACGCTGCTCCCGCGCCGGTGCAGGCAGCGCCCGTAGTCCCCCCTGCGCCACACATAAACAAGCCTGCTGCCGGCGCGCCGTCAGACACGGTGAAGTTTGACGATGACAAGGATGAGTTTGAGGAGATCTGATTTTCCCGCACACGCTTTTCTACGCACTCACCACGCACTTAGACGCGTGAGAACCTTCCTTACTCGGGGAGGTTTTTGCATGAATGATGTAATCACGTTACAATGTGCGTATACGCGCGTAGGTATGCGTTTGAATGCGATTGAAGTATGTTAGCGTTATACAGAAAATACAGGCCGGAAACATTTGGCGCGCTTATTGGCCAGGCGCATACCAAAGAAATCCTTCAGGCGGAAGTGGCGCATAACCAGGTGGCGCATGCGTATCTGTTTGTGGGGCCACGAGGGACCGGCAAGACCTCGACCGCGCGCATTCTCGCCGCCGCGATAAATTGCGAAAAGCAAAAAGGAGGCGAGCCCTGCACCGTGTGCGCCCACTGCAAGGCTATTCGCGAAGGGCGGTATTTGGATTTGATTGAGATTGACGCGGCGTCGCAGACCGGCGTGGACAATGTGCGGGAAAATATCATTGAGAGCGCGCGCTTCGTGCCGCAGGTGGGGAAATGGAAGACCTACCTCATTGACGAGGCGCACATGCTCTCGTCTGCCGCCTGGAATGCGCTCCTAAAAACCCTGGAGGAGCCGCCGGAGCGGGTGATGTTCATTTTCGCGACGACCGAGCCCAGGAAAATTCCCGACACGATCCTTTCGCGCTGCCAGCAATTCAGGTTTACGCCGGTCGAATTCGAGGTGCTCAAAGCGAGGCTTACGTTCATTGCGCAAGAAGAAGGCGTCGTTGTGGAAAAAAAAGTGCTCTCCGAGATCGCGCTGCGCGCCGGCGGCTACATCCGTGACGCCGAATCGCTTCTGGGACAGGTGCTGTCGTTGGGCGGGAAGAAAGTCTCCTGGAAGGACGCGGAGGGAATACTCGGGCACACGGCGATTGACGTCGTGCAGGGTCTTATGGCGTGTGTCGTGAAGGGCGCGGCAGGGGATGCGGTGGAGAAGCTGGAGGAGCTGCGCGAAGAGGGCGTGGATCTGTATCAGCTGCCCGGCCATGCGCTTGATCTCCTGCGCGCGATGCATTACCACGCGCTGACCGACCGCGACCATCCTCTGCTGGTGAAGCGCTATGGATCGGAAGGGATTGCCGCGGTGGCGGCATTGCTCGCGGTGAACGCGGATGCGGCGGTGTTGCGCCGCGCGCTCACGGCATTGGTGGAACGGCAGGCGGCTGCGCACGAATTGCCGCCGGATTTATTTTTGGAAATCATTCTTTCGGAATTGGCGGAGATATTCAGCGAAGGACAGAGTGCTCCAGGTCATTCTTCTCCTGTCATTGCGACTCCGCCAGAGCGGAGGAAGCAATCTGACGCGATGCGTCATCCCGAGCCTGTCGAGGGATCCCTCCACTCGAGTCGGGATGACACAGGAAAGAGGTTGCCGCGTCGTTCCGGCGGTGTCGGAATTCCTCGCAATGGCCTGCGGACAAAAACAGTACCAACCGCAAGCGAACCTGCCGAAGAAGAGAAACCGGCGCCAAAGAACAAGCTGACGCTCCAACTGCAGGCGATCAAGGATGTATGGGGGGCGTTTGTCGACAAAGTGCATATCCGCAACCGCGCGCTGCAATTCATTCTCCGTACGGCAGAGCCGCTCCGCGTCAATGAAAACCGCGTGCATCTCGGCGTGCATTATCAGTTCCATCTGGAAAAGCTCGGAGAAGCCAATAATCGGAAAATTATCGAAGACGTCCTTGCGGAACTCCTCGGCGGCCCGGTCATCGTCCAGCTGGAATTGCTGAAGAATGAAGCGGTCGAGCCCGCCGCATCGGCGGCCGAGGAAGACCCCTCTGTCCTGCAGTTGATGAATTTATTCGGCGGGAAGGTGGTGGAGTCGTAAACGGAGAAGCGAGTTTACGCGACTGGCTGCGCGAACCGGCACAAATTGATATTAATCAACGCCTCGGCGTTGCATTTTTTGTGAAAAATGGTATTCTAGTGCGGGGATTGGGGTATGTTCCTGCGCAGTGCTCGGGGGTCGTCTAACGGTAGGACGCCAGGTTCTGGCCCTGGCAATCGGGGTTCGAAACCCTGCCCCCGAGCTTTACGCAGGAGAATTAATGAAAGGTTTTATGGGAGACTTAGAATTAGAATTAGATCCAAAACGAGAAAATATTATCTGGAAAGATATTAGCAATGAGTTTTTGACGTTGGACACGATTCAATTTCTTGATTTTTTAAAAACACAAAAGATGAACCGTTTTTAAGCATCAATATAAAATGGAGACAACGTACAGACGCGATTCGTTTAAAAGCATTTTTAGAAGATAGTAAGACTACAGACATTGGGCAGAAGAGATCGGCGACTATTCGTGCGACTCAAGAGGAGCATGATTTAGAATCAAATTGTTTCGCATCCGGGGTGAAATGGGAGAAAGTTGAAGTTTGATTAACTGATAAATTTTATGCACAAAACCACTGACAACGGATTTTATGGGTTGGGGATTGCGCCGGTGTTACCGCACTCTCTTCCTAGCCCCGAAGACAAGGTTGGAAGTATCGATGCGACCGGAGCGTCAGCGGATATTTTTGTGAGTATCAAAACCTTAGTAATGGGTTAAAATTACACTATGCGACAGGAATCAGTCTATTTGAGAAAGAAATACGGTATAGTACAAGTTTCTCAGGCAAGAAAAGTCGCAGAGACCTGGCTTGTTGGTGCTAATCTTCATAATTCTGTCGCTTTTGGATTGCCAGAAGCTGACGACAGATATGATATTTGGCGCGTGCCACTTTTGACTCTAAGCAAAAATCATAAAGTCGGGGAGGTCGTTATAGACGCATTTTCTACTCTTGTCGTAGAAGATAAAACAACTAAAAAAGAAATTTTGGAAGATAGACTCTTGGGACGAGGAGAAAAAGTTAATCTACGCAGAAAAAAGAATGATACGTATATAGTTTCTCAACAAAGAAATACCATTGCGCACGGCGATAGTGAATTTGTCCTGCAGGATATGGCGGCGTGCTCTGTTGATTTGGTTTTTACCTCTCCCCCTTACTACAACGCAAGACCAGAATACTCGGATTATATCTCCTACGAAGATTATCTGTTAAAAATGAGGAAAATAATTCAAGCAACACATAGAGTATTAAATGAGGGCAGATTTTTTGTAAT
>Ga0155645_146_pt2 | contig 9671 bp, 10 predicted proteins | sample RifCSPhighO2_12_FD_107302 | JGI IMG/M metagenome (GOLD analysis project Ga0155645, IMG submission 107302) | Candidatus Uhrbacteria bacterium RIFCSPHIGHO2_12_FULL_54_23
ATACCCGCCTAAATTTTGCTGATAATTACTGCTATAACCTTTTGCATAAAGAATTGGTTCGATTCATTGCCGTATCATGAGGATACCCCGCAAAACTTAGGCGGGCATATTCCTTACTGTTTACTTTTTTCTTTCTCTTCTTTTTTTCCACTCCGTGCCACGCGCTCGCCCAGTATGACGGTAATATGGCTCGTTCTGCGACGGATCGGCGCGCCGCGCCCCATTGCGCGGGGAAACATGCGCTTGAGCACGGGGCCTCCGTCTACGCGTATCTGCTTCACGTACAAATTCGCCGCATCAAGCTGGAAATTATGCCGCGCATTCGCCGCGGCGGATTCGATGAGCTTCTTCAGCGCGCGCGCGGGATGGTGCGGGTCAAACAACAATACGCTCACGGCCTTCTGCACGTCAAGCCCGCGCACCATATCCGCCAACAGTCGCACCTTGCGGGGACCATGCCGTAAAAATCTCAATTGTGCGGAAACATCCATACCCGCCTAAATTTTGCTGATAATTACTGCTATAACCTTTTGCATAAAGAATTGGTTCGATTCATTGCCGTATCATGAGGATACCCCGCAAAACTTAGGCGGGCATATTCCTTATTATTATTTCTTCATCATTTCTTCGCAGGTTTAGCTTCCGTCTCCGTCTTTCCTTGCGCCGCTTCCGTCTCCGCCTGCTTTGTCTCCAACTCCTTCTGCATGCGACCGCCGTGCCTGACGAATTTGCGCGTCGGTGAAAATTCCCCCAGGCGATGCCCGACCATATTCTCGACAATGGACACGGACACATGCACCTTCCCGTTATGCACGCCGATGAGGTACCCCACCATCTCGGGCGTGATAGTGCTCGCGCGCGCCCATGTTTTGACCGCCGTCTTATCGCCGGGCTTCGCGCGCTTGAGCTTCTCCTTTAAGGCGTGATCCACGTAAGGGCCTTTTTTAAGTGATCGGGACATACCATTATGAAAAATTCTAAATCCTAAAAACGAAATAAACTCTCAACCAGAGGCTAATCCGCCTCTGGCGGAAAATGATCAAAATTCAAAACGTCTTGAAAATTTGGATTTTGGGTTTGTTTCGAATTTCGTGCTTAGAGTTTCGGATTTCATACTATAAGGAATACATTGACTACATCACGCATAAGACCCCTTTCATGAACGTCTCTTGATGATTAAACGGTTAGTCCACTTGTCTTTCTTGCGCGTGAATACGCCAAACGCGTGCTTGCCCCACGGCGTCTTGGGGAATTTCATGCCGATGGGATTGTGTCCTTCGCCGCCGCCGTGAGGGTGATCCACCGGATTCATCGCCTTCCCGCGCACGGTAGGCCGTCTCCCCAAATGGCGCATCCTCCCCGCCTTGCCCAGCCGCTCCAACCGCTGATCCGGATTGGAGACTTGCCCCACGGACGCGCAGGCGTCCTGGGGAAACATGCGCACTTCTCCGGACGGCAATTTCACGTGCGCAAAACCTCCTTCGATGTTCATGAGCGTGGCCTGCGTGCCGGCCGAACGCACGATCTTGCCGCCCTGCCCGGGTACCAGCTCGAGATTGTACACCGGCAGACCGGTCGGAATGTGCATCAGGGGCATGCGGTTGCCCGGGCGCGCGTCCACGTGGCCACGGCTCGACACCACCGCCGCGCCCTCCTTGAGATCCACGGGGGCGGGAATATACCGCTTCTCGCCATCAGGATACGCGATCAGGGCGATCGCCGCCGTGCGGTTGGGATCGTACTCCACCGCCACCACCTGCGCAGGTATGTCATAGCGATCCTGCCTGAAATCAACCATGCGGTAGAGCCGCTTGGCGCCTCCGCCGCGATGGCGCACGGTAATCTTGCCCTGCGCGTTCCGCCCGCCAGTTTTCTTCAAAGACTGCGTCAGTGCGCGATCGGGGCGCCGTGGCGAAAAATTCGTATGCGAAATACTCGACGCGCCGCGTCGGCCGGGACTGGTTGGCTTGTACAGGGTAAGCGACATAGGTGACTAAACTTAGGCGGGCTTTTCGCCTGATTTCAACACGTCAATCGTCTGTCCTTGCGGCAACGTGACAATCGCCTTTTTGAAACGCTTCGTCGTGCCCTCGCGGCGTCCAAACCGCACCGCAGTGCCCGCATAGCGCTGTACGGTCACGGACACGGGTGACACGCCATACCGGTTCCGCACCGCATCGGCAATCGCGCCCTTCGGCGCGTGCGGCGCCACGATAAACACGTACTGGCCCAAGGATGCAAGCCGCGTCGCCTTCTCGGTCACCACCGGCTTCACGAGTATGCCGCGATCCTCATACTCCCGCGCCGTGATGCGCGCCGCTGCCGCGCCTTCGACCGTGCGCTTTTTTTCGGACACAGGTTCAACGCGCGCCGTTTTGGGAAGCGCGGAAGGAGCTACTTCGTGTTTTCGCTTGAACCGGTCAAAAAAACCCATACCTATTGAAAAATTACAAATTCCAAATTACAAATTCCAAACAAATCCAAAATTCCAAATTCCAAATTCTTGGTCATTCGTTCATTGGAATGTATTTGGGATTTGGATATTGGGATTTGGGATTTCATAATGCTATTTCTTTGATCTTGCACATCGCTTGAGCAAGACGGGGATCACGTCCGGAGTGGCAATAATGTACTTGTATCCCACCGCGTCCTCCAGCGCCGCGTCTTGCACGCTGACCGCCTTGATCCCGGGCACGTTGCGGCTTGCGCGCGTGAGCGCGGCATTGGCCCCTGCCGTCAGCAATAGCATCTCATGCCGACGGCTGTCCCCCCAGGCCGCGTGCACGAGCGCGGGCACATGGGCCTTCGCCTGCGTCATCAGCTCGACAAACTGCTTGGTTTTCGGCGCGGACAGCGGGAATGCGTGCAGCCATGCCAGACGGCTCCCCTTCCATTTCCCCGAAAGCGCGGATGCCAGCGCCTTGCGCGCGACTTTTTCGTTCACCTTGCGCTCCCAATTCCTCTCGCTGCGGGGCCCGAAGACCACTCCTCCCCCTTTCCATTGCGGCGAGCGAATGGAACCCTGGCGCGCGCGCCCCGTACCCTTTTGCCGCCACGGCTTCCGGCCGCCGCCCCGCACTTCGCCGCGGGTTTGGGTATGCGCCACCGACCCGCGGCGCGAAAATTCACGCGCCGTCAGCACGCGGTGCAGCAACTCGCGATCCACACGTGCCCCAAATACTTCCTTCGGCAAATCAATCTCCTGTGCGACACTCCCGTCTAAATTGTACACATGAGCCTTTAACATACCTTTGTTAATTCAAAACTCAAAAATCAAAATAAAGGTATTACGTGCCGCTTTGTGGCACTCCATAATTTTGCATTTTGAGATTTGCATTTTGCATTATGCTCCCTTTATGACCACAAGACTATTCCTCGCCCCCGGCACTGCGCCCTTCACGTACAGCATTCCCTTCTCCGCATCCACCTTCACCACGCGCACCTTCTTCACCGTCACCCGGTCCCCTCCCATGCGCCCCGCCATTCTCCTTCCTTTCATCACCCGCTGGACGCCGCCCGCGCCGATGGATCCGGGCGCGCGCGCGCTGTCTTTATGGCCGTGCGACGCGGGATGGCCGTGAAATCCGTGACGCTTCATCACGCCGGCAAATCCTTTGCCTTTCGACGTGCCGCTGACCGCCACCGTCTCGCCCGCCGCGAATATATCCGCGGCAACCGCCGCGCCGCGCGCCAGGTCCGGCGCCGCGCCGGGATATTGAAACGAACGGAGAAATCGCACCGGCGGCAAATCCTTCAAGTGCCCCTGCATCGGCTTGGTGGGCCTGCGCCTCTTCCCCAGCCCGAACTGCACTTCAGTGCCGCCCTTCGGATGCGCGCGCACCTGCGTCACCACGCAGCCGCGCACGTCCACGGCGGTCACGGGCACGGCGTCCCCGTTCTCCTGGAAAAACCGCGTCATGTCCAATTTTTTTCCTAAAATGATCTTCATACCCGCCTAACTTTTCTGATAATTACTGCTATAACCTTTTGCATGAAAATTGATTCGTTCAGTAGCGTACCAAGAGGGCTTTCCGCAAAACTTAGGTGGGCATAAAAAAATCGGATACCCAGTAATTCAGTCGGGCATCCGCCAAACTCGGAATGTACTGGTGAGGAGGTAACTCTCCGCTCAATATAAATAACGGAAAATCGGTCCTCAGCCTTACTCACATTTTTCCCAAACAAACCTACAACATCTTTATCTCGACGTCAACCCCCGAAGGAAGATTGAGGCTCATCAGCTCTTCTATGGTCTTTGGCGTCGGATCAATAATGTCGAGCAGTCGCTTGTGCACCCTGATCTCGTACTGCTCCCGCGAATTCTTGTGCACAAACGACGAGCGGATCGTGGTGTACTTCGTCTTTTCGGTCGGCAGGGGCACCGGGCCTTTCAACACCGCTCCCGTCCGCAGCGCGGTCTCCATAATCGTGCGCGTGGACTGATCGGCGATCGTATGATCGTACGCCTTGATCTTGATGCGGATTTTCTGCCGCGCATCGTCCTCGTCCTTGCCCTTGGCTACAGGCGCCGGGGGTGCGGTGTGGTGCTTCGTGGCGGTGGTCATCTGAAAAAAACCAATGTAAGGGCGAACAGCCGTTCGCCCCTACGTAGTGATCACTTGATAATCTTCACGACGGCGCCTGCGCCGACGGTGTGTCCCCCTTCGCGGATAGCAAACCGCTGCTTCTCTTCAAGCGCCACCGCTTTCCCCAGCACGATTTTGAGCGAGATCGTATCGCCCGGCATCACCATCTCGGTCCCCTCGGGCAGAATCACTTCGCCGGTCACGTCGGTCGTGCGGATGTAGAACTGCGGCTTATATCCTTTGAAGAACGGCGTATGGCGGCCGCCTTCGTCCTTGGACAGGATATACACCTGGCCTTCAAATTCGGTGTGCGGCGTAATGCTTCCGGGCTTCGCGATCACCTGCCCCCGCTCCACGTCTTCCTTCTTGAGCCCCCGCAAGAGCAGGCCCGCATTATCGCCCGCGCGCCCTTCATCAAGCGATTTATTGAACATTTCAATGCCGGTAATCACAATCTTGCTCGTGTCGCGAAGCCCTACCAACTCCATTTCCTCGTTGACCTTGACCATCCCACGCTCAATCCTTCCGGTACATACTGTCCCGCGTCCTTCAATCGAGAAGATGTCTTCCACCGGCATGAGAAACGGCTTATCGGTCTCGCGCACCGGTTCCGGAATGTATTCATCCAGGGTTTCTGCGAGCTTGAGTACCGCCTTGAAATATTCCCCGTCTTTATTGCCTGCCTGCGCCTCCTCTAAGGCCTTCAATGCCGAGCCGCGGATGATCGGAGTTTTGTCGCCCGGAAATTCATACTTCTTCAAAAGTTCCCGCACTTCCTCTTCCACGAGATCAACTAAATCCTTGTCATCAACTTGGTCAACTTTATTGAGAAACACCACGATATACGGCACGCCCACCTGGCGCGCAAGCAAGATGTGCTCTCTTGTCTGGGGCATCGGGCCGTCTGCGGCGGACACCACCAGTATCGCGCCGTCCATTTGCGCGGCGCCGGTGATCATGTTCTTCACGTAGTCCGCATGGCCGGGACAGTCAATGTGCGCGTAGTGACGCTTCGCAGTTTCATATTCCACATGCGCAGTCGCAATGGTAATGCCGCGCTCCTTTTCTTCCGGCGCGTTATCAATCTGGTCCACGCCCTTTTCCTGCGCGTTGAATCCTGCAGTCTTTAATACTTTCAGCATTGCTGCCGTCAGCGTGGTCTTTCCGTGGTCCACATGGCCGATAGTGCCGACATTGACGTGTGGTTTGGTGCGTTCGTATTTTCCTGCCATATATTTCAAAATTAACTTTTAATAACTAATAAGTGATGTTACGCAAAAACCAATAATTTGAGATAATAGTGGCATATCAACGTTAAAAACAAAACGTATGCCACCGTCAAAATCGACCACACACACCGAACAACCCGTCGATCCGCATCTGCTTGACCTCTACACGGATTACCTCATCAGCTCGTTTCAGACCGTGACCGCCACGGGGTTCTCCGCAATGACGGATCACACGATCAGCCATGACACGCTCACCAGGTTCTTGAGTGAACGGCCCTACACCTCGAAAGATCTCTGGCTCCTGGTCAAACCGCACGTCCGGCAGGTGGAAACCGTGGATGGATCAATCTCATTTGACGACACGATCGTGGAAAAAGCATACACTGACGAAAACGAGATCGTGGCGTGGCACTATGATCACAGCAAGGGAAGGAATATGAAGGGTATGAACCTCCTCAATGCGACGTATCATAACGCCGCCGGCACGATACCGCTTGCGTTTGAGATCGTCAGAAAGGATACGCCGTACGTGGATGAAGCGACCGGGAAGACGAAGCGGCGCGCCTCAATCAACAAGAATCAGATGGTACGGGATATGTTGGATCACATTATCAAAAATCAGGTGAAATTCCGCTATGTTCTGGCCGATATTTGGTTTTCCTCGAAAGAGAACATGCAATGGGTGGTCGACTACAAGAAACATTTCATATTCGCTTTGAAGGCAAACCGGCTTGTTGCGTTATCGCTCAAAGACAAGTATCAGGGCGTCTTTCGATCGATTGAATCGCTGAATTTGGGGAAGGATGCTGCTCGCACGTGCTACCTGAAAGGGCTTGAGTTTCCGGTGAAACTCATGAGAAAAGTCTTTACAAACAAAGACGGCAGCACGGGTATCCTTTACCTGGTAACGAGCGATGTCGACCTTGACGCCCATACAATCCCCGCAATCTATCAAACACGATGGAACGTGGAGGAATACCACAAGTCGATCAAGAGCAACCTCGGCATCGCGAAGTCGCCAACGCGGACGACCGTGACCCAGAACAACCATTTTTTTGCCTCGATCTGCGCGTACTTCAAGCTCGAGCTTATGAGTACCAGGATTTCCACTAATCATTTCGCGCTCAAGTCGAAGTTGTATGTCAGGGCATTAATGGCAAGTTTTAAAGAGCTTCAATCGCTCAAGTGCCAATTAGCGGTGGCAACCGCTGCGTAACATCAGTAACTAACAAAATCGAGATATTGTCAATAAACGCAGAGATGAGTGTAGCAAGAAGTTCGTGTCTTGGCAAGTTTCTGCCTTATCCACACCTTTTTTCCCCTCTCTCTCCCTTCTCCAGGAGGCGTGGAGTGAGAATTCGTCAATTTCCGCATGAGGACCCCGCAGAATCACTCATCCCGACCCGTCGGGACTCGTGCTCTACGGGGCAAGCTGTTCGAGCCGATCTTTCTCAAGAGCGAAGGGTGGCCGCAACGAAAAGAGTCTCGGAGGCTTGGCGGGCATGGTGCCCCGCCGCGCGGGGCGAGCCAAGCCGAGAGCCGAGCGGGCATCCCGCGCTGGCGGGATGAACCGCGTCTCTTCGGGTGGCGACCCTGAGCGGCTGGCGAGTTCCGCAGCAAGAAAATTGCGTCGCCAATCGCGATCAACCACCTCTCCTCATCTTTCCCCCTCCCCGCGCTTCCTGAATCGCTAACGCCGCCTGCTTCGGCACTTCCTCGTAGTGGGAAAACTCCATGGTATTGGACGCCCTTCCCTGGGTCATGGAGCGCAGGGTCGTCGTATAGCTGAACATTTCGGCGAGCGGCACCAGCGCGTCGATAATCTTCACCCCGCTCCGATCGCGCATTTCTTTGATCTGTCCGCGTTTTGAATTCAGATCGCCGATCACTTCGCCCATGAAATCCTCGGGAGTGATGACCTCGATCTTCATGATGGGCTCCAGGAGAATAGGATGTGCTCTCTTGCAGGCTTCCTGGAACGCAAGCGAGCCGGCAATCTTGAACGCCGCTTCCGACGAGTCCACCTCGTGGTACGACCCGTCATAGACGGCCGCAATCATGTCAATCACCGGATAGCCGGCGACCACGCCGTTTTCCATCGCTTCTTTGACGCCTTTCTGGATGGCGGGGATATACTCGCGCGGGATCACCGCACCCTTGATCTCGTCCACGAATTCAAATCCCTTGCCGCGCTCCTGCGACTCCACGCGCAGCCAGCAATGGCCGTACTGCCCGCGTCCGCCGGTCTGGCGGATGTATTTGCCTTCCGCTTCCGCCTTTCCTTTGATGGTTTCCTTATACGCCACCTGCGGCTTGCCGACTTTGGCCCCCACATTGAACTCGCGCTTCATGCGGTCCACAATGATGTCGAGATGCAGCTCGCCCATGCCGGAAATAATGGTTTCCAGAGTCTCTTCATCCGTCTTAATGCGGAACGTCGGGTCTTCCTCGGCGAGCCGCTGCAGGGCAATGCCCATCTTCTCCTGATCAGCTTTGGTATTCGGCTCGATTGCCACGGAAATGACCGGTTCAGGAAAGACGATGGATTCGAGCAGGACGGGATGGTCAGGGTCGGAAAGCGTGTTGCCGGTAGTGGTGGTTTTCAATCCCACGGCCGCGGCAATCTCCCCCGCATAGACGTCATTCACGTCTTCGCGGTGGTTTGCGTGCAGGCGGACGATTCTCCCGATGCGCTCCCGCTCGCCCGTGGTCGTGTTGGTCACGTAGGATCCTGCGACAAGATGTCCTGAATACACCCTGAAAAAGGTAAGCTTTCCTACATACGGGTCTGCCGCCACTTTGAAGGCAAGCGCGGTAAACGGCTCTGCATCGTCAGCATGGCGCGGTATCTCGGCGCCTGTCTGTGGATCCGTACCCTTGATCGGCGGCAAATCCAGCGGCGAGGGCAGATATTCCACAACCGCGTCCAGCAGAAACTGCACGCCCTTGTTCTTGAGCGCGGAGCCGCAGAGGATCGGCACGATTTCATTCGCAATAATCGCTTTGCGCAATACCCGTTTCAATTCTTTGAGCTCCGGCTCTTTGCCTTCCAAATACATCTGCATGAGCTTGTCGTCTTTTTCCACGATCGCCTCGATCATGGTATGGCGCGCCTTCTCCACCTGTTCCCGCATGTCCGCCGGCGCCGCCTCGGTCGTGATTTCCTTGCCCAAGTCATCGTGGTAAATATGCGCTTCGCGCGTGAGCAAATCGACAATGCCTTTGAAATTGTCTTCCGCGCCGATGGGCAGCTGCAGCGGAATCGCGCTTGTGGTCAGCCGGTCATGTATGCTTTTGACATCCGCCCAGAAGTCGGCGCCGGTGCGATCGAGTTTGTTGATGAAACAAATCCGGGGCACTTGGTAGCCGTCGGCATAGCGCCAGTTGGTCTCTGACTGCGGCTCCACGCCCGCCACGCCATCGAAGACCACCACGGCGCCGTCCAGCACGCGCAGGGAGCGTTTCACTTCCACGGTAAAGTCGATGTGCCCCGGCGTGTCGATGAGGTTCAAGCGATGCTTGTTTTCCGGATCGGTCGTCGGCGCCCAGAAACAGGTGGTGGCGGCAGCGGTAATCGTAATGCCGCGCTCGCGCTCCTGCTCCATCCAGTCCATTTCCGCCGCGCCCTCATGCACCTCGCCGATCTTGTGCTTTTTGCCGGTATAAAAAAGCACACGCTCGGAGACGGTGGTCTTGCCTGCGTCAATGTGGGCGATAATGCCGAAGTTGCGAGTTTTCTCGAGTGGATATTCTCGGGGCATACCAATCGATAATGCAAAAGTCAAAAATTAAAAATCAAAATTTTGCTCGCGGGCATAAAAAAATAACCTTACTATAAGTTCCCGTAACGTCGAAC
>Ga0155645_106_pt1 | contig 9350 bp, 11 predicted proteins | sample RifCSPhighO2_12_FD_107302 | JGI IMG/M metagenome (GOLD analysis project Ga0155645, IMG submission 107302) | Candidatus Uhrbacteria bacterium RIFCSPHIGHO2_12_FULL_54_23
TTGAAGAGCTTCCTCACAAGAATATCGATTTTGGCGGAGGACTCGAGCGACTGGCCGCGGCAGTACAAGACAATCCGGACATGTTCTTGATTGACGCGTTTGCCGGCATGCGTGAAGTGATTGAGCGCCAGTCAGGTAAACGCTACGGGGCGGATCAGGAAGAGACGCGCGCGTTCCGCGTCATCATGGATCATTTGCGCGCCGCAACGTTTTTGATAGGAGACGGAGCCAAACCTTCCAATAAAGACCAAGGATATTTTACCCGCCGCTTAATCAGGCGTGCGGTGCGCTTTGCCCACCGGCTGGACATGAGTGGAAATTTCTGCGGCGAGATTGCGCACGCCGTTATCAGTGAATACAGGGGCGCGTATCCGAATTTAGCTTCGGATGAACGAATGATTGTACAGGAGATGGAGAGGGAAGAAGAGCAGTTTCGGAAAACTCTGGAGAAAGGCTTGAGAGAATTTGAGCGTGTCACTGAAGTCGGCATATCGCTCGAGGGAAAAACTGCATTCGATCTCTACCAGACGTATGGGTTTCCTTTGGAGCTCACGCAGGAGGTAGCCGCGGAACAAGGCATTTCACTCGCGACGGATGCGGTGCCGGTATTCAAACAGGAATTGCACAAGCATCAGGATCTCTCGCGCACGGGAGCGGAGCAAAAATTCAAAGGGGGGCTGGCCGACCATTCAGAAGCGACGACGAAGCTGCATGCGGCTCACCATTTACTTTTGAAGGCATTGCAAATCGTGCTGGGACCGCAGGTGAAACAGCGGGGAAGTAATATCACCGGCGAGCGCCTGCGCATTGATTTTTCACATGGAGAAAAAATGAATGCAGAGCAATTGAAACGGGTGGAAGCAATCGTGAATGAGAAAATTACGGAGGATTTGCCCATCGTCCGTTCCGTGATTCCCAAAGAAGAAGCGGAGAAACTGGGAGCGGAGCATGAATTTAACGCGAAGTATCCCGACATGGTTTCCGTGTATTCCGTGGGGCCTGTCGGTGCCACCGTTGAAAATCCCCAGTTCGCGCGTGCATATTCTTTGGAATTTTGCGGCGGGCCGCATGTGGCGCATACCGGCGTTATCGGCACATTTAAGATCAAGAAAGAAGAATCGGTGAGCGCCGGTATTCGCCGCATTAAAGCCGTCATTGAGTGAATCGAATGAATGGTCATTCGTTGTATTGCTACTACACTGTTACAGTGCAACATTAATTGAGCCATGTGAGCAAGAGAAACGAACAGGAAGAAATCGAACAACCGCAGCGCGAATGCCTTCAGATTCTTTTTGATCGCGAGACGACGCTGGGGGAGCTGGTGGAACAGGTATGCCGCGTGAAGCGCGGACGGCGCATTGACGTGATCATTCCTCCCGACCATCCTGCGCTCGCGTCCGCAGTGGCGGTCGCGTATCTGGGGCAGGCGCTCGGCGTGCGGGAAGGAGTGGCGGCCGTGTGCGGAGATAAGGAAATTAGGCTACAATTAAAACGCGCCGGCATGACCGTGCGGAGCGGGGAGAGCGCGCCGGCGGACACGGCATCGTCCGCGCGTGCGTTTGAAGCATGGAGCGCCGGAGCCCTCACTATGCCACGAAAACGTAAATCGCCATTGTTGAAGAAATCGTACGTCATCGGCGCGGTTGTCGCGGCGGTGACGGGACTGTTTCTCTTCTCCGTCGTGTTGCCGCGCGCCGAGGTGGTGGTCGTGGTGGAAACGAGAGACGTGGAACGGCGCGAGCGATTTACCGCCGATGCGCGCGTACAGACTGCGCCGTCCGATGTGCGACATTTGCGCGGCACGATTGCGGAAGGCCGTGCGGAGGTCACGGTGCGCGTGCCCATCGATGCATTGTCGGAAAGCGGCACGCGCGCGGAGGGTGGGCTTGCGTTTGAAAACCAGACCGGGAATCCGGTGGACGTATCGCCGGATACGCCGCTCACCAGCGAAGACGGCACGGGGTATGCGGTCGCGCAGGCGGTCACGATCCCTCCCGCCACCGTCTCGGAGGATAACAGCGTGGTGTTCGGCGCCGTTGCCGCGCGCGCGCGCGCGCGCGAACCAGGCGTGCAGGGGAACCGCGCGAGCGGGCGCCTTATGATCGGCTCGGTGCCTGCGGCGCGGCAGTCCCGCGTGTACGCCGTCATTGCCTTCCCGTTTACGGGCGGCGCCAATCGTCTGGGAAAAGTGGTGAGCGATGCGCATGTGGCGCAGGCGCTCCCGCAGGCGAAAGACGCGCTCAAAGAAAAGCTCCGCATGATCGTCGTGCCGGACGGCGACGATGCGTGGTGGGAGGTGGAGGCGCTCACCATGGCCACGACGACCGAGGTCCAGGTCCAGCCGCCGATCGGCGAGGAAGCCGATGAGATGACGCTGACGCTGCGCGGCACCGTCACGGCCCTGTTGCTTTCGCGCGAAGACGTCCTGTGGCTGTTTGAGCTGCGCGCGCAGGATTGCGCGGGCAGCCTGTGCCGCCTTGCCGCCGCTAACATAGCGCCGCGCACCATTGCATCGAGCGGTGCGGAAGGAGAGCTGCGGCTCGAGCGCACGGTGCGCGCAGGAATCAAAGCAGACGACCTTGCGCGGCGCATCGCCGGCATGAGCGTACAAGACGCGCGCCATCTGGTACTCTCCACGCCGCAGGTCAACGACGTGAGAATCATACTTCGCAGGAGCATCCGCGGTTTTCTACCAAGAGACGCCGGAAAGATTGAGATCAGAATTGAATAACCGCGCGAGAACGCCAAAGAACATTTGACATATACGGTGAAGTATTCTATGCTTTCCGTCGCATACATAATGCAAGAAAACGAGTGATTATCGCGCACAAGAATTAGATTTCCTCACCTATGCCCTCTTTGCCGGGAGACGGCATGAGTGGCTTATTTATGCCCGGCAATACTATTTTACGCATGGCATTGGCTCATATTACCGACACACCGGCGTCTGCCGTACCGGTTCCTCCGCAGCGTCCTTCTCCCGCATCTTCTCCCTCGCCTTCCTCCGCGGGTATTACGGTGCAGGCGAATCGCAAGGGTTTTATTGAGACCGTGGGCGAGGTGATCGAGCTTCTTCCCGCCGCGACGTTCAAGATCAAGCTGGAGAACGCGCAGGAGATCCTCTGTCATCTTTCCGGGCGCATGCGCATGCATCGCATTATGATCCTGCCCGGCGACAAGGTGAAGGTGGAAATGACCCCGTATGATTTGAGCAAGGGGAGGATTACCTACCGTTTTTGAATGCAAAATCCAAAATGCAAAAGTCAAAATGAAGGAGTCCCGCAGAGCGGAACGGTTTCCATAATTATGATTTTTGAGGTTTGAGTTTTGGATTTTGAGTTTTTTTCATGAAAGTGCGCAGTTCAGTCAAGAAAATTTGTGATAAGTGCAAGATCGTTCGCAGAAGTCGAAGGGTGTATGTCGTGTGCAAAAATCCGAAGCACAAGCAGAGACAAGGATGATTATGAAAATTCAAAATGCAAATCTCAAAATGCAAAATGAAGGTGTTTCGTGCCGCTACGCGGCATTCCCTAATTTTGACTTTTGATTTTTGAGTTTTGCATTATCGCTATGGCTCGCATCGCAGGCGTTACCTTGCCGCCGCAGAAAAGAATCGACATCGGGCTTTCCTATATTTACGGCATAGGGCGGCCTCTTGCGGTAAAAATTCTCGCCGCCACGCAGGTGGATCCGTCCGTGCGCGTGAAAGATCTGCCGGAGAGCGATGTGGGCAGGCTGCGCGAATACATCGAGAAACAATATAAGGTGGAGGGGGATTTGAAACGCGAAGTGATGCTGAACATCAAGCGGTTGAAAGAAATCGGCAGTTACCGCGGCACGCGGCATACAAAAAATCTCCCGTCACGCGGCCAGCGAACCAAGACGAATTCGCGCACCGTGCGCGGCAATGTGCGCAGGACGATGGGCTCCGGCAAGAAACCGACGTCGCAGAAAACGTAAATGAAATGCGGATGACGAATTAAGGAATTATGAATATCGTTACGTTGATTTTGTAGGAATATTCTAATTTCTGACTTCGTTATTCGATCTTCGAATCATATGCCAGAATCCGAAAAACAACCCGCGCCTCCCGCCAAGAAGCCGGCAGCGAAGGTGGTAGCGCGGCCGATGCACGCAAAAGGCCAGGTGCATATCCATGCGACGTTTAATAACACCATAGTGACCGTCACCGATCAGGCGGGCAATGTGATTGCGTGGTCGTCGGCGGGAAAGTGCGGGTTCAAGGGCCCCAAGAAGGCGACGCCGTACGCCGCGGGCGTCATCGTGAAAGCGGTTGCCGACAAAGCGAAGGAGATGGGGATGCGCGAAGTGGAAGTTTTGGTGCGCGGCGTGGGCGCGGGACGCGAGTCTGCGGTGCGGGCGCTCGCCGCACACGGTTTTCTCATTACGGTGATCAAAGACATTACGCCGATGCCGCATAACGGCGTGCGTCCGAAGAAGCCGAGAAGAGTTTAATTTGAAATTAATGCCGTTGTTATGGCCAGAAACCTGTATCCCCGTTCGAAAATCAGCCGCCGCATCGGCGAGAAGCTCCACTTGAAAGGCGAGCGCGATCTGTCCGCGAAGCACGCGTATACCAGAAGGAATTATCCTCCCGGCGTGCACGGCCCCAAAGGCTACGGACGCAAAACAGAGTACGGCGTGCAGATGAGGGAAAAGCAGAAGGTGAAGGCGTTGTTCGGCATCATGGAGCGCCAGTTCAGCCGCTATATCAGCGAAGCGCTGACCTACAAAGGCGTGACGGGAAATAAATTGCTGGAAATGCTGGAGCGCAGGCTGGATAACGCCGTGTTTCGCCTGCACCTGGCTTCGTCCCGCACCCAGGCGCGCCAGCTGGTCAGCCACGGCCATGTGTCCGTCAACGGCGCGCGGGTGACAGTGCCGTCGTTTCAGCTGTCCGTCGGAGATGCCATCGAGGTGCGGAACAAAGCGAAGGCGCTGGGGCTGATCAAGGAACGCCTGGCCGCGCGCACCGCGCTGCATTTGGAGCCGCCGCAGTGGCTGGGATTTGATTACGACGCGCTCAAGGGCACGGTGGTGCGCGTGCCGGACGTCGGCGAATGCGAACAGGGGATTGATACCAGGCTCATTGTCGAGTTCTATTCGCGGTAAGGAGTGTGCCCGCCTAAGTTTTGCGAGGCATACATGGAGTACGCTCACTGCATTTGATTGTATTAAAAGATAATTATTTTTTGCGTTGATAACGCGCAAAATTTAGGCGGGTATGACTGACTCTCTCATTCTCCCCAAACCGATTCAGGAAGAGGTGGAGACGCCGGTGCGGTCGCGTTTCGTGATCGAGCCGCTCTACCCGGGGTATGGCACGACGCTCGGCAATGCCGTGCGCAGGATCCTCCTATCATCGCTGCCGGGATGCGCCGTGAACGCGATTTCCATTGAAGGCGTGCAGCATGAGTTTTCGAGCCTGGACGATGTCAAGGAAGACGTGGTGGATATTATGCTCAACGTCAAGAAGGTGCGGTTTCGCATGGACGGGGAGCACGAAGAACCGGTGAAAGTGGAGATTGATGCGCAGGGAAGCGGCCCGGTGAAGGCGTCCGCATTCGTGACCCCCACCGGTGTTGCCTGCGTAACGCCCGACGCGCATATCGCCACCCTGACGGCCGCAAAAGGAAGGTTACATCTTTTCGCATTGCTCACGCGGGGGCGCGGGTTCCTCGCCGTCGAGGCGCGTGAAAAGGAGAAACTCCCGATCGGCACGATCGCCATGGATGCGCTGTACGCGCCCGTACGGCACGTCGCCTTTACGCTTGATCACGTGCGGGTGGGCCAGATGACCAATTATGATAAAGTAGTGCTGGTGGTGGAAACGGACGGGAGCCTGACGCCGCGCGAAGCCATGGCAGAGGCGCTCTCCCTCTTGCGGACACAGGTGGCAGGGCTTACGCTGGATGACGGCATCCCCGCCGCGGACGCGCAGGCCGCGCCTGTAGACGCTCCCGCAGGGGAAGATCGCACTGCGGCGGAAGAGCACGAAGCGCCGACTCCACACGCGCAGGAAGAAGAAAAGGCTCCGTCAAAGAAGAAAGGGAAGAAGAAGAAAGAGGACGGTTAATCAGAAATCTATGTTTTAGCGGGTATGAGGCACCGGAAGAAAAAGACAACTCTTGATCGTGAAGCAAGCCATCGCCGCGCCCTGCTGAAAAATTTGGCGACGAGCTTGGTGCTGCACGAAAAAGTGAATACGACTGACGCAAAGGCCAAGGCGCTGCGCCCGTTTGTGGAACGGCTGGTGACGCGGGCGAAAATCCCGACGCTTGCCAACCGCCGCTTGATCCTCGCCCAGCTGCTGACCCAGGGCGCCGTCAAAAAAATGTTTGAAGTGATCGGCCCGCGGTACCAGGCACGCGCAGGCGGGTATACCAGAATTACGAAGACGGTCGTGCGGCGGGGGGATGCGGCGCAGATGGCGGTGATTGAGTTTGTGTAATACGACACAGGTTATGAAGAATGGATTGCCACGAGAAACAATCACCTTGGACGCTTCGGGCAAGTCATTGGGGAGACTCGCCACCGAGACTGCCCGTTTTCTGCAAGGCAAGCACGCCGTGACCTGGAGCCCCAATATCGACGCGGGCGCGCGGGTGGTGATTCAGCATTTGCGCAAGGCAAAGTTTACGGGTTCGAAAATGACCGGCAAGATCTATTACCGGCACACCAATTATCCCGGCAACATGAAGACGGCAACGCTCAAGGAGAAGTGGGAGAAGCGTCCGGGGAACGTGTTTCACGATGTGGTGTCGCGGATGCTGCCGAAAAACAAATTGAGAAAAGAGATGCTGAAGAGACTCACTATTGAAGTGTGATTGATACATCAGAAATCCTAAATCCTAAATTCTAAATAAATTCCAATAACCGATGATCAAAATTCAAAATATTTGAACGTGAGAGTATAATTTGTTTAGAGTTTTGAGTTGAGCGTTGCATATTTCATCTTAATTTATGGCAGAAACGAAACCCAAAAAACCCACCGTACCCCGTGCGCCGCGACGTCCTGCCGCGCCTCGGATGAGGCCGGCTGCGGCAGCCCTCGCGCCCATGAAAGCGGCGGTCGCCAAGGAACCCGCGCGCACGGCAGCGCCCCGCGCAAAACCGGTGGTACCTGCTCCTGCTCCGGTCAGAAACGCGCTCCCCAGAGAGGAGCCGCGAAGCGCACCGCGCCATTATTTCACTGGCGTGGGAAGGCGGAAAGAAGCGATCATGAAAGTGAAACTAATACCCGTCTCTTCACACCCAGAGGCGTCGGTGAACGGCAAGCCGTTCCTGCAGTATTTCCCGTACCCTGGGTATGCGCATATCGCCATGGCTGCGCTGGAGGCAACGGGCGCTGCGTCTCGGTTTTCGATCGTGGCGCACGCGCGCGGAGGAGGCGCGCACGCGCAGGCGGTCGCGATGCGCATGGGCACGGCGCGGGCGCTGGTGAAGCAGGATCAAAATCTGCGTCCGCAATTGCGCGCGCTGGGATACTTGACCCGCGACTCGCGGGCCAAAGAGCGCAAGAAGCCTGGTTTGAAGAGAGCGCGCAGAGCTCCTCAATTCAGCAAACGATAAGATCGCATTCATACGCAATCTGTTTATGAGGCCCGTGAGGGTCTCTTAATTTTATTATGGAATAAAGGTACAATGTTAGTGTGGATTTTCCCCAATTTCCTCAAGGAACATTGCTTTTGATTACCAATGATTATCCGCCGCGCAAGGGCGGGGTGAGTTGGTATTACTACAATCTTGTTCGCGGACTGAACGCGGACTTCACGCAGAGTGACGCAGTTCATAACTCCCTCCAACTCCCTCTTATCTTAAGAGGGAGGGAGCGTTGCGAGGTGCTTAAGGCGGGAAGGTGGACAATGACGCCGCTCTGGCCGCTTATCATTTTCCCCTTATTACTCAAAACTCATCAACTCAAAACTAACACGTGGTGGGCGGGTCAAGTGCTGCCGGTCGGGACCGTGGTGTGGCTGCTGTCATTCGTATGGAAAAAACCGTATATAGTTTCGACGCACGGCATGGATGTGCTCATGCCGCTGAAGTCGAAGCGCAGACGCTGGCTCGTGGGAAAAATTTTGCAGCGGGCGGCGCTCATTACCGCGAACAGCGAGTGGACGAGGGAAGAAATAGTGAGGAATTATGAATCAGGAATGAGGAATCATTGCTTGAGACAAAAAATTGCGGTGATCTTCCCCGAGCCGAAGCCAAAACGGGAAGTTCCGCGCGAGGAAGCGAAGGCATTGCGATTGCAATTGAAAATACCGGAAGGGGCAACAGTGCTTTTGACCGCATGCAGGCTGGTTAAGAGAAAAGGGGTTGACCGCGTGTTGGCGGCGTTGCCGGAGGTGTGGAAGGCGATGCCGGACTTGCATTATATAATCGTTGGCAATGGGGAAGAGAGGCAAAAGTTGGAAACAATGGTAGGGGCGCGATCAATCGCGCCCGTACATTTCGTCGGTGAGGTGAGCGATGAGGAGTTGGCGGCGTATTATTCTCTTGCGGACGCATTTATCTTGCTTCCGCGCGAAGAGGGATGCGATGCAGAAGGATTCGGCATCGTCTATCGTGAGGCGGATCAGTACGGCCTGCCGATTGTCGGATGCGTGAGCGGGGGGACCGGAGAAGCATTGCAACAATGTCGAAAGACTTTACTCGTCGAAAATCCAGACGATCCCAAAAGCGTTGCTGAAAAAATATGCCAAGCATTTCAATAATCATCCCTGCGTATAACATGCGCCATGCGCTTGCGCGCTGTCTGGCATCGGTTGCTGCGCAAACGTTGAAGCCTTCTGAAATCATTATCGTCGATGACGGCTCGGTTGACGGCACGCGCGACAGTATCGGCCGGATGCAGGACGCGTACCTGATACCGATCACGTTTATTTTTCAAAATCACGCCGGCGCCTCTGCCGCGCGCAACCGAGGATTTGCCGCGTCGCAAGGAGACTATGTGATGTTTCTCGATGCGGATGTGGTGTTGAAAAAAAATGTGATAGAGCGCTTATACGAAGCGCTCAGTCAAAAGTCAAAAGTTAAAAGTCAAAAGTTTGGAATAGGCTACTCCTATAGTTCCTTTAAATGGGGATGGAAGAAATTTTCTTCATTTCCGTTTGACGCGGAACGTTTGAAGCGCATGCCGTATATTCACACGACCTCGCTCATCCGCCGCGAGGCACTGCCGGAGAAGCCATTTGACGAATCTTTAAAGCGTCTGCAGGATTGGGATTTGTATCTGACGTTATTTGAAAGGGGATACGAAGGCGTGTATATTTCTGATGTATTGTTTACGATAGAAACTTCAGGTACCATGAGTAAATGGCTTC
>Ga0155645_115_pt1 | contig 9225 bp, 6 predicted proteins | sample RifCSPhighO2_12_FD_107302 | JGI IMG/M metagenome (GOLD analysis project Ga0155645, IMG submission 107302) | Candidatus Uhrbacteria bacterium RIFCSPHIGHO2_12_FULL_54_23
CCACTTCATAGAATCCCGCGCCCGCCAGGAAACGCTTGAATGCGCGCTCAAGCTGCTGCGGACGCTCGAGCACCGGCGGAGTGACGGGAAACGACGGGAGCGCGTCGGGAATGGCATTGTAATCCAGATGCCGCCCGATTTCCTCTACCACATCTTCGGGCAGGGAGATATCGCGCGTCGCGCGCCACGAAGGCGGTGTTACTTTCCAAATTTTTGCTGTCCCTCGCACAATAAAACCAAGTCCCTGCAAAATCTTCTTTGCCTTCTCCTGCGGCACCGGAGCGCCTAAACGGCGTCCAATAAAATCAAACGGCACCACAATCGGTTTCGGCGCGCGAATCGGGACGTGGACGTCCACGACTGCTTTCACGGACAGCGCGGCAGGAGCAGTGCCGCATTCTTTGATTAATTGCAACACCCGCGCGACCGCATATCCCGGCAAGTTCGGATCGAGCGACTTTTCAAACCGCTGCGCGGCATCTGTTTCCAGACCTAACGTCGCCGAAGTCTTCCTGATAGATACAGGCTCAAAAGTCGCACATTCGATAATAATGGAATTTGTTTTCTCATCCACCCCCGAATCCTCTCCTCCCATCACGCCCGCGATCGCGAGGGGCTTCTCCGCATCCGCAATCACGAGCATGTCATCATCCAATTGCCGTACAACCCCGTCCAATGTTTTCATCTTCTCCCCCTTCCTCGCTCTCCTGACTACAATCTCCACTCTTCCTGATTCGTGATTCCTGATTCGTGATTCGTCAAAAATATGCACCGGCTGCCCCATCTCAAGCATCACGTAATTTGAAATATCCACCAGCGGGTTGATCGGCCGCTGTCCCACGGCCAAAAGCCGCTGTTGCATCCACGCGGGCGTTGCCTTCGTCTGTACGCGTTCCACCAGTGCGCCGATGTAGCGCGGGCACAGATCGCGCGCCTGAATGATCACCTTCAACTCTCCCTTATTCTTCATTCGTAATTCCTCATTCGAAACTTTCGGGAGCCGCAATGGCTTATTCAACAACACTGAAAGTTCTCTTGCAAATCCTATATGGCTCCACAGATCAGGCCGGTTTGAAATGGAGACATTGGAAATTTCAAAAATGACGTCATCTTTCCCCAACGCGCTTGCCAATGGCGTTCCCGGCTTCGCGCGCGTAAACGAAATATCCAAAATCTGCGGCCCCTCGCCTACTACCGGCTGCCGCGCCTGCAGATCATCCAATCCTATCTCGCTTCCCGCGCAGATCATGCCGTAGCTTTTGACGCCGCGCACTTCCGCTTCTTTGAGCTCAACCAACTCTCCTTCCCCGTGCCACTTTACCTTCGATCCCGGCAGTGCCACGGCTACCAACATCCCCTCCCGCAAATTCTTCCCGCCGCACACTACTTCAATCACTCCTCCCTCTCTGTCATTCCCGCGAAAGCGGGAATCCAGAAACGAACAGCCCGCTTCAACTTTGCACACACTTAACCTGTCCGCATTCGGGTGCTTCTCAATATTCACCACTTCCCCCACCACCATCTTCTCAAATGCATCCGCTTCCCGCTCAAACCCTTCCACCTCCACTATTTTTAACGTAATTTGTTCCGCAAGCGTTGCCGGATCAATCCCACGGGGAAGATCAACAAAATCGCGCAGCCAATTGAGAGAAATCTTCATAGAGGCGAGGAAGGAAAAAATTGTACGATATCTTCTGGCCTCAATAGGCGAACGTCATCAGCGGCAACCGTCAACCCGAATGATTGCCCCTTAGGGATGCCCACGTATTGGACTTTCTTACCGAACGATCTCACCTCCTCCACCGCCGGCACCAAATCGGTGTCTGAACACAGAAGATATGCGATGTCGTACGCGTTGAGGCGTGCATAACGGATCATCTCCACCGCGAGCCGCACATCCACGCCTTTCTCGTGAAAACTGCCGTCAGGGTGGCGGATAATATGTCCTAATGTCACGGCAACCTTCTGCGCTTGTAACCTGCGGATCAATTTTTGCTGATCGGCGTAGAGCGTTTCGCTCTTCTCGTTTCCGTGAATTTGCTTCACCGCGCCGAGATAATAGTGAACTTCAACTAACTGATGCGGGGCGGCCAGCCACTGTGCAAACTTGCCGAATTGGAAATCCAGTAATCTATGCGCGCCTCCGCGGCGATGAGAAAGTTCTTTGAGCTTGAAATAAAAGTTGCTACCATCAATGAATACAGACGTTTTCGCCATAAAAACAAAGACTGCCGTCGCCCGCTTACGCGGAGGAAGGCAGTGAGATTAACAAATCTAGTATAATCCTGCAGGGAATTTTTGTCAAGCCAATCGTCTGCACATCAATCCCTATAGGAAGATCCACAAAATCGCGCAGCCAGTTAAGACCTATCTTCATAAATTAAATTAGAACTGTCTCAAAAATCTGATATCCCCCGACCGGAAGAGGCGCACGTCGTTGACGCCGCTTCGCATCATGACCAGCCGATGCGGGCCCATGCCAAACGCAAATCCCGAGTATTTCTTGGGGTCCACGCCTCCCGCTTTCAAGACATTCGGGTGCACCAGCCCCGCGCCCATGAATTCGAGCCACCCGGTGCCTTTGCACACCGGACACTTTTTATTGTCATCCTGAGCGGAGGCTGAAGGCCGCAGTCGAAGTATCTCTCGCGAATGCGAGCCAACATTCGTTGGAGATTCCTCGGCAGGCTCGGAATGACGAAGAGTGCGGTAGCCCTTGCCCGCGCACAGCTGGCACGAAATGTCGTATTCCACCGAAGGTTCGGTAAAGGGGAAATACCCGGGGCGCACGCGGGCTTCAATCTTCTCTCCGAAAATCTCTTTCAGGAACGTACGCGCCGTCGCGTTCAAATGCGCCATTGATATGTCGCGGTCAATGACCAGCCCCTCGATCTGCCAAAAACTGTTTTCGTGCCGCGCGTCGGTCGCCTCGTTCCTAAAACACACGCCCGGGATGATACAGCGCAGCGGCACGCCGTAGCGCTCCATCGCCCGTATCTGGACAGGTGAAGTATGCGTCCTTAATACTAATCGCGGCGAAGAAATTTTTTTGTCATCCTGAGCCTGTCGAAGGATGATTTTTGACCCCTCGACTTCGCTCAGGGCATGCTTTTGCGTTTCCACATAGAACGTATCCTGCATATCCCGCGCCGGATGCCACGAGGGCATATTCAGCGCGTCGAAATTGTACCATTCAGACTCCACCTCCGGCCCGTCCGCAATGATGAATCCCATGCGGGTAAACAAGTCCTCCAGCTGCCATCGCACCTGCGTCAGCGGATGCAGATGTCCTGTTTCGGGTGCAAGCGGAGGAAGCGTAGCGTCAATGGCACTGCCTCCCGTGTCGAGAAGTGTAGTTTCTTGAGCTTCACAGAGCTTCTTGAGCTTGAGCTTGAGTTGCTGCGCGAGAGGACCAACGCGTCTGCGTTCCTCAACAGAGAGCGTGCCGAGTTTCCGCAAAATAACCGTGAGCGCGCCATCCGCGCGGCCCAGATACTTCGCGCGCGCGTCTTTCAGCGCGGCAACAGCATTAGCGGCGCCGATCGCCGCTTCCGCCTCCCGTTCAATTTTTTTGATGTCCTCAATCATATACGTCGTATACGTCCTTATTGAGCTTATGCCTTCCGTGGCCGCGGCTGTCTCGTGAGAAAATATATTTCAATTAAGGTCGCGCCCAACAACAGGAGCGCCATATTCCATCCGGTCAAGAGTCTGAATGTTTGCAGTATAAACGCCACAATGACCAACGAGGAGAGAATCAGCCCCTGGCGGAACGAAAACAGCACATGCCAGTACATGGGTACACCTCTTCTCCGCACCATGCGGATGAAAAATCCGATCATGGAAAACGTGCCGAAGAGCGAGAAGAACAATGCGGCAAGCAAGAGTCCCCGCCCCATAGCACCCCCGTCAAACGGATCCACGTTGAACAACACCAACACAAACGCGCCCCACGACACGAGGGTGGCAAAAAGCATGGTTATCAAATATCTTCCGATCGTCATACTTTCTACATCCCTCTCCCTAAAAAGGGAGAGGTTTAGGTGAGGGTGTTACTTCAAAAACTGAATCCAGTATATCGGCTTTATTAGTCTTATTCAACTATACGACGTATACGTCATATACGACCTATGCCACAAACCTCACTCTCTCAATCTCAACCTTATTCCCCAAGTTTTCACGAACGGCTTCTAAAATTTCTTTTCCCTTCAACTGAATCTCCTGCGCCCAGACGGATGATGTACAGGACACCGCAATGGCGCCGTTCTTGAAATACTTGACCGTGATGCCGCGCCGGCCGTCTTCGCCCCAGCGTTTTTCAATCTCTTCCTCCATCGCCGCTATCGCCTGCGCCGCCTCCACGCCTCCCGCAATCCCATGTTGCGTGAGCGCTCGTGTGAGTAATGATTTAATGGAACTCAATGCCATATAGATCTAACGACCCCAATCGCAGCGGTTAAAGACGTCGAGCACTCGAGCGTTCCCGAGCGGCACATCACCATTTCCTGTTCTTACAATACATGCAATCCGTGCGTGCATGCGCCGCGAGCGCTGCTTCCCAGTCGCCGACCGCGCGAATGTTCTCTATCGTTTTCAGCGCCCATACTCTCGCCTCTGCCAACTTTTTCTCATCTCCCAGGAGCTCATGCGCATACTGCTCCTGGACAAACCAGTCTTGCAGCGTGCCTACCTTTTCTTTCAATACCTCCTCGGCCGCAAGCTGATAGATAAGCAGTTGATATTCAAGATACCGCCGCGCGTCTCCCGTCTTTTTGAAAAAACCAGTCTTATAGTCAATAAGCGCGAGCAGACCGCTGGGCAGGCGGTCGATGCGATCAATCATACCTTTCAAAAGATAGCCTCCTTCCAATTTCATCTTGAAACTCTTTTCCACGTGCTCGACGCGCGGCGGATCTTTCTGCAGTAAGGCATAATACTGTGTGAGCGCCTCCTCTCCTTCGCGGCGGTACTGCTCTTTTTCCTTCGCGCTTCCAAACCAATCGTCAATCCAATTTTCTCGATACAGCGCGAGCAGGGTATCGAGCGGCGGCAGTTGAACGCTGTCTTTCCTCGCCGTCTCTTGTTCTCTTGTTTCAAACAGCCCTTCCTGGCGCGCGCCGCGCTGGGCAATTACCTGTTTGAAAAATCTCTGAAGCGCCAAATGCACCGTATTGCCGAAGCTCAACGCGGCAGTCCCCGGCTGCGGAAGTTTAAGTACATAGCGCGCGTGATACTGCGCCAGGCAATTTTCAAAATCTTTCAGCTGGGTAAACGAGAATGCGTCGGGAGTATGCGGGGGAAACGATTTGCGCGGAAGCGCCTGCGCGCTCACAGACGCGAAGCGATGCGTGGCGCGCGGCGCGGGCGCGTCCGCTTCTTTGTCCACGAGTCCCAGCTCCAGGAGAAACCGCGACGGCTTCTTCATGGTCTTGCCGCCGTAGTCGTCGGCGCGCGTAAAGTACAGTCCGTCCTGCGCGCGCGTCATGGCGACGTACAGCAAGCGTCGCTCTTCTTCCAGATGAATGTCGCCCTCGGGGATTATTTCTTTCACCAATCCCAGCGGCAGCTCGATAGGTTCCCTGCGTCCGATGGAAGGAAAGCGCTTGTTCACCATATTGACCACAAAGACATGGCGAAACTCAAGCCCTTTTGCCGCATGCACCGTCATCACCTTCACCGCTTCAGGCCCTTGCGACGGGTCGAGAGCCAAATCGCCTGTGTCGCCTGCGTCGCGCGCGAGCTCGATATACTGCAGCAAACCCTGCACGCGCGCCTCTCTCTGCTCCGCTTCGAATTCCCGTATCATTCTGTCAAACTGCGTGAGCATCGCGTTCTGCTGCGTAGGCAGCGGCTCTTTCTGCGTCTCAAGCCAATGCAAATAGCCGCTCTTCTGCAAGAGCGTCACGATCACCTCGCGCGGCCGTTTCTCTTTGGCAAAGCCGGTAAGCTCATGAATAAGGCCGCGCACGCGGCCGATCTCCTTGCGTGTCGCCTCGTCAAAGGCGGCATCCCGCTCCGCTGCCTCAAGCGCCTGATAAAGCGACCATGCCTTGCGCTGCGCCAAGGCATTGAGCTCTATGAGCACGGGCCCTGAAAAATCGAATACTGGCCAGTTGAGCACCCGCCAGAGCGCCGCTGACTCGTGATAATTATCCAGAAGCTTCAAAAACGCGATCAGATCGGCGATGAGCGGCGCGACAAAGAGTCCTTTGGGCGTCAGATGCACATACGGCACTCCTGCGGCCTCGAGCGCGGCCACAAACATATCGGTCTGCGAATTCGCGCGCACGAGTATGGCGAAATCGTTCCACCCGTCTCGTTGCGCTCCTCCAGCATTGAGCTCCATAATCTTCGCTACCACGCCTGCGGATTCTTCGTAAGAGTCATGGTACTTCAGCGGGGCGCACTCCCCGCCTGCGCCCCGCGCTGCCGCAAGTTTTTTGGATATGGTCTTTCCCCCGCGCGCCTGCACTTCCAGGCGGTTGGGGTTGTTCTGCTGGATAAATTCGTAACTGACGTCCAAAATATGCTGCCGCGAGCGGTAATTCGTCGTGAGCGTCACTGCCTTGGCGTCAGGATAATCTTTCTGGAATTGAAGAATATTGGACACTGACGCACCCCTGAATTTGTAGATGGACTGGTCGTCATCGCCGACCACGGTTAAATTCGCGCCCACGGTAGACACCCCCCTCTTTGTCTCCCCCCTTTCTAGGGGGGAGGTCTTTGTCATTGTCCCTCCCCCTAACAAGGGGGAGGATTCAAGGTGGGGGTGTGTCGCTAACAATTTTACCAATTCGTATTGCGCCCAATTGGTGTCCTGGAATTCGTCAACGAGAATGTATTTAAATTGCGTGCGGTACAGCGCAAGTATCTGCGGCCGCGCCTGCAGGAGCCGGAGCGTATAGAGTATCAAATCGCCGAAATCAAGTGCGTCTTCCTCAAGCAGCAACTGTTCATATACTTTATACGCTTTTGCGATCTCTTCTAACCTCGCTATATCTAGTTCGTCGGCGTTACCGTCATCCTGAACTTGTCGAGGGATCCCTCGCGTATGCGAGCCCACATTCGTGGGAGACCCTTCGACTTGGCTCAGGGTGACACTCCGTGTCATTTTTGATTTTCGGGCCGGAACGATGCTCCCTCCAGTTGATTCTCCTGCTCCCGAATTTAATTTTAACTCCTCAACGTAATTAAGATACTCATCCGCGCTCACGCCTTCGTCTTTCGCGCGCGAGAAGTGCTTGAGGAGCGCATGAATGAATTTGGTGGGATTCCCCAGCGGACGGTAATAGTCCAGATCGAAACGATCCAAATGCCTGCGCACCAGCATCCATTGTGCCGTCTGATCCAGGAGCTTGAAGTCATTTGGAAGCCCGATATCAATCGCGTGGTCTTTGAGGAGCCGCTCGCCAAACGCGTGAAAGGTCGAGAGCCAGAGATCCAGATATCCCATGGGCAAGAGCCGGTCTACCCGCTCTTCCATCTCGCCTGCGGCTTTATCGGTAAACGTCAGGCCCAAGATCTCGTCGCCCTTCGCGCGCCCCTCCCTGATCAGCCAGGCAATCCTGCGCGTAATCACCGTGGTCTTCCCCGTCCCCGCGCCGGCCACGATCAAAAGAGGCCCGTCCCCGTGAGTGACGGCTTCCTTTTGCGCTTGGTTTAAATCATCCAAAAGTGAGTCTCTCATATCTCAACAATGTCATTCCCGAGAAATCGGGAATCCAGAATCAATTTTACCACAAAAACCCCCCTCTTAAGGTAAGAGGAGGTTGCAGGAGGAGTTATGTCCAACGCGCCATTTCGAGCCAAATGGCGCGTTACATAGACTCATAGTGCGCCCAATGCCCTCGATTCACCTTTCTCAGCCGTCCTGCCTTCGCCAAAATTGATAAATATCGCGTTGCACTGCGATTCGAGATGCCCAATAAAATCTGCGCCTCGTCATTCGTCACTCTCCCGTGCTCCCGAACAAACTGGACAACCTTCTCCAGCTTCTCATCCCGTTTCCTTTGCCGGGCATTGAGCGCTGCCGTGCGCGACCCGATCAAACGTGACTTCTCCTCTGCGCGCGCCCGCGCTTCGTCAAACACCTTGATTTCTTTGATGACTTCTACGGGTTTCTCCACGATCTTCTCGACTTCAACGATTCTTTCCACGGGAACTTCTTTGATAATTTCCTTAATCACTTCCACTGGTTTTTCAACCACGCGTTCAACGATTTTCTCAATCACCTTCTCCTCCTCCTCCTGCCCCGTACCCACCCCTCGCCCCTCCATAGGAGGGGAATTGTGCGGCAAAGCCCCCTCTTGCCTGTCCGCCGAAGTAGCGACCGCAGTCGAGACGGAGGCGGAAGAGGGAGTCGTATCGTCCAGTGGACGATAGACGGGTGTGTTCACCGTCTGCGGCGCGTCAACGCTTTCCGCCAACGGCGTTTCTTCAGGGGCGGGTGCGTTCGCCTCGAGAGGCGCTGTTTCAACCATATTCACACTTTTCTCTGAAGCAGAGGGCATGTCTTCCGCAGGAATCACCAAAGGCGGGTTCGCCGCGTCAATCGTAGTCCCCTCCGGCGGAGGGGTCGCCCCGCTATGGCGGGGCGGGGGTGGGTTTAACACCGCCTCATCTGGCAAAACGTCGGTGGCGTGCGAAACCGGCAACGGCACGCTCACCGGAGCAGTCTGCGCCGCCAGCTCCGTTGTGGCGTTCTCGTCCTGATTTTCTTCATCTGCCATACGTTTTTTTCATCCCCGCGACCAACACCTTCAGTCTATCATACCCAAATTCCTCCCCCTAATAAGGGGGAGGTCGAGGAGAGGGTGTGTCAATTCCGCGCCTGCCCCGTAAACCGTCATCGCGACCCCGCCCAAGCGGGGGAAGCAATCTGACGCGATGCGTCATCCCGACCCGCACGGAGGGATCCCTCTCACCCAGGAGCGCTCCTTTTGCAAGGGCCCGCCTTGAGCCTGCCGAAAGGGATTCCTCCATTCCGTCCCGATTTCATCGGGACTCCAGTCGGAATGACGACCCACGATGGGTGGTTGTTTAATCATGTCTTGACAGAGAGAGAGAGAGAACGGGTACAAATGAGGCGACCAAATCACTAATTTAAACTAACAAAGAAAGGAGGTGCGCCATGCGCACCCCAAAAATTAACGCTCCATTTTTTTTAATTTTCATTCTTTTCGCCAGCATGGCCGCTGGCATTCTCCTCTCCATTTACGGCCTCCA
>Ga0155645_150_pt1 | contig 8497 bp, 8 predicted proteins | sample RifCSPhighO2_12_FD_107302 | JGI IMG/M metagenome (GOLD analysis project Ga0155645, IMG submission 107302) | Candidatus Uhrbacteria bacterium RIFCSPHIGHO2_12_FULL_54_23
CAATCATTCCGGTCGCGGGGTTTGGCACGCGGTTTTTGCCGCAAACCAAAGCGCTCCCCAAAGAAATGCTGCCGATCGTCGACAAGCCGGTATTGCAATACGTGGTCGAAGAAGCGGTAGCGTCCGGCATTGAAGAAATCATCATCGTCACGAACCAGAACAAGCGGCCGGCCGAAGACCATTTCGACGTCAATGCCGAGCTCGAATCCTGGCTCGCCCATGCGGGCAAAACGAAAGAACTCAAGGAAGTCCGCGCCATCTCCGAGCTGGCCCGCTTCGTCTACATACGGCAGAAAGGCCCCTACGGCAACGGCACGCCGGTGCTGAATGCAAAACACCTGATAGGCGACGAACCGTTCGCGGTGCTCTGGGGGGACGACGTCTTTACCGGCACTCCTCCGCATCTGGCGCAGCTCATGCGCGTGTATGAACGCTATACCGATCCGGTGCTCACCGCGTTTCCGGTGGACGACGAAGGCACCACGCGCTACGGCATGATCGAAGGCAAGGCCGTCGGAAGAGGGGTCTATGAAGTGAGCGCGGTGCGCGAAAAGCCAGGCCCGAAAACCAAATCGCGCTTGGCCGCCTTGGGCGGCTACATCCTCACGCCTGACATTTTTCCTTTCCTGGAAAAAACAAAACCTGGCAAAGGCGGAGAGCTGTGGCTCGTGGACGCCATTCTCGCGCTCGCCCAGCGGCGGCCGGTGTACGCGTGCGTAGTGAAAGGGGAGTATTACGACGTGGGATCAAAGCTCGGCTGGCTCAAGGCGAATGTGGATTTCGCACTGCAAAGAAAAGAGCTGCAACAGCCCTTTCGCGCGTGGCTCCATCAGCGTCTTAAATCTCAACGTACATAAATCCCAATGCCAAATTTCAAATTTCAAAAAAATAAACAAAACTCCAATGTCAAATATTGGTCATTGAGTTATTGGAGATCGGGATTGGGGAATTCCAGCCTTCGCAACCGCACGTTACCTTGCCGCCGCGCCTCTCTTATTTTCCTTCTCGCGTTCCTGGCTCTCCCGCTGGCGGGGTTCGGCTGCAAGCAAGGGGATCTCGAAGCGCTCCGGCAGCTGAAAGAGCCGGTGGTGCTGCAGTGGTGGGGGGTCTTTGACGATACTGACTCGCTCAAAGACATCATCGCATCCTATCGCGCGCTGCACCCCAACGTCGCGATTGAATACCGCAAGCTCCGCTTTGAAGAATATGAGCAGGCGCTGCTGAAAGGCTGGGCAGAAGGCAAAGGCCCCGATATTCTCTTCATCCATAATACCTGGGTGGGGGCGTACGAGCCGCGGCTGACCCCGTTGCCGCCCGCGCTCACCCTGCCGCAGCTGATCGATCCGCAAAAAGGGGTGGAAAAAAGCGCGGCGGAATTCCGCGAAACCCGCACGCTCACGGCCCAGGACATTAAGAACAATTTCGTCCCGCCGGTGCGCGACGACGTCGTGCGCAACAACGCCGTCTACGGCCTTCCGCTGTCCGTCGACACCGTGGTGCTCTTCTATAACCGGCAGCTCCTCGACCAGGCAAAACTCACGTCCCCTCCCGCCACGTGGAGCGAGGTGAAAGACGCGGTAAAAGCGCTCACCATCCAAAACACCGACGGCGCCCTACTCCAGTCAGGCATCAATCTCGGCGGATCCGCCAACAATAACCGCGCGCCCGATCTCCTCTCGCTCCTGATGCTCCAGACCGGCACGACGATGGTCAATCCCGAAGGCAGAGCGACGTTCAACGAGCGCCTCTCTCTCGACGGACAGGCGTTCTCGCCCGGCGCGGACGCGCTGCGCTTCTATACTGATTTTGCCCGCCCCACCAAAGAAGTCTACACGTGGAATGCCGATCTGCCGGAAGCCCAAGAACTCTTTGCCGCAGGCCGCCTCGGGCTGTTCCTGGGCTATGCCTACCAGCTGCCGTATCTGCGCGCGCAAGGGCCCAAAGTGGATATCGGCGTCGCGCCCGTGCCTCATCTCAACACGGACGCCACCGATGCGGGAAGAAAACAGGTCAATTTCGCCAACTACTGGATAGCCGCGGTCGCCAAACAAGCGGAAAATCCCGCCGTCGCCTGGGATTTCGTGCTCTTTGCGACGCGCCCGGAACAGGCGACTGCGTATCTCGACCGCGTGAAACGTCCGCCTGCGCTCCGCAGCCTTATCCCCCGTTATCAGAACGACCCTGATCTCGCGCCCTTTACCGCACAGCTCTTTACTGCGCAGACCTGGTACCGCGGGAAGCAGCCTGCCGGCATGGACGCCGCCTTCCGCGCCATGATCGACGCCGCAGTTGACGGCACGCGCACGCCGGAGGATGCAGTAGGCTTCGGCGCAGAACAAGTAAATCAAACATTATGATTACGAAAAGACTTAGCTATTGCGTCGCGCTGCTCGATTACAGTCTCGTGCCTCTTCTTGCCCGCGCCGCAAAGGCCACATGCGATTCGGAAACCGACCTGTGTCCGCCGGTGAGCAGGGGAGGCTCGCTTAATGTGCTTGAAATACTCGGCGCGGGGCTTCAGGTGATACTCGGCATGATCGGCGTCGTTGCTTTCATCATGATCATCGTAGGCGCGGCGCGCTGGATGACGGCGGGAGGCAGCGCCGAAGGCGTGGACAAAGGGAAAGGCATGATCGCCTGGGCATTCATGGGCCTGGTGCTTGCCGCCGCCGCCTTTGCCGTAACCGACTTTGTCTTCGGCGGCCTGCGCAATGCGTTCTTTGGAGGAAAACAATAATTGAAATCCAAATGTCAAAATCTCACTATCCAATACAATCCAAAATCTCACTATCCAACATTGGTTATTGGTCATTGGTCATTGGTCATTTTCTCATCCTCCCTCTTCCCCTCTTCGCCGAAGACTGTACCGAAAAAATTTGCGATCCGATCAAGGCGAAAAGCATCGTGGCAATCGTGGGATTCTTCATCAAAACCATTATTCCCCTCTCCGGCGCAGTGGCGCTTCTTATGCTCATCGTGGGCGCCATCTACTGGATTATCTCGGCAGGAGAGTCCGAACAAGTGCAGAAAGGCAAGGACACCGTCGTATGGGCGCTTGTGGGAGCCGTGGTCATTCTCGGGTCCTACGTCGCTTTGAGCTTCATTTTCAAAGCCCTCACCGTCGGCGTGCCGGGATATTCACCAGACGGATGAACGCACCGCAACGCATTCCGCGCCCACACCACCCATCGTGTGGGTTTTTCATGCATGCCGTGCATTTGATCGCGGCGGGCAATGAGAAAATCCTAAGCCACACCATTGATTAACGCAATTGGTTGAATTCTTCCACCGAGTAACCGGCTCCCTTTATTATCTTGCTCAACAATCCTTTCCCGATGTCCTTGCCCGTATGAATGGGAACGGTGACGCACCTGCCATCAGAGTGCTTCAGGGTAAGGTGACTACCGGACTGGCGGTCTTCGTAGAATCCTTGTCGAAGAAAAAACCTCACCAGTTTCTGTGTGGTGAGGGAAGGGAACTGTTGAGACATGAAAATTTAAGGAAGTCCAATAACAAGCTCTTCCTTGTAAATCGATCTTGCAGAAGGAAATTGCATGAGTTCTTTGTGATTCTCTCCCAAGGCGGCAAGATGAAGCTCAATCGCTTTCCGAATATTGCTGCGCGTTTCCTCGATGGTCGTGCCATTGGAATAGCATCCTGGGATTTGGGGACTATACGCAAAGTAGCCCTCTGCCAGATCGTCCTCTTGTTCGATAATGATATTGACGTTATGAAACTTCATACACGGTTAGTATAGCGAAACAAGGCGTTTCGTCAAATTCAAAGGAATCACGTGTCAAAGGAATCACGTCAATGTAAGTCTGCGTGCTGTCTGCGGCACGAGGCCTTGACTACTCTCTCTCTCTCTCTGCTTGGATGGAGGTGAATAAACTGAATCAATAACAAAAAAAAGAGTAAGTTATGTCGAACAAAAAACCAGCGCTCGAAGCGCTGGCAAAATTGGCGGGGATCAGTTCTCGGGCTGGTGCTGCCGCATCGCTATATTTTGATGCTCAATACACGGGCGTCAAAATGAGCCACGCCGATGTACTGGTTGGGCTTAGCGAAGCAGAACGCGAGGAAACTAAACACTATCTGGATATGATAGATTTTCTTATGCTGGCCAGAGCTATTGATTGATCCCGTTGAAAACCTCAACGTTTTTTGTTGGGGTTTTCTATTTTTGGGGCGCGTGATAGGCTGATACTATGAGTTTACTTGACCAGACTGAATCGCTTCGTGCCGTAGACAAAAGCGGCATGGGAGAGATATTGAAGGAGTTTCCTGCGCGCGTGGAGGCGGCGTTTGCGCAGGAGCAACCTCAACTTAATTTTGATGCGGAGAAAGTCCGTTCAATCGCGGTTGTGGGTTTGGGCGGGTCTGCCATTGGCGCCGATCTCGAATTGGCCGCGCTTGTCGATACATTGACCGTGCCGGCGGAAGTCGTGCGCAGCGCCATACTTCCTGCGTGGGCGGGGAAAAAAACGCTGGTGGTAGCGGTGAGTTATTCAGGCAATACCGCCGAGGTACTTGCCGCGTACGAAGAAGCGAAAAAACGGCAGTGCAGGATGGTGGCGGTGACGAGCGGCGGGGAACTTGCGGTGCGTGCGCAGCGCGACGGCGTTCCGTTGGTGACCGTGAGCGCGTATCCGCAGCCGCGGCTGGCGGTAGGGGATCTCACGGTCGCACTGATGAAGATTTTTGCGCACGCGTGCGGCATTGTAATAGAAGGCATGAGCGGAGTAGTCGTGAGCGCGTTGAAAGAAGTGCATGCGAAGTGCATCCCCTCTATGCCGACGGAGGAGAATCCTGCAAAACTCTTGGCCTACAAATTGCTTGACCGACTGCCGGTCATCGTGGGCGGGGGGGTCTTGGCGCCGGTCGCCAGACGGTGGAAAACGCAGATCAATGAAAACGCAAAGACCGCTTGCATCCACGAGCAACTTCCGGAACTGTTGCATAATACGCTTGAAGGCCTGCGCGCGCCGTTGCGCGTGAGCGATGACAGCGTCTGGGTGCTGCTGGAGACTCCCGATGATCCTGGCGCGCCGGACGAACTGCTCGAGAGGCTCGCGGCGCTGTTGCAGTCGTCGGGCGTGCGCGTCGAGCGCGTACGTGCCCCAGGGGACGACCGCATCGCGGCGCAGTGGCGACTTCTGTATTTGGGAGACTGGGCGAGCTATTATCTCGCCTGTTTGAATAATGTAGACCCGATGCCCGTGGATATCATTACGAAATTCAAGTCCTCACTATCCAGTTCAGATAGAAGCAAGACAGGCGGCAAAGAGTCCTGAAGTTTCGCGCACACGCCTTTATTACGCATTCAAACGTCATAAATTTTGTGTTATGTTTGCATGGATGCGGGCGCATGGAGAAGGGATTGGGGCAGGTCTTATTTTTTTTATCCTCGCCCTTCTCTTCCACTGGCACTCCGTCCTCCATCCCTTGACGTCGGTGGGAAGCATGACGGACGAGCTGCTTTTGTCCTGGACGCTCGATTGGAATGCGGATTATTTTGCTCATCCGGAAGGATCACTGTTTGACACGCCGTTTTTCGCGCCTTTTCCTCGTACTCTTGCCTACACTGAACATGTGGTGGGGCTCTCGCTCATTGCCTGGCCCGTCACGCGCCTCTCGGACACGCCGCTCTTGAGCTACAATCTCCTGCTTATCCTCTCCACATGGCTGACCGGCTGGTGCGCCTGGCTGCTCACGCGAGGCTTGGGCGCGGGATGGAAGGGCGCAGTGATTGCTGGGATTATTGCCGCGCTCGCGCCCACCCGCCTTCTGCATGCGCCCGGGCATGTGAATATCCTGTCGCAATGGTGGATACCTTTGAGCTTGTATTTCCTCCATCGGTATCTACGTACGCACGACCGCCGCATATTGTTGTTCATCGGCGCGAGCGTGCTTGGGCAGGGGCTTGTCTCGCCGCAAGGATTCGCCCTGCAGCTGGTTGCCCTTGCCGTGGTATGCGGCGCGTTCTGGTGTGCGCAGAAGGAACAGCGGAAAAGGATTTTTTCAGTAATTGCTGCGGTAGGGTTGGCACTCATTCTTGTAAGCCCTCTCCTCATTCCCTACGCGCAGACGATGAACGACCCGTCAGTGGTGCGGCCGCCCGCGCTCCGCCTGCTACATGCGCCATCGCTGTCTGAAATCCTCCTGCCGCAATGGGCCATGCCATTTAGCCAATTGGAGAGGAATGTGGGCGCGGGCGTAATCCCTTTGTTGTTGATTGTGTGCGCGCTCTTCACGCTCCGGCGAAAGAGGGACGCGGAGGAAAACCCGGACGCGCGCACGGTCACTCCCTATCTCTTGCTCGCGCTGACAGGGATACTGCTCGCGCTCGGGCCAGCCATGACGCTGGTGCGCGACGGGCCTTCGCTTCCAGGCCTCTATGCCGCACTGGAATACCTTCCCGGATTTGCGGCGATCCGCGCGGTGGGACGGTTTTCCCTGCTCTCACTCCTCGGCCTTGCGGTCATCGTGGGATTGCGCTGGCGGTCGCTTACGGCATGGGCAGGACGGCGGGCGCCTATTCTGCAGGCGGCGCTGTGCGCCTTGCTGCTTGCGGAATTCACCGTCACCGCGCCGCGCGCGTATTCCCTTGATCCTACTCTGCTTGCCGCGCGTCCAGTGGACGAATGGCTCAAACGTATCCCGCGGGAGTGTCTACTGGCAGAAGTGCCGTTTAAAGATTTCCGCACCACGGCTGGAGTGGAGGAGTCTGCGCGGTTTTTGTATTACACCCGCTATCACGGGTTGCGCATCGTGAACGGATATGCGGGCGCGGCGCCGCAAGGGTATTTTGATCTGGAGCGCCAGCTGGTGGTAGGGCCGGCGGACCGCGCGCTTGACGGGCTGCGTCGGTGGGGCGCTGATGTGCTCGTCGTGCATCCGAGCCTGTTTACTCCCCTTCGCGGCCAGGCGACCCTCGCGCACCTCCGCAGCCGCGCCGACGTGGAAGAGATAACGCGTTTCCCTGATTCGTTTGTATTTCGTTTTAGAGGCGAGGGCGTGCATGACTGCGCGCGTGCCGCACCGGCAGGCGTATGAATAGGATGAGTCCAAAAAAAGAATTTTTACTGGCGGGCGCCGTGTTCCTTATCGTCGCGCTCATCTTCCATTGGCAATCGACACCCCACTCGGCACACGGTCCTCTTCCGGAAAATGCCGACGTGTCTGATATGTTTTTCAGTGCGTGGGTCATTGATTGGGATACTGAAGCCCTCCTCCAGCTCAAACGCCCACTTTTCAACGCACCTATATTTGCGCCGCATCGTGATACGCTTGCGTATTCGGAACACATGATGGGGCTGGCGCTTCTCGCGTTGCCCGTGACCTTGGTGAGCGGCGAATCATTGATCAGTGTACAGGTCGTACTGGTTATCTCGACCGTATTGACGGGATGGATGGTGTATATGCTCATACGCGCGTTGGGAGGAACGATGACGGGCGCTGCCCTGGGGGGCATAATTGCCTCGCTTGCGCCCCTGCGCCTTCTGCATGCTCCCAGCCATCCGCACGTGCTCGTGCTCTGGTGGATTCCCTTCTGCCTGTGGTGCCTCCATCGCGCATACGAAACGCGCACGGCGAAATGGTTCTGGTTCTTGGGAGCAGGAATCGTTGCGCAAGGACTTTTTTCGATGCATGGGCTTTTCTTTCTGCTCATTGCGCTCGGGTGTGCGGGTATAATCTATGGCATAGGGCATGAGAGGCGCATGCAATGGTGGAGTATGGTCGGCGGCACCATACTCGGCGCGCTCCTTCTCCTTATACCACTCCTCGCTCCCTATATACGTCTCTCACACAATCCCCAATTTACGCGTCCGCCTACTGAACAATTCGCGTTTGCGGCATCGTTGCAGGATTTTTTTACTCCTCCCTCGTTTTCGTCCGCGGCTGCGCTTGAACACCAGATTGGGCCCGGACTGACTCCCTTAGCGCTTCTTCTCTTTCTTGCCGGCGCCGCGCGCGTCACTCAACGACGACAAAGGGCTGCGTCGGTGCGGCGGTTGCTCCCTTCGCGACTGCTCGCCGCGTACGGATTGATGGGTCTCGCCGGTTTGCTCTTTGCCCTAGGTCCCCAGATGCATCTCACTCCGCACAGCAGCGCGGCACTGCCCGGACCTCTATGGCTTCTCGGCACGCTTCCGGGATTTTCCGGCATTCGCGCAATAGGGCGGTTTGCACATCTGACCCTTTTGAGCATCGCGGTCATGGTGGGGCTCTTGTGGGACTATGGCATGGCGTTAGTGCGGCAGCCGTGGCGCGGGCGCGTAACGATCCTTATCGCGACCCTTCTGTGTGCCGAGTTTTTTGCCACGGCGCCGCGCGCGTTTGCGACAGACCCCGCATTGACTGCTCCACGCCCGCTCGATGATTGGCTCGCGCGACAGGGAGAGAATTGTGTCGTCGCCGAATTACCCCTTGATGACGTACGTACGGTGAACAACGAATCGGCGCGATTCATGTATCTCGCGCGTTTTCACCACAA
>Ga0155645_151_pt1 | contig 8417 bp, 10 predicted proteins | sample RifCSPhighO2_12_FD_107302 | JGI IMG/M metagenome (GOLD analysis project Ga0155645, IMG submission 107302) | Candidatus Uhrbacteria bacterium RIFCSPHIGHO2_12_FULL_54_23
TGTCCGAGGAGAGCTCGGATGAAACGAAAGGGAACGACGACGCGGCAGGCGACGTATTCATATTGAAGGAGACCGCCAGCTCATCGAGCGCCAGCGGCAGGGTCGCGTTAAAACCCTGCTCCGCCTGCCAGGTGGCTCGCCGCGTGAATACGAGCTTGGCGCCGATCATGCTCTCCACCTGCTCGGTGAGCTTGTTGAGCTCGGGGAGCGTCGGCGCATAGAGCGTGAGATACAGCCCGCATTGGAAGAAATACTCGGTGCCCTGCGTGATTTCATCCCGCAATTTCTCGATATCCTGCAGCGCAGTCTCTCGCACCGGATCCCGCGGCGCGCCTTTTTCGCGATCGGCCGCGAGCTGGGCTTCCAGGATGCCCACTTTGTTGCGGAGCTGTTTCAGAATGATTGCCGCGTCGATTTTATAGAAAAACATGCCGATGTCAAACGTGGCGGAGAGGTCAATCACCGGCTCAAACCATCCGATGGAAATGTAGCGGGGATAGGCCACGACAAACAGGCTGCGCAGAAACATTCCCCCGAGCTCCAGATAATCGGGCTGCACGCGCACCGAAGCGGGCGCGATGAAATCCCGGATGGAGACCGTGCCCTGGCGGTACACTTGTTCCGCGTGCAGCAGCTCTTCCTCCGGAAGATCGCCTTTCCCGCTCGACGTGGCGCCCGCCGCGGCAATGCCTGCGGCGCGCGGCGCGCGCGGCTGTCTTTTGAGAAGATTAAACATGTTATATTGAAAAATCCCAAACCCCAATATCCAATTTCCAATAAAATCCCAATTTCCAATTTCTCAAATATTTAGCTATTCGATCGCTTGTACATTGATTGGTCATTGGGAGTTGCGTATTAATCATCTATTTGACATTTGAAATTTGTCATTTGGATTTCCTCTCATGCCTCTATCTCCACCTTCCCTACCTCCGGCGCTTTTTCCGTCATGGCCACGTCGGGGTTGTAGGTGGCGTAAAACAATTCAATCAGCGACTGGGTGTCCAGCTCCGCGGCGGCAATCCCCATCGCGACCAGACCGCTCCGAACGTGCGCGACGCGTTTATCGAGCCCCAGCCGGTACTCCCGGAACCGCGCTTCCTTGAGCCGCACGATGCGGGACAGCGCGAACGTGTCCGAGACGCGCGAGAGCAGGGATTTATTTTTATCCGACACGGGACTGTAAGGAATGGCGACATAAAAACGTTTTGACACGATCTCGCCCAGGCTCACGAGCTCCTGGATGAACTGGCGGTAATCCGCCATTTGTATGCGCAGCAGATCGTTCATCTGCGTCTTCTCCCGCGCGGCCAAATCCGCAAGATAATGGTCAATGATAAACCGACGCGACTGGATGACGATCTGGAGCGGGAAATCGAGGGAATTGAGAAATGAAATATACCCCTGCACGGTCGCCGTCTGTTCTTCCGACGATTTCAGCGCGAAATTCACCGAAGACACGAGCAGCACCGCACGCACGCTGCCGTCCTTCAGCACCACCGTATCGTCCCTGATCTCGGCAATCGGAAGATAACGCTGGGTGGAAGGCAGCCGAGGGGGTTTCCGTACTGATTTCATTTCTTGCTCCTGGGGAGTCATGTGAGTGTAATTCAAAATTCAAAAATCAAAATTATGGAGTCCCGCCCCGGGCGGGATGTAATTCCTTAATTTTGCGTTTTGAGTTTTGCATTTTGCATTTCCTCGCCTTCGTACACTCCTCCCGTATCAACCATGAGCGCGAGTTCGGCCAAACGCGCGCGGCTCGCGTGCTTCACCGGCGGGCGTCTCTCCTTGTCGTCGCCCGTCTCCTCCCCCACGTCCGCCGGAAACGCATCATCCTCCTTGCGCCAGATGCGCACGCGCGGCTTGAATCCCACCTGTAGAAACGACACGATAAAAAAATGGAACGGCCGTCCGTTGACTTTGTAAAACCCGAAGAGCGCGATCAATCCCGCCACGATGATAAAGAGGAATATGAACAACGAAATGTCGAACAAGCTGTAGGCGAGCACGAGGAAGAGTCCGCCCACGATCATCATGACAAACTGCCGCGTGGTGATTGGCCCCAGGATCTTGTCTTCGACATCGATAAATTGCGGGACGATGAATTGATCCATGCCTTAATGTAAATTCGAAATCCTAAATCCTAAATTCGAAACAAGCATCAAATCCAAAGCACCAATTTTCAAACGTCCGCGAAGCGGCAGGAATCCACGGGCTTGCCCGTGGAGGAATGAGCCCCCGCGAAGCGGGCAAGCGAAGCTTGTAAAGTTTGCAAGTGCCACGGCTTTAGCCGTGGGTATCTACAACGTTTAGGGTTTTAATTATGGACTGGGATTTGGGACTTTATTTGGGATTTCGTACTTCGTGCTTCGAGCTTCTCGCTCTAGTATGCCAGTTTCTGGTTCACATCCGCAATAGCGTCAAACTCCTCGGGCGTGAGCACGGCGCGCTTGCGCGCCTGCCAATCCAGAATGACTTGCTTCACCGTACCGCCCTTTTCCATGCACTCTCTTCCCACGGCCAAATACAGCTGATGCACGGGAGAGGATTTCCATGCCGCCACTCCTTCGCTGCGCTTCAATAACGATTCGTCCGCGAGCAATTCCACCTTCTCGCGCACCTTGTCCGCCGCCGCCGGCGCCACGGGGGCCAGGCGCCTGAAGTCCTCCAGCGTAATGAGCCCAAGCTCTTCCACCGGTCCCACTACGCGCGGCCTCGCGCGGACCTCTTGCATCTGCGGCCGCACGTGTGCGGAAGGATTAGGAATCACGAATCTCGAATAAGGAGGTTGAGTGCCCTGGAATCCCGGCACTGCCGTCTCCCCCATTCCTAATTCCTTATTCGTTATTCCTGATTCCTCTTGAGGTTCCACAGATTTCACGATAGGGGTTTCCGGTTTCAGGCTCAAGGGTGCGGGGTTTTGCGCAGGGGTTTCAGGCTCAAGGGTGCGGGGTTCAGGAGTGAACTTCCCCGCGCCTATTTCTTCTTCGAATGCCGCACGCGCGTCTTCCACGCGCTTCAGTATCAATTGCGCCTGTGCCGCCTCAAGCCCCACGCCGCCCAATGCAATCGCGCGGGTGAATACGTCTTTCGTCTCGATCAAGTCCCGCACATCCTTGATGCGCGACACGAGCGCGCGCCAGAGACGGGGGCGCACTTCCTCGCTCACCGACAATCCGGAGGCCTGAATGACTGCATCCGCGCGCGCGCCGGCGCGCGCATTGATCCGCTCCGTCCGCGCCGCATCCCCGTCGTTTTTCAATGCGGCGATTTCTTCCTCATCGCTGACATCCACATAATGCCGCGAGACCGGCTTCGGTGCGGAAGTAGGAGGCGTACGCGGGGCAATCGCCGGCACGGACAATGCAGGCGTTGCCGGAGCCCCTGGTGACGCGGGGGCGCTTCCCGCAGGCGAAACGGCGCGCGATGTCCACTCCTCCAGCGTGCCGTTACGGAGTATCTTAAACTTCCCGTCGGCATCGCGCACGACGAGTTCATTTGGTTGCTGACTTTGCACGATCACATTATCCATACACCAATAACTTCCGTTTCTAATAAGTTTTCTCATTCAGATGGAGGGTTTTTACTGCCCTCGCTCTTGACGCGCGACTCGCCTACTCCCTATAATGCAATGGTTTCGTTATGATTATACCACGCTGGCAATTCACTTTGAATGATGCACAACTCGACCGACGATGATCGCGAGGAATCGAGATAAATAAGTATCCGAAACTCGCTGCACGAGGCGGCCGTTGGCTGTCTTTTTGTATTTTCAAAGTCCATCCATTTAAATTCAACTGTGGCGAAATCCCCATACGCCAAATGCGCATACCACTCGCGGGGTCTTTCGCGATACGCTCGACAGATACGCTCGACACCTTGACACATCATAGCCCACTATGCTATCTTTTTGCTAGATGATCGAGCGCGGATAGTAGCCCCTCCCGCAAGGGAGGCACAAGCTATCCACTACGCACTCGGTCAATGATATGAATAGTGCTGGGACGTACCCACTCGTCGAAGCCGCTACGGGGTGCCGAGCCAAAAGCTTCCGGTGCTCCCAAGCGGGAGACAGCACTATTTTTATTTTGTTCCGCTAATCTCATACCAATTCTTTCTCTATAGTTCCCTTCTTCACGACAGAAAGAAAATGTTTTTGGCCTCCCGCGATACTCCGTACCACCACACGAATTTTCACCTCAGCAACCACTGCCTCGAACATCCAATATTCAACCTTCTGCGGCAGGTCGGTACGCTCGCGGTGGTCCTGAAACGCCGCTGCTTCTTCCAGAAGTTTCTTCGCTCGCTCGAGCGTGAATAATCTGCCTAAGACATCATTCCTTGTCCTTGCGGTGTCATCAATGATATGTTCCCATCCCTCGCGCGTAATATGCACAACTTCTCCGCCGAACGCGGGACACTGCGGCGGGCTTTTCGCCCACACGCCGAAATAGAATCCCTTCGCCAACTGCTTGGCGAAGGTGAATGTTTTGTGGAAAATTTCGTCCATGCAATTCAGAATTGATCTTCACTAAGAACCCCATTGGAACTCACCAGTTTTCAGATCCCCATAAGCGAGGTGGGAATATTCGCTCTCGCCTGCTTTCCGACACTCGTTGCTCATGGTGAGCACCGCCAATCCCGCCCCGCACGTTCTCCGGCAATGATCCTTAAATGTCCGATGTGGGAAGCCGCGAGGCGCCGCCACGCTCAGAATCAAGGGATCCTTCTGTCCGTGGACAGAGAAAGTGCGGGGTGAACCGACTCGTCCGTGAGCTTCAACCGCTCGACCAGAATATGCCGCAAAAAACCAACAAGGAACTGCGGGGCAGCGGGGTCTTTCCCAAACATGTCCTCACTCATGCGCATACTCTTCCCCTTGACACGTCTCTCATAGTCATGGTATCTTCTCCTTACAACAAGGCACCGGGGACAAATCCGCCGCAAGGGGAAAGTCCTGCAAAGGACTACTCGGCCGCCTGACCGCCCGTTAATCGGGCGGTAATTTTATTCTGGTAAAGAGCGTACAATTTCTGCGCATTTGACCCAGATGGATTATCTAAATAGCTCCTGAGCAATCCTGCCAGCGCATCAGCGAGCCGCAAGCATGGTTCGGATTCATCGTTCACTATGCGCACCTTCTTCACCGCCACACCTTTGTCGCGCAATACCTTCTTCAACCGTCTCTCTTCCCATTTCGGCTTTTTTCCATCCACCACCACCTTCCTGATATTCCGCTCGATAATGAGATGGGCTACCGAGAATTCAAACCACTGCGGCACATCCACTGGATTGCGGACAAGGGAAACTTTCACTGAAAACGGCAGACCGTGCACCGCCTCCAAGAACCGGACCCTCATTTTCCAATTGTACTCCGCCCAATGAAACGCCTTGATTCCCAGCCGCCGCTCAATTTCAACAATCCTGTGCGCCACCTCCTCCGCGTCCTCGCATGTCACATACACCAATGCGATCGAGGAATGATCTGTCTGCTTATGGATGCCTGATTCGTCAATAAACACTTCCATACGAAAGTATACCATGATGATGCATAACAATGTTGTTACACATTCCACTTGAATTCACCTGTTTGTAGATCTCCGAAAGCAAGGTGCGCATATTCCTCTTCCCCCGCCTTCCGCGCCTCGTTCGATAAGGTCAGTACCGCCAATTTCGCCGACTCATCCGGGAGTTTCAATCGCTCAACCAGTATGTGCCGCAAAAACCAACGAGAAACTGCGGCGCGGCGGGGGCTTTCACGACACGCGCGAAAAACGTTCCCTTGACAACAATCTCCTTCATGGTCTATAGTTTTGTCGTGATCGGGTAGGATGCCGACCCACCCCGCAAGGGGGCTTAAGCATCCAACTACTGCCCGGTCTTTTTGTTTTCAATAAGATACGTCACACATATTGCATTACTTCCCGTAATGACGCCTCACGTCCGTACGCCATTTCACCGCGCGCGGTACCGTTGGCGATTGCGTGCGCTCCCGAATGTCTCCCGACTGACCTGAACGATATGCGCCGCGCGTCAAATGAGGGCCGTACCCTCCGTATGAGCCGCAACAGATAATCCTTGATCAAGTGCTCCCAGTCAGGGTACTCCGTATCAATCACCATGACATCAATGCGGGCAAGGTAAGGTTTGATAAGGAGGAACACGAGAATCGCAAATAATTTGTACATGAATACGCGCCGTTTCCCCATCCTGCGAAAAATTGCCTCCACCCTTCGCTTGTCCCGCGCGCGCATCACGACACTGTGATTGACGTCATTTGAAAATGCCACCACCGTATCATGGCTCGTGTCCTCAATTTTGCCGCTTTGGTCGATTTCAATGTGCATGCACTTCAATGTACTTGGCAAACTTTACGGACTTTATAAACTTCGTCACGCATTCCATCGAAATTCTCCCGTCTTCAAATCACCGTACGCCATATGCGCGTATTCTTCCTCGCCCGTTTTTCGCGCCTCGTTGGATAAGGTCAGCACCGCCAATTTCGCCGACTCATCTGTGAGTTTCAAATGTTCTTTCAAGACATGGCGCATGAAGGGTGCGAAGAATTCCGCGCGGCAGTGTCTTGGTCAAACTCGCTCACTTTCTCCTTACAATGCTGGCGGCAGGTGCGTGCGCTAATACTCACCACAAGACTTGACACCACAAGACTTGACCTTGACACGTTATCCATTGTTCCTTTATACTACCATCAGATCCTCCAGGAGCGTAACTTCACATCGGCGGCCCCTGGGCGGCCAGAAGCCAACCTCCACCATGGAGGGTTTTTATATTGCCGGAAAACATGAAATGAAATACTTCCTTCCTGACCTTTTATCTTCCTTCACTTGTGCGTAAAATAACTCCCCTTCCTTCGTGATGCCGGCAAAACGATGCAAAATCTCCGAGAGTGCATGAGGATTATCCGAAGAGAGGGGATGATTGCGGGATTCCCTGATAACTTCCAACGCTGCCGCAAAATACTTGAGCCTGCGGAAACGGTCGCGTGGATTCTTCTGGTGGAGATGCTCCCAGAAAAGATCAATGAAGACCTTCTGCTTCTTGAAATACGACGAGCGCACATACGGTTTCCGCTTCGTGCGTTTTCGTATCGGCTCATACACGGCCCTCGCATGCCGCATCACTTCGCCGTAACTCGTGCCCGTAAGAATTCCTATTTTGGTGTGATGGGGAATCATAATATTTTTCACGCATTCCACCGGAATTCTCCGCTCTGTAAATCACCAAAGGCGAGATGACTATATTCTTCCTCGCCTGCTTTCCGCGTTCAGCCCATTAACATCCAAAGGTTGATACTGATTCAGGAATAGGGGACGCGGCGCTCTCAGTGCATACGCCAATCGCGCCATTCGCATAAGGATGTACATGAAGCCCATCTCCCAACACCTTGACAATATAACCATAGGTGTTATGCTCAACTTAGCAAAATAAGTCCTAGCCGAACACCGACCGTATGGCGGGTCTCCCGAGCAATCGGGATAGGCTATTCCCCCTAACCATGGGGGCTTTTGCTTTTTAAAGAGCGGTGATAATGTGCTTCTGCATCAACATCCGAAGCGCATCCTGTGCCGTTACATTGCCGCTTTCCGCATCGCGAACCAAGCCGCACACGGCATTCGCGAGACGCACACACGCATCATTCTCATCCCTCTTTACCCCGCGCACCTTCCTCTTCCGCACCCGCAACGCCTGCAATCCGCGCGTGAACTGTTCCAACTCGCGCTTCCGAAATCCGTCCACATAGACCGTCGCTTCATATATGCCTCTCGCTCTCCTAAGAATCGCCTTTGCGGTCGCGAAGGCAGTAAGCTCGATATACTTTTTACTGTCCTGAAACGTTTCAAAAAACAAACTCCGACGGAATAGAGGTTGACACAACATCGCCGCGAAGTACGCTGCGCGGGCGGATTGCGACGATTTATGCCACTTCACGTTCCCTTTCCCCGATCGTTGCTCCACCTCCTCCAATGTGTGCGCCAAACTCTCTCGTTCCTCTTCCGTAACCACTACGCCAACGACAAAGAATCTCCCTCATACGCATACAATTTTTGTTTCTGCATATCTCCATTTTTTTCGTCACGCATTCCACCGGAATTCTCCCGTTTTCAAATCCCCGTACGCCATATGCGCGTATTCTTCCTCGCCTGCCTTCCGCGCCTCGTTACTCATGGTAAGCACCACCAATTTCGCCAACTCGTCCGTGAGCTTCATGCGCTCGACCAAAATATGCCTCAAAAAACCGACGAGAAACTGCGGGGCAGCGGGGTCTTTGTCAAACTCTGCTTCCCCAACCTTCAACCCATTCAACCCATTTGACACGATTTATTATATATTGTATATTGTAAATGTGATTTGACTCTGGGGTGCCTTCACGGGCAGCTCCAGATTTTTTATCTCGC
>Ga0155645_155_pt1 | contig 7749 bp, 8 predicted proteins | sample RifCSPhighO2_12_FD_107302 | JGI IMG/M metagenome (GOLD analysis project Ga0155645, IMG submission 107302) | Candidatus Uhrbacteria bacterium RIFCSPHIGHO2_12_FULL_54_23
GATATGGTGGTGGTCAGACCGCCGAACCGGGAAATGGCAGTGGCGGCAAGCCAGCCAAGGACGACGCCGATCACGCCTCCCAAGAACGTGAGCGCCACGGCCTCGGCGAGAAACTGCGCGCTGATGTCGGCGCGCTTCGCGCCGATCGCTTTCCGAAGGCCGATCTCTTTCGTGCGCTCGGTCACGGTCGTGAGCATCATATTCATAATGCCGATACCGCCGACCACGAGCGAAATGCCCGCAATCGCCGCGAGCAACAAGGTAAAGGTCTGCGTGACGCTCGAGGCCGTGGCAATGATGTCCGCCTGGTTGAGCGTCGAGAAATCGGCGAGCGTGGGATCGGCAATGTCATGCCGCTGCAACAGCAGGCCCGTCACTCCTTCCTGAACCTGCGTGGTGACTCCTGCACTCTCCGCCGCCACGCTGATGGTCGTCACGTATTCGTCGCCGGTGAGAAATCGCTGCGCCGTGGTCAGGGGAATGAAAATATAGTCGTCGGGATTATTGAATCCCGACCCGCCCTTGCTCTTCGTGATCCCGATAATTTTAAATTCAATCTTATTAATCTTGATGCTCTGCCCACGCGCGTCCGCGCCCTCGCCGAACAGATCGTCCCGCACGACTGGTCCGATGACCGCCACCTTGCTCGCGCTGTTGACGTTCTGATCGGACAGGAAGACGCCGCTTTCCACTTCCACGTTGCGCACAGCAGGGTACGCCGGCGTCGTGCCCACGACCTGCGTATTGGTGTTGGTCCCCCGCGCGGTTACCTGATAACGACCAGTAACCTCGGGCGCGATCGCCTTCACTCCTGCCACCTCCGCACCGATTGCCTCTGAATCCGAAAGCTTCAATGACCGTGCTGAACCCCGTCCCGCACTGACAAACATGCCAGGACCCCGCTGGGTGCCCGGCATGACCATAATAAGGTTTGACCCAATGGACTGGATATTCGACTCGATCTGGGACTGGGCTCCCTGCCCGATGGACACCATAGCGATCACCGACGCAATGCCGATGACGATGCCGAGGATCGTGAGCCCCGACCGCGCCTTGTTGGCGGAAAGGGCCGAGTTGGTCTCCTGGATAATATCAACAATAGTCATACTTTTTTATCCTCCACCACGAGCCCGTCCTTCACAAAAATAATCCGCTGCGCATGGGCTGCCACGTCATGTTCGTGGGTAATGAGCACGATGGTGCGTCCTTGCTCTTCGTTTAATTGCCGGAAGGTCCCGAGCACGATCTCCCCGGTCTTGGTATCCAGATTGCCGGTCGGCTCGTCGGCGAGCACCAGCGCCGGATTGTTCACGAGCGCCCGCGCAATGGCCACGCGCTGAATTTGTCCGCCCGAAAGCTGATTGGAGCGGTGCTGAAAGTGGTCTTCCTCAAGCCCAACCGCACGCAACGACGCTTTCGCGCGCGCCTCCCGCCCCTCGCGCGGAGTCCCGTCATAGATCAGCGGGAGCATGACGTTGCGCAGGACCGTCGCGCGCGGCAGCAGATTGAACGCCTGAAAGACAAACCCTATTTTTTCTTTACGAATATCCGCGAGCTCGTCGTCGGAAAATTTCGACACATCCTTGCCGCCCAGCAAATACGTGCCGCTGGTGGGCGTATCCAGGCACCCAAGAATGTGCATCAGTGTCGACTTCCCTGACCCCGACGGCCCCATAATCGCGACGAATTCACCGTCCTGTATCTCGAAACTCACGCCTTTGAGCGCCTGGAATTCAACATTGCCGGTGGTATACGACTTAATGATATTGTGCACTTGAATCATACCGCTTACCTCCCCTGAATTCTTACGGCTCCCCCCGTCGCTCCTCCAATGCCTCCTCTTCCGCCGAACAAAGCGTTCCCGCCTGTTTGAGTCGTTGGCGCGGTTTGCGACGCAGCAGTAATCGTGCGCACCACTACCCAGTCGCCTTCTCCCACGCCGGAAACAATCTCCGTCAGCGTGTCATTGGAAATGCCGATCTCGACCGCCTGTGGTCGTGGCGCAGTCGGCGCAATCACCCCCTGCGCCGCGTCCGCGTCTGTAAATGTCCCGGCAAGCACTTCGACGTAATTCATAGCGCCCTGCGTTTTCACCGCGCTGTTCGGCACGGCAAGCACGTCGGGCTTCGCATCGGTGATGATCACAGCCGTCACGCTCATGCCCGGCCTCACGCGGTCGTCTTGGGTGTCAAAACTGATCGTCACCGTATAACTCACCACGCCCTGGGACACGGTCCCGATGGCGTCAATCTCCGCCACCTCGCCGGAAATGCCCAACCCTTCGACGGCGTCAAAGGTCAGCGTGACTTTCTGCCCCACGTTCACCTTTGCCGCGTCCACTTCATTCAGCGCAATTTCCGCAATCTGCTGATGCGCCAGGAGCGTGGCGATGGCGGTGCCCGCGCTTACCGTATCGCCGCTCGTGACGTTGACCGCGGCGATCCGCCCGTCAAACGGCGCGCGCACGACATAATCCGCGAGCTTTTCTTTCGCATCGGTCAATGCGTTTTCGCGCTGGGTGACAGTGAGCTTCGCTGACTGCACATCAAGCGCATCGGGGCCGTCCTGGAGTTTTTTCAACGATTCGGTCTTCTCGGCAATGCTCCGATCCGCGTTGACTATCGTATCGCGCGCATTCTTGATGGTGGTCTGGAGGCTCAACAGGCTGGTAAGATGGCCGTTGACCTGCCCGGTGTACGAGTCAAGATTGGCGAGATACGCCGCAGTTAACGCAGGCACCTTCAGTTTTTTCGGCAACATGATATCCTGCACAAAATTGAGAAAATTCACGGTGCTCTTCACTGATTCAGCGATGGCACGGACGGTCGTATACGTTTCATCGAGCAAAATTTCAATCGCCGAAAGATCAGCGCTGCGCGTACTGCGTTTGTAATCGTCGAACGCCTTGTTATACGCAACACGCGCGTTCTGGTAATCCGCTTCGACGCCGCTGGCGTATGAGAGCGTACGCTCATCATGCTCTTTCACCAAATCCGCATACGCCTGGATGTTGTCTTGCCCTTTGAGGCCGGCCGTATCGCCATGCAGGATATCATCAAGCCCTTGCATGATGCTCGGAATATCCAGAAAGGCGTTGGCAATGGCGTTAAACCCGTCATCGCGAGCTTTTACAAGGCTTGCGTGTGCATCGTCTTTTGACTCTTGCGCTTGAGCAAGCGCATTCTGCGACTGAATGACGGACAGCGTATCCGCGGGCTGCGTGAGCTTCTCCAGGGAAATCTTCGCGCTCTCAAGGCTTGCCGCGGCGTCGCGCACGGACTTCTGCGCCTCGCGCGCATCCAGCTGGGCAATAAGCGCGCCTGCCTTCACTTCCTGCCCGTTGACGATCGCAAGCGTCATGATGTCGCCGGACGCCTTCGGTTTCAGATCCACCTGATTGGACGAGGAGACCTGGCCGCTGCCGGACACGGTCACGATAAGCGTTTCCCTGGCGGCGGAGGCGAGCACATAGCGCGCGGGCGCTTCCGTGGCGGTCATGCGCTGGTAAGCATAACGCCCGCCGAAAACGAGCGCCGCGAGCACGCACAGGCTGATAAATTTATGCGCGAGTATGGCTGACTTGAGTGTAGTGAACATACGTGAACTGCACAACAGATACTCTATTATACTCACTCCCGGGCTCTCAAAAAACTAAGGCCTCTGTCCCGCTCCGCCGCGGCGGAGCAAAGGCAGAACGCCTCAGACTTTCTATGCCGACCTTTTACCCCGCACTAATTCCATGCACGACTCATGAAATGATCTATATCGAGCCGAAGGCGTCACTGCGCACTTCATACCGCGATATTCACGTTCATGAGCAGAATTTAGTGCGGGGTGCATACCTTAATTTAAAATCCGAATCCCATTCCGTGGCGGAACCCCATCTTCATTCCCCGACCGAATTTTCCATTCTCCGCCTGGGTACTCACCCACGTATAGCGCTGGTCAGCCTGCGCCTGGGTGATCACGCCCTGCTCCACCAATGTCTGCAGATGCGTTTTCATCTGCGCGAGCCGCTGCGTTTTCATTTTTTCCCGCAGCTGTTCGTCAGTCACGCCTTTTTCCTGCGCAAGCTGGCGGAACGAGGTACCCGACGCCCAGGCACTCTTCACTTCATCCGCCGTGGCGCCGATCACGTCAGCCTGTTGCTGGAACATCTGCGTCTGGCGCGACGCGATCTCCTCTGGCGTGGCAGTGAACCCGAATCCTCCGAACCACCCATGCGCCGAAGCAAACCCTGCGGTGAGCAACCCCACGGCGAGCGCGGGTGCTATTGCATAAGCGATTGTTTCCTTTTTCATAGTAGTATTTCAAATTAAACCACTAACTGAATTGTTACCGACCTTTTACCGCATACCCACACGTTGAGAGGAGGTCGGAGGTACGCACTATTCATTACTACAAGAAAATGAGATCTTTCTTTCGTTCTACAAGGGCCGACGTGCCCCGCACTCATCCTGACCACGATCCTGCAGGATTCCACTACTGAAAGCCTTAGGCGTCACTGCGTTCAGAAAGTATGAGTACTCAACGTTTTCGGATGGAATAAATGCGGGGTGGTGGAGGGTCGAGAGATACGCAAAGATCCTCTCAATCGGCCCTTTGCTTCCTCGACCCTCACATACAGTAGTACGCAAAGCAGACAAAAATATTTCACCCCGCCAAACAAATAAGGCGGGGATTGGGGAACCTACTTTGCTTAAGAGTACCTGATTTAATGAGATACTTCCCAGAGATAGTAGAATTTTTTCGGATCATGATCGCCACATTTGTTAACCCTTTGGAAATTCAGTCCACATTCATTCTCATAAAATCCATATAGCCCCCACACGATTGGTACAAGTTCGCGATAAAAATGCCCCCATTCAATCACCTGTTCTTGCACGTCCACTGCCGCATCCCCCCATGAGTCCTCCCCCCCCCTTCCACCAATACTGCGCAACCGGCTTGGGGAGTTGAAATAAAACGAGAAAGTGGTGCCTGCCGATCATACTGCGCTTGATATACTCCAACCCCGGTTCCTGACCGCAATCGCGCAGAATGTCGCACGCGGCTTGAGAGTCGGCGATTTGAAATAACGGAGCGTCAAACTTTTTCTCTCTTAAGAACTCGACGATGGTTGGTGATATTTTTCTCCTCCTGTCCGGAGGACCATAGACATACGAGCAGAGAAGATCCTTAAAACCCTCCTTGAAGGACTTTGCGCTCTCGTGCACGAACTCGCGAATATCATGGAGCAACGCTTTTTGTTCCTGTTCAAGGGCATCAGGGTTAACATACTCCTGAACGCTTGTTTCCTCTCTGGCCAGTTCTGCCTTAATGCTCTCAAACGAAGAGAGGTCGAAAATATCGTCCACGTTTTTTAACCCCTCGTCTCTCGCGATCTTCTCCAACTTTTGCGTGACGTATTTGACGTGCTCGTAATCCATAATTGATTCACATTATTCTTCCTTTTAAATTATCCTCATCAGTGTGTTCCCCTTGTACTACAGCCCGCCTGCACTACCGTCTTATTGCAACAACACAAACCCCTGCCGGGTGAAATGTTCATCAAAAGAAAACGCGGTCGTGATCCCGAGCGAACGCATGAGCGCGAAGCTGGTGCAGTCGATAAAAGACACATTCATTGTGGTCAGCGTTTATTCTGCTTGGACAGGAATCTCATCACATGTTCTCAAGACGACATCGCATTGCTTCGGCGCAAATCGTTTCCCGAGATACCAACCAGTCAGAAAGAGGACAAGGGTCAATATTGAGATAACTGCAACAAATCCTATTTTCTTTCTGAATAACATTTTCATACACTACCGAATACGAAATGATGAGACTGCTTCAGTAAGAATATTCCCGGCACCTATAACCGCGAAATACCGATGGTTGGTATGAGGACGTTTGACGAGGTAGCCGGTCGTGTTTTCCCCGGAACTTTGAATGCGGTATCGAAACCTCAATACCTCCAGACCAAAAGTATTGGTAAAAGCGTCAGACTGCGTAATTTCACCGTAAAACCCAGCGTTCACCGGTTCTGCTTTTACAAAATTCTCTAGCGAACCAAAGTCTTGTTCCCATGTGGGAGACCATTGTCCCGGATCGAATAAATAAATAAGGATATATTGTGCACTCCTCCGATCTCCCCTGCCGTAATAGGCTTGGTTTGCCAGCAATATACTATTTTTATGCTCATGATCAATTGCTACTTCCCCTGCCGGGTCCTGATAAGTAAATTCTATGCCGTGAAAATTGTTTGTGTATCTTTTCACTGAGGCGTTCCTTGAGTCTGTGATGCCTCCTTGAAATTCCTCACCACTTAAAGATTCTTCTACACAATATGGTCCCGTTCCACGTGTAGCAATCACATTACCACACGCATGCATCCGCCAGCTCAAAACAAATCCCATCGCCCCTGCAAGAAGGGGTAAAATGATCAATAATATTTTGGGAGATAGAAATTTCATCGAGAGTCTTTCGCACCGCCTAAAAAATAATCGGTTTGCGGTCTATCGCGATGGATGCCACCACCCTCACGCGGCGCCTGCGGTTGTCGATGTAGCGCACGATCACCAAACGATCCCCTACATAAAAACACAGCTCCTTCTGCTGTGTGGTTGTTTTTCGTCCGAGCACTTTCCACTGCGCGAGCCGTTTCTCTATCTCATGGAGAATGGTGAGATACAATGCCCGCGCACTTTCACGATAATTCTGGATGATAAGCTCCTCGTTCCACACGCCGCTGTCGCGGTACAATTCAAAAAATGCCTCCTCATAATACCGAACAAACCGCTGCAGATCAACGAGCGCCTGTTCGGAGAAGAGGAGTGGTTTCGCGGCCATAGGTCTGAGTGGCGACAAAGGTATGCTTTTCCCACGCTTCTTTGAGACGCGCGCGCAACCGCCGCTCAGAAAGGTCAAGATAATCTTCCATCTGCTTTTTTACTTCCTCTACGGAATATCCGGTCATAGATTGTGGTGCTTGACGCATATTCTAGAAATTCATTGGACTCACTATAGGTGTAGTATATCCCGCTTATCAGGCGTGTCAACTAAATCGCCTCAACTGACTTGGTTTCTCATCCCTAAGAGAGGTCAAGAGCGTAAACCCCTGCCGGGTGAAATGTTCATCAAAAGAAAACGCGGTCGTGATCCCACGTTCGCGCATGAGCGCGAAGCTGGCACAATCAATGAAGGAGACGTTTTTGGAGGTAAGCGATCTGAATATTTCAAACGCTTTTCCCTCCAGCTCTTCCGTAATCCGCACGATTTGTATGCCGGCGAGATCCTGCTCCCTGAATTCAACCGCGGCCCTGTGAGAAACCTTTTGGGAGATGACCGTGAGTGACTCGGCAATGATAAGGTTTGACGTCATGATGCCGGTATCTGATCCGGCATATGCAGAAAATATCTTATACACGGCCTCATGATTGGGATCGGCAACATTCTTCACGGCCACGAACGCCGAGCTGTCCGCAAACACGATCATACGTCCTTTTTCTTGTTATCCTCGTATGGTTCGACGTAAAGGTAATAATCGTGATTGGTAGAAAGATCAGCCGGACCCCGATACCTCTTTTCTTTCGCTTCTTGCGCCGCGCGCAGGAGATTATTCCATGGATTCACACTTTCCCGCTTCTGCGTCTCTTTTTTAACATGCGCTTCAAGATACTCTCGTACCACATCAGAAAAGGTGCGATCGGCCGTCTCCGCCGCGCGTTTTAACTGACGCTTCAAACCAGTTGGAAGATAGATTTGCGT
>Ga0155645_156_pt1 | contig 6383 bp, 5 predicted proteins | sample RifCSPhighO2_12_FD_107302 | JGI IMG/M metagenome (GOLD analysis project Ga0155645, IMG submission 107302) | Candidatus Uhrbacteria bacterium RIFCSPHIGHO2_12_FULL_54_23
TTGCCGCAGCCGCGTCTGCCGCCCGCCGGGGAGCCGCTATGGTTGCCAGATCGCAGCCTGACCGCATGGCAGCCAGCGCGACCAGAAGCGGCGCGCCAGCAAAGCGCTTTGACCCGCCGATCACGAGCAGATGCCCGTAGTCGTATTTTTTGGCCTCCTGCGGGCGGGGCTTGTAGACCTCGCGAATGAGTTGTTCGGTGACTTCTATCATAACATGATGCCAATCTGCGAATCTATGCGAATACAACGAATAAATGCAAATATCTTCTGCTAAATAATTCTCCCCCTAATAAGGGGGAGATGCAAGTGGGGGGTGTGTATTCGTAGTCATTCGTAGATTCGAATGAATTTGTAGATTCGCATCGCATATCAGAACATTATATCTTCTTCCGCCCGCTTGTAGTCATGCACTTCTTTTTCTGTAAACCAATGCGTGATCTCATGCGCCGCCTCTTGAGGATCCCCTGATGCGTGCACCACATTATGGATCGCGCGCTTGTCCAGGTTTGCCAGCGTGGGAGAGTCCACCGAATAGTCGCCCCTGATCGTGCCCATTTCCGCTTTCGCCGGCAGCGTATGCCCGACAATTTTCCTTACCATATCCACGGCATGCACGCCTTCAATAATGAGCGCGACAATGGGACCGCTCTTCAAGAAATCGGTCGTCCACTTCCCTATCTCCTTTCCGATCTTCAGAGGATCGTCGGTGCCCATGAGCTTTTTCACGTCCTTGCCGTACTTCTTGAGATTCTCCAGGGTCTTCTCCCCCATGCCCCGATACCAGGCTTCGGTATGCGGATAATGGTCATGCGCCTGCTTTTCAGTCGGGGTAATCATCTTCAGGGCAATGACTTTGAGCCCACGCTGTTCCAGGCGCTTGATGGTCTCCCCCACCAATCCTCGCTTTACGCCGTCGGGCTTGACCAATACCACTGTGCGCTCTTGTTTCGGGTGAAACATAAATCAATTTATTCAAATAACTACGGATACTATACCTCATTTCCCAAAAAACTCAAAACCCCGAGGAAACTTTTTATTACCCACCCCTGCGCCCCTCCGTGGGAGGGGACTAAAAAATCCCCTCTTTAAGATGGGCGTCCCGCTCGACGGGACGGGGTGTGTGCTTCGCGTATTCAATGTTTCAACTTCAGTCCGTCTTCGCCAACAATGAATTTCACATCTCCCTCCTTGTCCGTCCTTAACACACGCGCACCAAAACGCTCCAATCGTTTCACGATGCGCGGCGAAGGATGGCCGTAGGAATTATTCTCGCCGACGGAAATGACTGCATAGGCAGGGGTCACGATATTTAGGAATTCTTCCGCGCTTGCGTCCGCGCTTCCTTGATGGCCGACCTTCAAAACATCAACGTCCAATTCATCGCTGAAACGTTCAATTAATCCTGGTTCCACCGTGATGCCTGCGTCACCGGTAAAAAGGAACGACGCATCGCCATATTCAACTTTTAACACGATTGACGTATCATTGGGTTCCTGGAAACTTTTTCCTTCCAGGCTTTCAAACGGATACAGCACGGTAAGGGAGACGTCTCCCAGCGCGAGCACATCGCCCGCAATCGGTCGCTGCACGTCAATCCGTTGCGTGGCCACTTCCGACACAAACGCATGATATTCCGCAGTATCATGCGTCACGCCGGTCATAAGAACCTTTCGAACCTTGTAGCGCTTGAGGACTTCCACTAACCCAGTCGCATGATCCGCGTGCGGGTGCGTGAGTACGACCAATTCAATCGTCCGATCCCACCACGGCATGGCGCGCCCGAGCTTGCTCAACACCGTCGCGTCCGGCCCGCCGTCAATGAGCATCTGCTTACCCTTCGGCGCAGACACGAGAATCGAATCCCCTTGGCCTACGTCAAACACGGCCACGGAAAATCGCTTCCAGTTGAGATACGAGGGAGTGCTGACGGCAACAAACACAACAACAGCTATAATCAAGCCCACCAAAACTCGATGAGACTGAGTCCAATTTCTCGTCCCTCGCCATACACCCGCACCCCCACCCTCTCCCTTATTAGGGAGAGGGATATCTTCGCTATCTTCCTCCCTAGTAAGGAAGGAATCGGAAGGGGGGCGTTCGTCATCCAAATGTATCTCCGCCGTCTCCACGGTTAGAGCGCGTATCGCTTCCTGTGACTGCATCAACCGCGCCGGACGGCGAATTCGCTTGAGTACGGGCGCGATTAATCGCGCCCCCACACTCTTCACTCTCCTCTTCTGCCATACCGCCAGCACCACGAACCCGTACGCGACGACGACAAGCGTCCACGCCCAATCAGGCACGGTGACGGACGCGGCGGGAATCCGTGCAAGCGCGTGCGCCAGCTGAAGCACGATATAGCTGGCCAGCCACGCCGCCTTGCCCGCGATCCAGCCGAGCGCAGGAATGATGCCGGTGATGCCCGCGCCAAACCCAAGCGCCATCACAAATGGTATCATCGGCACGATAATGATATTTGCCAGAGGAGAAATGAGCGACACGCGGTCGAAACTCCCCACGAGCAAAGGGAGCGTCGTCACCTGGGCTGCGCAGGTCATCGCAAGCGCTTCGCGTATGTGCCAAGAGTCCGTCACCCATGAAAATTTCCTCGTAAACCAGGGCGTAAGCGTCATAATCCCGAACGTGGCAAGAAAAGACAAATCAAACCCGAGATCGTCTCGCAACAGCCGCGGATTCACCGCAAGCATCACTGCGGCCGCAAGCGCAAGCCCGTAGCCCGGGCGGTAGAGCCGGTCGCTGACATAGGCCGCATGCAGCATGAGACCCATGATGGCCGCGCGCACCACGGACGCGCTCCCGCCCACCATGACGGTAAAAGCGGCGATAATGAGAACGAGAAACGGAAATGCGGCATGCCGCCGGAGAAACAACGTGAGCAGGGCAAGAATGCCGGTGGCGATAATCGTAATGTTATACCCGGAAATGGCGATCAAGTGCGTGATGCCGATGCGCTGGAAATCATCCAGCACGGATTCGGGAATGCGCCCGCGGCTCCCCACCAGAATGCCTCCCAGGAATGCGCCTTCCGGGTCCGGCACGACTGCATTGAGCGAACTCTGAAAATCGCGCTTGAACCGCGCGAGCGTCCACCGAAACCCGTGCGCGCCGGGCGCGCGGGAAAGCATTTCAGGATAGGTACACGTGGCGTAGATGCCGTCTTTTGCCAGATACCGGGGATAATCAAAGTCTTCAATAAATTCAGGCTTCTCGATAGCGCATTTCAATTGCACCGCGTCGCCGACCTCCATCGCATGCACCGCGGGGACGATAACGAGAAGTTTTCCGCTCACTTCCGACACACCCCGCCCTTCGGGCACCCCTCTCATAGAGGGGACTTGTCGAAATCCCCTCTTGGGAGGGGTCGGGGGGTGGGTAACGCGGCTCACCTCCACCACCACCTTCTGCGTTTTCAATCGTATCTCCGGATCGTAGGCAACCACCCCTTCCACTTCCACCGTCTGCCCCGCCCAATGGGAAATATCGCTCTCGGGCAGTGGGCGCAATGCCGCATCCGTCCGCCCTATCCCTAAAAACAAAAAAAGAGCGATAAGCCCTCCTATCCGCACCCGTTCCCTCTTCCATCCGAGAATCGAAGTCACAATCCCTGCGCATGCGAGCGCGAATCCCGCAATCAAGGGAATTTCAAACCAGGAACGGATTGCGATGCCGCCGACAAAGCCTAATGCGCAGAGAAGATTTTGAGTGGAGCGGCGCAACATATTTTACGATAAATCCCAAACCCCAATATCCAATGCCCAATAAAATCCCAAATCCAAATGCCATGGTTCGACTCGGCTCACCATGACATTGTCATCCAAGAGCCTCGGTCGATGGGATTGACATTTGAGCTTGGGGCTTCATTTGACATTTGAAATTTGATATTGGGATTTACTTAACCAATGGTTTCATCTTAAGGAAGCTTTCTGTCAGCGCATCTAAATTACCATCTAAAACCTTCTCCACTTCTTGCGTCTCAAACTCGGTCCGGTGATCTTTGACTTGTTGGTAAGGCTGCAAAACGTACGAGCGTGCTTGATTGCCCCAGGCAGCCTCGGTGTACTCCCCGCGCAACAACTGTTTCTCTTCTTCCCTCTTCGCCTCTTCCAGCGCTTTCAATTTCGATGCGAGAATGCGCATGGCCATTTCCTTGTTTTGCAATTGCGAGCGCTCGTTCTGGCAGGACACGGTGATGCCCGTCGGAATATGCACGATGCGCACGGCCGAATACGTCGTCTGCACCGATTGGCCGCCGTGGCCTGAAGAGAGAAACGTATCCACGCGCAGGTCTTTGGGGTCTATTTTTATTTCTTCGAGCGATCCCAGCTCCGGCAGCACCTCGACCAGCGCGAACGACGTATGCCGCATTTTCTCCGCGTCAAAGGGAGAGATGCGCACGAGCCGGTGCACGCCCGCTTCCGATTTCAAAAACCCGAACGCATAGTCTCCTTCGACGCGAAACAGCACGCTCTTATACCCCGCTTCCTGCCCGCGCGATTCGTCAAGCACAGATACGCGCCATCCTTTCTTCTCGCAATACCGCAGATACATGCGCAAAAGCATTCCCGTCCAGTCCATGGCATCCACGCCGCCGGTGCCTGCGTGCAAGGCCATGATCACATTTTTCCGGTCATGCGGGCCTGCGAGCAACACGTGAAACTCTAATTTTCCGAACTCTGCCTCCAGCGCGGCCAATTTTTTCTCAATCTCGCCCTGCACTGATGCGTCTTTTTCCCGCTGCGCCAAATCCGCAAACTCGAGCAGTTCCTCCGCTTCTGATTTTAATTTTCCCCACTCATCGAACTCGCCCTGCATTCCCGCGAGATTCCGCGTGATGTTCCGCGCATTGTCGCGGTCATTCCAAAAATCCGGCTTCATCGTTTTCGCCTCCTGCTCCCGTATCTCCTGCGCTTTTGTGTCCAAATTCAAAAACGCCCAAGTCTCGCCGATCTTGGCCTTCAAGCTCCGGATGCGGTCAATAAGTTCGTCCATAATCATCACTGTTTCTCCCCCTAACAAGGGGGAGGATCTTACAAAAACCGACGCTCTCATTATCCCCTACTCCCCCGCCTCTGACAACCCGCCTAAGTTTGCCCAAGGCAAAGTTTGGCGGGCTTGACAACTCTCTCTCTCTGCGACGCTCAAAGCGAAAAACTAATCAAAAAAACCGGCATGCGGGCTTGGACGCCCTAAAAAACGCCGGGCACCGAGAAGGGGGTGGAAAAATGATCAGGTTAGGATTAACTTGTCTTGTATTCTCATTTTTTTGGTTCGCCTTTAAAACGGCGACCGCAAAATGGGAAAAGGTAGCAATGGCCTCCATTGCTATCTTGGGAGTAATCCTACTATTATCAGAATTACTCCCATAGCTACAAACCCTGCCGGATTCGGCAGGGTTTTGACCAAAAAACCCAAGTCGAACGGATACGGCTTGGGTTTTATATTTAAGAAATATCGCGAAGCTTGAATCCTCCTCCTTAACAAAAAACCGGTCCCAATTAGCAACGGCCGTGGTATATTGGGACCAAATTTATACCCGTCGAGCACTCATATCAAGTACACAGTAACCGCTCACTGACCTACCCCTGTCATCCCGTGCGACACGCAGTGGAGCCGAGGGATCTCCCGCGCATGCCGGTCAAGACTCATCACAAATGTAATAAGACCGCTCCTCAATCCTTAAGGGGCGGCCTTTTTAAGGTGGTAATCTCCACAACATTTCCTGGAAAGTATGCGTGATAATAACCACGCAAAAAAATCTTTCCAAGTAAATATGCTATTCCTGCAAATACTCTTTCCAAAACACGCATCGTCCATCTGCGTGTTTTGCCACCGAAGAATTTAACTTCGAGTAGAGTACCGTTTGGTATCTTCTTTTTTGGTTGATCTAATTCAATAAACGGTACATTGATCTCCCTAAGTATGATCGCGAAATGTGATAACACACCTGCGGTATCAGTAATTGCAAGTTTAACCCGTTTGTCATATGTACTGACATTAAATCTCACCTCATAGGAGTCGTTTTGATCCGTGACGATAATGATATCTTGCGTTTGAGGAAGAGACTTTCTTATCTCATTGTCAGTAGCATATATCGCAACCGCACGAATGGTCGCTGGAAGAGGCAAAGCGTGGAGTAAGTATTCGACTTTGAATTTTTTCATTTTTACCTCCATTTTTTGTTCAAGCTTATTTTCTCTCATTGACCTCAAGTAGCAATACCTGCTAACATCACAAACTATTTCGCGATATGATAGGAAAAAGTAACTACTCAGGTTCTGTAGATACCCACGGCTAAAGCCGTGGCACTTGCAAACTTTACAAGCTTCGCTTGCCCGCTTCGCGGGGGCTCATTCCTCCACGGG
>Ga0155645_138_pt2 | contig 5740 bp, 4 predicted proteins | sample RifCSPhighO2_12_FD_107302 | JGI IMG/M metagenome (GOLD analysis project Ga0155645, IMG submission 107302) | Candidatus Uhrbacteria bacterium RIFCSPHIGHO2_12_FULL_54_23
TGACCTTAATTTGAAGTATTGGATGAAGAGTGGCGAGATTATCCAACTTAAGCGGGGGATGTATATACTCAAAGATCGCTGGGAACGAGAGCGGGATATCGACAGGTACAGGGAGTATTTGGCAAACCAGATGATGAGACCTTCGTATCTTTCCGGAGAATACGTGATGCAGGCGCATGCGCTGCTCACGGAAGCGGTGTACGGCGTTTCATCCGTCACCGTGAAGAAGACTGTGGCATTTTCCAATCCTCTTGGCCATTTTCAGTATTATTCGATTACGCCTACTCTCTTCACGGGATACGCCGTCAAACGGTTTGGCGGTGCGCCAGTGCTGGTGGCGTCCAAGAGCAAGGCGCTCTTTGATTTTTTGTACTTACGATTTTTAAAACGCGCGGCGATCAACGAAACGGCAATTGAGGAATTAAGGATTCACTGGGAACTTGTTTCGAAGAAAGAGTTTCGCGAAGTCGCGTCGTATGCGGCGATGTCAAAAAGAAGAAATATTAAATCGGTGATGGGAATCATTCGTTCCCTCTATTACCAAGCGTAACAACTGGTATGCTCGATGACGTTTTGATTCCCCTCGTAGAAACGAAGCAGCGCGAACGCGTGCCCGGTGAAGTCATTAAGAACATGGTGAAGGAGTACTTGCAGTATCCGGTATTGGAGTATGTGTACAACAGTGAGGAACTCCAGCAGCTCGTGTTTTATGGAGGATCGTGTGTGCGTATTTGTTATGACGGACCAAGGCTCTCCGAGGATCTTGACTTCACGGTTCTCTCTCCCGCGTATGCCATCGACCTGGATACGCTCGCACATGGACTTGAAAGACGGTTTCGCTCCGAATTTCTCATTGATGCGGATGTGAAAGTGCGGCAGAGCGAGGTTATGAAGCGCGTGACGCTGAAATTTCCCATTCTGAAAAAATTAGGGCTTGCTCCGACGCTGCCTTCTGCAAGCGATCTCTTGCATGTGAAGATTGAAATAAGCCTTTCTTCATTACCGGTATATGAATTCGGTGGCGTGGAGACTTCTCCGGTCGCACAACACGGTTTTAACGTTTTTGTGCGGCACTATACGCTCCCCATCCTTATGGCTGGCAAGATTAATGCACTGTTGTCACGGGTGTGGTTCAAGGGAAAGAGGGAGGAAGTAGACATTAAGGGGCGGGATTTTTTCGATCTCTATTGGTTTTTTGACCGCAAGGTGGAGCCTGCCTGGGAGACGCTGAAACAAGTAACGGGGATTGCAACTATGGAAGAGCTGAAAAGTGCATTGTGGGAGAAGATTGAAGCATCGGTCACGCCGGAAAAACTCGTCTATGATTTGAAGGGATTTTTCGCCAACCAACGCTATGTGCGTGATTTCGCCAAGCATTATAAGGAAATTATGAAGAAGCATCTTACCTGAGCATCATCTTGCCGGATAATCCTTAACCCTAAATCAATGATCATATTCAGGGGAAGCAATTAAGCATACGTGAAAAGAAACGAAAGGCGCGGAAGGCGTTGTTGTTTTTGAAAAACATGAAACGGTCGTGCGCGATGTACGGCACGGTTTTTCACTTCACTTATGCGTTTGGAAGAAACCAAAAATAACTAACCTTGATACGCGCAAGAAATACTCGTTTATGCTATACTAGTGTTCTATGGGATTCTTTGACGATTTCAAACGTCCGCGAAGCGGCAGGAATCCACGGGCTTGCCCGTGGAGGAATGAGCCCCCGCGAAGCGGGCAAGCGAAGCTTGTAAAGTTTGCAAGTGCCACGGCTTTAGCCGTGGGTATCTACAGATGCCGCAGGGCTCCATAGCGGAGCTGAGGAAGAGGGGTTGCTTGCCGCATCAGGGCTCAAGGATGTCGCGCACGGCCTCGCGGATGGTGTGAAAGAAATTCTTCCTCTTGCGGTGACCGTGGCATTGGTCGGCAAAGGCTTCAGCATGTTGATGGAGGGGCTGGGGCAGGGGAAGAAGAAATAAATTTTATTATTAATTCATTTGAATTGAATGAACAAAAAACGCAGAGTCGCGTGGAAGAAGCACCGCAAGAAGCAGGGGAAGAAAGTGTCAATACTGATGCACCGATAGCAGTTTGTCAGTCCTCTTAAACCAGTTCATCGCAAGGCGATGGACCTATGGACATTAATCTTCTCACGGCACAAACTCCCGGCCGCAGCCGGATGAAGAAGGCGCTTATTGCCGCCGGCATTTTTGTGTTGGCAGGGACTGCCCTGGGCGCGTGGCAATTCTTTTCCCGCAATCCCGCGCTCCTCGAGCGGATTTTGCCACAGAAAGATCTCTTCGAGGGGTTTGAGCGCTTGGTACTCACCGGTGCGCATGCACAGGATAATTTTGAGCTTACTGCAGTTTCATCTGACAGCCTTGGCATTGACCCTGCCACGGCGTTTATTTTAACAAGCAAGGATGATGAGGTGACCACTGATAAACTCAAGGCAAGTATTGTGCTTGAGCCGGCAATAAAATTTTCTTTAGAGAAAAAGGCTGACCGAGAGTGGAAGCTTGCACTGGCAGAGTCGCTGCTACCGAATGCCCTTGTAAAGATCGCGCTTGCGGCAGAGGTGGAGGGCAGTGCAGGAGAGAAGGCGGTGCGCGACTATGAATGGGCATTCCAGGTGAAGGACACCTTCAAACGTCCGCGAAGCGGCAGGAATCCACGGGCTTGCCCGTGGAGGAATGAGCCCCTGCGAAGCGGGCAAGCGAAGCTTGTAAAGTTTGCAAGTGCCACGGCTTTAGCCGTGGGTATCTACAGATGCCGCAGGGCTCCATAGCGGAGCTGAGGAAGAGGGGTTGCTTGCCGCATCAGGGCTCAAGGATGTCGCGCACGGCCTCGCGGATGGTGTGAAAGAAATTCTTCCTCTTGCGGTGACCGTGGCATTGGTCGGCAAAGGCTTCAGCATGTTGATGGAGGGGCTGGGGCAGGGGAAGAAGAAATAAATTTTATTATTAATTCATTTGAATTGAATGAACAAAAAACGCAGAGTCGCGTGGAAGAAGCACCGCAAGAAGCAGGGGAAGAAAGTGTCAATACTGATGCACCGATAGCAGTTTGTCAGTCCTCTTAAACCAGTTCATCGCAAGGCGATGGACCTATGGACATTAATCTTCTCACGGCACAAACTCCCGGCCGCAGCCGGATGAAGAAGGCGCTTATTGCCGCCGGCATTTTTGTGTTGGCAGGGACTGCCCTGGGCGCGTGGCAATTCTTTTCCCGCAATCCCGCGCTCCTCGAGCGGATTTTGCCACAGAAAGATCTCTTCGAGGGGTTTGAGCGCTTGGTACTCACCGGTGCGCATGCACAGGATAATTTTGAGCTTACTGCAGTTTCATCTGACAGCCTTGGCATTGACCCTGCCACGGCGTTTATTTTAACAAGCAAGGATGATGAGGTGACCACTGATAAACTCAAGGCAAGTATTGTGCTTGAGCCGGCAATAAAATTTTCTTTAGAGAAAAAGGCTGACCGAGAGTGGAAGCTTGCACTGGCAGAGTCGCTGCTACCGAATGCCCTTGTAAAGATCGCGCTTGCGGCAGAGGTGGAGGGCAGTGCAGGAGAGAAGGCGGTGCGCGACTATGAATGGGCATTCCAGGTGAAGGACACCTTCAAACGTCCGCGAAGCGGCAGGAATCCACGGGCTTGCCCGTGGAGGAATGAGCCCCTGCGAAGCGGGCAAGCGAAGCTTGTAAAGTTTGCAAGTGCCACGGCTTTAGCCGTGGGTATCTACAGTCCTCCATACCATCCCGCGCCATGCCGTCACTGGCGTGCCGCTCAATACCGGCATTGAGGTGACCTTTAGCCATGATAATTTTTCTCAGGAGGAACAGTTTGTCACCATTACACCCACTCCCAAAGGGAAGTTTGAGCGCCACGGCAGGACGCTCGTGTTCGTGCCGGAAGCTTTGCAGCCAGGCGCCCTCTATACGGTGACGGTGAACAAAGGTATACCCTTATCCGGCAGCAGCGAAACCCTCAAGGAGGAGCACGTGTTTGCCTTCGAAACCCAGACGGACACGATGAATCTATCGCCTCATATGCCCTGGTTACGGGTGTATCAAAAATTGCAGGAGGTGCGCACCACTGAGCCGCCGCTCGTCCAGCTCTCTACGCGCAATATTCCCGGAAGCGCGCTCGACGTCGCCGTCTATCCGCTCAATAGCGAACAGGAATACCTGGACATCCTCGCGAAGCGCGATCGCCTGCCCTGGTGGGCGTACGCCAAAGATTCATTTACGATAGACAACCGCGGGCCGCACCGCCTCCGCCACTTTCCGTGCGCCGATCCACGAAGAAGGCTACGTGCAGTTCGTCCGTTTTCCCGACCGTCTGCCGCAGGGCTATTACATTGCTGAATTTACGAGCGGCGATCTCCGCGAGCAAGTGTGGCTGCAGGTGACGGACGCGGCGGCGTACGTCAATGTGGCGAAGGATGACACCGTAGTGTGGGTCACCAATCTCGCCGACCGGCGGCCGGCCCCTGGCGCGCGTGTGGAGCTTATCGGCGCTGGCATGGCATTTACCCCGTTACCAGAAGGTCATGAAAGTAATTCTGTTGATGGAAGGCAATCAACAACGAAAGGGGACAATGGTCAACGCCAGGAGAGTAAGTCTATGGTAACGGGGTTTACCGCCAATGCAGACGGCGTCGCGCGGTTTGCGACTCCGCAAGAACTGCTCACGGCCACGGAAGATGTACAGCAGAATGCGCGCCCGTATTTCCGGGTGAGTTTCGGCAACCGCGCGCTCATCATGCCCGCGACCTATCTTTCCCGCAATTATGGATACTGGGAAGACCAGGCCGCGCCTCGCTACTGGAAATACCTTTCCACCGACCGCCCGCTGTATCAGCCGACTGACACCATCAAAGTCTGGGGGCTCCTCAAACGCCGCGACGGGGCGCGTGTGAATGCACCGGTTACGCTCACACTGTCGAAAGAAGGCTACGTGGATTATTACTATCGCCCGGTGGTGATCAAGCAGCAGCCGCTCACGCTCGACGCGGTGGGCACCTTTACCGGCGAGATTGCGGTGAGCGATCTGCGGGCGGATTCATACTTGCTGCAGCTTGCGGTGGGGGAGGATATCATTGAGTACAAGTACCTCCAGATACGGCCTTACGACAAACCGCCCTATAGCCTCAGCCTCATCCCTGATACGAAGGCTGCGTTTGCCGGGACGGGGATCACGCTCCGCGCCCGTGCATCGTTTTTTGAAGGGACGCCGGTGCCGGATCTCGCCCTCAATTATAAAACGCCTGAGGGGGTGAAGACCGTGGTGACCGACGCAGAAGGGAACGCGACGCTCACCTACGACCGCGCCTATTATCCCTGCAATCAGGAATACGGCTGCTGGCCAAACTCTGCAGGGCTTTCGCTCAGCCCCCAGCTTTCTGAGATTGCAGAGATCGAAGCGTCTGCAGGCGTGCGTATCTTGGGGCCAGACATTTATGACACGAATACGGTGAGCTATCCCGCAAAGGGGCGCGCGCGTCTGGAGATCACCACCCGGGCGATTGACCTTGCCAAAGCGCAAGAGGGCTCTCCCTGGCAGGAGGGGGGATTGGGCGCGGCTCTTGCTCCGGGCATGCGCATCGAAGGGGAGGTGGTGAAGATCACCCACACCAGTACGGAGACCGGCACGCGGTATGATTTTATTCTCTCTTAGGGTTCAATACCCCGCAGCTCTGCTGCGATATCGAAGCATGATTCAGCTTTGATACCTCGCAGTT
>Ga0155645_107_pt1 | contig 5582 bp, 5 predicted proteins | sample RifCSPhighO2_12_FD_107302 | JGI IMG/M metagenome (GOLD analysis project Ga0155645, IMG submission 107302) | Candidatus Uhrbacteria bacterium RIFCSPHIGHO2_12_FULL_54_23
TTCTGACAGCCGTTCCGCCGTCGCACGAGCAGGCGTCATTCTCCTCGCGGTCAAGCCTCAACAGATATATGCAGCTCTTGGAGTATTGCAATCTGTATTGAAAAAAAATCAATTGATTATTTCCATCGCGGCGGGAATAGCGATGCGATCAATTGAAACAATACTTGCGCGCCGCCATCCGATTGTCCGCGCCATGCCCAATCTGCCGCTCACCATCAATGAGGGCATCACAGCGTGGTGTGCGAATAGCGCAGTGGGAAAAGCGCAGAAACGCATTGCACAAAATTTCCTCTCCGCCGGCGCCATGACCTGCGAGGTGAAAGAATCGCAGCTGAATGCCGTGACCGCATTGAGCGCCGTGGGACAAGGGGTGCTGTACACCTTTATGGCGCTTCTCTTGGAGGAGATCGTCGCACTGCGGGTGCCGCGCGCTGCCGCCGACCAACTCGTCCGCACCACGATTGCCGGTGCCGCACGTTTGCTCCAGCAATCCGCGCATACTGCCCGGGAGCTTGCCGCCCACGTGGCCACCAAAGGCGGCATCACCGAAGCGGCATTGAAATCAGTGCAGCGCGACCATTTCAATCGCCTCATCACCCATGCCGTCCGCGCCGCCTACGCCCGCGCGCAAGAACTGTCGCGTTAGTTATTCCTTCTCCCTCCGTAACGTACCCATCAGTCTCTCGCCTCTCCTGTGAACGCTGAAAACGATTCTATCCATGACGAACCTCGCAATGATCTAGCGGGGCTTATTAGCGAAAATGACGTGACCGAGGAAACAATCGGTAAGTATGGACTTCAGTAAGTTTCAGAGCTCGCGCTTGGGGTAGGAGTAGAATTTATCCTCGCACAACGAGTGGGAAAGAAGGAAACCATTCAAGGAAAAGTACTTTACTTGAGCTGCTTGCTTATCCGGGTTGTGGAACAATTAGTTGAGAAAGAATGCTGGAAGGTGGAGTGTCAAGATTTTGAAGGGATAAAAATCGGTTATATATTCAAAAATACAGTGAATCCAAACGAGATCTTCTCTCTTCATTCGGATTCTTCAATTGGTTCATTTGAAATTCAATATCCCTATCAGGATTGCATCCTCGCACCGATTAAAAAAAATAACGCGGGAACGATTTCTTTACCACGACTCACAAACCAAGGAGACTCATAACATCACCACTTCCTCATCCTCACTCCCGCCTCCTCTGCCGTCATCAATGATCACGCGCTGATAGACCCGCTTCGGCAGCTCGCGCACAAACAAAGACGGCCTGCCCAAGAGCATGCCCATTGCTAGGGATGACGTTTCAGGATACGTCAGGAACAGTTCGTCTTTCGCACGCGTGACTGCGACATAGAATAATCGCCGCTCTTCCTCGAGCTCGCGCGGCCGCGCGAGCGTTTTTTGATTGGGAAAATGACCGTCTACCAGTCCCATGACAAACACCGTTTTCCACTCCAGCCCTTTTGCCTGATGAATGGTCGAGAGCACAAGATAATCTTCTTCTGTATGCTCGTCGCGCCCCACCTCCCCCTTGAACCCTTCTCCCAGTGCGGCATCGGCAAGCAGGGCGGGAAGCGCGTCGTAGCGCGCGGCAAACGCCGCCAAAGTTTCCAAGTCAAGAATGCGCTCTTCAGCATCGTCGAATAACTCCTTGGCGTAGGCGCGATACCGGCGCTCAAGGATATCCTCGATCATCGCGCCGGGATCGCTCTTTTCCTGAAGCGCGGCTACATCGTCATGTGCCGCGGCAAGCCCCTGCTGCGCCCGCGACGAAAATGTGCGGTCCTGGACGGCGTCGTAAAACGCCTGCGTCCATTGGTCTCCCCTTCCCTGCACCCGCTGCCACACGCCCTCTGCCGTCTGTTCGCCCACGCCGGGATAGAGGGTAAGCATGCGCTTCCAGGCAAGCTCATCCTGCGGATTCGCCAGCACCCGCAGGAAGGCGAGCACGTCTTTGACATGCGCCTGCTCGAAATACCGGAGTCCTCCGCGCTTGATATAGGGAATATCGTGCTTGGCAAGCGCCAGCTCCAGCTCCAGCGTCTGAAACGACGCGCGAAAGAGCACGGCGATATCCTGCAGCGGCACTCCCTCGTCCGCGCGCGCCTGAATGTGTTCGATGATATAGCCGGCTTGTGCGTCCACGTCGGGCGCTTCCGCAAGCACGGGAAGGGCTTTCGCTCCCTCGCGCGCGCTCTTCAACTCTTTTTCGTACCGCGCCTCGTTATTCCTGATGCTCTCATTTGCCAAACGCAGAATCTCGGGCCGGGAGCGGTAATTGGTCTCCAATCGAAATACCTTGGCCCCCGGGTGCAATTGGGTAAAATCAAGAATGTTGCCCACGTCGGCCGCGCGGAACGCATAGATCGACTGCGCATCGTCGCCCACCACCATGAGATTGCGGTGATGCGAGGAAAGGAGCGACGCGAACGCCGCCTGCAGGTGGTTGGTGTCTTGGTATTCGTCCACGAGCACGTACTGAAACCGGCGCGCGAGCGACTCATGCACATCCGCATGGCCCTCAAGCAGCCGCACGCAATGGGTGAGCAGCCCGTCAAAATCCATGGCCTGCATCGCCTGCAGCCGCGCGCGGTACGCTTCGTCAAGCGCGTCCAAGAGCGCTTCGTGCCGGAGGAATTGCGGGAACTGGTCGGCGAGCGCGTCATGCAGGCTGCGGCCGCTGTTGCGCATATACGACAGCACGCGGTGCAGCGCGTCCGCCTTGGGAAACCCGAGGGGAGATTTTCCTCCGTGCAATGAAGCAAGAATGCTCTTCACCAGCCGCACCGCATCATCCTGGTCCACAATCTGGAAATTGTTTTGAAATCCCGCGCGCGCCGCATGCATCCTCAAGATGCGGTGCGCCACATGGTGAAACGTGCCTCCCCACATGCCCTTCACGTCTCCGTGAAGCAGCTGCGACACCCGCCGGAGCATCTCATCCGCCGCCTTATTGGTAAACGTAAGCAGCAGCACGCGGTCGGGAGAGATACCGTGCTCGATCAGCCAGGCGACGCGATACACGAGCGTCCTTGTTTTCCCCGAACCTGCGCCGGCGAGCACCAGGCTGTAGCCGTCCCCATGCTGCACGGCGTCCAATTGTTCGGCATTCAGCTCGTGTGCGTACGCAATGCGCAAGGGTCTGCGCGCGTCCGCCGCACCCTTCAGCCGGTACTTTTGCACACCGTTATCCATAAGTGGTATTATGAAGTAAACTCCATTATACCTTACTTTTGAAATTTGACATTTGAATTTTAATATTCTCACTATGACTCCCTCCCTTGATACGATTTTCAAATATGCCGTCGACCAAGGCGCGTCCGACATCCACCTGGTGGTGGGCAAGCCTCCCATTATCCGCATTGACGGCGCGCTCAAGGATACCGAATTCCCCCTACTGTCCCGCAAAACGACCGACGATCTCATCTCTTCGATGCTCACCGAGCACCAGAAGGAGATTTTCATGTCGGAGAAAGAGTTTGACTGTTCGTATGAGCTTGCCGGCATTTCTCGCTTCCGCGTAAACCTGCATGTGGAGCGCGGGAATCCTGCATTGTCCGCCCGCGTGGTGTCCGCGCGCATCCCCACAATGGAGGATCTGATGATGTCCCAAGTGGTCTATGAATTGGTGCGGCTGCCGCAGGGGCTTATCCTCGTCACCGGCCCCACCGGTTGCGGCAAATCCACGTCGCTCGCTGCCATGGTCAACCTGATTAATGCGGAGCGGCGGGCTCATATCATCACGCTGGAGGACCCGATTGAATTCCTCCATGCCTCGGACAAATCCATCATCAAGCAGCGGCAGCTCGGCACTGACTTTCTCTCCTTTGCCGAAGCATTAAAGCACGTGCTGCGACAGGACCCCAATGTCATCATGGTCGGGGAGATGAGGGATTTAGAAACGGTCGCCGCCACCATCACGCTGGCGGAAACCGGCCACTTGGTCTTGGCGACCCTGCATACCTTGAACGCGGCGCAAACGGTGGACCGCATTATCGACATCTTCCCGCCGTATCAGCAGACCCAAGTCCGGCTCCAGTTGTCGCTGTCGCTCCGCGGCGTCATTTCCCAGCAATTGCTGCCCAAGAAGGGCGGCGGGCGCGCGGCGTCGCGGGAAATCCTCATCAATACGCCCGCCGTATCCAATCTTATCAGGGAAAACAAGATCGCCCAGATCAAAACGGTCATCCAGACCTCGTCGGAGGACGGCATGACGACTATGGATCAGGATCTGAAGCGCCTCTTGAAGGAAAAAATGATTGACCGGGAGGTGGCGGTGGCGCACATGCTCGATCCTCAAATGTTGGATTGAAAGTTGAAAGTCCTTAAAGTCCGTAAAGTCTCTCAAGTCTGATTCGCGACTTGATGGACTTTCGGCCTGATGGGCTTGATGGATCTATTTATGCCCTCAAAAAACCTTAAACCAGAATCCGTCATCCTCACCGCCCTCCGCTCCCTCCCCCTTGCGCAAGGATTTTCCGCAGAGGATTTGGAAGCGCTTGCCGCCCATCTCACCGCCGTGCGCTATCCCAAGGGCAAGGTGGTGTTTGAACAAGGCGACAGGAGGGATGCCCTTATCCTCGTGACCGAAGGGCGTTTGTCGGTGTACAAGGAGTTTGGCGACGAGCCGGAAGTCTTCGCCACCCTGCATCGAGGCGACTTCTGCTGCGAGGAGGCCCTCACGGACGAGCGTTCGCTCCACACCAAGAGCGGCCAGGCGCTCGACGATCTTTCGGCGCTCACGCTTTCCTTTACCTCGTATCGTGCGTTGAGCCAGGCGCATCCTCGCATTGCACAGATTCTTCTCGAAAGACTCCTGCGCTCTATCGCCGAACGCCTGCATCATACCGACAACCGCCTGATCACCCTCTATCACACCGGCCGCATTATCGCGGTCACTCTGCCGCTCCCGGATATGGGACGACAAATCCTTGCGGCGCTCCATGAAGTTATCCGCGCCAAGCGCTCGTTGTTTGTGTCATTTCAGCCGGTGCGGGATCGCATTCAGCTCCTCGCGCATCACGGCTACGCCGCTTCGCCCTTCGGCGACGATGCAGATTTCCTCCCCTTAGCCCGTGACCCTGTCCTCGGGCTCATCGCCTCGACCGGCACGACCATTCTCGCTCATAAAGATAATCTGCCGGAACGCGCACTCTCCACGCCCTACGCCACTTCTTCGATGGTGGGCGTACCCATCAAAGAAGAAGGCAAGACTATTGGCGCCATTCTCATGCTCGATAAGCAAGAAGACGAATTCAATCTGAACAACGTCATACTCTTGGAAATCGTCGCGCGCCAGATCGCCGGCGCCATTGTCGAAGCCGAATCTACGCACCGCCACAAAGCGGAAGAAGAGCTCAAGCGGGTGTATATCCGGCCTATTTGACGACATGCTCTTCCACGATGGATGTATTACAAACCAGTGCAAAGCGGTTTGATTTTTATTTACCAATACTATACACTACTGCCGCTGTCATGTGGTTTGATAATTTCATGCCCCTGTGGTGAAATGGATATCACAACAGGCTTCGGACCTGTCATTAGAGGTTCGACTCCTCTCGGGGGCAAATGGAATTAATCAATACTA
>Ga0155645_145_pt1 | contig 5371 bp, 4 predicted proteins | sample RifCSPhighO2_12_FD_107302 | JGI IMG/M metagenome (GOLD analysis project Ga0155645, IMG submission 107302) | Candidatus Uhrbacteria bacterium RIFCSPHIGHO2_12_FULL_54_23
CGCAAACTCGGCAGCGTGAAACTCCGCAAGATCGCATCGGCATTCCCTTCCATGAAAGACGCATGGGAAGCGCCCCGGACTGCATTTTCCAAGCTTGGGCTGGATGAAGGCTCCGTCGCGGAAATCGCGGCGAAACAGCAAGAGCTCCGACCCGACGCCGTCTGGGAAAAAATACTGAAAGAAGGCCTGACCATCGTCCCCCTCACGCACCCTTCCTACCCCCCGCTGCTGAAGGAAATCTTTGACCCTCCCGCGTGCCTCTACGTCCGGGGAGACATCGGAAGCCAGGAACACGAAATCTGGTTCGCGGTCGTGGGCACCCGGCAGGTGAGCGCGTATGGAGAGCAGGTGACGAGTATGCTCGTGCGCCCGCTGGCGGAAGCGGGGCTGACCATCGTGTCGGGCCTCGCCTACGGCGTGGATGCGCGCGCGCACGAAACGACGCTGGAGGCCCGCGGGCGCACCGTGGCCGTGGTCGGCTGCGGCCTTGACCGCGCGTCCGTCTATCCCAGCCACCACCGCTATCTCGCCGACAAAATCGCGTCCGAAGGCGGCGCGGTCGTGTCCGAATTCGCGCCCGGCACCCCTCCGCTCAAGCACCATTTCCCCTTCCGCAACCGCATTATCGCCGGCTGCGCGCGCGCAACCCTCGTGATCGAGGCGCCGGAAGGGTCGGGCGCGATGACCACCGCGACCCACGCGCTCGAATTCAACCGCGACGTGTTCGCCGTCCCCGGCAATATCACCTCGTTAAATGCCTGGGGCCCCAATGAATTGCTCAAAAAAGGAGCAGTACCGGTCACCACGGCGGACGATATTTTCGCGGCGCTGAACCTCTCAGACGTCAAGGCCGCACTTGACACGAGGAAAAACCTTCCCAATACTGATGAAGAATTGAAAATATTCAACGCGCTGTCCGCAGACGAGCCGCAACACATCGATGCGATCGCGAAATCCGCAGCCCTTCCCGCGCCCCTTACCTCCAGCACACTCTCGATCATGGAGCTGAAGGGAATGGTCAAGAATGTGGGAGGGATGAGATACATTAAACTTCTTTGATCGCCCGAATGCCTCCCGAATTAAATCAAATGCAACCGAATAACCGACCGAATAGTTGATTCGGGCGATATTCGGAATCATTCGCTGAAATTCAATGATAATTCGGGCAGTTACCTTAATTCAAACAAAAGTGGTATGAACCTCGTAATAGTAGAGTCCCCCGCAAAAGCGAAAACCATTTCCAAATTCTTAGGGCGCGGCTTCAAGGTGGAGTCTTCGTTTGGACATATCCGCGATTTGCCCAAAAGCACAATGGGCGTGGACCCGGACAAGGATTTCGCGCCCGACTATGTCATTCCCAAAGACAAATCCAAACACGTCGCCGCCTTGAAAAAACTCGCGCGCAAGGCGGACACGGTGTATCTCGCGACCGATGAAGACCGCGAAGGCGAGGCGATTTCCTGGCACTTAGCCGTTGCCCTCGATATCCCCGCAGACCGCTATAAACGCATCAGCTTTCACGAAATCACCAAAGAAGCGATCATGCACGCGGTGGAACATCCGCGCGCGCTTGATTTTCATCGCGTGGATGCGCAACAGGCGCGCCGCATCCTTGACCGCTTGGTCGGCTACGAACTCTCTCCCTTGCTGTGGAAGAAAGTAGCGCGCGGCTTGTCAGCCGGGCGCGTGCAGTCCGTGGCTGTACGGTTAATCGTCGAGCGCGAGCGGGAAATCGAGGCTCATAAGCCACAAGAATATTGGACCATTGAAGCATCGCTTGAAACCAAAGACAAGGAAACGTTTCAAGCAAAACTGCAGGCGATCGCCGGCAAGCCGGTGGAGAAATTCGACATTGCAAACGAAGCGCGGGCAAAAGAGCTTCTCGCCGCGCTTGACGGCAAAGAATGGAAGATAGCGCAGGTATCCTCCAAAAAAACGAGCCGCAAACCCTCTCCTCCCTTCACCACCTCGACCCTGCAGCAGGAGGCAAACCGCAAGCTGGGATTCTCCGCCAAACAAACCATGATGTTCGCCCAGCAACTCTATGAAGGCGTGGAGCTGGGAGGAGAAGGCTCCGTAGGGCTCATCACCTACATGCGTACCGACTCGGTCAACCTTGCGGAAAAATTTCTCACCGAGGCGCAATCCTATCTTGCTTCAATGGGCAGCGAGTATGCCGCAGCCGCACCCCGCCGCTACACCACGAAAACAAAAGGCGCGCAGGAAGCGCATGAAGCCGTCCGCCCCACGGACATCGCGCGCACGCCCGAGCACATCCGCGCGCATCTCGCGCCGGAACAGCTCAAACTCTATGATCTCATCTGGCGCCGGGCGCTCGCCAGCCAAATGCCGGATGCCGTGCTCAACCAAGTCATCATTGACACGGCAACAGATGAACACAATTTCCGCGCGTCCGGCTCGACGATCGCCTTTGACGGATTCTTGAAACTCTATCCCGACGGCGCCACGGAAACATTCCTGCCGGCAGTCAAGGAAGGAGATGCTGTCAATCCCAAAGAAGTAAAGCCGCTCCAGCATTTTACCGAACCCAAAGCCCGCTATTCCGAAGCCTCACTGGTGAAAGCTCTTGAAGAGCTTGGCATCGGACGCCCTTCCACGTATGCGCCCACCATCAGCACAGTGATCGAGCGCGGCTACGTGCTCAAGGAAGAGAAGAGGCTCAAACCCACCGACATGGCATTTGTGGTCAACGACTTGCTGGTCGCGCACTTTCCTTCCATTGTGGATTACCAGTTCACCGCCAAAATGGAGGAAGAATTTGATGATATCGCGCAGGGAGCGCGTCCCTGGGTGCCGGTCATCAAGGCGTTCTACGATCCTTTCAAAAAAACGCTTACCGAGAAGGAACAAACGCTTTCCAAAAAAGAAATCACCACGGAGGAAACGAAAGAAGTCTGCGAAAAATGCGGCAAGCCCATGCTGATCAAGCTCGGCCGTTTCGGCAAATTCCTCGCCTGCTCCGGCTATCCCGACTGCAAAAATACCAAGCCCTTGCCCGGCGCCACCAACGGCAGGAGTAAGGAGGAAAACGAGCGTACCGCGAAACTGGTGGAGGAATTGAAAGAAAAATACAAAGGCGAAGTCTGCGAAAAATGCGGAAGCCCCATGGCGGTAAAAGTCGGACGCTTTGGGCCCTTTCTCTCCTGCTCCGATTACCCCACGTGCAAGACGATCAAGAATATCGAGCAGTCCACAGGCGTCCGCTGCCCGCTGTGCGGTAAAGGCGACATTGTCGTGAGGCGCTCCAAGCGCGGCAAGCCTTTTTTTGCCTGCAACCAGTATCCTGAATGCAAGAACGCCTACTGGTCCCGTCCCACCGGAGAAACCTGCCCCGAATGCAAAGCGCTCCTCGTCTACGCGGCCAAAGACACGGTGAGGTGTTCAAGTAAAGAATGTAAATATAAAAAACCGAACGACGGGAGCGCATCCTAACCTCACTTCTCTGACATTCAAGGTCATTCAGCTCAACCTCTGGCACGGCACGTATCTTCGTGAAGCGGCCGCGTTTTTGAAGCGCGAAAATCCCGACATCATTCTCCTGCAAGAAGTCGCGATCGGCGCGGAAAACCGCGCCCCGGACATAAAAAATCCGTATGAATTTCTTAAACATGAACTCGGCATGCACGGCGTGTTCGCCGCCGGGCATGCCCTTATCGGCGATCCGCAGTCGCTCCTGGGAAATGCGGTATTGGCGAAAGGAAGGATAATTTCCTCTCACACGCTCTGGCTGCGCCCGTTTGCGGAAATTCCTCTGGAAATAGAAAAGCGCGACATCCCTGCCATGCCGCGCAATGCGCTCGACTGCACGATTGAGCTCAAGGAAACCGAACTGCACGCGATTTCCGTGCACAGCGCCTGGACCCAAAAACCCGTGGATACGCCTGAAAAAATAAGGCAAGCAAAGCTGCTTGCCGAGTACATAAAACAGCTGGAAGGCCAGCCGTTCATTTTGGGCGGCGATTTCAACATGCCGCCGGGAAGCAAAACAATCGACATCATCTCATCCGTCGCCCGCGATGCCGTCACCCATCCCCCTTCCCGCATCACGCATACGATCAATTACGCACTCCATCCCTCCGCCGCAGAAATGCCCGGGGACCTCAAAGTTGATTTCATTTTCACCCCGTTACCGCATTCGCCTCTTCATTCCGCAAAAGAACATGCATCAGGCAATCGTAAGATGTCTCAACGAAAAAAACGCAATACAACGGTAATGGGGTTCGCGTCTCCCCACTTCACCGTTTCCTCGATCATTGCCCCCCAGGTCAACATCTCCGACCATCTGCCCGTATGCGCGTCGCTGACGTTCCATGAACGCCGAGATGACGGTATCCCTCCACGCCTTCCAAAATCCCTGCGGTGAAATATTTCTCCAAACGAAGATGTGCGAGATTAATCCACCGATATGCAGTATGCTCGTCGCTCAATCTGATTGCACCGCCTCGATAATCCGCCGCAAAGAAAAGAAACAGCTGGCGCACCGTGCGCTGATGCCTGTTGAATTCCGGCGGCACTTCGCGCCTGCCCACGGCAATCGGGCGCTCATCAAGCGCGTACTGGACATCGCCCAGCTCTTCATGGAGCTCGCGCGCGATAATCTCCGGAATCGGCAGCGCAAACTCGTTCATATCAATCCGCCCGCCTGGCAAATCCCAAAACCCTTCGATGACGCTCCCTGGCGGCGCTTTTAAAACCAACACTTCACCCTTGTCATTCCTTAAAATCGTTTTCAATGATATTCTGATAAAAATTTTCATCTTTAGCCATACAAGTTAGGCGGCTCCGCCGCACTCACGCAGTCCCGCACTAAGGCGAGCGAGCGAGCCTTTAGTGCTGTGGCGGATAACGGTGATACCCATAGAAAAGAATTTGGCTATGGTAAGCGAAAAAGATTGAAATTCCGATACGACAAGATTATGGCCAGCATCTTCTGACCATGTGCGTCGCGTATACTAATCACCCTCTGAAATCCTTCAGCCAGTTCCGGTGTAGGGGCGAACAGTATTCGTCCGCGATTGCGGGAAAATGCTATTTTCCCCTACATTTTGAACTGATTAGGACTTTCGCGATTGGCTATTGGCCTCACCGTCATTCCGACCCCCTCGTCCTTGCTCGGGGTAAACTCCGTGGAGGAATCCCTTACTTCAACGCACTCCTCAAGAGAGGGATCCCTTTCGACAGGCTCAAGGCGGGCTCTCGACAGGGCTCGGGATGACGTGAAACGCGAAAGTTCTACTGATATTTGTTTGATGTGTTGGATTGTAGATACCCACGGCTAAAGCCGTGGCACTTGCAAACTTTACAAGCTTCGCTTGCCCGCTTCGCGGGGGCTCATTCCTCCACGGGCAAG
>Ga0155645_127_pt1 | contig 2436 bp, 2 predicted proteins | sample RifCSPhighO2_12_FD_107302 | JGI IMG/M metagenome (GOLD analysis project Ga0155645, IMG submission 107302) | Candidatus Uhrbacteria bacterium RIFCSPHIGHO2_12_FULL_54_23
CGGGAACCACACCGAGTCACCCCCACGGCATCGTTATTATATCACACAGCCTATGCGGCAGAAGTTGAACCGAATAATGTTTATGTCTTTGAAGGCTGGTCTTGCAATGAAACCGCCACCTGGACCGTGCGCGTCCTCAAGCCCGGGCATCACCACCAGATATTTACTTTCATGCCGCAGGGTAGGGACAAGTCGCGACTTGTCCCTACAGACGGGGGGGTTACAGCCCACGCTTTCAATGACACCATCTCCAATGCCTGGTGGAATGCCTCCTGGACCAAGCGGGTGAAAGTCACCCTGAATAATTCCTCACAGACCACTGGCTACAATAATTTTCCGGCTGCGGTTCTGCTTAATTCTGACCGGGTTAATTACGGCCAGATCAAAGATGCGGGCGAGGATATTCGTTTTGTGGACGCGGACAATGCAACCGAGCTTGATTACGAGATCGAAGATTGGGACGAGTCTGCTACCTCCACGGTGTGGGTGGAAGTGCCCAATATCACGGCCGCTTCCTCGACCGAGCACATCTGGATGTACTACGGTAATTCCGGAGCTGAAGACAATGCCACCACCACCGGCGTGTGGGATGACAATTTCAAAGGCGTGTGGCATTTGGGCGAGACCTCGGGCACGCGCGCGGATTCGACTAAATACAATAACGACATGGGACAGACCGGTACCGTCACTTCCGCTGCAGGCAAGCTCGGCACGGCGGCACATTTCGAGTCTGGTACTGGTGAATATCTTTCGATTGCGAGCGCCGTCGTCTCGGCCGAGCCGTTCAGGTTTTCCGCCTGGTCTAAGAGAGACGATACAACACATAATGCATTTATAGTCTCGGTGTACGATACGGGTGCGAATAATTATACCGTGCTCAATGACTGGTCTAATGAAAAGATTTACATGACCCAGCATGGTGCTGTGTATGCAGAAGCAGCGGCGGGAGGAAACTCTACCGTCGGTGCCTGGAACTACGCGGTCGGCACGGCGGCTTCGGCAACTGATAGGAAAGCGTACCGCGCGGGGGCCAATGAAGGCACGAACACTACCGACTCGAGCATTACCGGCGAAGACGGCACTGCTATTGGTTCGGCCTACCGCGGCTGTTGTAGCGGGCATGCGGTCTTTTTTACCGGTGAGATCGATGAAGTCCGTATTTCCGACATCACCCGTTCGACTGACTGGACCGCCTTTGAGTATTGCAACATGAACGACACCTGTGGCAGTTATGCCGCGGCCGAGAGCGCGCCGGCTCCGACTCTCTCTTCGGTCACGGACACGCCCGATCCGACCAATCCTGGCCGATCCGTCACCTTTAGCGTGGATTGGTCCGGCGGTACTGGTTCAGTGAAAGTCAAGATTTGCAAGACCGATGCGCTCTCTAGCCAGAACTGCACCGGCGGCTTTTGGGCTTCCTCGACGGCGTTTACCACGCTCGATCCTGAAAGGTTGACGTATGACGTCGTGGGCGGCGACGCTGGGCAGACTAGATCGTATTACGTGTTTGTTTGCGATAACAGCGCAGCGTGCTCCAGCTCCACGTCCGGGACGTTCAGCGTGAACGTTGTCAGCACGGTGCCTGATGTAAAAGTTAGAGGCGGCACCAAGGTGCGCGGCGGCACCAAGGTGCGGTAGAGGAATTGACCCGCATGGCACGGCGGCATGCGCGATCTCGCGGCTATCACAGTTTTTGCACGAACAATCCGAGCGTCAATCGCGCCGTATATGCGGCCAGACGAATCTCGATTATTCCGCTCACGCTCGGATGGCAATTTCTTGTGTAACGCGAGCGAGGAACTCCTGCCGTGTCATTTTTTTCTGCTCTTTTTCTCCCCGCACGCGCACCATGAGATCATCAGAATTTATCTCTCACCTGCCAAGAATACCCCGCAGCTCTGCTGCGGTTGGGTAATTCATTTTTTATGCGCGAGGGCGGTGAGAACAGAATTTTCTTTAGCGTAGCATAGTGCGGACGGATTTGAGCCGCCTGTTTTTGTTTTTGCAGCACTGCATTGAGCGCATGAGGAACCGCGAGCGCATGTTTCGGCAGAGCGACATCAATGATATCCAAGAATTTCGCCGGATGCGCAGTACTTAACAAGATCATAGGGCCTTGAAACGATTTTCCTTCTGCTGTTTCACGCCACCTCTCGATCGCGGTCCATCCCACTGCAGTGTGGGGGTCCATGACATAACGATACGTTGCATACACGTGTGCGATTGTGTTCAGCGTGGTTTCATCGTCCACCGAAGTGCTCCAGAGGTCGTGCCGCAGCCGCGCGAGCGCTACGTTGCCAGACGTGGCGGGCGCATGCTTATCGTGTGCATAGAAATCAAAGATGCGGACGATATTGCTCGGGTCTCCTACGTCCATCGCGTTTGACAAGGTGTGCACAGAAGGGCGTGGATGGAACTGTCCCGTGTTGAGGAATT
>Ga0155645_123_pt2 | contig 1532 bp, 2 predicted proteins | sample RifCSPhighO2_12_FD_107302 | JGI IMG/M metagenome (GOLD analysis project Ga0155645, IMG submission 107302) | Candidatus Uhrbacteria bacterium RIFCSPHIGHO2_12_FULL_54_23
ATGAAAGCCATGGCGCATTTGTATGATATCGAGAGAGAGGTGAGAGGAGAGTAGGTTGAGAAATCCAAAATCCAAATTTCAAATGTCAAATAAAATCCAAATGATTCAAAGTAAAAATTTGAACTTGGGATTTACCTTTATTTGGAATTGGTCATTGGAACTTGGGATTTGGAAACTTATTAAAACGCATGATTTTCATCTATGCCAAAACTGAATAGATACGTGTTCACGTCTGAATCAGTCACCGAAGGCCACCCCGACAAAATCTGCGACCAGGTGTCGGACGCGGTGCTGGATGCGATTTATGCGCATGATCCGTACGGCCGCGTGGCGTGCGAGTGTCTGACCACCACGGGGCTGCTGGTGATTGCCGGCGAGATTACCACGACGACCTACGTGGACATTCCCGGCATTGCGCGCCAGGTCATCCGCGACATCGGCTATACGGACGCGTCGTACGGGTTTGAGGCGGATTCGTGCGGCGTGGTGACTGCCATTCATGAACAAAGCCCGGATATTGCGCAGGGAGTCGTTGATGGAGCGGGTAAGAAAGGAGAAGGAGCGCGGGAAGTTAAAGGGGCGGGTGACCAGGGGCTCATGTTCGGCTATGCGATCAGGGAAACGAAAGAGCTCATGCCGCTTCCTATTATGCTCGCGCACAAGCTTGCGCGGAGGCTCGCGGAAGTGCGCAAGAACGGCACGCTCACCTACCTGCGTCCGGACGGCAAGACCGAAGTGGCGGTCGAATATGTCGGCGGCAGACCGGTGCATCTCTCCTCGGTCGTGATCGCGGCGCAGCATGATCCTGACGTTGAGGAGATTACCGTACAGCAGGACATCGTCGCAAAGGTGATCAAGCCGGTGTGCGGCAAATTGTTTAACCGCCAGACGCAGGTGTTTGTAAACGCCACAGGCAAATTCGTCATCGGCGGCCCTGCCGGCGATACGGGGCTTACCGGGCGCAAGATTATCGTGGATACCTACGGCGGGCATGGCGCGCACGGCGGCGGCTGTTTTTCTGGCAAAGATCCTTCCAAAGTTGACCGTTCAGCCTCTTATATGGCGCGCTATGTGGCGAAGAATATTGTCGCGGCACGTTTGGCAGACCGTTGCGAAGTGCAATTAGCGTACGTCATCGGCGTCAAGGATCCGGTGAGCGTGTTGGTGGACACCAAGGGCACGAGCAAGATTTCTGACGAAAAATTAGCTCTTGCAGTGCGTGATGTGTTCCCGCTTGATCCTGGCGGCATCATCAAGCACCTGAAACTGCGTCGCCCCATTTACCGCACCACGGCCGCCTACGGCCATTTCGGCCGCACCGAACCGACGTTTACATGGGAAAAGGTCGAGAAGGTGAGTGAGCTTAAAAAGAGATTAAGGTAACTAATGTATAGGTTTTAAACGAGATAATGTTGATCAATCAAGAAACGAAAACTCTGAAAAATGTCAAGAAACAGTTGAACGATGTCACCTACGATTTAAAACTAGACACTTTCTATGAGATTTATGTTTTAAAACTGGACAGTGGGTAA